>Ga0185299_10003203_pt1 | contig 22495 bp, 22 predicted proteins | sample PaiPotPPA55metaG_FD_128002 | JGI IMG/M metagenome (GOLD analysis project Ga0185299, IMG submission 128002) | Iron sulfur acid spring bacterial and archeal communities from Banff, Canada, to study Microbial Dark Matter (Phase II) - Paint Pots PPA... ... | reverse complement strand
CGTTGTATCTTTTCTTTTTATTGAATTCGCGAATCGTTTCTTTCCTGCTGATGCTGGCCACGCCCACGATGGGTCCGCTGGCGACGAGTTGCTGACTACTGGAACCCGTATTCCCCTGGGCCGTACCCGGAGCCACCTGGGCGGAAGCCTGAGTGGGATCCGAACCTGCAGCAGAACTCGCGCCCGCCTGACCCGAGCTTGCATCAGAGTTGGAGTTTACCCCGAGCGCGCTCTTCGAGTTTCCCCCGAATCCGGAGGACTGGGCGAACACGCCGGAGCTGTTCACTCCGGTATTTCCCAGTATCGAACCAGCAGTGCCGCCGCCGAATGCCGAATTACCTTGCCCGGAGCCGTTCAGTCCTGCGGCCGGGTTTGCGCCGGGAATGCCTCCGCCCACAAGGCCTCCAGCGAGGTTTACGCCCTGTTCCCCAAAGTGGAGCAGCCTGAAGTCCTTGTTCTTGTTGAGGGGGTCTTTGTAGTGCTTGCGGAGATAGCGCAGATTGTTGGTGTTGTCGAGATCCTCGAGCCGGGTCGGGTAGCGTCCGAATTTCTTGTAGTAGGCGCGGATGGCGCGCGAGTATTGCACGCCACGATGGATCATTTCCTGCTCCTGGTCGCGCCGGATCTCAAAATCAATTTTGCTGGCTACGGTGAGGGCAAATATGCCCATCAGAGCGACCACCAGAAGCAGCGTGAGCAGTATGTATCCTCTTTCCTGGGAATGAGTCTTCTGGGAAGAAGAGCCGCGCGCGGTTTTCCGGCCGCTGTTCGATTCAATATTTTGTGGCGCGAGTGGCTTCACGACGGGTTCGCCAGCGTTAGTGGAATGCTCTGCGGAGGGCCGCTGACCACTACGTCCTGAATATCCACGGAGGTGGGAGAAATTTTGACAACCTTGTAGCGGCGATCCACGATTTCGCCCTCACCCGCAATGAAAGTATCGTCGCCCTTGATGAGGAAAACCTTTTTGGGTTCTCCGGGCCGGTTCGCGAAGCCGAAAAATTTCAGCGGAATCGGCGGTGCCGCCGCTACCGCCGGCGGATGGTACACGTCGTCCTTCTTGTCTTGCTTGTCTTTGTCCGTCGCTCCTGTGCCCTGCGGCAGGGGAATCTTCACGTCCTCGGCATGCGCTATGAAAATGTTTCGTCCCGAGCCTTCGTACTTGATCGCTTGGGTAGCGGCCAGCAGTTGCAATTGGAGAGTGGGATCGAGGCTCTGCGGAGCCGACTTTTTCCCGGTGGTTCCGGAACCGTGGCGTGCCGGCGGACGGGCGGCATTCGGCGGCAAGGCCAGCGCGTCCGTGGAAGTGGTCGCCGGAGCGGTCGAAGCTATGGTCGACGAGGAGGGCGTGAACTGGTAGACGAGGGTAGCCAGGAGCACCACTCCCAGCACGGCAGCGACGATCAACTGAGTCCGGTTTTCTGTTCCCAGTTTCACAACACGCCCGCCCTCAGATAGGTTTCAAGTTTCATTTGCAGCTTAATGGGACCCTTCTGCTCGCCCGCCAGCGTGATGCTGCTGATGATGAAAAACATGTCATCGCGTTCCAGAGCATTGATAAACTTCGCCAGGGCAACATAATTGCCCGAAAGTTCCGCTTCCATCTGGACCGGATCGAGCCGGCCGGTTTCCTCGTCCTTCACATTGACCGGATACTTCGCCTGCTCGATCGTGACCCCGCTGGCCGCCGCCAGCTTGCCGAATTCGGTGGCGATTTGCGAATTCTGAGCAGGAAAGCGCTTCTTGTAAAAGTCCTCGATTTGCCGGTTTGCCGTGCGCACTTTGTCGGGCATATTCGTCAGCGGCTCAACCTGGCGGGTTTTCGTCTGAAGTTCAAACGACAACTGGTTCAGTTCCTGACGCCGCGATTCCGTCGAGCCCACCAGCGGCGAAAACAGCACCACCAGCGCCACCACATCCACGCCCAACAAGATCGTCAGCGAGGTCTTGATGTTTTTCCGAGTCTGCCGCAAGTCTGGCATCAGGGCTTGCTCCTCTTGGAAGTCTTTGCCGGCTTGACCTGCTTGGCCGTTGCGGGTGCGGGTGGTGCGGCCGTTGCGGTTGCTGACGCCGGGGCCGTGGCAATTTTGGGAACATAAATCCCGTTGATGTTGAACTGAACCGTATCTCCACTGCCCACGGCGGCCGAAGTTTCCGTCGCGATGTAGGTCTGCGCGAAGTGTCCCGACTCCTCCATGCGCCGAGCTAACTCCAGCGCCTTGTCGCGGGAATCGCCCCCCACCACCATCTTCAGCCCGAGTTGGTTATCCGAGTCCAGTTCGGGATGAATCGAAATCAGATGGACCCGGGCCGGCATCACCTTTTCCAGATCTTCCAGCACATGCGTCCAGGACAGCGCCTTGCGCTCAATCAACTGGTTGAGGAATTGGGACTGGTCCCGGGTAGAGCGATTCTCCGGCCGGTTGAGAAATTCCTCGGCCTGCTCGCGCTTCCGGTCGCGCTGCGCGATCTCGGCGCGGTAGTGCGCTATGCTGGCGTGATCGCGGCGGGCGTTGAACCAGCCAGTGACGGTGATGGTCATCAGAGCCAGCGTCAGGATGACTGCTAGTCCGAGAGCCGTCCCCCAACGCAGCCAAAACTGCCGCGCATCCTCATAGGGCTGGCTGGCGAGATTGATGTCAAGACGCATAAAATTCAGTGATCAGTGTTCAGTGATCAGTGGTCAGTAGATCTTTAGGTCTTTCTGATCACTGACCACTAGCCACTGACCACTGCACTTACGAAATTAACGCTCCTACTACCCCGGCCATTCTCCAGCGGGGCACGGAACCTCCTGTGCTCACTCCCAACTGCGAAGCGCTTACCAGCTCCTGCACCTCCGCGCCGGTTTGCGCTCGCAGCGCGGGAGCCGCACTGCCCGTGTCCGATATTCCGGCGACAAATATCTTCTCGATGTTTAAATGATACGTGTCCTGGAAGAACACTACCGAAGGATAAACTTCCTCGGCCAACTGCTCTCCCGTGATCGTAACCCCGCGCGTGTTTTCGAGCGTGCGGAAGAGCTGAAGCTGGTCGGCATTGAGGATTGCGATGCTGGTAGTTCGGGCATCGACTTTGACCACCAGAGTAGGACGCTGTCCCTCGGCCGCGCCCAACGCCGCCAGCATGGAAGGCAACACCACGCCGGGGCTGAAACCGGCATTGCGAAAGGTCGCTTCGTAGTCCTCGACAACGCTGGCCACGGCGACCGCGGCGACCACTCGAACTCCGTCTTTCGATTTCTGTGCGTGGTAGGAAACCCGGGCCTTGTCGACCTCAAAGGGCAGAGATTTTTTTAGACGAAAGCGCACCACGTTGGCCGCTTCCTCGGAGTCGGTGGGCAGGGTATCGAATTCCAGCAGCACCACGCGCACGGCCGCGTCCGGCACGACCGCGATTACATCGTGAGTGCGTCCCGCCACACTGTCCAGGGTCTCTTCCACGGCGGCTCTTACGGCGTCGCGCTGGCGGAGGTTGCCCTCGACCAGATCCGGCACAACGCTGCCCGGCGCCAGTTCGCGGGCGCCGCAGGCTGCGAGGGTGCGCCCATCGTCGGATAGCCGCCCTACGAGCACGCGGTCGGCGGCGATTTCACACGCCAGCTTCGGTTTCGCGGTATTGGAACCAGATCTCATAATCAGTGTTCAGTGGTCGGTGGTCAGTGGTCAGTAAACCCGGGGACTGGACACTGATCGCTGGCCGCTTCTGTCCTTCTGCAATTCAAACTACAATTCAAACGCCATACCCGTCTAAATGCAATAGCTGAAGGGGCACTTCAGGATGTGGCCAGTGGTCAGTGAACAGTGGTTAGTTAAAACGTCAAGCCCAGTGACTGGCCCCGATCACTGACTACTGATCACTGACCACTGACCACTGCTCCTACCGCATAGCCTCGATAAACGTGACCTTGTTGATCTCTTTCAGCGTGGTCAGGCCGAGCCGGACCTTATCCAACGCCGACTCGCGCAGAAAACGCATGCCTTCTTCCCGCGCGGCGCGGCGAATTTCCGACGTCGGCTTCTTGGCCAGAATCATCTCCCGGATGCGGTCGCTCAAATCCAGCAATTCATGAATCGCGGTTCGGCCGCGGAACCCGGTGCCCGCACACTCGATGCACCCCGGACCCTCGTACAAGGCCACCTTCGACCACTGTACGGGATCCAGTCCGCTGGCCTCGAGCACGTCCTGGGGATAATTCACCTGGGTCCGGCAGGATTCGCAAATCAACCGCACCAGTCGCTGCGCCAGAATGCAGTTCAACGCCGAGACGAAGTTGTAAGGCTCAACGCCCATGTTCAGGAAGCGGCCAATGACGTCGACCACGTTGTTGGCATGGACCGTGGTGAAAACCAGGTGGCCGGTCAGCGCGGACTGAATGGCAATCTGCGCCGTCTCCGTATCGCGGATCTCGCCGACCATGATTTTGTCCGGATCGTGGCGCAGAATCGAGCGCAGGCCACGGGCGAAGGTTAATCCTTTCTTCTCGTTCACCGGAATCTGGGTGATGCCGCGAAGCTGGTATTCGACCGGGTCTTCAATCGTGATGATCTTGTCTTCGTCGGTTTTGATCTCGTTCACCGCGGCATAGAGCGTGGTGGTCTTGCCGCTGCCCGTGGGCCCCGTGACCAGCACCATGCCGTAGGGCTCTTTGATGTAGCGGCGGAACTTGCGCAGGTCGTCGTCGTCGAAACCCACTACGTCGAGCGTGAGCGACTTGAACTTCTCGCTCATCGATTCTTTGTCGAGCACGCGCAGCACGGCGTCTTCGCCGTGAATCGAGGGCATGATGGAGACGCGGAAGTCGATGGCTCGCCCGTTGTACTTGACCCGGAAGCGGCCGTCCTGCGGCACGCGGCGCTCGGAAATATCCAGCTCGCTCATGACTTTGATACGTGCGATCACGGTGGAGTGGTGCTCTTTGCCGATGGGCGGCATGGCCTGCGTCAGCACGCCGTCGATGCGGAACTTGATCACCACGGAGTCGTCCCGGGTCTCGATATGAATGTCAGAAGCGCGCCGCTGCAGCGCGGTGAAGATGGTGGTGTCGACCAGCCGGATGATCGGGCTGGTGTCGCCGGCCCCCGTCAGCTTGTCGATGGTCAGCGTTTCTTCGGCGCCGGTGGCTTCGTCCTCGCGAATGATCTGGAAGCCCTCGCTGGCCTCTTCCAGTACGCGCTGCGACTGCTCTGTCTTTTTGAGAATATCCGAGATCTGCTTCAGCGTCGCCACCTTGGTGACGATGCGCTTCTGGAGCAGCAAACTGATCTCGTCGATCATCATCAGTTGGCTGGGGTCGGCAATCGCAATGGCCAGCTTGCCGTCGGTCGTCTCTTCCAGGGGCACGAAGTTGTAGCGGAACATCAGCTCAGGGGAGAACTTCTTGAACAGCTCATGATGAAGCTGGAAGTCGGTAAGATCCACAAACTCGCAGCGATAGCGCCGCGCCACGTCCTGAGCGCGTTCCAGGTCGGTGATGGGATTCCCCGTCGTCACCACCTGTCCGCCGTTCTCGCCGTTTACGAAAAGTGATTTCTTGTCCGCTGTTGCCATTCTCTACATCCCCAAACCATTTGGTAATTTTGTAATTGAGTAATTTTGTAATAACCGGCACGGATATGACGGGGTTAAATTACCCAATTACAAAATTCCCAAATTACAAAATTGCCCTAGTGGACTCCTAAAGTGAAGATCGGCAAATACAGCGAGATCAGCACTCCACCCACAAAAACCGCCATGATGACTAGAATCAGTGGTTCGATCAATGCCATGGCAGCGCCCAACGCCGTCTGCACATCCTCTTCATAGAACTCAGCCACGGAATTCAGCATTGCCGGCAAAGCTCCGGTGGATTCGCCTACTTCGAGCATTTCGACCGCCAGGTCCGGAAAGATTCTTTGTTCCTCCAAACTACTGGCCAGCCCCTGCCCTTCGCGAACCCTCATGCTGGCGCGCATGATGCCCTTCAGAATGCGGCGGCTGCTCATCGAACTGCCCGCCGTTTCCATCGAAGGCACAAGCGGCAGGCCACCTTGCAGCAGTGTGGCCAGCATCCGCGAAAAAGTTGCCACCTGATGTTTCAGCCGGATATCGCCCAGCAACGGCAGACTCAGGATCACCCGGTCAATCTGGTCTCCGCCGCGATCTGTCTTCTTCCATTGCCAAAACAGAAAACCGGCCAGCACCGCGCCCACCGCGATGAAGGGAAAATATTTCTGCGCGTTCTGACCCACCGCCAGCATGAACAACGTGATGGCCGGCAATTTCGCATCCAGGCTGTTGAACAACTCGGCGAACTTGGGCACCACGTAGGTGAACAGAAACATCACCATGATGATCACCACGGTGACCAGCAGCGTGGGATAGATCAGCGAGACGAACAGCTTCTTGCGGAACGTCATGGCCAGGCGCTGAAAGTTGATGTAGCGGTTCAAGACCTCGTCGATGTTTCCGCTTTTCTCGCCCGCCATCAGCGTCGTGGTATAGATCTTCGGCACCACGGGATGTGCGGCGAAAGCATCGGACAGCATTTCTCCGCCCTTTACCCGCTCCCTCACGTTTTCGAGAACCTGGCGCAGATTCTCATCTTTCTGCCGCTTGATCAGCAGATCGAGCGAGTTCAGAATCGGCAGCCCGGCCTTAATCAGGGTCAGAAACTGCTGGTTAAACACCAGAAACGAGGCCTGCTTAAGTTTGCGGCCGCGACCCAACGAAAAGCTACCAGACAGTAGTCCCTGCGGCTTTACCCAGTGGACCAGATAGCCCTGCGAAGCAAAGCGGTCGCGCACCTCTGCCACTGAGTAGCCCTGCTCCACCTGCTGGTGGGTGTGGCCCCGTTCGTCCGCGATTTTTACGACGAATTCCGCCATGCTTCGTTCTCTTCGCTGCTTCCCGGCGCGCTACCCTATCGGCTCAGTCTAACATTCCCGCTGGTGATCCCGAGCGCAGATCACCACACCTTCTGCCCATTTCGGTACCGCAAGTAACCAAGACGATCCGTTTTGAAATGGCGCGGCTTTCGGCCGTATCGCCACGGATCGAAAGAACTCGGGCCTTGGCCCCGAAGGGATCGTCACTCGCCCAAACCGCGTCCACCGTAAGTGAAGGCGGATCAATGCGATACACTGCTTTTCGAGTCCACACCTTAACGTTCCAGCTCACTCTCCACTGTTTCCGTCCCCGGCGGCGGACTGAATTCGAACCGCCCATCCGGAATCGCCTCATTTTCCCGCTGATCGCTGAATCGGTATTCGGTCACTGACCCATCCACTTCGTCCATCACAATCCGCACAATCCTGTGCTCCGGCGTCACCTCCAGCAGAATCTCGCTGATCCGGTCGGCAAGAGCCTGCGGCACTCCTCGGAGCACGACATCGCCGGCAGCCACCGGGACAATGTCAGGAGCTAACGACAATCCCTGTAACTCCTTTTCCAGCTTGCTCTTACCGAGCAAGAATGCAAGCGGAGAGCGAATGTCGTCCAGCTTCCGGGCCTCAGTCTTTCGCGCCTGCCGGTCGCCGGGGACGTAAAACCACGCATCTCTCCCGTCGCTGACAAACAGCTTCTCCCTGGGAGAACGGTACTCCCACCGCATCTTGCCAGGTTTTTTCCGCCCTGCCTTCGCCAGCCAAACCGTCCCCGTTTCCGTCCGCTCCATCCCGGACCCGCGATACACCTCAGTAAACTCTGCCTGCAAACTGCGCAGGTGGTTGTAGTGCTCATCCACGGAGGCAGCAATAGAGTGGACATCTTCCACCGCGGCTGCCGCCAGGATTGCCGTCATCAACATGGCGGTGAAGACAGTGGTCATCAGTACAATTCTACGCGACGTCTCTGATGCTCTACAGCGATGCACATGTGGGGACAGCCGCCCCTTCGGCAATCTCAGGGCAGGCTCTCGCCTGTCCGTCGGGGGAACCTCGACGGTTTCCTCGTCACGATTGGCGATCTGACGCGGTATTGTCTTGACTTGCCTCTGGCAGCCCAAAGCTTAGAATGAAAGGAAGCGCCAGAGGAATCATCGCTATGGCCGAAGACGCTGTCACCATCTCGCCGGGTCCACGCTTTCAAACTGCCATGGTGCTGGCCATCGCTGCGGACGCACTGCAAGTCGTTGTGTTTCCTCTGTTTGTGCAAGGCGCGCTCTCTCCCGCAGACGACATACTCGATCTGGGCGTTGGAGCCGCGATGATCCATCTCCTCGGCTGGCATTGGGAGTTTCTGCCGTCCTTCCTGGCCAAGCTCGTGCCCGGCGTCGATCTGGTGCCTTTCTGGACGCTGGCGGTGGCGAACGTCTATCGGAAATCGAAGCGGATTGCGGTGACCACAGAAGAAAGCCATGCGGAGCAGCCCAAGCTGGAAGGCCCGCAACATTCCTGACTAAACCACGTCGATTTAGCAGGAGGAAAACAAAACCTTGAGCTACACACATTGATGTGTAATAATCTACACATGGCTACCAATCTCGCACTCGATGACAGCCTGATCGAAGCAGCCCGCCGTGTCGGCGGGCACAAGACCAAGAAAGAAGCGGTGACGGCTGCTCTCGCCGAATACGTGAAACGCCGCAAGCAGCTTCGCATTCTGGAGGCGTTTGGTTCCGTGGACTTCAATCCGAAGTACGATTACAAGGCCGAGCGCCGCAGAAAGCGCTCCTGATCATGCTGGTGCTGGTCGACACGCCCATCTGGACGCTCGCGTTACGGACAACCAGCACGGACTTGAACCCCCGTGAACAGCGCCTCACTTCCGCCCTACGGGAACTCATCCGCGACGGGCGCGCTCAACTCGTGGGCCCAGTCCGTCAGGAATTGCTTTCCGGTACAGGCCACGAAACGAGCTTCCGAAAACTCCGCGACCAATTGCGGGCCTTCGAGGAACCTAACCTCGAGATGGCCGACTACGAAGAAGCTGCCCACATCAACAACCAATGCCGCTCACGTGGCATCGCCGGATCGGCAATCGATTTCCTAATCTGCGCCGCCGCCTCTCGCCGTGACTGGGAGATTTTCACGACTGACCAAGACTTTACACGTTATGCCGCCGTAATCAGGTTGAACCTCTACATGGCAAGCTGACTCGTTGAAAGCCAGAGGCCGACTTCAAACCAGTCTCTTCGCAATCGCACAGTACAAATCAATCGCTTCAGCAAGTTGTTTCTTCTCGATGAACTCTCTTTCGGTGTGCGCGACGTGAATCGATCCCGGACCGATCAGCACCGGCTCGCCCCAGTTCGTCAAGCGGGGAATGTCCGTGGTGAACGCCGCGATCATCGTCGGCAAGCCGTCAACCGTGCGCAGCCGCAAAAACGGCAGCTCCAGTGGAAAATCGATCTTCACCTGATCGCCCGCGGCAGCAAGAATCTCGCGCCGCAGATCGTCGGATGGACCAACCAAGCGGTAAACCAGGTCCGCGTGAGCGTAATCAGAGATCACGTTGGGAGCGCGGCCACCCTCGATCAGTCCGATATTCAGCGTGCACGGACCGATCTCAGGATCGGACGGCAGCGGCATCGCCAACAACCGGCTTAGAGCCGCAATCAGCTTGTCGATCGCGGATTCGCCAAGCTCCGGATACGCAGAGTGCGCCATGCGTCCCGAAGCGGTGACCTCGACCCGCAGGGTTCCCTTCGACGCCAGAGCGATGCGGTTCTCGGTCGGCTCGCCATTGACCAAATACTTGCTCTGCGCGGACTGACGCTCCGCATATTCGTTGGCGACTTTCGCGCCCTGGCTGTCGCGCTCTTCTCCCACCACAAACAACAGGCCAACCTGAATTCCTTCTTGGCGCAACCGCTCGGAGGCCGCGATTTGTGCGGCGATAATCCCTTTCGCATCGCACGAGCCGCGTCCATAGATGCGCGCGGCATCTTCCGTCGAAGGTATGAACGGAGGAACCGTGTCCATGTGCGTGGAGAAAACCACTTTCGGATGCGGCTGCCTCGGCGATGTTGCGTAGATGTTGAAACGATCGTTCTCGACCGGGATTCTCCACACCTGATAGCCGACGCGGCAAAGTTCCCCATAGAGATAGTTTCCGACCGCAGCTTCGTTACCGGAGATGGATTCGATGTCGATGAGTTGGCGAGTGAGCGTGATGGCGTCCATTCACGAAAGAGAATAGCAGAGAGGAACCTCCGGAGAAGTCAGAAGGCAGAAGTCAGATTGCAGAAGTAAAACCTGGACCTGCACGGTTTGTCGAGTTGTACTTCTGCATTCTGACTTCTCACTGGCTGACTTTCATGTAATCTGAAAGCGTGATCGCCCAGAGTTCGACCATCAAGTCGCTCTTTCTTGAAGGGCCTGCGGGAAGACTGGAAGCGCTGCTCAACGCCGGCGTCGAAAGCACGACGCACGCGGCGATAGTTTGCCATCCCCATCCGCTGTTTGGCGGGATGCTGCATAACAAGGTGGTGTTCCACACTATGAAGGCGCTGAATAGTTTTGGTTTTCCCGTGCTGCGCTTTAACTTCCGAGGCGCAGGACTCAGCCAGGGCGAACACGATCACGGCAACGGGGAAGTGGAAGATGTGCGAGCCGCGCTCAACTGGCTGGACGCGGAGTTTCACCTGCCGCTGCTATTTGCGGGATTTTCTTTCGGTTCGGCGGTCGGGCTGCGGGCCGCGTGTCCGGATGCGCGGGTGCAGGCCCTGATTGGAGTTGGCGTTCCGGCGATTCCTGTGGCTGCCGACGCGGAATCCCCGCGAGTTTATACATTTGATTTCCTCCGCAAGTGCGTCAAGCCCAAGTTGTTCGTCAGTGGGGCGCGCGATCAGTTTGGGCCGCGGGATAAGTTGGAGGCTCTGTTCGCGTCGGCGGCAGAGCCGAAGAAGCTGGTTGTGATTGAGGGTGCCGATCATTTCTTTGAAGGGCGGCTGCGCGAGCTTCGGGAAACGATTGAAAAGTGGGTGCGGGAAGCCATCAGCCATCAGCCGTCAGCTATCAGGTAAACCCCATTTGCCTGGCTTCCAGATTGCTTGCGCCCGAACGCGAATTCTTCGTTCTGCGCAGATTTTGCTGATGACTGATGACTGATGACTGGTGGCTGACGTCTGAAAGCTGCTCGTTATAATCCTTGCCATGACTGTAGATCCCGACCGCGAATCGCAGTCTCGCCGGATGCGCGACGCTGCGCAAGAAATATTTCGTCAGGCGCTGGCCGAGGCATCGATTCCCACGGCGTTCGCGCGCCACGTGCATTGTGAACGAGGGGTGTTGCGCGTCTGCGACGATCTCTATCACCTGTCGGGGTATTCGCGCGTGCTGGTGGTCTCGATCGGCAAGGCCGGACACACCATGGCCGAGGCCCTTACGCAACAGGTCGGGGAATCTTCGCTCGAAGGCATTGTGGCCAGTTCGGTGGAGCCGTCGGCGCAGGTGCGCGGCTTCCGATATTTTCGCGGCGGACATCCCACGCCTAACGCCGAATCCATCCACGCGGCGAACTCCATTCGCAAGGCGCTGGAGGCGCAAACCGCCGCGTCGCTGGTGATATTTATGATCAGCGGCGGAGGATCGTCGATCGTCGAGAAGCCCATCGACGATGAAATCTCACTCGACGATCTGATCGCGACCTATCGTGTTCTCGTGCATTCGGGCGCGCCCATTGCCGAAATCAATGCCATCCGCAAACATCTTTCGGCGGTAAAGGGCGGACGGCTGGCGCAGGCGGCGTTTCCCGCGCAGCAGGTTTCGCTGCTGGTTTCCGATGTGCCCGACAATACTCCGGATGCTCTGGCGTCCGGTCCGACGATGCCCGACTCCACCAGCGCAGAGGATTGTTACCGCATCGCGGAGAAGCACGGATTGCTGCCACAGCTTCCGCATTCCACGTGCGAGCTTTTTGAACGCCACGCGCTGGAGGAGACGCCGAAGTCTGACGACCAAGCGTTCTACCGTTCACGTTGGTGGACGATTCTCTCGAACGAGACCGCGGTGGAGCAGGCGAGTGCAGCGGCTGAGCGCGCTGGGTTCGCGGTGCATGTGGACAACTCTTGTGATGACTGGGACTATGAGCGGGCCGCCGAATATTTGTTGGAGCGTCTGCGGGAGCTAAGAAAGGGATCCGAGCGCGTGTGCCTGATTTCCGGCGGGGAAGTGACGGTGAAAGTCACGAACGGGGGCTTTGGCGGACGCAATCAGCAGTTTGCGCTGGCGTGCGCCGCGAAGATTGCAGGAGAGAACATCACCGTGCTCAGCGCGGGAACCGATGGCGTGGATGGGAACAGTCCGGCGGCAGGCGCGGTGGCGGATGGAACCACGGCGGAGCGTGCTCGTACGATGACCCTCGATCCTCGCGCGGCGCTCGAAGAGTTCGATGCATATCCGTTCTTCAGCGCACTGGGGGACGCGATCGAAACTGGGCCAACTGGCAACAACCTGCGCGACTTGCGGATTTTATTGGCGTACTAGAACGACTTAGGTAGAAGCCGCGCTTCGCCCAGGCGGGACAGTCGAGGCGGACCTCGCCACATAAGATGTAGCGGATGCGGCCAGAAATTCTAAGCGACTTCTTTGCGACTATGCCGCTTCGCCTTTTACCTGCACTCCCGCCCACTTTTCGAGCAGCGTGAGGGTCGCGGCGTAGTCGAGGTCGCGGTGGCCGTCTTCGGTGGCCATTTCGTAGATCTCTTCCACGGTTTCCAGAGCGGGCAACTTCACGCGGGCTTCTTTTGCGGCCTCGAGGGTGAGCAGAATATCTTTGTGCATCAGGCGCAGAGGAAAATTAGGAGTGAAGTCGCGTTGCAGGACGAAGGGCGCCTTGTATTCCACGACTCCGGAGCGCACCATGGTGGCCTCAATCAACGAGACGAGTTGGCGCGGGTCCACGCCGAGTTTGGTGGCGAGCGTGAGCGCTTCGGCAAAGCCTTCGAAGATGAGGGCAATCTGAAGATTCATTGCCAGCTTGGTGGCTTGGCCCTTGCCGGTTTCGCCCATGCGGAAGATCTTTTTGCCCATGGCCGCGAACAGGGGATTAAGGCGCTCGATGGCGGCATCGTCTCCTCCGACCATGAAGATCAGAGAGCCATTGGCGGCGCCGATCTTCGATCCGGTCATGGGGGCGTCGACGTAGGACCCTCCCCGGGCGCGCACCCGCTCGGCGAACTTGACCGTGGCAGAGGGAGAAATGGTGCTGGAATCGGCAATGATCAGGTTCGGAGAGCTGCCCTCGGCCAGCGACTGCTCCACGCCTTCGGGACCGAACAGTACTTTCTCCACAGCGGCGGTATCGGAAACGCAGAGCCACACGACTTCAGCGCCCTGTGCCGCTCCGGCCGGAGTGGGAGCGATGCCAGCGCCTTCCACCATTTTCCCCGGCGTGCGATTCCAAACCGTGACTTCGTGGCCGGCCTTGACCAGATTAGTGGCCATGGCGTGCCCCATGATTCCCAGACCTAAGAAAGCTACGCGCATTTATGTGTTTCTCCTCGCGATGGAAGGGGCTTTCCGGATTAGATATGACCGACTGGATGGAGGTCAAGCAAATCGACGGGGCTGTGCAAAAAGCTTCACATGGACGCCCTCTCGACTACCGGAGTATAGTTCCGGAGGCGCGTCTGGTTAGTCCCGGCTTGCTTTCGCGTCAACCCCCTAAGATGCCTGAATCTCCAAGTGAGAAAACTTCAAGGATAGCTTAAGATGAAAACGATACTCCCTGGCTCCTCGCGTAACAGCAACTCGCTCCCGTTTCTGCTAGCCCTGCTGGCGTTGACGATTTCACTGGCGCTGGCTATGCCGGCAAGCGCGCAAACGTTGGCGAAAATCAGCACCGATACCTTCACCAACAGCGACAGCACTCATAGGACGGAAGTTGAGCCTTCAACCTTCGCATGGGGGAATACGATTGTCAGCGCGTTCCACGTAGGGCGGCGGCCGGGGACCATCGGTTGGGGCAGCGCCGATGTGGGCTTTTCGACTTCGACTAACGGCGGCGTGACATGGAGCTTTGGATGTCTTCCAGGACTTACCGTGAACTACAAGAGCGGGACGTATGGTGCGGCGGCCGATCCGTCTGTGGCTTATGACGCCAAACACGGCCAGTGGCTTATATCCACCCTGCCACTCGTGGGACTGGGCCCGGGCGCCCGGTACATCGGAGACGTTGCGGTGAGCCGTTCCACGGATGGATTATCGTGGGGAAATCCCGTAGTCATCGATAGCACTCATCTCGACGACAAGAACTGGACGGTGTGCGACAACACTACCACCAGCGCTTACTACGGCAATTGCTATACGGAGTGGGATCAGGCATATGGCAACGGCCACGTTCTGATGAGCGTGTCGAGCGATGGTGGACAGACCTGGGGCCCGGGCTTATCGTCTTCCGACGGCGCCACCGGAGTTGGCGGTGAGCCCGTGGTACAGCCGAACGGTACGGTGATTGTGCCTTTCCAGAGCGGCGGCATCGACGTGTTCAGTTCCAGCAACGGAGGCGTGAGTTGGGGCAAGAGCCAGGCGATTGCGAGCATTCAGAGCCACTTAGTGGCGGGAGGAATGCGCAATCCGGATCTGCCTTCCGTAGGCGTCGATGGAGCCGGAAATGTGTTCGTGGTGTGGTCGGATTGCCGCTTCCGCACCGGTTGCAAGGAGAACGATATTGTGATGAGTTCGTCTTCTGACGGCACGACCTGGAGCAAAGTCACGCGCATTCCGATCGATGCGACCACCAGCACGGTGGATCACTTCCTGCCGGGCATTGGCATCGATCCTGCGACTTCGGGCAGCACGGCTCACATGACGATGGTTTATTATTACTATCCGATGGCGAGTTGCACGAAAAGCACCTGCAACCTGCAGGTGGGCTACGTCACTTCCACTAACGGCGGTTCGACGTGGACCGCGGGAAAGAAGATCGCTGGACCGATGAAGCTGGCGTGGCTGCCGGTTTCTGACAATGGGCCGATGGTGGCGGACTACATTGGTGTGTCGTATGTGAACGGCAATCCCTTCGGCGTGTTTGCGAATGCGCAGGCGCCTACGGGCAGCACCCTTGCGGAAGCGATGTATACGACGAAAACCGCGCTGGCGGCTCCGGGCAGCGAACCGACCTTCAGCGGACTGGCGGACAAGCCGGTCGCTGGCGCGAAGTCGGATCACGAGATGCACTTCTACTATGACGACGAAGGAACGAGGGAAATTCCGCGCTCACGCTGGGTTGTGAATACTTCAGGGCAGTAAAATTTTCTAATTCGATCTGGCCGCCGGCATTCCCATGCTGGCGGCTTTTGATTTGCATGTCTTAATCTCTTAATTTTTGTTCGGCTATGATGTGGTGGCCGAATCGAGAATGTCATCTGGGAGCCGCAGGAATTACGGGCCTTTTGGGCTGGCATGAACTAAAATAGTGCCAATGACTTCCGGTGTTCATCCAACAGGCAGGTCTTCTTTAGGATGATCAAGCAAACCCTCCGCAATCGGGCCCTCCGCAAGCGCGCTTCGCAGTTCGGGCGTCTGGTGCGGCATTCGGCGGTAACCCCGCTGTGCGGAGAGACCCATCAGCCCCGTCTTGCCTCGAACGGCGAGTTGGGGGTAACTTTCATCGGCCATTCCAGCTTCTTCCTGCAGATCGGCGGGAAGAGCGTAATCATCGATCCCAACTTCGCGCGCTGGCTCTTTGTGCTGAAACGCCTGCGGCGTCCCGGGCTGCGAGTGCGCGATTTGCCGGCCATCGATCTGGTACTGGTGACGCACGCACACTTCGATCATCTGCACCGGCCGTCGTTGCGCGCCATCGTGCAGAACAATCTGCGCACGCGTGGAACCGCCCCGGCCATCGTCATTCCGAGCCATGTGACAGATTTGATCTCTGACCTCGGCTTCTCCGAGATCGTCGAACTCGACTGGTGGAACACTTCGCGGCACGGCAGTTTGTCGGTGACGCACGTTCCTTCACGGCATTGGGGAGCGCGGATTCTCAGGGATTCGCACCGCGGCTACGGCGGTTATGTGCTGCGCGCAGGGAGGCATTCGGTTTATCACGCGGGAGACACGGCCTACTTCGCGGGCTTCCGCGAGATTGGCCGGCGCCTGTCGCCGGAATTGGCGCTGCTTCCCATCGGCGCCTACAATCCTCCATCGTTTCGCAACGTGCATACCAGTCCCGCTGACGCTACCCGCGCTTTTCTCGACCTGAACGCGCGCTGGATGGTCCCCATGCACTATGGGACCTTTCGGCTGTCGCACGAGCCGGTGGATGAGCCGCTGCAACTTCTGGAGCAAGAGGCGCGCGCGGCTGGAATCGAGGACCGCGTCGTAGTGCTGGAAGAAGGCGTGACCCGGTTCTTCTAGTTGTTGCTCTTACCCCGCTGTAACAATCTTTTGACAAACTATCTCCGCGTTTTGGTGTAAGCTCGGTTGCCCGAAATTTCCCCTGTTAGGAGGCCAACATGGCCGTTGAAGCTATTCCCAAGGGTTACCACACCATCACTCCTTACATGACTGTCCACGACGCCGCTCGCGCCATTGAGTTCTACAAGCAGGCTTTTGGCGCGGTGGAGCGGGGCGCCATGAAAGCGCCCGACGGCAAGATCGTGCATGCCGAGCTTCTCATCGGCGACTCCATCATCATGCTCGCGGACGAATTCCCCCAGTTTGGTGCTCTATCGCCCCAGAGCACTGGCGGCGCCGGCATGGGACTGCACATTTACCTCGAGGATGTCGACGCTGCGTTTGAGCGCGCGGTGAAAGCCGGAGCAACCGTGGAGATGCCTGTCGCAGATATGTTCTGGGGCGACCGCTACGGCAAGCTCGCGGATCCCTTTGGCCACAAGTGGTCCATTGGCACCCACAAACGCGATGCGTCCATGGAGGAAATGGAACAGGCTGTGAACCAGCTGCCGAAGAGCGCTTGAGGACTTAAACCTGAAGTGATTTAGAGTTTTGTCGAGTTGTCGGGGCGCGGCCGCCGGCCGCGCCCTCGTAGGTCACTCCACCTGGTAGGTGCTTCCGGTACTTCGGTAATGCCTCTGAATCCCGCTATTACATAAGTATTACAGTGGGTTGCCTGATTTCCTTGATACGTTAGGAGTGTGCGGTAGCGAACTCAAGAACGGCAAATGGGGCCCACTTTGGATATGGAACTGGAAAGCCTGGAAAAACGGCAAGCTGCAAACGGTGAAATCAACTGGGTGACCGCGGTATTCATGGGGCTGTTTCACGTCGGCGCCGTGGCGGCGCTTTTCTTCTTCACATGGAAGGCGTTGTTCGTCGCCATGTTCCTGTGGTGGGTTTCGGGCAGCCTGGGCATTGGCATAAGCTATCATCGTCTGCTCACGCACCGCGGCTACAAGACGCCGAAGTGGGTTGAGTATTTCCTGACCGTCTGCGCCACTCTCGCCCTTGAAGGCGGCCCGATTTTCTGGGTAGCCACACATCGCATTCACCATCAATATTCGGATCAGGATGGCGATCCGCATTCGCCCATCGACGGCAAATGGTGGTCGCACATGGGCTGGATTCTCATGGGCAAGTCCATGCACCATGACACGACCACGCTGGCCCGCTACGTCCCCGACCTCGCCAAAGATAAATTCCACGTCTGGATTACGAAGTATCACTACGTACCCATAATTGTGCTAGGTGTCATATTACTAGCCGTTGGCGGAGTACCATTTCTGATGTGGGGCATCTTCGTGCGGACCGTGGTTGGCCTGCACGCTACCTGGCTGGTAAATTCGGCAACGCACTCCTGGGGCACGCGGCGTTTTGCCACACGCGATCTTTCCACCAACAGCTGGTGGGTTGCTCTGCTGACGTTTGGCGAGGGCTGGCACAACAATCACCACGCGCATCCCACCGCAGCGCAGCACGGCTTCACCTGGTATGAAGTTGACGTGAACTGGTACGGCATCTGGGCGCTGAAGACGCTCGGCTTGGCCTGGGATGTCAAGCGCGTAAGGCTGGCTGACCTGGAGAAGGGACTGGTGGCCACGCCGAACGGACGGATGGTCACGGCGACGCTGCCGGAGGGCGCGGCGGCGGGCGACTAGCCTTTGATCCCCTCAGAAATTTGACCCCGATCATCACGGTCGGGGTTTTTGTTGCCTGCAACAAACCTTTACCCACAGAGGTCACAGAGATACACAGGGTAAGTCTTTTGGCGTGAAGAGATCTACCCCTGTGTTCCCTGTGGTTGAGGATTTTGATCCTTGCCCTGAGCAAGCGGAATGTTCCGAGACGCAGGTCAACGCGGTAAAATCAGCCTGACGCCATGCGCATCACGAGCCGCAGCGGAACCATCGTTTTCTTCCTCTTCCTGGGCATCACCCTGGTGGCGCTGGCGGTTGCCCTCAATGTTGGATGGATCATCCTCAACTGGCGCGAAGGTGTGCTGCTGTTTTTCGGCATCATCTTCTTCGCACTGATCATTGCGGGCATGATCGTGAACACAACCTTCCTGCTGCGCGAGATTCGCCGCAGCGAACAGCACGACAGCTTTATCAATGCCGTTACTCACGAGCTGAAAACGCCAGTCGCCTCGATCCGCCTGCATCTGGAGACCTTGCAGCGCCGCGACCTGCCGGAAGCGCAGAAGCAGGAGTTTTACCGGCTCATGCTCAGCGATACCGATCGCCTCGCGCAGACGGTGGAACAGGTGCTGCGCGCCGGCCGCGCCGGAGACAAGAAAGCGGGACGCGAGAAGTCCGCAGTCGACTTCCGCCAACTGGTGCGCGAGTGCATGGACGCTGTCCGAACCCGCCATCATCTGTCCCTGGAGGCTCTCCGCTACGAGGAAGCGCCGGGCAATGGCGCGGGGATGCGCGTGCGGGGCAGTGACGAGGATCTCCGCACTGCTGTTTTCAACGTTCTCGACAACGCCATCAAGTATTCCGGCGATCAGGTGGATGTGCGCGTGCGCCTGAACATGCCCGACGAAAAGCGCATCGTGCTGAGCGTGCGGGATCACGGGGTCGGCATTCCTCCCGATGACATGAAGAGCATCTTTAAGCGCTTCTACCGCGTCAGCCATCGTTCGCTGGCGCACGTGAAAGGAACCGGGCTTGGCCTGTTCATCGTGAAGTCGATTGCGCAAAAGCATGGCGGCAAAGTGTTTGCCGAAAGCCCAGGCGAAGGCCAGGGCACCACCATTACGATGGAACTGCCGAGGTCGATGGAATGAGCCGGGTTCTGGTGGTGGAGGATGAAGCCCATCTGGCGCAGGGATTGCGCTTCAATCTGGAGGCCGAAGGCTACTCCGCCGAAATCGTGGGCGATGGCGAAGCGGCCACCGATCGCCTGCTCGGCAAGAAGGAAAACTACGATGCCATCGTGCTCGACATTATGCTGCCGGGCAAGGACGGTTTCAGCGTTGTGTCGGAATTGCGCGCGGCGCGGAATTACGTGCCGGTGCTGATGCTAACGGCTCGCGGTAGTCCGGAAGATGTGTTAAAGGGCTTCGCCGCCGGGGCCGACGATTATCTGCCCAAGCCCTTTGACTTGTCGATCCTGTTAGCGCGCCTGCAAGGACTGCTGCGCCGCAGCCAGTGGATGCGCGCTGGCCAGCCGGCGGGAAACGCGGCGGCTGCGTCCGACCCGGGAGGCGTCACCGATTTTGGAACCCTTTCCTTCAGCGGTAAGACTATCGACTTCGGCACACTCGAACTGCGCACTGCCGACAATGTCGTTCACCTCACACTGATGGAATCGGAACTGCTCCGCCACCTGGTGCGCAACGACGGGCGGGTGGTCTCCCGCAAACAGATTCTCGAAGAAGTCTGGGGCCTGCACGAGGACACTGATACGCGTGCCATCGACAACTTCATGGTCCGGCTGCGGCGCTACATCGAAGACGATCCCGCGCAACCGCGGCACTTGCTTACGGTACGCGGCGTGGGCTACCGGTTTCTGGCGAATCCGGAAAAGAAGTGATCAGTGGCCAGTGATCGTGCGCAGTGAAGGTCAACTGCTCACCGGGCACCGGCCACTTCGGCGCATCTTACTGCTTGTCGTAGACGGCACTGCTCTCGACATGTTTGCCCACCGCATCGGTTCCGCCTAGTGTGACCGTGCGGGTCTTGCCATCAGCAGAGACGACGGCTCGACCGGTGATCGTAACATTGCCGCCTTTCTTGACGGTCAACTCCGCAGTATGGTCATCGATCTGCTTGATGGCCCGCGTATCTGAATTTGGATCGCCGGTGACGGGATAGTCTTTTCCGTCGAACTTGCCGGTCCACTCATTATGCGTGGGCTTCCCCTGACCGTCGACACCGTCGATCACGCATTTTATGCTGTCGCCTGCGGCTTCATAAACCACAATGAGATTCTTAGGGGTTCCGGAAGTTAACTTCGACTTGGTTTCGTTGAGCTTCCAGGTCCCAAGGGTTGGGTTCGCGGCAAAGCACAGCGTCAGGCCAACAAAGAGCATTACCAGCGTCAGTACGATTGTTCTCAGTTTCATTTGGTCTCCAGGGTGAGAAGGGGATAGCTTGCTAACGAGCAATGCATCATAGTTTCTCGGAAGCCTCTTGCGCAACTCTCAACGTGACTCCGATGTGGGCCGGCCGCTACGCCCGGCACAATTCGGCAACCAGCGTTTCCCGCCGCTGCAGGGCCAAGCCATCCATGCGGTTAAGAATCATCCAGTAAGCCGAGAGCGAGATTCCAGCCAGCGCCAGCAAGATCACCGTCGCGATCCAAAAATTCCCGTAGGATTTTGCTATCCAGAACGCGGCGGCTCCCACGCCCACGACGAAAATCTGCACTCCCAGGCTGAGTAGCACCGTTACCTGCGAAGCCCGCTGACGCCCGAAGGAAGAATAGTCTAATTTTTTCGGGGATAAGATCGAGAGCAGATTGCCTGCGGAGAAATTTATCGGGGCTGCGAACAGCAGACCAGCCAGCGAGGCGATGGTGACGTCGAGCGCGGGCGGGCCGTAAAAAAAGCCGACCGCGATCCACGCTAGAAATATCTCTATGGCCAGAATGCTGGCATGAGTGAGGTTTTTGGCTAGCACAATGTCACGGAATCTCACCGGGGAAGCGTAGAAAAACTGAATGCCCCCGGCGTCGCCCCCGAAGTTGTTGTAAGCGAGGTTGGTCAGCACCAGCAGCGTGTATCCGACAGCCGCGGGAAACGCCATGTCGGGCTTGCGCCCCAGGAAAATCCCGGAGTGCCGGGCAGAATTCATGGCTCCGAAACGGAAGACGACCAGCACGAAAAGCGGCATGATCAATGTGAGCAGCATGGGGCCGCTGCGAAGAAGATAACGAACTTCTTTTTCGAAGACCGCCGCAACCGGGGCCGTGAATCCCCGCAGATTCCATCCCAGCCGTAGCGAGCGATCTTTCGGCACAAACGATGCGGCGGACACCTCGCTCAAATTCTCGCCGCGATACTGCGCCCGCAGCCGCACGTGCAGACAGTAACCGATCACCAGCAAAAAAGCGCACAGCAGCGCCAGCGAACTGAATCCCGTCATGAATCGCGAATACACAGCCTGCGCGATGGCATCGGCGGCCAGACCGGGCGGAAGCATGCCCTGCACTGGAACCAGAAGTTCGAGGTACCGTTGCACATCCTGTTGGACACCCGCCTGCGGATGCTTCTCGAAATGCTGCACGAGGGGGCCGATCAACTGAAAGCTCAGCATCAGCAGAACAAAAAGAATGCCCATGATCTCGCGCGTGCGGCGCTGAGCTAGCCAGCGTTCCACCCAGGCGAATATCATTTGCATGAACAAGAGATTGAAGACGGCGAACGCCAGCAACACCAGCAGCGCCCAAGACAGCAGTTCCAGTTTCGCGAATCCCACGCCCACGAGAATTCCGAACGACCAGAGGCTGCCCAGCGCGGTTGCGGGGTCGCACGCACCATAGGCCAGGCGCACCAGAAAATACGAGCGGTAGCTAAGAGGGAACCGCAGAAGATCGGAGGAGTCCGGATTGTTAGTGAAGGCGGTCGCCATAATGGGGAAGACCTGCCAGAAGACAAACACGGGCCACAGCAGGACCGCGAGCATCTCTGGGTTGCCCTGAGAGATGAAGAAAAATGCGGCCACCCCCATTCCGAAAGCGCCGCCGAGCCCACCAATGGCGAATGCGAACGACACCATAATTCGCGAGACCAGCTCCAGCATGCCCCGCGTGCTGCGCAGCGAGTTGACGAAGAGCCGCCAGCGCAACCAGGCAATGGTTGACAATTGGCCGCGGCGGCGCAGCGTGGGATTGAGTTCACTCATTAAGCGCTTACGTGCTCCGATGATCGTTCTGGCCGGGCGAATCCACGTCTCCCTTCGTTTCGGCTTCAGGACTGACATAACAAGCTAAAAGCTTGCCCCAAGGATAAATGCCGGCAGAGGTGCAGAGTGAAAACTGCACCACTACCGAACTGCCCGCTCGCTATTCGTTCGAGATGGTCACCTTGTTCCCGTCGAGTTTGGTGAACGTAATACTGAACTTCTCGTTGTAGCACTGGGCCTTGTCCTGCAGGACGCTGATCGCCAACGCCTCTCCCAGGGTCATGGACCAATCGGTATCCGAGCGCCAGTGGATGCCGGCGA
>Ga0185299_10003201_pt1 | contig 22504 bp, 12 predicted proteins | sample PaiPotPPA55metaG_FD_128002 | JGI IMG/M metagenome (GOLD analysis project Ga0185299, IMG submission 128002) | Iron sulfur acid spring bacterial and archeal communities from Banff, Canada, to study Microbial Dark Matter (Phase II) - Paint Pots PPA... ... | reverse complement strand
ATGAGCCGATAATCCTGCATCATTGCTGACATGGAAAATACCCGCTCGATTCGGCAGCAGACGCCTTATCAGAGTGGCCATACTCTATAACACAGGCTAATGGGGTGCGCAACATAAAATGGATTCGTGAAGGATAAACGCTCGAACGGCGGCTACGGTCTTGAATTCCCGAGAGGCACCTGCAAATGCGGAACGAAGAAGTCACCCAGCAGGTCGCCTTCTGGGTCAGGCGGCGCATCTGCAGACGCTTCTGCGAACTTCGCTGCACTTTTCGAGTCGCCCGCGCGGCGATAGGCTTGGCTCAAGAGTCGCCTCGCCTGCACGTGGCCCGGTTTCAGACGAAGCGCCTCCTGCAGTTCGACAATTGCGTCACTCACGCGGTTCATTGCGAGTTCGGTTTTCCCCAAATTGAGATGCACTTCAGCGCTGCTCGAATCCATTCGCTGCGCTCGCTGAAAAGCGAATATTGCTTCTGAAGGCTTGCCCGCACGAGCCAACGCCAGCCCCCGAAAATAGCTGATGAGGAAGTTGGGTCCTAACTTCTGCTCGGCATGGCCAAGCTCGGAGGCAGCTTCCTCGGCGCGGCCCGTTCTTAGCAATACCTGCGCTAATCCGATGTAGCCGGTGGGCAGCGGATCGCCTGCGACTACCAGAGCGCGAAACACGCTCTCAGCCTCCGCGTAGTGGCCAGCTGCGAGCTGCGCTGCTCCCATTCGCAAATGCAAAGCGTAGGACTGGGGATTCACCGCCAATCCAGTCTGAAGGGCAGTGATCGCGTCCGAATAGCGGTTCAATTCCATCAATTCGCGCGTTAAGTTTAGCCAGTGCTCCTCCTCGCCGGGAGCAAGCGCAGCGGCCTGGCCTAGAGCATTGACTGAACACTCGGCCTGCTTCAGGTGGGCACAGGCGACGCCGGTTAAAGACCAAGCCTGCGCGGCGTCAAGTGATCTTGTGCCCACTGGAGGAAGAGATTCCGCGTAAGCGTGTGCCTGTTCGACCGCTTTTTCGTCGCTTCCGGCCAACAGGTAAACCAAAGCCAGATCAAATTTCAGCCAGGCGGCATCGGCTGCGGATGGATGCTTGCTTAATTTCTGAATCAGGTTGATCGCATCGTCGTTCCGGTGTAGGGCCAGGAGCAGGGAAACGACTGCGATCGACTGGGTGTCGTCCAACGGGAGGTTCACGAGAACATCCAGCAGCTTCCGCGCATCGTCCCGGCGCCCGAGTGCAATGTATGCGGTCGCAAGTTGGATCGAGAAGACTGTGTCCGCTGGCAACGGCCTGAGCGATTTCTCTAATTCCCGGATGGCCTGTGAGTAGTGTTGTGTCTCCAGCTGGACACGTCCGAGATAGTAGTGGGCAAAAGAGTCAGAGGGAGAAAGGTCGACTGCGTGCTCGAGGGCCTCGCAGGCTGAATCAAACTGGTGTTCGGTCCATTCGAGGAATCCGAGATTTCGGTATGCGTCTTCCATACGCGGATCCAGACGAATCGCTTCTCGATACTCGGCGGAAGCCTGGGCGTTCTGATCGAGACGGGCCAGGGCGATTCCGCGAAAATCGTGCACCCGTGGGTCATCAGGATGGTCGCGCTCGGCTGCTGAGAGCTCTTCGAGGGCATCCGCATACCGATTCTCCTGCAGCGCCGTAAGGCCTCTTGCAAAGGCATCGCTTTGGCCTGATGGTCTGGCGAGCACACTGGCGGGGAAAGAAAAAAAGAGAATGAGAGTCAGGAGGCGCTTCATGCTAAGGATTCTCGTTGGATCTGGTTACCTCTGCCATGCGTCCTGTCTGCTTCTCAAGCTTGTCGTGCGATTCACGATTCAGAGCAGTGGAACGAGCGAATTCACGCGCCGCATTCTGCTTCTCTCCCAACGCTTGGTAAACTCTCGCCAGCTTGTAGTGGACCGAACCATCGTGATCGGAAGGGAGAGCGATTTTAAATTGCTCTTCCGCCTTCCGGTAGTCGCGGAGTTCCGAGTAAGCGGTGCCTAGATCACGGTGTATATCCGGGTTAACGGAGTCGGCGGCAACAGCCTTGACCAGATAGGGTAACGCCCTATCGGGTTGATGTTCGAGCAGGTAAGTGTCCCCCAGATCGTTCAGCGCCCCGGGGTGATGCGGGTTCAATTCGAGTTCAGCATTGAGTTCGACGCGTGCCTCCGGCACCTTGAGATCTTTCCATAACAGATGTCCAAGGCTGTAACGCAAATTGGGAAGGGATGACTTTAAGGCAATGGCGGCGCGGTACTCTTCGATGGCCTTTCCGTCGTTTCCTTTCGCCGCCTCCAGGTCTCCCATCAGTTGATGTAAGCGATACGAATTTGGGTCGGCCTGGTAAAGGCGAAGATAAGCGGCGGTTGCCAGTTTCTCGTAGCAACGCGCCCGCCAATACGATGCCTCAGCGGAACTTTGCTCCGCCCGCGGCAATCCCGCAAGTGTTTGCAGTGCTATTTGATACTGTCCTGCTTCGAGCAAAGCGCTTGCTACCCGAATGCGAATTCCAGGGAGGGTTCGTGAAGCAAGGATCCTCTGGCTACAGGCTGCGATCTCGGCAACCCGACCGAACTTCAGCGCAAGGTTGCCGTCGTTTTCGGTGCAACTTGCGTTCGCGGGATTCGTCTTGACAGCGGTGGAAGCCGCGAGAGTGGCCTCGGTCGCGGCTTTTGATGTGTTCCCGTTTTGTTCAGCGATAAATGCGGAAGCTAAATGCGCCGCCGGGGAATCCCGACCTTCGAAGTCTCCCGCTAGCTTTTGGATCTTTTCCCGCGTGGCGTCAGGAAGCTGTTCAAGAGCGGCATCGCCGAATCCCGCTTCGCGAAGACCAAGCAGCCTCTCGGTTTGCTCCGCATCGATAGCCAACGCTTGTTTCCAATCTTCAAGCGCGGCCTCTATTTTCTCCTGTATCAAACTTCCTTCGCCGCGTCGTACCAGAGCGCGCAGGTTGTCCGGATCGCGCCGTAACTCCTCATCGAATTCTCGAATTGCCGGATTCACTTTTCCCGCGCGCAGAAGTACTTCGCCGAGTTCAGCGTGCAATCCGTCGCTATCCGGCGAAACGACAAGAGCATTTTGAAAGTGAATGACTGCCGAAGGCCACTCGTTGCTTGAGGCGTAACTCTCGCCCAGCAACTGTTCACTCCACGATGAGCCGGGAGCAATTTCCGCCAGGTGTGTCACCTCTTTCTTCCCCAGCCGCTCGTAGGCGTTGCCTAGAATATAAAGAAGATCGGCGTCGTTCGGTTGCAATTGCAGCGCCCGCAATGCCGTTCGAATCTCGGGCTGAAGCTGGCCGGAGATTTCTTGTGCCGTAGCCAACCAAAGCCAGATGTCGGTGCGCCTGGGCTCGCCCTTGAGAGCAGCCCTCAAGTAGGGGATGGCTTTGGTTCCTTCACCCGCTTTGCAGTAGTCGACACCAAGAAAAAAATTTGCCCCAACAAGACCCGGCTTGAGTTTAAGCGCGCGCTGGAATTCCTTTATCGCCTCGGAGGGGCGGTCCTGAAGTTGATATACCAACCCGAGGTTCATATGCGCCTCCGCGAAATCAGGTGCAAGCGCAACCACAGCCTGATATTCCCGTTCGGCGTTTTTGTATTCCTTATCGCGCTGCGCTTGCTGGGCAGCGGCAAAGTGTGCCTCAAGCGCCGAATCTTGCGGAGCGGGTGATGGATCGCTCTGGGCCGCCAATTTCAAAGCGATGGGCGTCAGCATGAACAGCCCGAATAACAGAATGCGAAATCGAAAGACGATCCTTCCCGCCGCAATGGATGGTCCTCTCATGGTTGGGTCAACGCCCCGAAAGGGACGATTCATTCTAATCTGATTGGGCGCCGGGATTTTTCGCTCGTTGCAAACTTGAAGAGAATTCAAACCGCGGGAAGCGGGCTGGCCGGTTCCGGCCATCGACCGCGTGACTAATGAATTCGGCGGACCGCGACCAGAGTGGCAGAACTGGGCGCTCCAGAGCTGGCGCGGGATCGAATCAGTGCCTCAAACCATATGTTTTGAGAGACAGCGTCGGCGGCGGAAATTCCCAGTGCACTCATCAGCTGGTGACGATTTTCCTCATCCGCGAGAAACCGGCCAGCCGATTCCGTTCCTTCCTGCTGGAGACCCTGGAGTGCGAGCACACTGCCGTCGTGGGTCTCGTTCGGAAGAAGAGAGATTGTGGCGTAATCTTCTCCGAACGTTCCCGTCCACCGCAGGCCTTCATATTGTGCTTGTTCGCCGGGCAACGGGTTCCTGTTGACAAAAACTTTGGCGCTCTTGCCTACTGCGGTCTCACTTTCCAGAAAGTTGAGCTTATCCTGGAGCAGCGTTACCCACGGATTGGAGCCGGGGCTACCAATGAAAATGTAATTGTTGTGGTCCAGATCGCGCATCCTCAAATCCCGGGGATAGCGCACAGACACCTGCGATTGCAGCGCGCCCGCCATTCTGTAGAGGGAGACGACGTTGGCTACGTCCGCGAAAGAAGTGAGCGTAGAGTTCGACATATACTCGCCCAGTCGAGCATCGACTTCATCAATCTTCCCCACTCGATTCGGGAGAAAATCCCGGCGAAGGTACTGATCGAGAGATCCAGGCTGCCCGGCGAGGATACGGGACATCCCATAGTTGCTGTCAGCCACAACAATAATCGTCTGGTGCCGCGCATCGAAAATCTGAGAAGACGGCCAGGACAGAGGAATCGGACTCGCTGCCGCTCCGACCGTTCGATGCGAGCTCGGGCGGAGCAATAAAATCGCGCACAGGACAGTCAGTAGTCCGCAAAAGACCCAAGGAAGCATCACGCCGGGGCGCCAGGCAGCCAGGGGAATCACGGGTGGGGCAATCGCCGTCGGGCCGTTCGGCGTCTTCAGGACATTCCTGAAGACCGGGGCATATGTGCCTTTCGGTATGTCCAGTATGAACGACTCATTGCGGCCGTCTTCATGGAAATACTCGTGCAGTTTCAGCCTCAACTGGCGAACATGGACGCGGACCGAGCTGTCCTCGAGGGGACTATAGTCGGAAGGTTTGTGGAACAAAGCGTTGCCGATGTGCTGCTCAGTTAGCTCGTGCGCTTTGCCATGGATGGTCTGTTCGGTGATGAACTGCAACAGATCCCTCAGGCGGGTACCCTTTTGGAAGGGTGGGCTGGCGACGATCCTTTGTACGAGTCGCCAACGCTCATCATTCAGGAGATCATCAGTGGGTTTTGGCGGTGCAACCGATGGTAGCGGCGAGGACATACGAATATCGGTTCTTGAATGCGATCCCATGAAGCGAACGAATTTTACCACAGACGCTTTCCCTGCGATCAAGTCGTAAACCGTTTCCTTGGATGGTGTTCCGGTGTTTTGGGTCTACGGTTAGCAATGTGAATCACATGTGAGGCCCTTCCCGTGAAAAACCGTGAGCGGGTGAACTGAACATTCTCCCCGACTGCCTAGGGCTGGGAACCAATAAGCGTGATCAATCGAACCATTTCGCGTCGTCGTTTCCTCGAAGGAACAATCACAGGCGGGCTGGCCGTCGGTCTCGAGTCGAGGTTGAGAGCGCTCGGAGCAGCTACACTGCAAAGCCCGCCAAGCGGAGGGTTGGCGCTAAAGATTGAAGGTGATCCCAAAGGCGGCTACAGCGTCTCTCTCCTTTTCAATGGCGAGCCCTTTGCCAGGAATGATCGAAGTGGCGAATTCTCGGGATGCTTCCAGAACGAAGAACGAAGCCTGGAAGATCGCGTGAATGCATGGAGGGCAACCTCTTGGAACGGCAATTCCAAACACCTAGTGCTCGAGGGTGAGTGCCGGCTGAGGAGTCTGAACACAACCGTGTTCGCGCGCGTGGACTATGAAGTGGTCACTCCTCATGTCGTGCGAAAGAAGATCCGGTTGGAGCAGGCCGATATGTTCATGCTGTTCCATCAAGTGAGCAACCGTCTGGAGCCGGTGGAGAAACCCGCGAAGTTTTGGAGTTTCGATCAGTTGAACTGGGAAGGCGGTCCGCTTCACGAGTATTTTCCCGCCGCCGGGTTCCGGACAAAGAATAGCTTGTGCGTCGGCTTGCTGTCAGATTCCGGCTATCGCAACCAGTGGACGCGAATCATCCGCAGGGATGGCAGGCCGCTGAAGCCGGCGCCCCGCCGTATTCCAGATGCACGGTTATATTCCGGTGTGAGCCGTGGGAGCGGGGCGGAGAGCGATTTTTTCATCCAGCAGAACTTCGGCGAAGTCACGGAGCAGGTAGTCGGGGAGCAAAATCCGGAAAGCATTGTTCTGCCGAACATTTCTTCCTGGAAAAAACACGGGCAGGTGACTCTAGAGGAGCGCGAAGGTGTGGCCATCCTCTCCACCCACAGCTCCGATGACGGGGTGGTTATTCCTTTTGCGGCGAGAGCTTCCGAAGTGTTTTCGGTGCGGGTGCAGTATCGTTCAGCTTTCCCCGTGGCTATTGAGATTTGGGATGTAGATGAGCAACTGCGCAAGGTTGCCGACCTTACGTTGTACAACGATGGCGTTCCAGAATCAGCCGGAGCCTGGTTGGAATTTCAAACGACCGTATTTGTGCCGGCATTGCAAGGAAATGGCTGCGCGGTCTTCGTTTCCGTAGCACCATCGGAGCAAGGCAAAAAAGTGGAAGCGCTCGCAGGTTTCGCAAGGGTCGAGGTGCGCGGCCTGGAAGTTCACCGCATTCCCACTCGCAGCGAACCCTACCATCGGCTGGAGATGGGCCAGCCGTCGGAGAAAACCGTTTTTGTGTTTGCGGCGGAAGAGGTGCCGGATACGGTTCGAGGTCACCGGCTAGCCAGCCAGATCTATCTGGCTGATGGTCTTGGTTTTAAAGGCGCGGAGATGGAGAAAGTCGTCTACGCCGACCTTATGATGCTTTGCTGGATTGCAGAACCGCAGAGCTTTAGGCCGATTTGCGCTCCGAGCATTTGGTATTCCGCCGCTGGGGAGATGTATCTTCGTGACAGTTTCTACGCACTGAATGGGATTCACAATCGCGAATTGAACGAGGACGTCTTCAGTGTGTGGGCGGAGAATCAGGGAGCCGATGGGGCCATCAACACCCTGGTGGAACCGAATCTCGCCAATGTCGAGCGCAAATCGAATGACTCCACGCCCCTGTGGCTGATGTGGGCACTGCTGAATCGTCGGCGGTTTGGTACTCAGTTGCCCATGGAAAAGGTGAGGAAAGCCGCGGAATACTGCCTTCGAACTTACGATCCCCGCCACGTCGGCCTCTGCTGGGCGCAGTTCGTCATGGGCCAGCTCGACGTAATCCGATATCCAGAAGGCACTTCTGCAATATGTGAGAACCAGGGAATGTTGGCAGTTATGGCCCGGGCGATCAAGGAACTGCAGATAGCAGGCGTGAGTGAGACGATCTCCGATGAGTATCTTAGTAAAGCAGAGGAACTGTATCGCAACTATTACGATCCCACGAGAAAGTTTATGCGTCCGGCACGGGATATCGGAGACGCCATTGGATTTGCTGAGATATTCCCTGAGTTTCTTTCGCTTTGGCTATTTGGCCGAAAAATGCTCTCTGACGAGATGGTCGTGAACCATCTTGATCGCATACCAACCATGATGTACCGAAAGGACTGTCCCCATCCAGAGGCCGGCGGCGCGGTCCGTCCGATACTCATCGGACTACCGGAAGGAGGTGCAGGAGGGAGCAGCTGGAAGTATTTCACCGAGAAGTGGCATCCGATGGTTAGCGACTCTTTCGCGGCCGGTTATGCCAATCAGGGGATGGACGGCATCTATTACAACGGTGGCAGTTGGATGCGGATCGAAGTCTGCGGCTACGTGACCGGCCAGCTGCACGGATGGAGCGGTGCCACAAAGGCGATCGCTAACCGCCTGTGGGCGGAACTTAATATTGATCGCGAGTTTCCCACCAGCCAGGAATATCTTGCTACCGATCCGGCTCACCCATTCTTCGGCTATCACCGAGTTTTCGCCTGGAACTCATTTATTCTGCTAGCCCTAGAGTTGGCGGGCTTGCGCTCTGCGGACATGGATCCGGACCATGGAAGACTGACTGCACATACATTCGAAGCGCCTCGCCCTCCTGCAGCCCCCTAAGAGAAAGCCGCCTAACAGGTGGTTTCAAAGACCTGATTCTCCGCAGTCGAGTTGTTCCCCGATGTTTTCTTGCTGTGAATCACAATGAATTCACGTGTGAGACCCTTCCCTGAAGGCTTGGCAGGGGTTAATTATTCGCTCACACTTTCGGCATAGTGCAAAAGCACTAGCTGGCACCCGGGGTGGTTTGGGGTTTCACTCAGCTTGAGGTTCATTTATAGGCGTCGGCTGTCAGGTTGCCAACGTCAGGGTCGAGATTTGATCGGATTCTGGGGAGAAAAACTTTGAAAAGCCTGATCTGCACTTGTGCTTTGCTCCTGGCATCGACCGTATGCGTTCTCGCCCAGACGACGAATGGCAGCATTCAGGGCACCGTAACCGATCCAAGCGGTGCAGCTATCGTCGGAGCCAGCGTGACGTCTCGAAACATGGACACTGGCCTGACGGTCGCGACGGCGACTACGGATGCAGGGCTTTATTCATTACCGAACCTTCCTCCCGGTCGGTACATCGTTACTGTCCAAGGTCCGAACCTTAAGAAGTACACCAGGGAAGGCGTTACCGTTCAGACGGGCGCCACAGTCGGCTTGGACATCCCGATGCAACTGGGTGGCGTCTCCGAGAGCGTGACGGTTGCCGCCGACGCTACTCAGCTTGAAACGGCAACCTCCGACATCGGAGCCACTGTGCAGTCGTCCCTGACCGAGAACTTGCCGCTGGAGGTGAACGGCACGGTCCGCAACCCAGTTCAGTTCATAAGCCTGGTCCCAGGATTCGTAGGAAACGTGGGAAACAACCCTGGCGACAACTCGACGGATGATTTCAAGGTGAACGGCGGTCAAGAAGGCGGTACGGACATTCTGGTGGATGGTGTTTCGATCTCGTTGGTATCGCCTAACACACAAATGAATAAGGGTGTTTCGACAGAGGGCGTACAGGAATTCAAGGTCCTCCAGAGTAACTTTTCTCCTGAATACGGTGAATCCGGCGACGGCATCGTGAGCCTAACACTGAAGTCCGGCACCAACAATTGGCACGGCTCAATTTACGATTATCTCCGCAACCGCGTGCTGGACGCCAATAGCTGGGCCAATAACACTCAAGGCTTGAAGAAGTCCATCAATACCCAAAACGATTTTGGCGCAACTGCAGGCGGACCGATACGTATTCCCTACCTTTACAACGGGCACGACAAGACTTTCTTCTTCTTTGATTATGAAGGCTTTCGGTTCAGAACCGGGGGCACTTCACCGATCAGCGTTCCTCCAGCGGCCTTTCAGAAGGGCGACCTTTCGGGGCTTTGCACCTCCGGATTCACCGGGGGCATCTGTAACGACCCGACACACCAACTCTACGATCCCACGACTCACGCGGCTATACCCGGGGATGTTTTGACGAACGATCCGAATTTCACTCCAAGCTCGGTGATGACAAAGGTTTTTGGGCTGTTGCCGCCCACCACCCCAGCCCTCACCAACAACGTGATTGATACGACGATTTCGAGCACGACGGCGAATATCTTTGATATCAAGATCGATCACATTATCTCCGACAAGCAGAGGATTTCCGGCGGCTTCGATTACGACAACACGAACACGGGCGGCACTTCGAACCTGGGACCCATCTTCGGCAGCGTGACCCCGCAGAACACCCGATATATACGTTTTAGCGACAACTACATCTTCACTCCATCGGTCGTGAACCAGTTTCTGACTGGATTCAGTCGTCGGTATCGCGGAGAGGTCTCGAACGGCCTCGGTCAGAACTATCCCGCTAAGATCGGGCTCACCGGCGTATCGAACGTGACTTTCCCCTGCATAAAATTTACGGGAACACCCTACGAGAACTTGCTTAACAATTGTGGAGATTCGCAATTTGCGGACAACGTCTACCAGACCAATGACTCCGTGAGTTGGGTCAAAGGTAAGCACAACATGAAATTTGGTGGCGAGATTCGCGCCTTGGAATTCAACGTGCGGCGGCTCACACAGGCCTCTGGCGAGTTTGATTTTAACGCCCAGGAGACTAGCACGACAGGGGCGGGAGGAGCAGGTGGGGCGGGAGGAGACCCGGTGGCCAGTTCGTTGTTCGGCCTGGTGAATGCGTCGACCCTGAATTACGGCTCATTTAGCGGCGTGCGGTACAAAGACTACTCCTTCTTTGCCCAGGACACATATAAAGTCACGAACCGTTTAACTCTGAATTACGGCTTGCGCTACGACTTGGATATTCCGGCCAGCGAAGCACAAGATCGCTTTTCCATGGTCGACCCAACTCTCCCGAATCCCGGTGCAGGCGGCATTCTCGGAGCCTACACATATTTTGGCAGCGGGACGGGTAGGAACGGAAAGACGCGTCCGCAGAATATTTACAAGAAAGCGTTCGGACCACGCCTCGGCTTTGCCTACAGCATCAACAGCAATACGGTACTGCGTGGCGGTTACGGAATTTTCTATGAACCGCTTAAGGAGGGATCGTTTGCCGACCAGGATGGCCTGGGATTTTTCAATCGCCAGACGATTACGCCAACCAATGGCGGCCCTATCCAAATTGATAAGGGCGTGACCCGTATTTTCCCCAACTCTGGACCATTTACACCGGACGGTCAGAACGGCAGCAACGGTGTGATCACCGTTCCCGCAAATACCGGGCGCCCTGCCGATATCCAGACCTGGAATCTCGACATACAGCGTCAGATTACGTCGAACTTGTTTGTCAGCGTGGCTTATGTGGGGTCGAAAGGCACGCACTTGCCCGCCTTGAACATCATTCCCAACCAAGTGAATCCCACGTTTCTTGCGCTGGGTAATGACCTGTCGATGGATATCTCCTGTCTCACACTCGGGACCTGTCCCAACGCGACGGCTGCGGGAATCAAAGTGCCCTACGCCGGATTCACCGGAAATATTAATCAAGCTCTTCGGCCCTTCCCCCAGTACGGTGATTTCAACCAGGAAGATAACTCCTTCAGTCCCGATCGCACCGGCAACTCTACCTACCACGCCATGCAGATGCAGGTGGACAAGAGGTTCGCCACGGGCCTGAGTTTTCTAGTCTCCTACACTGTTTCGAAAAATCTTACCGACGCGGATTCCTCGGGGCCGGGAGTCGCGGGGTTCATCGGCACCAACGAATTCATAGGTCAGAATTCGTACAATCGCGCAGCCGAAAAAGCAGTCAGCGAGCTCGATATTCCGCAAAGCCTGGTCGCGAGTTTCTTTTATGAACTGCCAGTTGGACACGGGAAGCGCTACCTCAGCAACAACGGAGTCCTGGACCGAGTTGTGGGCGGGTGGTACGTTGCCGGGGTGGGCCAATACAAGTCAGGCACGCCAACGGAAGTATATGGGCCCTGCGGCGGCACGGCCGGCGACGTTTTATTTGCCGGATGCCACTTTACCGGATCCGCGCGCGTGAACATTGTTCCGGGCGTATCCCAAACCAACAAGAGCCATTTCGATCCGTTCACGACTCCATTCTGGAATCCGGCCGCATTTACAGCCGCAGGTCCACTGACGTTTGGTGACGAACCCCGGTCCCTTGCCTCTGCCCGCGGTTTCGGAACGCGGGAAGAGGATTTCACGCTGGGCAAGAAAACCAGGATCTTCGGGGAAAAGGCCGTAGTGGACTTTCGGGCAGAGTTTTTCAATATCTTTAACCGCCATGTCTTCAACGTAGGCGCGGGCAATCTGAGTAGTCCATTTATTCCTCTCGGGTCCCCGGGATGCAGTGGCCCCGGCCAATTCTTCGCCTGTGGTTTCGGCGCGATTACCGGGACACAAGATCCGCGAAGAGTTCAAGTTGCCTTGAAAATTCAGTATTGAGGGGGCGATGCTCTGCCTCGGATTTTTCCGGGGCAGAGCTCGATTTGTCACTTCATTCCGTGGTTCCAGCCACATGGACGTTCTCAATCGACGGATTTTTGTGCAAACGCTGCTGGCCACGGCTGCGAGTGCGTCCCCGGCCTACGCAGCCTTTCACAAAGCATCTTTTCCCCAAGGAAGACGAGCCGTTCTCCCGCCGCGTGAAGCTGAGGATGACTGCAGCCCCGCGGATATTGAATTTGGAAATCAGCGAATCCGGCTATCTCCGACCGGCACACCCCTCACCTACCAAAACTTCGTTCGTGTTGGCGGGGACTGGAAGCCGTCGACGCTGGCAGGAGTGCCACTCATAACAGGCTCTTCTTTCCTTCTGGTTACGTCGAGCCTGCGACGTGAAGGAGCACGGGTTCGATGCGAAGGCAAGTCTGAGGCGGAAGGTCTGGACGGAAAACCCTTGAGCTACGATTGGGACGCCGAGATCACGGCACTGGGCAACGGCTATCCGGACCCGTGGATCCGGTTCCGCACGACGCTTCATCTTCCTGCGCCGCTGCGACTGCAGCGAAAAGGCTCTCTGGAACCTCGAATCATCACGTGGCTCAGTTCAACGTCGACTTTGATGGAAGGACAATCGGGCAGCTGGCGGCGCGTGCTGCTGGCGCAGCCGACGAGGAACTCACTCGGCACCTCGGGCAATGATCTTCCCGCCGTCTATCTTCTCGACCAGACGGTGGGCATCGAGAGCATGATGTTTTTTGCCGTCGATGACATGGGCTGGATGTCCGCGGAAAATCTGCAGCGTTTTCTGGTTTATCGATGCTCCAGCATCTCGCAAATTGAGAAAGATGGCACCCAGCGTCTTGGCATCGGCTTGTTAGCGGACCAAGCTACCGGGAATGTAATTCCCCAGGGCGACGTTTGTTTCACTTACTACCTGCTGCAGCGGCCGCTCACGCGCCTGCTCACTGAACAGGAAGCGGTAAAGAGGTGGATGGAGGCTCTGCTTCCGCTTTTCGAGGAAAAGCTTTCCTGGCCACCATGTGCCACTACCTGGAAGGAATTTGCCGAAGGAACTGTGAATGACTTGCAGCAGACGAGCGCCACCAGTCTTGAGGCCGACGGACATACTGGGCTTAGCGCCTACGTCAAAGAGAGTTCTAAGATCTGGAAGCAGCCCGCTAAAAATTTTGAGTTGATGACTCAAGCGGATGTCCTGTGGCCTTCACTTCTCTACATCCAACTACATCCCTCCCCCCGTTTCGAACGTGAGTGCAAGGATCTTCTGAGCGATCTCCCTGGTTTCTACCATGCGGATACCCACAGCATCAGCAATGATTTCAAACGCTCATCAGATGAGAGGGCCGATTCCTGGTACCCCTTCGAGAACGCCTTAATCAAGTATCCGATGATCGGTTCCCTGGCGGGCTTAGGGGAGGTGACGGACCACTTTCTTGACGCTTTCCAGACCGCACAGAAGATGGCCCACCAGTACGATTATCTTTTCCCGATCTATTATCAGGTCGCGACCCTTCGAGCCGAGGGCGCGGGCACGAATTACGCCGTCGGTGGCTTATACGCTTGGGCCGCAATCCTGGCCAGCCGATTGACACGCGACCAGGGCTATCTCGAAGAAGCACGGCGAGCCATCCAAGTGTTGTACACGGTTCCCGCCGAACGCCTATTTCATGAGCCCCAGGAACTTGCCTACGCTGCGTTGGCCGCGGCGGAGCTGGGTATGGTGGAGGAGTCGAAGTATCTGCTGTACGAACAGTTGCGGATGTTTTACTGGTACACCGATCCCAGCCAGAAGAACCACGATATCCGGGGCATGGTGCAGGCTGCGGCTTCTATCCTTTATCCCGCTTTCAAAGAAAATGTAGAGGCGATTCTCCCTTGGACCGGAGTCATGAAGCGCGGCATCATCTTTGAAGGTCTCTTACGCTTCATGGACCAGCAACGGCGAAACAACTTTTATTTCTTTGAGAACTGCTCGGGCAACCGCACTCCGGATTCATGCGCATTCATCCCTTACGAAAATCTCGGTACCCTGGAACTTGGGGGCATGACCGGGAATGTCGGCAAGGAAATCTACGGTGCGGGTGAATCGATTTGGATGTACTTGATGTTTGAAGCGCTGGGCCGGGTGAGCGACCGGGAACTGATGCTGGTGAATCTCGACCTTCTCGATGCGGTCCATACAAACGCGTTTCCGCCACGAAAGTTGAACTTCGTTCTGTATAACCCCACTGCCATTGCCCGCTCGGCAGATATCAGGATTCCCGCGGCGAAAGAAGCCGCAGTTCGCTTGCACGTGAACGGCAAGTCCAGCGATACGAGATTCCAGGTCCCGAGACAATCGTTCGTCCAGATTATGGCCGAGCATTGATGGTTCAGAGATTGCTTCGCAACGTTTCTAGTGCGCCACCTACGGTAGGCAACACGTCCAGCCAGTTCGTAAGGAAGGATGTCCCTTGATGAAGATCAAAGTGCGCTGCTGCTCAAAGAATATGGCACGAAGCGCGACTGCAAGCGCGTTGATACTGATTGCGCTTGCGGCGGCGGCTACCGTTCCCTTTGCTCCTCCATTTGGTAGGTGGACCAGAGCTGGCTCCGATCCCGTTTTGTCCCCGAAGGGGGACGCGTTTGAGTCCGCTGGAACATTTAATCCCGCTGTGGTGAAGAAGGATCGGCAGTTTGTGATGCTTTACCGCGCCCAAGATCGGAAAGGTACTTCATCGCTCGGCTATGCCAGTAGCGAAGACGGTATTCATTTCACTCGCCGAACGGAACCAGTCTTGGCTTCCGAGGCTCCATATGAAAAAGGCGGCGGTGTGGAAGACCCGAGGTTGCAAAAAATCGGTGATACCTACTACTTGACCTATACCGGGTACAACAATGTGGACGGGGCGGCCGCGGACAAAAAAGATGCTCAATTGTGCCTGGCAACATCCACTGACTTGCTTCATTGGACGCGGCAGGGCGTTATCATCCCAAGTTTCAGGGGAAAATGGAATGTGAAATGGACGAAATCCGGTGCCATAGTTCCGGAGAAAATCCAAGGCAAATATTGGATGTATTATCTGGCGGACGCTAAAGGCAAAGACACTCAAATGGGAGTGGCATACTCGGAGGACCTGCTTCACTGGACCGAGGCCCTTGACCACCCAGTAATGGCGAGCCGTCCCGGATCGTTTGACTCGCAGGTTGTAGAGCCCGGCCCGCCGCCAATCATCACGAAGCAGGGCATTTTTCTGATTTACAACGGTGCCGATGACAAGCAGGTTTATTCAACCGGTTGGGTTCTATTCGACAAGAACGATCCAACCAAGATCGTTGCGCGCTCGGAAACACCGGTATTTGCGCCCGAGAAAGAATGGGAAAAGGTGGGGCAGGTTCCGAATGTCGTGTTTGTCGAGGGCATGGTTCGGGACGGCAACCGCTGGCTTTTTTATTACGGAGCTGCGGACAAACACATTGGCGTCGCAACCGCCCCGGCGAACTAAGAATCAATTCGAAGCCTCGTGAAACGCTCGTTCTAAAACGGGTCATTGACGACACAGAACTGGTACGGAACGGCGCTCGGTGGAGAGGTTCCCTCGCTTCTCGCGCCCTTTGCGCAGAGAAACTCGTGAATACTAAAAGCACGCGCATCAATCCCGCGCGCTCGACCACCGCAGATACTTGCTCATTACGGCGAATATGCCGGAATTGCCGGCGCGGAAAAGCTTTTTGAACCTCTCCGCCCGAAAGGGCGAAAATTCTCAGGCTACGCTTAGGATTACAACCGTTAGGTTAGCGCCTGAAGGGTCGCACCGACCCCACGCGTCTGGTTTTTAGACGGGGACTAACCCCATCACAGCAGCCCTTTCTGTGCTTGGGCTTCAGGTCCAGTTAAATTACGAATCGCAAATCTGCCGGGAAGTTGTCTAGCGGTAGGGTACCCAGAGGACAACTCAATACGGCTTATATCTCCGCGCTGAAGGGCGGAGTTTTACGCCGCTAGGCGGAAAAATCAGAACGCCGGTAAGCCCGGAGCAACCCGTTAAGCCGTGGTGCAGGCGGTCATGAACTTCTTTGATGAACGCCACATTTTGAGCCGGGACGAGTTTTTTCGCATTCTGTGAAGAAGCCAGAGTTCGGGAAGATGAACAGTCTTCGCTTCTCACTGTTCGGTTTCCTCTACGGCGACGCGCTAATCTGCACTGTCAGCGTATTACTTTGGTTTCTCTATGCGTGCTGATTTGACCGGGCAAAGGCGCGAGCCAATTCGTTATGATGAAAGTCTATGGCACTTTATCTCATCACGGGCATCGGCGGCTTTATTGGATCGTCTTTGGCGCGCGAACTGTTACTGCGCGGGGAGCAAGTTCGGGGAGTCGATAATTTTTCAACCGGCAGGCGCGAGAACCTAGCCCACATCATGGCGCAGATCGATTTTCGGGAGGCCGACATTCTCGATCTGGAGGCCATGAAGCTGGCGTGTGCCGGCGTCGACTACGTTTCACATCAGGCTGCAATTCCGTCGGTGCCGAAATCTGTGCTGGATCCGATTGGAAGCAATCGGGCGAACGTAGATGGCACGGTGAATGTGCTGGTGGCAGCGCGCGACGCCCAGGTGAAGCGGGTGGTTTTCGCGGCTTCGTCCTCCGCCTACGGAGATACTCCGACGCTGCCGAAACATGAGCACATGACACCGGACCCGATCTCGCCGTATGCCGTGGCGAAGCTGGCTAGCGAACGTTACATGATTTCGTTTTACCGCTGCTACGGATTGGAAACCGTGGCGCTGCGCTACTTCAATATTTTCGGCCCGCGGCAGGATCCTTCGTCGCCTTACTCAGGGGTGCTGGCAAAATTTATTACGCTGATGCTCAGTGGGCAGCAACCCACAATGTTTGGCGATGGCGAGCAGAGCCGGGATTTCACCTACATTGACAATGCCGTCGATGCTAACCTTCTGGCCTGCAAGGCCGCTGCAGGAAAAGTTGCCGGCAAAGTATTCAACGTGGCGACTGGTCGACGAGTCACGCTCAACGAGACCTTCAAGTTGCTGCAAAATCTTACTTCGTACAACGGCTCCCCCCTCCATGCCGCCGAGCGCGGCGGCGACATCAAGCACTCCCTCGCCGATATCTCCCAGGCCGAACAGTGCCTCGGCTATAAACCGGCAGTGGATTTCGAAGAGGGACTGCGGCGAACCGTCGACTGGTATCGGAGCCAGACCAAGGCTGCCGGCGCATGACGTTGAACTTAGGACTCAATTTCTCATCAGCATTACGTTGGTGATCTACATCCCGATTACCGGTGTGGATAGAGTAGAGTCATGACTCTTTCCTCGATGGTAGTTTCGCGCGATTGGCAGGAAGTTAGTGTTCTGGAATGCATTCTTGGCAGCCTGCACATCGATGTCGCTGTCGAGAGCGAACCGCAACGAGCCCTGACGCGGCTCACGCACTCCAAAATCGATGCGCTGATTGTTGACTGTGATCTGAACGGCTCAGGACAGTTTTTTCGCGAACTGCAGCGCGAAACCACGCGCGTAAGCACTGTGCCTCTGGTAATTATGGGCGGAGCGAAAGGGCGGCCCGATATGCAGGCGACAGGAGCCATGTTTGCATTCGACAAGCCGATTTCCGTGGAGCAGGCGGTACGCACGCTCTCCGCGGCCCGCAATATGATCCTTGATGGCCGCTTGCGCTACCATCGAGCCGGACTCGACTTGCCTGTAACTCTAACCGGACGCAACCAGAAACGGGTCGAGGCAGAACTGATCAACCTTAGCCAGGGCGGCCTGCAGGTTCGAGTGGACGATCGATTCAATGCGAGCGACCTGACTGGTGCATCTTTTGCACTTCCCGGAACGAAGTGCGGAGTGAAAGCCGACGTGGAAGTGGCTTGGTCAGATGACCGCGGAAATATTGGAATCCGATTTGTGAAGATTGCGGCGGCGACGCAACAAAGCCTGCGGCTGTGGCTGGCGCAGCAGTATTTCGCGAACTAGGGAATCGGTTTCCAGTATTTTGTTTCCATCTTCGAGTGAATCTCTTCGTTTCGCAGGCTGCTGAAAAACTCGCACCACCACCCGGGGCGCGGCTTCTAGCTGCGCCGTAAGCGCCGCAAAATCAACAGCGGCTTTTAGGAAAGATCCGCTGCGGATTAGCGGAAGCGGGCTGCCTCCTCGTCCTCTTCTTGGGTAAAGGCCGATGTCGCATCGGCTAAGCGGGCGCCCAGGCTGGCTCCTCCATACAACGCGAACACGGCCCAGTACGTGGCAGCTATCAATATTGCGGCCGAAGTTGCGGCGCCCACCGTGAGGGGCCATGGCGGCAGTTCGTGAGTGATCGAAAGAAAAATAAAGGCGAACAGGAGCAATCCCGCGATCATCACGAGACTATCCACCAGCCATGCCAGAGTCTGCCCTGAGATCGGGCGGGATAGCCAATTCAGTTTCGTATCGGAGGGCCAAGCGGCATCGGCCCGATTTTGTTCGCGGTGCTGGGCTGGAACCTGCTCCTCACTTCTCTGCGCGCAATCGAGTTCGATGCGGATCGCTGGGCGAGGTGCGGCGGATACGGTTAGCCCGTCGTTTTCCTCCGCAACATTTCCTTCTACGGCTGGCGAAGGCGAGAGAGTGGCAAAAATCGAATGGTCAGCGGCATCGAGTGCGAGCCCATCGAGAAGGTTAGAGAATATCCACTGGTCGATCTGGCGTGCGGTCCGGGCAGGCAGGTTCAGAAAGCGGACGCCACACTGACCGGAAGAGCCCGCCCAGCTGACCTGCCCGTAGGTATCCACGCGCAAGCGCGGAAAGCGCAACTCGAAGCGTATGCGAACACGCTGCCCGTAGCGCAACGGTGCAACGGCCTGCACAGCCACCCCCTCGCGATTGAGATTGCGGACGATTCCACCGTTGGCTGCATCGAGAGTGACGTAGGTCAGCGTACGCACTTCATGGCGATAGTGGGTGCGTACTTGCCGTGCGGGAAAAGATACTACGGGCATACTCTCAGCCAAAATTCGTCGGACGAAACCGGATTGGTCAGATTCTAGTTTCCGACGGAGGCGCGGTGGCAGTAACTACGTTGAGTCTCCGACTGAGTCGTAAGGAAGTTAAGGCATTCAGTCTTCTCTCGCGCGCCACAAAATAGACGACGAGCACGAAGGTCCATGGCCGGAAGGGCATGTCCACATCATTGCAACTGGAGTGAAATCCCGCTAACTTACTGTTAAACCGGCAAGAAACAACGTTCGGACTATTCTCCGGTTCGGGCCTGGCAAAGCGGCGCTGCCAATCAGACTAGTCAAAGTGGGCTACGGCTCTGCCGGATAGCGAAGCTTACGAGTAATAGTTAATAATTAAAGAGATTTGCCGGTCAGAAACCCCGTCAGAAACGCAAAGACGATGGCAACGACTCCTACCAAACCGATAAGCGAAATTGACGACCGGCTCGCGGATACGGGGGTGCCGTCATGGCCGGTGCAACAGAGTGCGACCGCTGAAGCGCAAGGCATTTTCTATCAACGGTCCACTCACGAGCCTTATCCAGTGAATGCGGATGAAGGCTGGCAGTCGCGGCCATCGAGAAGAAACGCTCTGCAGGGACTACTGGCATTTTCGGCGCTGCATCAGCAAATGCGGCAGCGCCGGGCACTGGCTTCGCGGCATAGCGGATTTGAGGCGATTGCGCCGGCGGCCGAGTTCGAGCAGGCTGAGCAATTCGTTCTCGATGAAGTGCTGCAACTGGTCGCGGAACGGGCTATCGCTATTACCGGAGCGGACGGGCTGGGAATCGCTCTGGCCGAACACAACGAAATAGTTTTGCGGGCGTCGGCGGGTGCGATTAAGCCCGATGTGGGCGCGCGCATCCAGCGCGATTCCGCTTTCTCGGGAGCCTGTTTCCGCACCGCACAGATTATCCGCTGCGACGACACCGAGATGGACGAGCGGGTCAACCTTGATGCCTGTCGGAAGTTGGGAGCACGGTCCATGGTCGCCGTACCGCTGTGTGGCAGGCGGCGCGTGATTGGCGTTTTGGAAGCATTCTCAGCCGAGCCGTTTGGCTTCAATGACAGCGATGTGAACAGTCTGGAATTGCTGGCAGAGCTGATTCTGGGAGCTGTCAAGCCCGAGGACGAAGACCGCTTCGCGGAATCTGCGCAGGTGGCAGAGGCGCAGTTGGTCGCGCCCGCGATTCCGGCTCCAGCCACTCCGCCGGTTGAACTTCTCCCTGAGAAGATCGCCGCGCCTGAATCGGTGCTGCCCGTTGAGAATACGCCTGTAGTTGTGGCTCCGGTGGTTGCAGCAACACCTGCTTTGGCGCTGCCAGCGCTGAGCAATGCTCCAGAGTGTATTCCTGAAGATGCACCTGCAGGCATAAAACCTCCACAAGCTGTCGGCGAGCACCATCCAGGAATCGTTCTCGTACTGGTCCTGCTGGTGGTTTCGGTCATGGTGGCGGGCGGTGTGTGGTGGAAGCTGAAGACTGCTCAGCTCGGCAATGTAGTGATTCATCCTGAGCAGAAAATGGTCACAAAGCCGGTAGCAGATGCCAAGCATGAAGCATCAACTGCTCCGCCCGCGATCGCTCCGCCTGGTCCAATCCTCGATGGCACAGGGAATTCAACCACTAATGGCGGAGAAGCGACGAATGTCGGTACGCCAGTTGGAGCCTCCAGCGAAAACCTCCCGCAGGAAACGCCGAAGCTGACACGCATCACGGGGATTCGTCATTGGTCGTCCGCCGATTCGAGCACGGTTGTGCTCGATCTCGAAGATCAGGTGCAGTATGAGGCGCATCGGCTGGCAAATCCTGATCGCATTTACTTTGATTTACATGACACGTCGCTGACCGCCGAACTTGGAGGAAAGGCAATCGACGTCGGGGACAGCCTATTGGCGCGGGTTCGAGTGGCGCAGCCGGCATCCGGGTTGACGCGGGTGGTATTGGAGACCAAAGGTAACTCGAACTACTCTGTGAGCCTCGAGCCTAATCCCTACCGTCTAGTGATGCAGGTCCGAAAGCTGGGAGGGAGCAGCAAAGCACAAGAGAATCTTTTCCCCGCAGTGCAGCCCGATCGACAGAAGCTCGACATTGTTATTCCTCCGCCCACGAGCGAAGACCTGCAATTGCGCGCGCGCGTGCCGAAGATGCGTATCGTAGTTGATGCCGGCCACGGCGGATGGGACTTGGGTACAGTGGGGCGGCGAGGCTTGCTGGAAAAAGATCTAGTGCTCGAGATTGCCCAGCGATTGGGCAAACTTCTCGAGAGCCGCCTGGGAGCGGAAGTGATTCTCACGCGAAACACCGACAATTACATACCTCTCGACGAACGCGCTGGAATTGCGAACCAGTCGCAGGCGGATCTGTTTGTCTCGGTGCACGCGAACTATAGCGATTTGCCTTCAGCTCGCGGGGTGGAAACTTATTACACAAATTTTTTCTCGGCGCCCAACGCGAAAGACCTGGAGATGCGGGAAAATGCATCCGGCAAGAAGAACGCTGTGACGGCAACGCTATCGGCTGCTGACCTGCACGAAAAGATCGAGCAGTCCCGGCGGCTGGCCGCCAGCGTGCAGCGCTCACTGTACGGAACTTTGTCAGTGCAAAATCCGGGTCTGCGCGACCGCGGCGTGAAAGAAGCCTCCTACGTGGTGCTGACCGAGACTGCGATGCCGGGAATTCTGGCGGAAGTTTCCTTTGTCAGTAGTCCCACCGACGAGCAGAAGCTGCGCAGCGACGGCTACCGCGAGCAGATTGCGGAAGCGCTGTACAAAGGCATCGCGCGCTTTGCAGCGAACTCGCACAATATGAAGATGGCCGCACGATAACACTTCCCCCATCCACGCCCAACCCCTATCCTGATCCGAGCTCTACCCTGGTTCGACTCCTGCTTCCGCCCCCACGGTCTCCGGCAAACAGTTCCGCATGATGTTCTGCGCCCCATCGGGAGCCTCTGCGATACTTGGGCGCGCCAAGCATGACGTCTTCAGTGGCCCTGCCCATCCTTACACTCGCGGACTCCTACAGGCCGGCGCTCCGGCCTCTTTCGCATCTCGACGAATCTTGTCTTGACGTAAGTGTCAGAGGAAACACTATGGTTGACAGATTGAATCCCCAGCCGGTGTGACTTCGCCACCTGGAGCAACGAATTCTCAGCCCGGGGTTACTACCGGTTGTTGCGCTGCTTAAACTGCGGCCTTTCGAAGCCATGCCTGTAATCATTGTGATCAGTTTGGGGGTGGCGATCCTCCGTATCTATGTGGTATCCGGGAAGGCCGGGCGCTTCAGGCAATTTGGGTTTCGATTCTGTCACTATCGCTACATCGCTGCCGCGATTGTGTTCGGCGCGCCCATTGGCTGGGGGCTCACAATCCTTGTCAATCAGCGGAGCTCGGGTCCGCCTCAGCCCGAAAGGTCAGTGCGTCCCTGGATGATATTTCTTTACTTCGTCGTCGGGGCCGCAAATCAAGAGGAAGTAATCTTTCGTGGTCTCCTGCAGACCACCCTGGCTCGGCAGATTCCGGCAACGCTTTCGTTTTTCGGTACTTCGCTTTCGTATGCCGCGATAATCGTTGCCCTTTTGTTCGGGCTTGATCCATTTTGA
>Ga0185299_10003199_pt1 | contig 22531 bp, 14 predicted proteins | sample PaiPotPPA55metaG_FD_128002 | JGI IMG/M metagenome (GOLD analysis project Ga0185299, IMG submission 128002) | Iron sulfur acid spring bacterial and archeal communities from Banff, Canada, to study Microbial Dark Matter (Phase II) - Paint Pots PPA... ... | reverse complement strand
TCTGCCGTCATCGGCAAATCTCGAGGCGTTTCGTAGCGAGCTCGGCACGCGCCGCGCCCTGCCGGATCCGCTCCTCAAAATTCTTCGCGAGATTCCCGCCACGGCAACGCCCATGGATGTGCTGCGCACGGCAATCTCCGCGATGGCATTCTTCGACCCTGCGGCAAAGGACATCAGCAACGAGGCCAACTTGGAGAAGTCCAAGCGGCTGACCGCAGTTTTTCCAACCATCATCGCAGCGTTCTACCGCCTCAGCGACGGCCACGAGCCAATCGCACCGCGAAGCGACCTCTCAACCGCCGCGAATTTCCTGTATATGTTCACGGGCAAAGAACCCGATCCGCAAGCCGCCCGGCTGCTTGACGCTGCGCTCGTGCTGCATGCCGACCATGGCATGAACGCATCGACCTTCGCCTCGATCGTCACTGCTGCCACCCTCGCCGATCTCTACAGCGCGGTGACGTCTGCGATTGCGACGCTTAAGGGGCCGCTGCACGGCGGCGCTAATGAGGGCGTCATCACAAATCTCATTGAAATCGGTTCAATGGATAAGATCGAACCCTGGGTGGCGCAAAAACTTGCAAAGCACGAGAAGATCATGGGCTTTGGGCACGCCGTCTATAAAACAAACGATCCGCGCGCCATTGACCTCAAGAAGATTGCAAAACAAGCCGGAGAGCGGGCCGGGGCAACGAAATGGGTCGAGATGACCGAGCGTATGGAGAGAGCCGTTTGGGATCAGCGCAAGCTGTACGCGAACGTCGATTTGTATAGCGCGTCAGTCTACTATACGCTGGGCATTCCGCCGCAGTACTTCACGCCGGTCTTCGCGATGAGCCGCATTGTAGGGTGGTGCGCCCACCTCATTGAGCAATACGCAAACAACAAGCTCATCCGCCCCGGCGAAAACTACGTCGGCCCACGCGGCGTCAAATATGTTCCGCTCGCCGAGCGCGCAGCGGATGTGCCCGTCTGACTAAAACCCAGGAAGATAGACAGAACCTTCTTGTCGAAGCCTCGGGCATATGAGGTGTGCTGCACTTACATCAGTGTGAGAAAATCTGAACCCTAGAGCGTCTGCTCCATGACAAACGGACCGCTGGGAACCGCGCTGCCCCCCGGCGGTTCCATGCTGAACGCGATAACGTCGCCGCTTTCAACTCGCATTGGGATCGTCGTCTGCATCAGCTCGCCTGGCATGACGGTCGGACCGCGGTGCATTTTTCCTTTGCGCACGAGCCACACCTGATACACCATTCCTTGCTTTGCCATGGGCATGTCGGCCAGGATCATGGCATGCGGCGCGTTGTTCGGCTGAATCACTTTGCACGGAATCCGCTTGCCGGCCTGGCTGACGCTGAGATCCCACACCTTCGATCCGTGTGTCACGGTCACGCGCGAATGGAGTTGCTCTGCGCCGACGGGAAAGACGCTGTATACGTCGATGGCTGGGGCCTCTGCCGGAGCGCGCATGGCTGCGCTCAAAGCAATGCGCCCGAATGTTCCCGACGTCGCCACCGGCACTTGCAACGATGCCATCATCCGCTGCCGTTCTCCCGCGACGCCGATAAAAATCCCGGCAATCGCACACGCAGTTGCAAGACCCACCCAGCCGGCAACTCCAGCCCACGATGGCAGCGATCGATGCCAGATGTCGTGCTTTGGTCCACCGGCTTCACGACCGATGACGGCACGACGCAAAATCGCGTCCGCCTGATCGTCGCCTCTTCCCGCAGCGAGAATGCGCGACTTAAGATCTGGAGAGGGGTCCATGCTTGCGCACGCAAGTGGCAAGACCGATACGACATGCTTGAGATTCTCAATCTCCTCGCGGCACTGCTCGCACGCGGCGACGTGCGTCTCGATCTCGTTCGCTTCTTCTGGGGTCAAAGCACCGAGCACGTAGGCTCCCGCACTATCGCTAACGTGCAACTCGTCACTCATGTGCTTGAAGCTCCAATCTCCAGTCCCTCGAGCATCGTCCGCAATTTTTGTAATCCGATGCGCATGCGACCCTTTACCGTTCCGAGCGGCACACCCATGAGCTCGGCAATCTCAGACTGCGTATAACCTGAGAAATATGCCAGCTCGATGCTCTTTTTTTGCTCGACCGGCAGGCGCTCGAGCGCGCGCCGTATCATGTCGCCGCGAATATTATTCCAGGCCTGCTGCCAGATGCTCGGCTTGGTAGTCTCTTCGCGGCTCTCCGGCAGCTCTTCGTAGGGAATCGTGTTCGAGGACGATGCGCCGCTGCGCAGCCGGTCAATCGAGCGGTGATGTACGATCGACATGAGCCAGGTACGCGCCGCTCCTCGCTCACGCTTATAGGTACCCGCTTGCCGCCACACCGAAAGGAATGCATCCTGTACGACGTCCTCCGCGTTCCCGCGGTCGCCGACAATTCGGTAGGCAAGCGAATACACAACCTTGCTGTAGCGGTCGTAAAGCTCTTCAAGGGCGCTCAAGTCGCGTTGCGCGAGTGCAGCAAGGATTTGGTCATCGGTACGGCCGCTCAGCGTCACGTTGTAGCCCTTCTACCCGATAGCTTACTACGCATGTCGATAGCCGGCCGGATCAAAGCTCCGGTCTCAAAACGACCATGAATGCTGGGGCGGTAGGATTCGAACCTACGAATGTCAGCTCCAAAGGCTGATGCCTTACCAGCTTGGCGACGCCCCACCAGTTGCGTGAACCCTTATTCGGCGACTAAAGCTTGAGCGCTTCTTCGACCGCCTGATCTTCCGACCACGTCGCGCCTTCGGCAGCAAGCTTTCTTATCTCGGCGTCGCTCAGATGCTCGCGCAGTGTAGTCATGAGCTTCTCGTAGCCCCATCGCTCGGTGGTCTCGCGCGTAGCTCCGAGCTCTTTGAGCTGCACATCCGCGTAGCCCAGAAACCGTGCCGCACTTTGTTCCTGGCCTAACAGCGCCATCAGCAGCGCCAAATGTTGCAGCGCAATTGCGACATTCAGTGCGTCCTGGGCCTGGCGTGCAAAGGTCAGCCCATCACGCGCCAAGGCGAGCGCGCCGTCGATATCCCCGAGAGCGGTCCGATACGCCGCGCTGTTGTTGCGGTAGACGGACATGTTGAGTGCGTCCACTCCACGACGCGGGTCCATCTCTAGCGCTTCGCTTACCGAGCGCAGCGCCTGTTCAGGGTGACCGTCTGCAAACTCGAGTTCCGCGAGGTTTCCCAGCACGATAGCAGCCCCAAGTTCGTCCCCGAGCGCCTTATAGGCCGCCAGCGACTGCGCATAAAGATCGCGGCCCTCGGCAAATGCGCCTCGATTATTAGCGATGCCTCCCCGCACGCCCAGGTTACGTGCCACAGCTTCCTCGTCACCATACTGACGCGCTGCCGTAAGCGCGCGCATGCTGTTCTCGCTTGCCTCGTCGAGGCGGCCCATCTGATAAAGGCCAAATGCAAGACGGCCAAGCGCGCGAGCCGCACCGCGACCGTCGCCTGCAGATTCGTAAAGGCTCACGGCACGCTCAGCGGCCTCGTATGCGCGCTTAGCCGAGTGCAGGGTGGCTAGTGCAAGCCACAGTCTGGCTGCGATCTGTGGGTCTTCAGCCGCACTCACACGCTTGAGCGCAGGTTCAATCCAATAGCGGCCCTCGACGACAAGGCCTCCTCGATACCACAGCTGCTCCAGCGCACCGGCTATGGCAGCGCCTGTCACCGCATCGTTTCCCTGAGAAAGCCCCCACTCAAGTGCAGCACGATAGTTGTCCAGTTCCAGTTCCGAGTCCGCGTGCCACGCTAATGTTGAGCCTGTGCCATAGCGTTTGTCGGCCTCCTGCGCCTTGTCGCGAAAATACTCACAGTGGCGGCGGGCCAGCCGCTCGCGCTCGCCTGCTGTGGTAAGCTTCTCCAAAGCGTAGGCTCGTGTGGATTCCAGCAAATGGTAGCGCGCTTGCTCGCCACCGGTATCTGCCACGACGAGCGATTTGTCGGTCAACGATGAAAGCACATCCAAAACGTCGATTTCGTCGATGCCCTCGCCAGCGCACACCGCCGATGCCGCATCGAGACTGAACCCTCCAGCGAAGATTGCCGCCCTCTTGAAGAGCGTCTGCTCTTGGGGCGATAAGAGATCGTAGCTCCAGTCGATGAGCGCAGTCAATGTCTTCTGCCGCGGAAGTGCGCTTCGGCTACCACCGGTGAGAATCTTGAAGCGGTCATTAAGGCGCTGCGCGAGGTTGGGGATAGAGAGCACCTTCACCCGTGCTGCCGCCAATTCAATGGCAAGGGGGATGCCGTCGAGTCGGCGGCAGATATCTGCGACTATGGGAGCATTGTCGTCAGTGAGGGAAAAACGATTGTCGGCGGCTTTTGCTCGGTCAGCGAAGAGCACAATTGCGCCGTATTCTAATGCCTCCGCAGATAGCAGACCCGCAGGCTTCTCCGGCGTGGCAAGCGATGGCAAACGATACACAACTTCGCCGCTGATGTCTAGTGCCTGACGCGATGTTGCCATCATCCGAACGTCGGAGCAACTGCGGATGATCGCGTCGGCGAGACCCGCAACGGTTTCCAGCACATGTTCGCAATTGTCCAGGATGAGAAGCAGTTTCTTCCGCTTGAGCCACTGCGAGATGGACTCGTCAACTCTACGCCCTTCTGCCTGGGTCATGCCCAATTCTTTGGCGATGACGCTTGAGACCAGCTCCGGATCCGTGATGGGCGCAAAGTCGGCAAGCCACACACCATCGGGGTAGTGGTCGAGAACTTCTGCTCCCACTTGCAGCGCGAGCCGCGTTTTGCCGACACCACCTGAGCCGAATAGCGTCAGCAGTTTGTGCTGACTTAGGAGCGACCTCACTTCTTCAAGATCATGTTCGCGGCCACGAAAACTCGTCGGCTGAATGGGCAGATTGTTCGGAATCGTATCGAGCGACTTGAGCGGTGGAAAGTTTGCAGTCAGACCGTCAATACTGAGCTGCCATACTTGTTCCGCCTCGGTAAGGTCTTTGAGCCGGTGCGAGCCTAGGTCAACAAGTGAAGTGCCTGTAGGAAGATCGCCGTGGGCGAGTTCGCGAGTGGAACCTGACAGCAACACTTGACCGCCGTGGCCGATGGACATGAGTCTGGATACGCGGTTGACCGCAGGTCCGAAGTAGTCGCCATTACGCTCTAACGCCTCACCTGCGTGTAGTCCCATGCGCACGGGCAATCCGCCGACGGCCGAAAAATCCTCCGCGCTCAAGCCGCGTTGCGCCTCGATGGCGGCGGTGACAGCATCAGAGACCCGAGCGAAGGCAACGCAAAATGCGTCGCCAACAGTCTTGAAGACGAAGCCGTTGTGCTGCTCTACAGCAGATCTGACCAGCGCATCATGGCGCTTTACTGCACCATCCATCGCAGCACGATGAGACTCCCAACGGTGCGTTGAGCCTTCGATATCGCTAAAGAGAAATGTGACCGTGCCTGTAGGCAAAGACACGGGGGCATCTGGCATTTGGCCTGCCCCCAGAGGATTAGGCATTGGCTCTGTATTCTGTTGAACTTATGCTTGCGCCTATGCAAACAACCCGAGCCACAACGGGCGAGCCTGGGCAGGCCATGGCAATTTCACCGTTCTCCGGCGCCTAAGAGGCAGCCATACTAACAAATGCCGGCGCTGACAATTGACGCAACGAGGAGCGATAAACATCGCCCCTCGCATGCGTATTCTCACAGCGTTACTCGCCGCGGTCGTGAAACAGTCTCTTCCCATCAATGATTATTACTACGGGAAGGCTCGAGCCGTTTGGCAACACGAGCTTCTGGAAAATTCCCAGGATCTCGCTCGTGTTATTCTCATACTGGACGTGAATGTAGCTTGTGCGCACGAGCACTCCGTGTTCATAGACATTCGCCACCAGTGTACCCGAGCAGTCGTGGTTCACTGTGAGGTTCCCCAAAATAGTTTGATCTGTGGCATTGCCACCGAGGCTATTGGTTTCAGTTCCAACGAGAGTCCCTGCGTTATCTGTGCGCAAGTTACCCACAGCAGCCACAGGAACAGGGCCCGTTGGAAGTATGCCCACGCCGTTGTACGAGAACCCAAATGATCCGGCTACACTAGCGAGAGTGCAGCCATTGCTTTCCCAGGCGCGCGCCGCGTTTGACGGGCCGAGGTAAACCATCGCGCAGAGAGTGGCAGCGATTGTCACGCTCAAAAGATTGCGATTCATAGCTCCTCACTTTCTTCATGAGGCGAACCAACAAAATCGGTGCTTCGAGTTCATGAAGGACCTTGATCGTAGCCGGACATCGTAAACAAAGCGTAAATGCGAATTCATTAGCGCCACTCGCCCTAAGGGGCGGGAAACGACGTGGCATTAATCGCTCGGAACTCGAACAGACGTTTGAGCCGGGGCGTGACAAAAACAAATAGTTTCTACCCATCTGCATCGCACCCAAACGTGCTAAGCAGAAATAAATCTCGCCTTCAATCGTTCGCCTGGTCGGCTAAGAATAGCCTATGATCTGCTTGAAGTTGGAAGGCTAATGTCTGCCAACGCAAGGTGCTGTTCTCGCCCACCCCACCGAACAGTGGCTTTTATATCTTTGGCAATCGTATTAGTTGTATTGATGGCGTGCACGAGAGTCGGCTCCCAGAGGTCGCTCGGCGGTGCGAGCAACCCGTGGACTGTCCACGGTGTATTACGCATGGTGGACACGCGCCAGCCTGACAACCTCAATCCGCTGCTATCTTTCGGCCAGGTAGCAACCGACCTGTCCATGTTTTGGGGGGCCTACCTCTTCCGGTGGGACGATCGCAACCAGCTCGTCCCTGAGCTTGCAACGGAGGCGCCCTCGCAGCGCAACGGCGGCATCAGTAAGGATGGCTTGACGCTGACCTACCATTTGCGCCGAGGCGTGCGATGGCAGGATGGAGCTCTATTTTCGGCCGACGACGTGATTTTCACGTGGCAACAGGTCATGAACCCTCGCAATAACGTGCAAAGCCGAATGGGTTACGACGCGATTTCGTCCATTGAGCGCGAGGACGCTCACACAATCAGGATCCATCTCAAACACCCGTTTTCGCCATTTGTTGAAACGTTCTTCACGATGGCTGACGCGACATATTGCATCTTACCGAAGCATCTGCTCGCGGGACTTACGGACCTCAATCAGGCTGCATACAACAACCTGCCGGTTGGTACGGGACCTTTTCGGATCGTCGAAGACCATAAGAACATTGAGGTCCGAATGGTTGCAAATGCATCGTATTGGCGCGGACCGCCGCACTTGAGAGAAATTATCTTTCGCATCGTGCCGGATGACAACACGATCGACACCCAATTTCGTGCACACGAAGCAGATTTTCGCATAGCCGCGCCGATCGGACAGGTGGTCAGCCTCGAAGGCGATTCTCAGATCAAAGTCTACCGCATCCCGTTTACCAGTTTTGAATATCTGGGCTTCAACACAGACCATGCCGTGCTGCACGACGTGCGCGTGCGCCAAGCTCTGCGCTACGCGACGGACATCGACAAGTTGGCGGCTGCGCTCGCGCGTGGCCGCGTTCTACGCGCTGGAGCTGACCAGCCTCCATTTCTCTGGGCTTTTAACCCGCATGTCGATACCTATAGGTACGATCCCGCTCGAGCCGCATATATCTTAGATCAAGCGGGTTGGAAACTCGCGGTAGACGGGTACCGCTATAAGAACGGACAGCGTCTCGAGCTTTTGCTCGTCAGCGCGATCGGTGCGGCGTTGGGTACAGCGGTCGATCTCATCGTGCAGCATGGTTGGAAAAAAGTCGGCGTTCAAGTCAACATCAAACAATACCCGACAGACCTGCTTGGAAGCTCAGACGGAATTTATCGCACAGGACGGTTTGACGTCTTCTTTGACTCGTGGTCAAACGGCGTGGACCCGGACGACTCCCAAATTTTTATGTGCAGCCAAAGGCCGCCTTCAGGCTCAAACTATTTTCGCTTTTGTGACCCCCGGCTGGATGCCGCCGAACACATTGCGCTGCGCGAATACCGGCATGCGCAACGCAAACCTGCCTACGATGAAGTGCAAGCGATCCTCGCCGAGCAGCTGCCGATCATTGTGCTGTGGTTCGACGTGCGCCAAGACCTCGCTAACTCTGATCTGCGCGGCTATAAACCTGCCCACGCGGTGACGACCTTTTGGAATCCATGGGAGTGGTCAATTTAAGCATACTCTCAGGTCGAGCCGCTACACTCATACGAGATGCACAAAATCGCTCGGCCGTATCGCACCACCCTCGCTGTCGCTGAATTTGCCGTGGGATGTGCCTTTGCGGCTGTGGCGTTTAGGCTTTTACTCATGCCTGCTGGACTGCTCGACAGAACGTCGGCTCTTATACTCGCAGAAGGCGGTTTGGGCTGGTACTTTGGCAGTGCCCTGCTGTTTGGGCTCTTTGCCGGTATCGCCGGAACGCTGATAGCGATCGTTTATAACAAGATCGCGTGGCGAACATAAACGTAGCCTAGACAGGCGCCGCTGCGGCGGCGACGGAAATTGACGCGCCATGAAAGTTCCGCTCATTGTGACGGAGTTTCTGTCGCGTGCTCGCTCTCTGTATCCTGACGCTATCGGTGCCGTTTGCAACAACGAGCGGCTATCGTATGCTGAGCTTGCAGAGCGGGTCGATCGTTTTTCGTCAGCGCTCGTGGCGCGCGGCATTGGCAAGGGCGATGTGGTCGCGTATCTCTCTTTCAATTGTCACCGCCTGCTTGAGGGTTATTACGCGGTCCCGCAGACGGGGGCAATTCTGCTGCCCATCAACATCCGCCTCACCTCTGCCGACATCAGCTTTATCTTGCGTGACGCTGGTGCTCGCGCCGTCGTTGTCGACCGGGCACTTGCGGGGTTTCTCAAACCCACGCTTCGAGCCGCGCCCGAGGTCCGCACGATCGTCCTCATGGGGGGCGACAGCGCCTCTGACTGCGGCCTTGCCGGTGAAGATTACGAATGGGTCGTGTCTGCATCAGCGGCGGACTTCAGCTCTCCAGATATCTCTGAGGACGATATCGCTGAGCTCTTCTACACAAGCGGCACAACCGCGCATCCCAAAGGCGTAGCCCTCACGCACCGCAACCTCTACATGCATGCATTTTATGCGCTCGCCGGCCTGGGGGGATATGACGATACCTGCGTGCAGCTGCACACCATACCGCTTTTCCATGTAAACGGCTGGGGCACTCCCCATTTCGTTACGCTCCTCGGCGGCCGCCACGTGCTGCTGCCGAAGTTCGACCCCGATCAGGTACTCGCCACGATCGAGCGCGAGCAAGTCACACACGTCTTCCTCGTGCCGACGATGGCAGTTGCGTTGCTTGCGGCTCCTTCGTTTGCAAGCCGCAACCTGAGTTCGTTGCGGCGCATCAAGCTCGGTGGCGCTGCGACGCCTCCCTCCATCGTGCGGGCCTTGAGCGAGCGACTCCCCGGTTGCCGCGTCACGGCGGGTTACGGCTTGTCTGAAACGTCTCCCATTCTCACGACCGCCAACCGTAAAGCCGGCCTCACGCTCACTCTGGAAGCTGACGTGCTCCTGCGGAGTACTGCGGGCATGCCGCTACCCGGCGTACAGATCGAGATACTTGATGAACGCAACTCTCCGCTGCCACACGATGGGCAAAGCGAAGGCGAGATCTGCGTGCGCAGCAATGTCGTCACCGCGGGATACTGGAGGTTGCCTGACGAGACGGCACGGGCGATGACGGGCGGATGGTTTCACACCGGTGACATCGGGGTGATGGATCGAAGCGGCTACATTACTATCGTGGACAGAAAGAAGGATATCATCGTCACCGGCGGCGAGAACGTCGCCTCACTCGAAATCGAGAAAGCCATCTACGAGCATCCGGCAGTGTTCGAATGCGCGGTGATCGCTCTTCCAGACGCGCACTGGGGAGAGATTCCGGCGGCTATCGTTGTGCTCAAGCCAGGAAACAAACTTGATGAGCCCTCACTCATCGCGCACTGCCGCCGCCTTCTGGCGAATTTCAAGGTACCCAAGAGCGTGCGATTTGTCGAATCACTGCCAAAAGGAGGAACGGGAAAGATTCTCAAGCGCGAGTTGCGCGAGCAGTACGCGGGCTACGTCTGACGCTCGACCGTGATCGTGCATTCTGTGAGGAGCGCAGCGATCGCCCCGACGGCTGCGAGCACCGGAGCCAGTGCCGCGCCCACAACGCCGATGGTTAGCGGCAGTTCTACCACCGGCCGGCCATTTTTGTCTTTAATGGAGATCCGCCGGACGTTCCCCTCGGCGATAATCTCCTTGACCTTTTTTAAAAGATCTTCACCGGCAACGGTCACTCGCTCAAAGACCGCTTCGGTCGTGGTCTTGGTGCTCGTGTCAGGCATGCTCGTATACTCCTGTTGAAGGCGCGATTTTATTCCGCTGCACTGTCGGGCACACGCCTGCCGACAAACGTGCCATCGGCCTTGCGGCCGTTAAAACCCCATGCACCGCTGAAGCTGCTGCCGGTCGGCGAAAAGTACAATGTCATCCAGCCGGCTCCTTTCGGGCCGTCCCAGCGAGCATCCATTTTTGTATCGCTCGCCATGGTGCCGGTGATGGCGCTTTTACCGGTGCGCCCAATGACCGTTTGCCCGACCTGATTGAACACCATGAGCCCGCCATTGAACGCCTCACCACTCGACACATTGACGCGCCAGTGACCCGTCACGTTTACAGGTGCTGCCGCAACGATCGACACACATATCAGCGACACGAATGCGGCCAGGAGCGGCGAAACCACGGAGGTTTTCATTCTTAAGCGTTCTTGTCACTGTACGCACGACCCTGCGAAAAGCGCGGGCAATGCGCAGTGCAGGCATTTCCCCTTCGTCGCTGTATCTCACGCGGCATGGATAGGCGCTTTCTTATCGCAGTGCTGATTCTTTCTGTTTTCTGCGCTGTGCGTTCGGCTAATGGATACGCCGACAACGGGCAACCCGGTCACGATATTGTTGTGATCGACATAACGCCTGCGCATAAGGTTCAGACGCTCAGTCCGCTGCGGGCTATCGGTTCGACAGTCGACAAGGAAGACGCCGGCTCTCTTCCCGCGCTGTACTCGAAGGGCAACGTACGCGCTATGCTTGACGCCGGCCTCGGCTGGCTTAGTTACCGTCTATACACCGAACTGTCCGATCAAGATTGGCACTGGAATCCAATCGGCACGTTTAGCGCACGTGATTCGGGCTACTGGACGAGCAGTGCATCAACTCACGTCTCCTTAGTCACGGATTCTTTTGGGTATCGCCTGCCGCACCGCGGCAATACGACCGATCAGGGCAACAACGAAAGTTACTCGCGCATTGATGACGGCGATCCCGGCACATATTGGAAGAGCGATCCATACCTCACCCATCCATTCACTGGCGATCCTGACGAGCTGCACCCTCAGTGGGTTGTCATCGATCTCGAACAGCCTCGAGCCGTTAACGCAGTCGAGATTGACTGGGCAAATCCGTATGCGACCGATTATTCTATCGCATTTTGGACTGGAGATGATGCGATCGGGGATCCCGGCACGGCAGCGTGGTCGCCCGTTTCACTCGCCGGCCGACATCGGGTGACGCATACGGCGAGCCGTCTTGGTCCTTCTGACGAGTCAACTTTTCGGACCGCGGTAACCGCCCGCTTCTTCCGCGTGCTCATGACGCGAAGCTCGAATACGTGCGACACGCATGGGCCCGCTGACAAACGTAACTGCGTAGGCTATGCGATCGCAGAAATCCGAGTGGGCCATACGAATTCGAGCGGTATCTTCAAGGACTACGTGCATCATGTGCCCTGCGGCGGTGACAAGCCCAACGGCAATGCCTGCGGCGAGCGCCAAACGCCGACCTACGTTTCATCAGTCGACCCTTGGCACAGCGCAGCAGACCGAGTGCGCAACCAGGAGCAACCAGGACTGGATTTGATCGCCCGCAGCGGCCTTACACGCGGTTTGCCCGCGATGTATCCCGTGCCCATGCTCTATAGCACGCCGGAAAATGCGGTCGCTGAGGTCCGCTACTTGCGCACGCGCGGGTACCCCATCTCGTACATCGAGCTTGGCGAGGAACCAGATGGACAATATGTGGCACCCGAAGACTACGCTACGCTCTACGTGCAGTGGGCGCGCGCCCTCCACCGTTTTGATCCGACGCTTAAACTAGGCGGACCGGTTTTCTCGGGTGTGAACTCAGAGTTGCTTACGTGGCCGGATAAAGACGGCAACGTTTCATGGCTCAATCGATTTCTCGCCTATCTCAAGAGCCACGATGCGATGGGCGAGCTTGCTTTCATGTCATTCGAACACTACCCGGACGACAATGGCTGCGTCCACGGTGTAAAGCTGCTGCACAGCCTGCTCGTGGAACCATCTCGCGTCAAAGGCGTCGTGAACGCTTGGCACTCCGACGGCATCCCTTCTACGGTGCCGCTGTACATTACCGAGGCAAACTTCTCAAGTGTCAACCACTCTCAGGTACCGATGCAGATCGAAGGCGCTCTCTGGCAAGCCGACTACATGGCGAGCGCGCTGACAAATGGCGTTTCGGGCGTCGTCTACTATCAATATGAGCCGGTTCCGCTCTCGCCCAATACGGGCTGCCCAAGCGATTGGGGCAACCTCACCATGTTCGTTGCCGATGCGCACGGCAACATCCGCGCGAGGGCAGCACAATTCTTCGCGGTGCAAATGCTCACGCAGCAATGGCTGCAACCCGGCGATGCCGCGCACGATTTGTATCCTGCTTCAACAAACATTGCACGCGCCGGATATCCCCTCGTGACCGCGTATGCAGCACACCGGCCCGACGGCTTGTGGTCAGTCATGCTCGTCAACAAAGATACAAAAGCGCACGACGTCGCGGTTCAGTTTACCTCGAGTGACAGCAGGGGAGCACAAGTATTTGCGGGCAAGGTCACACAAGTTACGTTCGGCAGAGCTCAATACGTGTGGCATGCCCGCGGTGCACAGTCGTTGCCGGTTCCCGATCGTCCCCCGGTGAAAGACGAATTGCAAGCTGGGCCGCCTTCCATAACCTTCTCAATTCCCCCACAGTCTATCACCGTACTACGCGGCACGATTCTGCCCGCGGTGATCTATCGGAAGGCGATGGGGTACGCCTCGTGATCGTTATCATCGCTTTGGTGGCGGCGATGACCAGTCCGCTCATTAGTATCCATGTCGACGCAGCGCCCGCTCATCGCGTGAACACCATTCGTCCGTTGCGTGACATCGGCGTTGGCATCGACTCCGACCCTGCCGGCAAAATACCGTTCCTCTATTCGCCCGAGCGCACCCGCGAAATGCTTGGCGCCGGTCTTGGCACGGTAAGTGCGCGCCTTTACACGGAGTTGTCCATCCAAGATTGGCATTGGAACCCGGCCGGCACGTTTAGCGATGCACAACATCAGCAAGGCTACTGGACGAGCAGCGCTTCGCTTGCGAATCCTCCGATCGCCGACTCATTTGGTTACACGCTTCCTCATCGCGGGTCGACGCGCGATCAAGGAGACGATGACGGCTACTCGCGCATTGACGATGGTGATCAGCATACCTATTGGAAAAGCAATCCATATTTGACGGAGCCTTACACGCACGAACCGGACAGCGAGCATCCACAATGGGCGGTGATCGATTTCATCCATCCCAAGTCTGTTAACGCGATTCGGACCTCGTGGGTCAATCCGTACGCGACTCGCTACCTCGTGCAGTACTGGGTTGGCGGCGACGCAATTTTGGACCAGGCCAGCGGTACGTGGCACACATTCCAAAATGGCGCAGTAAATAAAGGCAGAGGCGGCGACGAATTCCTTCGTCTTGCAGATACGCCTGTCACCACGCGCTTTGTACGTATTTTAATGACCGCCTCGTCGGGCACGTGCGACACACATGGCAGCGCTGACCGGCGTAACTGCTTAGGCTATGCGATACAAGACATCGCACTTGGACTGGGCGGTGCGCACGGTTCATTGCACGATCTCGTTCGCCATCACAAGTGCGGGGGCGATCCGGAACGGCCCTCCGACTGCGGACCGAGACAAACCGTTATCATGGTCTCTTCCATCGATCCGTGGCACACTGCAGCGGACCGCATTCGAAACGGCCAAGACCAGCCTGGACTTGACATGATGTCGCGCAGCGTGATCACGCGCGGGCTGCCGATGATGTATGCCGTACCGCTCTTCTACAGCACACCTGGGAACGCAGCCGCCATGGTTGGGTATCTCCACGCGCGCGGCTACAAACTCAATCGCATCGAGATGGGCGAAGAAGTTGACGGTCAATACGCAATGCCCGAAGATTACGCCTCGTTGTACATCCAGTTTGCGAAAGCGATTCACGCTCTGTACCCGCCGGCACAACTCGGCGGCCCGGCTTTCCAAGGCGTGAACCGAGACATCAAAGTATGGGCGGATGCGAAAGGCGATGATTCATGGTTTCGCCGGTTTCTCAATTACCTTCGCAGTCACGGTCATTTGAATGACCTTGCGTTCATGTCGTACGAACACTATCCGTTCCGAGGATGCGATCAAGGGGTTACACTGCGCATGGATTTGCTGCGCGAGCCGGCGGTGTTGCGCGGCACGATGGACGCGTGGTGGGCGGATGGCTTGCCCAAGCGTGTTCCTACCTACATCAGCGAGGTGAACTTCGCGAACAACGGCGGCCCAGTTCCGAAGCAAACTGAAGGAGCGCTATGGATGGCTGATTGGATCGGCACCGCGCTCTCGCACGGCCTGAACGGTCTTAACCACTACCAATACGAGACAGAACCAATTGGTCACAGTCGAGAGTGTAAAAAATGGGGCGGCTACACGATGTTCATCATCGACCCGAAGTGGCGCATTCTCGCCAAAGCTGCACAATATTATGCCGCGCAGATGCTCACGCAACACTGGTTGCAACCTGGCAACGACGCACAGGAGCTCTACCCCGTGACGACGAGCCAGACGTCTCGGAATCCCTCACTCACCGCGTACGCGGCGAAGCGTCCAGACGGTACCTGGTCAATTATGGTGATAAACAAGGACAGTGAGTCTCGCGATGTGACCGTTGACTTCGGTCTGCATCGTTTCAAACCGCCGTTGGAAGTCACAACATTCGGAATCCGCCAGTACCATTGGAACGGCGATTCAGCGACTGAGATCCCGAAGCCAAACCAGCCGCCCAGTGCCACGATCTCGCGGGGACCACTCGCTCCAACCGTCTCGATCCCGCCGCTCTCGATAACCGTTCTTCACGGGAGCGTTGGCGGTACGGGCAAACCGAGCTTTCGATAGACCTCACTCGAAGCTCGCATCGGTGTGGAAGCATGGGGCATCGATCGCTTGAAAAGCGGATGGCGGGCTGCACTCAGTGGCACAACACCATATGCCGGGTAGTCCTCCTCATTTGGAACAGAAATCGTAATATCTGATTGACCACCCGGACCCGTGATCGTTGGGGCTTGCGTTGTTGTGGCTTCAATCAACGAATGCGCTGCTTGGTAGGCTGGATAGTCGAAGCCGATCATTTGCACGGTGAAGTTATCGCCCGCGTTGGGTAGTGGATTGCCGGCCGCAGCGGCGGCAGCATTGTTGTGCGCGAGATCGCAAATTGTCTGACTCGCTTGGGGCGGATTCCCGCTCGCGTTCGGGCCATTCGCTGCGCCGAGGTGGTAACTGCCTGAAGCGGTCACCTCTATCGTGTAGTAGGTTGGAACGATGAACGTTGTTCCCTTAATGGAGTGACAGCTTGGAGAGACTATGGGCGGATTGCCTGAGCCCGCTGCGATTTGGCCACCACCCGGGCCATAGTCGACGATTTGGATGTAGGCTTGCGAAACGCCGGCCGGCAGCGTCGCCGTCATGTTTGCCCCACCGGCTCCGTCGGGCACGACGGTCGGCGCAGTGACGGTAGCGATCGGCGCCGTGGATGAAAGCCTCGCGCTCGATGTGAGCGTGCCGGATATGACTTGGCCGTTGTTTCCCAGATATGCGATCGTCACGTTGAGGGAGTACATGCCGACGCCGGGAGTCACGTTGCTAAATGCGGTGATGCCTTCGCCAACGCCGAGACCAAACGGGAAACCGAATGAATCGAAGCCGGCGGGAAACGTTCCATCGCGCGTCCCCATGCCGTTGAGGTTAGGATCAAACGCCGGCGGACCACCCCAAGGTATAAATTGTGGATGGGTCGCCGTGTTGTACATCGGCTGCGGATAGGAACTATAGCTGTACGATTGGCCGGTTGTGTTCACCGTGTTGTATGGCGCAAGTCCCATAGCGAATACGCCGCCAGCCTGACCGAAGGTCGTCGTATTGGGTGCGATACCTGATGGACACGTGAAAAAGCCAGGCGTCGTGGCAGCGGTGTCGCAGACAGGCGTACCTGGATGCACGGCTTGCGACGTACTCGTGATTTGGTTGGTCCGTGTCTCAAGGAGACTCTGCCCTTGACTGTAGATCGTCGCGTACGGGTCTGCGCCACAGCAAATGCCGGTGAAGAACACAGCTTGAACGGGGCCGTTGACGAAGGCGAAGGGGCCAACGATGCTCGGTGTATTCACGAGCGTCGCGGATTCGCCGTTTGGCTGCCGGAGCGTCGAGATAATGTTGAGCCCGGTGGCCGTGCCGTAGAGATTGGCCGTTCCAACCGCAAACTGCACCTTGCTGTAGTTCGGATTGAGGGGATTCACCTGAGTGATGTTAGGCGCTGTCGTCTGACCGGCCGTGCATGCAGCAAGCAAACCAGCGGTCGACACGATGAGAATAAATCGTTGAAAACGCATGTCCTTATATCTCTTAGATCTTGAATTGAGCATAGAAACGCCACGTTCTGCCGGGAATGTAGACCTCTTGGTAGGGTAGCCAATATTGGTCGTACGCGCTGGCGTCGCGCGCCCCACCGTAATAGAATTGGTTTGGCGTGATCACGGTGTTGCCACTGACAACGGCTTGCGCGAGCGGATAGCCGTTAGAGAATAGACCTGTCTGCAACCCACCAACGCCTGTTGCCACCGGTTGCCACGCTTGGTTGATCGACGGCTCGCTGCGATAATTATCCCACAGGTTGCTCACGTAAAAGCCTAGCGTGGTTATCTTGTGCGTGAACTCCACGTTCAAATCTGTATAGAGCCGTGCCCGAGTGTACGCTTGACCCGCAAGAGCGGGCTCAGAGAAGCCTCGGCACGCGGCGTCCTTGGGATGGAAGTAGCTGCCGGGGAAAGCGGGATCGACGTAGCACGTGGCGTTAAAGGATTGGTTGGGACCGCCCGGCCCGGCATACGGTGTTGCAACGCCTAAGTTTCCGGTCGGCAGATGCTGCAGGACACCGTTCACGTAACCGATCGCATCTCGACCAACGCCGAACGGTTCGCCGCTATCGAACGTAAATATCGGATTGAGTTGCCACCCCATTCGTGTCTGGTACTGGATACCCGAGGTGACGGAAAACGGCGGCAAGTAGCTTTGATGGAAAAGCGTATCGGTCTGGTAGAGGAACTGGTTCACTGGCGTAATCACGCTGTCCGAACCTGAAACCGGCGGCGTATTGGTGAGTTCGTTGATGTAGTTCGCGGTCAAAAATCCGCTCCACCCGAACGGTGGGGTTGGCGTCGTGAGCATGAACTCCAGCCCAAAAGCCTTCTGTACCCCGGTCTCTTTGACTTGGAACGACCCAACGCTGGGTTGACCAGTGACGGGGTCTGGAGGACCGGCATTCAAGAACGTCGTTTGGAACGTGTCGTATCCACGGCGCCAGTAACCCGTGAGCTTCGAACCCCATCCGTTCGGGAACTCATGCCCCCATGCCAGATCAAAGTTGTTGTAGGTCGGGGGTGAGCTGCCGCCGATATCCGGCGCGGCAAATGTCTGATCGAAAAGCCATGCCATAGACGCGGCATAGTTCGGGCACTTGAAATAGTATCCGGCCGTATTAAGGACGCCCGCGCCCGAGAAATACACCCACGGATTTTGCACGTATGTGCCGTTTTGGTTGGCGCCCGGGCCGTGCCATCCGCTGCCGCACGCCGGGCCAAGAGAGTACGGGCCGACGCCTGTGAGATTTATCGCTGCCGTATCTTTCGCGGGAATCTGATACAGCAGAGGGTCGACGTATTGAAGCCCTGTCGGCGTGCCGGCTGTTTGCGCGAAATAAAAGGTGACAGACCTTCCGTAGCTCGCTCGAACAACGTTGGCTTGATCCAAACTGTAATTGACAGCCACACGTGGCTCGAGCAAACGCGGATACAGATAGTCGCTGCCGATCGTTGCATAACCGAGACCAACGTCGGTCGGGTTGGCGGGATCCTTGTTGAACGGATTCTGACCCCACCTGAGGTTTTGACCATCCCAGCGCAGCCCGTAGTCAACGCGAAGCTTTTGATTGGGCACCCATTGATCTCGAACGCCCAAACCGAATTGTTGGAAATCGGTACCAGCGTACGTGTAGCCTGCTGCGGGAATCTTCGGCAGCAGACAAGGCGTGCCGGCCTGACACTTACCAAGAGCATAGAGCTCCTGGTAGAGATAGCAGCCCATGTTGGTTGCGGCTTGCGTGAAGCCGTTATCAGGCGCCGGCCCGATGCACTGATTCGTCGCGCTGATCGGCAACGTCGTGTTTGCAGGGTAGAACCAATCCTCGACTCGCGGCTCGTTTGTGCACGGGGCGAGCGGGTTTTGCCATTGGGATGGACTGACGGCTCCGCCGCTGCAGTTGGCAGCTGCCGGAAAATTCGAGTTACTATAATTTCCAGTGTCTTGTCCTCGGCCCGTGGTAAACCCAACCCACGTGTTGCCATGATCGAACTGATACCAGTACGGCAACCCGTTTTCAAACTTGCCGATGACGCTGAGTGTGTGCTTCTCGCTTGCCTGTTTCGTCACGTCCGCAACGAATCCAACGCGACGCCCCCCCACATTGTTGTAGCCGGGGAAAAATGACCCAATGGTCAATGACTGTGCCTCGTTCGTTATGTTGTCCGATGTCTCTCCGCCCCAATTATAGAAAAACGTGTTGACGGTGGTCGTTGAGTTAAGGTTATTCCTATAACCTATCTTAAGGAAGTTCGTAGGCCCATACACGAACTGATCCGGCTGTTTCAGCGGCGTGAACGTCGTTGGGACGCCGGGAACGTATGGGATCACTGATTGGTACCAGCCCAGCCCCGGAGTTCCGTCCGCGGAGGGCGCGCCGCACGTCGTCGGGTTGGGGCAATCCCACATCGCGTTTGTGCCATCGGTTTCGAACTGCTCGTACGAATATGGGTCGTAGGGATAGTAATTAGCGGTGGCGAGGCCGCCGTACTGGGCCCACGAGCGGTGATCGAGCCAGTCGGCGAGGACCTGAACTTCTTGGTTCTGGTTCTTCCCAAAGCGGTAATAGAAGTTGTTTAAGACATCGTCATCATACGTGAACGACGTGCCAAGGTATGCTGTCGTACCGCCGCCCGGTGATCCGAGGCTTGCTGCATCTCTGCCGTATGGAGCGTACTGGGGCGCAACACGATCCGATCGGGTAGAAATGAAATCTGAAAAACGCCCGTCTGGCGTTGCAATGCCGTACTCGAAATTGACGGCGTGGTCATAGTAGGGCGACCCTACGTCAAAACTGACAAAACCGTCGCCTGGATACGAACCGCGGCCCGGCACGATGTTCACAACACCTGCGCCAACGCCACCTTGGGTCGCATCGCCGGCTCCGCTCACCACCTGTAGAGCGCCATGCCCGCCCCCAATGCCATTAAGATATCCGCGAGTTTCACCGCCCTGCGATGTCGTGTGGCCCAAAGGGTTCTCATCAAAGAAGTTGCCCTGAAAATCGACCCCGTCAAATTGATAGCCGATTTCGACGGTAGCGGAACCGCGGATAGAAATGGGATTGGTGCTGCCCGCAGCTGTCTTGATGACACCTGGCGCTGAAAGAACCAGCTGATTGTAGTCCGTCGAGCCCTTCTCGCCTAAAGCTTGTTCGACGCGCTTGCCGACGAATGTCGTCTCGTCTACGGTTTGTGTGGGTTGAAATGCCGAGGCTGCGGAATGCGCCGTCGCGTGAACGACGCCAATCTGTTTGACGGACGGTTCAAGTTTGATAATGCCGATACTCTGCGATTGGTCTCCGAGCACGGTGACGCCGCTGATCGACTGAATGAGGTATCCATCTTTGGCGACCGTTAACGTGTACGTGTCTGTGGGCACTTGCAGCAGCACGAAGAAACCTCTGGCATCCGTTGTGGTCTGATAAGTCCCCGATACCGAGACGGCTGTAATCTTCACACTCGCGAGCGGATGAGCGGTTTGCTGATCGACCACGTTGCCACGCAGCGTTCCCGTGACGCCGCCGGCCGCGAAAGCGCGCCCGCTAGGGATAATAAGATAGGCGCCGATCGATACGAGCGCTGCAATTACCAATAGTAAGCGACTCGTGGCTTTCACCCTGGCCATAGCGTCCCCCACCTAATGCGAATCAGGGCGACATCACAGAGTCGCCCCGTGTTACTCGTTTAACCGCGGTGCAAATTAGGCCAAATTGCTAATGGACCCTGCGCCCATGTTAAATTTCATTTTGTGGATTCAGCCGGTCGACGGCTCCTCCGGCGGAAGGTCGAAATTCACGAGATCGCCGCGAAAACCACGGGTCTTCCAAGCACCGTACGCTATCCCAAGCGCCATCCAAATCGCGCCGAGAATCTTTGCCTGCGTTGTCAAGTTCCACCACAGCACAAGACAGATGAGAAATCCGAGCACCGGCCATAGCAGGTTGGTAATCTTCTTCTGTTGCGCACGCACGAAATAGCGCGTGAATGCCGCAGCGTTAACACCCATAAAAGCGATAAGTGCCCCGAAGTTCAAGAGACTCGCTCCCAATCCGTACCCGGTGAGCGGGCCACCGATGAGAGGCAACAGGAAGGCCCCTGCGAGCGCTATCGCGCCGACGAACAGCACGTTGTTGCGTGGGATGTTATGTTTCGGACTGACCGCGCCAAAGAAGGATTTGGGCAGCGCGCTGCTACGGCCCATGCCAAAGAGCAACCGCGCCGCGCCGATCTGAGCGCCCATGCCTGAGCCGAAGTTGGCGATCAGCAGCGTGAAGCCAACCACGGCAAAGAGGGGCGCCCACGCGCGGCCGGCGACGTAGGCAAAAGCTGAGTCGACGTTTGGGTATGTTTGTGAAGCCGGCCAGACAAGCTGCGCGGCGTACACTTCCACGGCAGAGAGCACGCCGATCACGAGACATGTGAAGACGGTTGCCAAAAGAATATTGCGCCGCGGGTTGTGACACTCTTCCGACAATGTGGAAATGCCGTCAAAGCCGATATACGTCAGCACGGCGATCGACGTTGCGCCGAGCACGGCTTGGGCGTTAAACATCTTTGGATCGAAAAATGGCATGCTAAAAAATCCGGCGCCGTGCGGACCTCCAAAGATAAAGCGCGCTGCTGCCACAAAGAAAATGGCAACCACGACGCCCATGCCTATGGCGAGCACGGCGTTGACCCTCGCTGAGGTTTTGATGCCCTGGATATTCAAGCCGCTGAAGAGTACCGCAAACAGCACAGCCCAACCCCAATACGGGATGCCCGGAGCGATAACGTTGGCCCACTGGCTGCACCATATAATGCAGATCATCGGGTTGAGCATGTAATCCATCACCATGCTCCAGCCCGTCACGTATCCAAGCGCGGGGTTGAGTTCTTGACCGACATAGGTAAAGGCGGAGCCCGCGCTCGGGTAAGCGCGAGCCATGCGGCCGTAGCTGATTGCAGTAAATAGCATGGCAACCATTGCAATGAGAATTGTCGTAACGACGTGACCGCGCCCCGTGGTGCTCAAGACTCCAAAAGCAGACATGGGTGCTACCGGCTGAATGACGATGACGCCGTAGAGAATCAAATCTGTCAGCGTGAGCGAACGCTTCAGGCTCACGCCGCCCGTTCCCGGCGCGGTGCTCGAGAGGGTCGCCATTAGTCCACCACGAGCGCTTTCGTCAGTCCGCGAGGCGCGTCGCTGTCAATGCCGCGTACTCTGCCCGCGTGGAGCGCGATCAGCTGCGCGGTCACAAGCCAGCCAAGCGTGTTGAAGGGGACGTCAAGCGTTGGCCCTAGCCGCGGTACCTCGTCGACAGACATGCCGATTGTGTAACGCAATGCCTTCGAGCGCTCGACCTCACGCAACGGGCGCGCAACCGCGTCAAGTGCGTCCTCATCGGCGATGCCGATCACCGCACTTGTGCCGTCAACCATTGCAATGCTGCCGTGGCGAAATTCGCCGGCAGAGTATCCCTCCGCGTGGATATATGCCGCTTCTTTGAGTTTGAGCGCGGCCTCGCGTGCGACCGGTAGGCCGTAGTCCGATCCGAGGAAGATCACGCTCGTGCACGCGGCGATCGCGCGCGCCGCGGCAACAACGTCACCGACACTTTGGCTCTTCAGCCAGGCGCCCACCGCCTCAGCCGTGCGGATGAGTGATTCTTTGCCTCTGCGGCTATCCCGGTCGAGCAGCGACGCAGCCCACAGAAGGATTGCAGCACTCGCGGAGACGCTTTTGCTTGCAGGCACCGCAGTCTCGGTTC
>Ga0185299_10003198_pt1 | contig 22537 bp, 15 predicted proteins | sample PaiPotPPA55metaG_FD_128002 | JGI IMG/M metagenome (GOLD analysis project Ga0185299, IMG submission 128002) | Iron sulfur acid spring bacterial and archeal communities from Banff, Canada, to study Microbial Dark Matter (Phase II) - Paint Pots PPA... ... | reverse complement strand
CGCCGACCATCAGGACACGGTGATGCACGCGCTGCGCGACCTGGCCAAGCACACCCGCGGCGGGATGCAGGGCAACTGGAAGATCGACGGCTTCCAGTCGGTGCCCCGGCCCAGCGGCACCCAGCGCAACCAGCTCGGCTTCAAGGACGGCATCGCCAACCCGGACGTCAACGACAACGCCACCACCAGCGCGCTGATCTGGGCGCACGGCGGACTGCGCGGCGAGCAGCAGTGGGCCGACGGCGGCTCCTACCAGGTGATCCGGATCATCCGGATGCTGGTCGAGTTCTGGGACCGGGTCTCGCTGAGCGAGCAGGAGCTGATGATCGGCCGTAGGCGCGACACCGGCGCGCCGCTGAGCGGCACCGGCGAGTTCGACACCCCCGAGTACGCGAACGACCCGATGGGCAACATCATCCCGCTGGACGCGCACATCCGGCTCGCGAATCCGCGGACCAAGGCCAGCTACGACACGCAGATCCTGCGCCGCGGCTACAACTACGAGCGCGGCTTCGACGTGAACGGGAACCTCAACGTGGGCCTGGCCTTCTGCTGCTACCAGCAGGACGTGGTGCGCCAGTTCGAGGCCGTACAGACCCGGCTGATCGACGAGCCGCTGGTCGACTACATCTCGCCGACCGGCGGCGGCTACTTCTTCGCGTTGCCGGGGGTCAAGGACGCCGCGGACTACTTCGGCTCCGGCCTGTTCGCCTGATTCGCTTCGCACAGGGGAGAACCCCGCAACCCAGGGCCGGGTTGCGGGGTTCTCGGCATAAGCGATCCGGGGACTAGTCCCTGAGCACCGCGCCGGTGGTCGGGCTCAGCAGCACCCGATCCGCGCTGCGCTTGTTGAAGTCGAAGAACGAGTCGAGCGAACCGGCCTCCTGGGCCAGCGAGCCCGTGATGGTGCCGAGGCTCCAGTTCTGTTCGATGAACTGCAGCGTCGAGGTCTGGTCCGTCACCGCGTGATCGACGAAGTTCTCCTTGGAGTACGGGGAGATCACCAGCAGCGGCAGGCGCGGGCCGTAGCCGCAGCGGTCCTCCTCGCCGGCCAGCGGGGTGCGGGCGGAGCCGGTGGTGGTGTTGCACAGGCCGGTGCCGTCGAGCGCGTCCACGGCCGAGTCGGTCGAGGAGTTCACGTTCGGCGGGGCCTGGTGGTCGTACCAGCCGTCCGAGTCGTCGTACTCGATCACGATCGCGGTGTTGCTCCAGTACTTCGAGGATTCGATCGCGTTGATCGTGTTGACGATGCCGGTCTGCTCGTCCAGCGGGTCGGAGTAGCCGCCGTGGCCGTCCTGGTACTCGGCCTGCTTGATGTAGGAGACGGAGGGCAGGTTGCCGGCCTTGATGGAGCTGTAGAAGTACGAAAGGTCGTACTGGTGGTTGGCCTGGCCGTTGTGACCGACCTCCGCCTCCGTGGCCGGCGCGGTGTGGTGCACGTTGGCGGTCGAGGCGTAGTACTCGAAGGGGTCGTGGTGCGCGCTGTAGTCCGCGACCGTCGCGCCGCCGATGTTGGTGTGGCTGGAGCCGCAGACGGCCGGAGTGCTCGAGGTGGCCGCGGTGGTGGCGCCGAAGCCGCCCTGGAACCAGCCCCAGGTGACGTTCTTGGAGTTGAGCTGGTCGCCGACGTTCTGGCCGGTCATCTCGAGCCGGTTGCCGACCTTGGAGCAGTCGTCGTAGTACGGGTCCATGTCGCCGATGTCGGTGCCGAGTCCGCTCGAGTTCGGTGAGGCGACGGTCGAGGTGTTGGTGACGACCGTGCCGGTGGTCGAGTTGACGACCTCGCCGCCGTAGGTCTGGCCCGAGACCAGGTTGACCGCGCCCGGGGTGGACGGACCGAACGTGGTGTCGTAGCTGTTGTCGCTCATCGCGTAGTTCTGCGCGTAGTTCCACAGCGCCGTCACGGTGTTGCCGTCGTAGTAGTCCATCACCAGACCGGGCACGCCCTGGTCCGGCGAGGAGCACGTGGCCACGCCGGTGTACTGCGGGAACTTATCCGCCAGGCCCTGGTCGTAGGCCTGCTGCTCCGGGGTGTCCGAGTGGTCCTGGTCGCAGGTCAGCGCCTGGGACGAGGTGAGCCGCGTCGGGTTGACCCCGTTGGGGTTGTTCGTCAGCAGCGCGGTGCTCAGCCCGTTGACGGTCGGCGTGCTCGACTTGGCCTTGAACGTCGTGCCGTCCGTGTTGGCCGCGTTCGGGTAGGTGCCGAAGTAGTGGTCGAAGGAGACGTTCTCGTCGAAGAGCACGACCACATGCTGGATCGGCGTCGTCGTTCCGCTGTGCGCGCTCGTGAGCACGACCGTGCCACCGTGCTGCGGAGTGACGGTGCCTGGGTTCTGACTGCCGAAGCTGGGCTGTGCGACCGCCAGGGACAGGCCGAGGGCGGCCGCCCCGGCGACGGCGGTGACCGCCGTGCGCCGCTTGGTCTTGGGCTGGATCACTTGGGGTTCCCCTCCGGGATGGAGACGAGGCAGCGGAAAGCTGAGCAAATACTGAGCCTACGGAACCGAAGCTTCGACGTCGATGAGGTCCCCACGGCGAGCCGAACCCAACGGGCAGGTGAACTTCCGCTGTACTGCTGGGATGCGGTCGCGGAAGACCGCAGGGTTCGATGACCCGGAAGATCGCTTCGGGCGAACCCGCCGGGGTGCATCGGCGGGTTCGCCCGAAGTCGGCGGGGTTGGGGTTGGCCCGGTCGGGTCAGTCGGCCTTGCGCCGGCGGGTGCCGAAGACGATCTCGTCCCAGCTCGGCACGGTGGCCCGACGGCCGGGGGAGACGCCGTCGTTGACAGCCTGCTGATCCGTGTCCCCGCGCAGCCGCTCCTTGTGCGGGCCGACCGGGCCGAAGAGCGCGTCCGAGTAGGCGGATCCGGCTCCGGTGGCGCCGGCGGCGGCGCTCGCGGCGGCGGCGTTGCCCGCGCCGTTGGCGCTGGTCGCGGCCGGACGGCCGGCGGCCGGGCCGGCCGCGGCCGGGGTCTCGGCGAGGTCGATGTCCGCGGCGGCGGCCGGCACCGGGCCGACGGCGGGACGGGCGGCCGGTCCGGAACCGTTGGGGCGCATCGTCAGCGGCGTCACAGAACCCTGACCGGCTGCGGCCGGGCGGCCGTGCCAGGACTGCAGCGAGGTCACCTGCGCCGAACGCGAGCCCGCCGAGGCGGAGGTGCTGTTCGAGCGCGCGGCGAACGGGAATGCGGTGTCCGGCGCGGCATCGCTGGACAGCAGCCTGGCCTCGTCGTCCACCGGGTGCACGAGGCGCCGCGGCGGGTCGAAGCTCCAGGTCGCCTCATAGGGCAGGCCGGCGATCCGGAAGGACATCCGGACCGTCCATACGGCCTCGTCCTTGCGCCAGGAATCCCATTGCACGGAGTCCATATCCGGCTCGCGCTGGGCGAGGCGCTCGCGCACCACGTCGCCGAGCTTCGGGCCGTGCGTCTCGCCGGACCTGCGCACCTGGGTGTTCTGCGCCCGCTCGGCCATGAAGGCGCGTTCGGCGAGCACGGGTCCCTCGAACCGACGCACCCGTTCGAGCGGAATGCCCGCCGCGTCGGCCACCTGCTCCGCGGTCTGCCCGGCCCGGATCCTGGCCTGGATGTCACGCGGCCGCAGCTGCGCGTCCAGCTCTATCTCGATCTGGCCGAGCCTGGCCCGATCCCCGCGCACGGCGGCACGCAGCCGATCGTCGATCGCGAGGAAGAACTCCTGGCCGTCGGGAGCACGCAGCACCAGACGGTCACCGTCGCCGGTGACCGCCATCACTCGCAGTTCGGTCATTTGACCTCCTGTGTGGTGCCCCTGGCGGGCTTGGCCGAGCGCGCTCCTGTACCGAGTGTGACGTCATTGCGCGGCCTCTGGGAAGAGACCACGCCCGTTCGGCGCAACGCCGTGACACGAGCGCTACCCGATCGGGCGACTTGGCGCCCGGGATAGTGAAGTGCGCCGGTGTTGCTTGTCGCCATACCGTTTGTACCTATCCCCCAGGCGGATCCGGAAAACCTCCGTCTGCACCCGGTCGGGCGCTGCGTCCACGGTATCAGTGCGCATCCGCTTCGCGGAGGCCCAACACCGTACATCCCGAAGCAAACTCACCGCGAGTGAGCCGGTCAACATACGACGGACAATTGGTGTTGTGGTCAACCGAGTTGGGATCATTGTGGCATGCACGCCGCCGCCGCGCCTCACTTGCCGATCATATTCGACCTGCTCGGGATCCTCACCGCCGCCTCGGCCGGCGCGTTGACCGGTGTGCGTAAGGGTCTTGATTTAGTGGGCGTGCTGGTGCTGGCCGCGGTGACCGGCCTGGGCGGCGGCGTCGTGCGAGACCTGATGATCGGCGCGATTCCGGTGGCCATGCTGACGGACTGGCGCTACCTGGCGTCGGCGACGCTGGCCGCCGTCCTGGTGCTCATCGGCCAGCATCCGAGGATTCTCGGCCATCGGCTGCCCGGCCTGGACCGGATGCGCAGAAGGCTGCCGCTGGCGAACGCCTACCTGATCGCGGATTCGGCCACCCTCGGCTGTTTCGCGGTCGCCGGCACGGCCAAGGCGCTGGACTACGGGCTCGGCCTGATGCCGTCCGCCCTGATGGGGGTGGTGACGGCGGTCGGCGGCGGCGTGCTGCGCGACGTGCTGGTCAACGAGGTGCCGACGGTGCTGCGCCGGGAACTGTACGCGGTGCCCGCCCTCGTCGGCTCGCTACTGGTCGCCGCGACGAAGCACTACGAGCACCCGGCCGCGACGCCGATCGCCTTTCTGGCGGCGGCCGCGACGATGGCGCTGCGGCTGGTGGCCGTGCGCCGGGACTGGCACGCACAGCTGCCGCTGCCTTGAGTAGAGATCATTGTGCGCAGCTCGGAGATCATTGTGGAATTCGAACTCAGCCGAGGGAGAGTTCGACGATCTTGCCGCCGTCTTGATCGAAATGCGCGAGGCCCGGCTGGACGAACTCCGCGCCGCGCGGGCCGTGGATGTGAATACCGGTGAACACCGCGACGTCGGCCGGGATCTCGTCGTCCCGCAACAGTTCCACCACGGCCGTGGTGTCCTGGTCGATCAACTCCCGGGCTATCCGGGTCAGCCCGAGCAATTGCGCCGAGGCGGCGTCCGGCACCCGGGGCGCGATCCGCTCCCGCAGCCTGCTCTGCTCTGGATCGTAAGGGTCCAGATACGGGTAGTCCGAGGTGTGCGTGTCGTCGTCGTGCAGCGCGTCGGCGAGGGCGAGCAGCGCGCCGCAGGTACGGGACAGGCCGGGTACGCCGGGGCGCTCGCAGTAGCCGACCTCTCCGGACTCGTCGATGCCGATGTGCGTCAGGCCGAAGATGACGAAGGTGCGCCGGCCGTCGATCAGCGGAGCATGTCCGCGGGCCGCGATGACACCCGTACGGCCCAATGTGAAAAGTCCGGCGAGACCGGCCATGTTGAAGGCCCCGCCCCAGGCCCGCTGCAGCTCCGCGGTGAGCGCGAAGGCCAGCTCGTCCCGGCAGGTCGCGATCATCGGCAGCGCGCCGCCGCGGATGACCCCGTGCGGGGCCAGCGCGTTCTGCGCGCCGGTGACGAACTGGTTCCCGGGCAACGCTCCGGGGAAGTCCCTGCTCAACGTGTCGTTGAAGGTCACGGCCGCGGCCTCCTGCTCTCTGCTCCGCCTGCTTGCGCGCTAGGCCATTTCCGGACGGCCCGCCGTGGTCCGCGCGGGCAATGCCACCCATCATGATCTACGGGCATCGTTTCGGCCAGATGTCGGGTGGCCGACGGGGTCGCCCGAAGCGGCGCCCGCGGCCGGGCCGCCCGGCCGGGTTCACCCCCGTCCCCCGGATGGGGTATCTTGATGTCGAGATAAGTCGTACGCCACACCAGAGGAGACCCGCGGTGTCCACCAACAGCCTCGGAGCGCGCGCCGACCTGCGCGTCGGCGACGAGACCTATGAGATCTTCCGGCTCGACGCCGTGCCCGGTGCCGAGCACCTGCCCTACTCGCTCAAGGTGCTGCTGGAGAACCTGCTGCGCACCGAGGACGGGGCGAACATCACCGAGGGCCACATCCGCGCCCTCGCGGGCTGGGACCCGCAGGCCGAGCCGGACACCGAGATCCAGTTCACCCCGGCCCGGGTGATCATGCAGGACTTCACCGGCGTGCCCTGCGTGGTCGACCTGGCCACCATGCGCGAGGCGGTGGTGGCCCTCGGCGGCGACGCGGCCAAGGTCAACCCGCTCGCACCGGCCGAGCTGGTGATCGACCACTCGGTCATCGCGGACGTCTTCGGCACCCCGGACGCCTTCACCCGCAACGTGGACATCGAGTACCAGCGCAACCAGGAGCGCTACCGCTTCCTGCGCTGGGGCCAGACCGCCTTCGACGAGTTCAAGGTCGTCCCGCCGGGCACCGGCATCGTGCACCAGGTCAACATCGAGCACCTGGCCCGCGTGGTGATGGCCCGCGGCGGCCAGGCCTACCCGGACACCGTGGTCGGCACCGACTCGCACACCACCATGGTCAACGGCCTCGGCGTGCTCGGCTGGGGCGTCGGCGGCATCGAGGCCGAGGCCGCGCTGCTCGGCCAGCCCGTCAGCATGCTGATCCCGCGGGTGGTCGGCTTCAAGCTGACCGGCGAGCTGCCGGCCGGCGCCACCGCGACCGACCTGGTGCTGACCATCACCGAGATCCTGCGTAAGCACGGCGTGGTGGGCAAGTTCGTCGAGTTCTACGGCGAGGGCGTCACCTCGGTGCCGCTGGCCAACCGGGCCACGATCGGCAACATGTCGCCGGAGTTCGGCTCCACCTGCGCGATCTTCCCGATCGACCAGGAGACCATCACCTACCTGAAGCTCACCGGCCGCACCGAGCAGCAGCTGGCCCTCGTCGAGGCCTACGCGCGCCAGCAGGGCCTGTGGCACGACCCGTCGCACGAGCCGAAGTACTCCGAGTACGTCGAGCTCGACCTCGGCACCGTGGTGCCCTCCATCGCCGGCCCCAAGCGGCCGCAGGACCGGGTGATCCTCAGCGAGAGCAAGGCGAAGTTCCGCACCGCCCTGCGCGACTACGTGACCGCGCCGGACGAGTCGGGCATCGAGTCCTTCCCGGCCTCCGACTCCCCGGCCGGCCGCAACGGCAGCTCGAAGCCCACCACGGTGACAGAACCCGATGGCAAGACCTTCGAGATCGACCACGGCGCCGTCGTGATCGCCTCGATCACCTCCTGCACCAACACCTCCAACCCCTCGGTCATGCTCGGCGCCGGCCTGCTGGCGAAGAAGGCCGTGGAGAAGGGCCTGTCCTCGAAGCCGTGGGTCAAGACCACGCTGGCGCCGGGTTCGCAGGTCGTCACCGACTACTTCGAGCGCGCCGGTCTGACCCCGTACCTCGACAAGCTCGGCTTCAACCTGGTCGGCTACGGCTGCACCACCTGCATCGGCAACTCGGGCCCGCTGCCCGAGCACGTCTCCGCCGCGGTGAACGAGGCCGACCTGGCGGCCGTCGCGGTGCTCTCCGGCAACCGGAACTTCGAGGGCCGGATCAACCCGGACGTCAAGATGAACTACCTGGCCTCGCCGCCGCTGGTGATCGCGTACGCCATCGCGGGCACGATGGACTTCGACTTCGAGGCCGACGCCCTGGGCACCGACCGCGACGGGAACCCGGTGTACCTCAAGGACATCTGGCCCGCGCCGGCCGAGGTGCAGGAGGTCATCGGCACCGCGATCTCGGCGGAGATGTTCGCGAAGGGCTATGCGGATGTGTTCGCCGGCGACGAGCGCTGGAAGTCGCTGCCGACGCCGACCGGCAACGTCTTCGAATGGGACGCCGACTCGACCTACGTGCGCAAGCCCCCGTACTTCGAGGACATGCCGGCCACCCCGACCCCGGTGACCGACATCGCCGGTGCCAGGGTGCTGGCGAAGCTGGGCGACTCGGTGACCACCGACCACATCTCCCCGGCCGGCGCGATCAAGGCCGACTCGCCTGCGGGCAAGTACCTGGCCGAGCACGGCGTGGAGCGCCGGGACTTCAACTCCTACGGTTCCCGCCGCGGCAACCACGAGGTGATGATCCGGGGCACCTTCGCCAACATCCGGCTGCGCAACCAGCTGCTGGACGGCGTCGAGGGCGGCTTCACCAAGAACCTGCTCAGCGGCGAGCAGACGACGATCTACGAGGCCTCCGCCGCCTACGCCGAGGCCGGCGTGCCGCTGGTCGTCCTGGCCGGCAAGGAGTACGGCTCCGGATCCTCGCGCGACTGGGCCGCCAAGGGCACCGCGCTGCTGGGCGTCAGGGCCGTGATCGCCGAGTCCTACGAGCGGATCCACCGTTCGAACCTGATCGGCATGGGCGTGCTGCCGCTGCAGTTCCCGGCGGGTCAGAGCGCTGCCTCGCTCGGCCTGACCGGCGAGGAGACGTTCTCCATCACCGGCGTGACCGCGCTCAACGACGGCGGCACCCCGCGCACGGTGAAGGTCAAGGCCGACGGGGTTGACGGGCAAAGTGTCGAGTTCGACGCCGTCGTGCGCATCGACACCCCCGGAGAGGCCGACTACTACCGCAACGGCGGGATCATGCAGTACGTGCTGCGGAACCTGCTGCGCTCGGAGTAAGAACCGCTAATCCCCGTATCAGCGTCCGTGCCCCCTCCGCCGACCCAAGCGGAGGGGGCACGGACGTTTCGCGTTCGCCCGCGGCGGAGGGCGAAGCGGTGCAAGGTAAGGCTTGCCTAACTCATAGCGTGCCCGAGTTGCGCCGCCGCTAATCTCTTTAGCGCGTCCTTATTCGCCTCGGCCGACACTCGAGGCGTGACGAGCGACGCTGAACGGTCCCTGATCGGACAACTCTGCCGGCGCACCGGATTCGGCGCGAACGGGCCGGAGATCGACACGGCCGCGGCCCTCGGCTACCAGGCCTACCTCGACCGGCTCTTCTCCCCGGCCGAAGCCGTCGAGGACTCCGGCGTGGCCGCCACGCCGGTGCCCGCGTTCACCGACACGTCGACGTCGGGGACGCGGGACCTGCTCGACTGGTGGCTGGCCCGGATGACGGCCGCGAGCAATCCGTGGCCGGAGAAGCGCACGTTCTTCTGGCACGGCCACTTCGCCACCTCGATCCAGAAGGTGCGCTACGCCGCGCTGATGCTCAAGCAGAACCTGACGCTGCGTACTCTCGGCGGCGGGGATTTCCGCACCCTGATGCGCGCGATGCTCACCGACCCGGCGATGATGCTGTGGCTGGACGCCGAGGGCAGCACGGCCAAGGCTCCCAACGAGAATCTGGCACGCGAGTCGATGGAGCTGTTCAGCCTCGGCGTGGGGCACTACACCGAGACCGACGTGCGCCAGGCCGCGCTCGCACTCACCGGCTGGCGGTTATCCCGCACGAGCGGCGTCGCGACGTTCGCCGCAAGGAATCATGCCCCCGGCCCCGAGACGATCCTGGGCAAGACGGCCTCGTTCGACGTGGACTCCTTCAACGATCTGCTGCTCTCCCAACCGGCCTGCGCGCAGTTCATCGTGGCGCGGCACTGGTTCCGGCTCGGCTCCTCGGCCGCGATCCCGGCTGCCACGCAGCACAATCTGCTCACCGCCTATGGCGCCGACACGGACCTGACCGCGCTGGCCAGGGCGCTGTTCACTGACCCGGAGTTCACCGGCACCGCCGCCAGATACGCGCTCGTCAAGCAGCCGACCGAGTACGTCGTGGGCGTGCTCAGAGCCCTGAAGATCTCACCGCCGACGACCAGCAGCGTCAGCAGCGCCGGCAGTACCGCCGGCAATACCACCGGTTCGGCCAAGGCCGCGCAGATTCTCCTGGCGGCACTGACCGGACTCGGCCAGGTTCCGTTCGAGCCGCCGAACGTGGGCGGCTGGCCCGCCGGGCAGCTGTGGCTGACGACGGCCGCCGCCCAGGCCCGACTCGACTTCGCGCGGTGGGCGGTGACCACCGGGGACATCTCGACCGTGGCGGACACGTCCGCAAGTTCGCGGATCGATGCCGCCGCCTACCTGCTGGGCATCGACTCGTTCTCGGACCGTACCGTCGCGGCGCTTTCCGATGTGGCGGCCGATCCGCCGAGCCTGGTCGGGCTCGCCTTGCTCAGCCCCGAGTACCAGGTCAACTGAGAGTGTGAGGAGACGTCCGTGGACACGGCCACCCGTCGCAAGTTCCTGATTTCCTCCGGCGTGGTCGGCGCCGGGGCACTGGCCGCCGGCGCGGGCGTGCTCACCTGGCGCGACCTGACCCGTGCGGCCACGACCGCGCCACTCGCGCCGGGCTCCGGGATTCTGGTGCTGCTGACCATGTACGGCGGCAACGACGGGCTCAACACCGTGGTCCCGGCCGCCGACCCGACGTATCAGAGCTCGCGTCCCGGCCTGGCGTATGCGGAGTCCGAGGTGCTCGACCTCGGCGACGGGCTCGGTCTCAACCCGTCGATGACCGGGATGCATCAGCTGTGGCAGAGCGGCAAGCTGGCGATCGTGCGCGGGGTCGGGTACCCGAATCCGAACCACAGCCACTTCGTTTCGATGGACATCTGGCAGACGGCCTCCCCGACGGATCCGCAGACCTCTGGCTGGCTCGGCCGTTGGCTCGACGGCCAGCCGGACGACGAGCTGCGCGCTCTGCGCGCCGTCTCCCTCGGCGGTACGCTGCCGCCGTTGCTGGCGGGCACCCAGACGGCCGGCTCCTCGCTGCCGCTCGGCCGGTTCCAGCTGCCGAAGGGCGCCCTGGGCACCGGTCTGCGTGCGCTGGGCCAGAGCTCGACCCAGGACTGCCCCTACGCCGCATACGCCGCAAGGGATACCGACGACCTCTTCACTGTCGCCGACGCCTTCGGCAAGGTGCTGCCCGCGCAGCGGGCCGCACCGGAAAAGGGCTCGTCCGCGACCGGTAAACCGGGCTCGGCCAGCGGAATCCTCGCCCAGCAGCTCGACATTGTTGCCTCGTGCATCGAATCATCCGTGCCGACCCAGGTGTACGCCGTCAGCCTCGGCGGATTCGACACCCACTCCGCCGAGAAGGGCACACAGAGCACCCTGCTCGGTGAGGTGAGCTCGGCGATCGCGGGGTTCCAGCAACGAATCTCCGCGAGCAGCCGGGCGCGGGACGTCGTACTGCTGGCCTACACGGAGTTCGGCCGGCGGGTGACGGCCAACGCGAACGAGGGCACCGACCACGGCACGGCGGGTCCGGTCTTCGCGGTCGGCGACTCGGTGCGCGGCGGTTTCGTCGGCGAACAGCCCTCGCTCACCGACCTCGACCAGGGAGATCTCAAGTACACCACCGACTTTCGGTCCGTTTACGCCACGGTGCTCGGGGACGTGCTGAACGCCGATCCGGCCCGGATCCTCGGCGCCGAGTTCCCCTTGGTGCCACTGCGGTGACCGGGTGGCAAGTGTCGGTAATCATCTAACGGTTTGGTCACGGGATTGTGCGGGTTTCGATCTTAAGGTCAAGATCAACGATCTTGCGCCGAAGGGCGTTCGAATTGTTGCTCCGCCCTACATGAATTCCGGGTAACAGCGTGCCACCTCGCCCTTGTCCGATTTCGCCGGGCGTTCGAGCAGCCCACGCGATGACAACGCTGTCATTTGACCGCGGGTAGAAGCTGATCTTCGAACCTTGATCAACGTTTCCGAGCCGTTACCGAGTGCTTGTCAGGACACGGATCGACCCCTTCCCAAAGGCCGGATCGCGCAATACGTTGCGGGTCGCAACATTCCATGTCGCGTCTCTGGCACCGAGATCCGCCGGAGAACCCGTTCCGCCCGGCTCCACTCCGCACCGGCTCCACTCCGCACCGCCGCGCGTCGGCGCGTCGGTAACCGAGAAGGGAACAGCGCAATGATGCGCAAGCGAATCCTCGCCGTCGTGGCCATAGCCGCGATGGCCTCCACCGCGTTGGCCGGTTGTTCGAGCTCGAAGACAACAGCGAGCGCCACGAACAACAAGGTCGGCATCCTGCTGCCGGACACTGCCTCCTCGCCGCGCTGGGACGCCGCCGACCCGAACGAAATCACCGCCCAGTGCGCGAAGTACAACCTCGAATGCAGGACGTACAACGCGAACGGCGTGGACGCCACCCAGGAGCAGCAGGCGCAGCAGCTGATCGCCTGGGGCGCGGGCGTCATCCTCGAGACCGACCTCGACTCCTCCTCCGGCGCGCAGATCGAGCACTCGGCGGAGTCCAAGGGCGTCGCGGTGATCGACTACGACCGGCTCACCCAGGGTGGCAACGCGAACTACTACGTGTCCTACGACAACGTCAAGGTCGGCGTGGACCAGGGCACCGCGCTCACCCAGTGCCCGCAGGTCGCGGGTCAGACCTCGGTCGGCTACGTGGACATCGACGGCGCGACCACCGACAACAACGCGACCCTGTTCGCTCAGGGCTACAACTCGGTGCTGAGCAAGACGACCGGCTGGACCGAGCTCAACGACGGTAACGGCGCCTGGAGCGCGCAGACCGCCACCTCGGTCTTCCAGAACCAGCTCGGCCGGTACGGCAGCCAGATCAAGGCCGTGATGGTGGCCAACGACACGATGGCGCAGTCCGTCATCAACGTGCTGGCCCAGCAGAACCTGGCCGGCAAGGTCGCCGTCTCCGGGCAGGACGCCTCCGCCGGCGGCCTGGACAACATCATGTCGGGCACGCAGTGCTTCTCCATCTACAAGCCGGTCGCCGGTGAGGCCGACGTCGCGATCAAGCTCGCCTCGCAGATCCTGGCCGGGCAGAAGCCGGTCGCCCCGGCCAACACCAAGGACCCGCTGACCGGCAAGGAGATCCCCTCCTACCTGGCCACCCCGACCGTGATCACCAAGGCGAACGTCGCCAAGCCGGTCCAGGACGGGTACGTGACCGCGTCCGCGGTCTGCAGCGTCTCCAAGGCGATCGCCGCGCTGTGCAACTCGAACGGCATCACCTACACCTACACGGGCAGCTAATCCCCGCATCGACGGTGATCGAAGCCTGAGCTTCCCGCTCCCGACGGGCTCCCGCCTGGGCCCGTCGGGGGCGGGAATCACCCTGACAGCGGTTCGTCCGAACCGTGCATCCGCGATTCCCGCGAAACGAAGCGAACCAAGGAGTGACCCGTGAGCGTGGGCGCCGTTCCCCGCGTCGCGACCGAGCCGATCCTGCGGCTGCGCGGCATACAGAAATCCTTCGGCCCGGTCGAGGTCCTCAAGGGCGTCGACTTCGAGGCCCACGTCGGCGAAGTCACCGCGCTGGTCGGCGACAACGGTGCCGGCAAGTCCACGCTGGTCAAGTGCATCGGCGGCACCTACTCCATCGACGGCGGCGAGTACCTGTACGACGGCAAGCCCGTGCACGTCCACGGTCCCCGTGCCGCCTCGGCGATGGGCATCGAGATCGTGTACCAGGACCTCGCCCTGTGCGACAACCTGGACATCGTCCAGAACATGTTCCTCGGCCGCGAGGAGATCACCGGGGCGCGCACCCTGGACGAGTCGAGGATGGAGCTGCTCGCCGGGCAGACCCTCGCCTCGCTCTCCGTGCGCACCGTCAAGTCGGTGCGGCAGAAGGTCTCCAGCCTCTCCGGCGGCCAGCGACAGACCGTGGCCATCGCCAAGTCGGTGCTGTGGAATTCGAAGCTCGTCATCCTGGACGAGCCGACCGCGGCCCTCGGCGTGGCGCAGACCGCCCAGGTCCTCGACCTGGTGCGCCGCCTCGCCGACCAGGGCCTCGCGGTGGTCCTGATCTCGCACAACATGAACGACGTGCTGCAGGTCTCGGACAGCATCGCCGCGCTCTACCTCGGACAGATGGCCGCCCAGGTGCGCCGCTCCCAGGTGACGCACACCCAGATCGTGGAACTCATCACGGCCGGCCGCTCCGGCGACCTCGGCCTCACCGCCGCGGCCGCGGCCGACGGCGGGAACGGAGTACAGATATGAGCAGCCTCAGCAACGAGGCGCTGGGCCAGCCGGTACCCTCGCAGGGCACTGGTCCAGACCCGAAGCACGCCAGCGCCAAGTCCCTGGACACCGGCGAGTACATCCGCGAATACACCCAGCGGCTGCGCGGCGGCGAGATGGGCGCGATCCCCGGCCTGATCGGCCTGGTCGTGCTGGTGATCCTGTTCTCGATCCTGCAGAGCGGCTTCCTGACCGCCTACAACGTCGAGAACATGGTGATCGACGGCGCGCCGACCATCGTCATGGCGATGGGCCTGGTCTTCGTCCTGCTGCTCGGTGAGATCGACCTGTCCGCCGGCACCGCGTCCGGCGCCTGCGCCGTGCTCGCGGCGGTGGAACTGGTGCGCCATCACATGACCTGGGGGGTCGCCGTCCTGATGGCGGCCGCGCTCGGCGTGGTGATCGGCGTCTTCATCGGCTGGCTGCGGGCCAAGGTCGGCATCCCCTCGTTCGTCATCACCCTCGCCGCCTTCCTCTCGTTCCAAGGCGTGATCGTCATCATGATCGGCGGCCAGGGCTCCATCATCGTCCAGGACCACACGCTGAACGCGCTGGAGAGCGCGAGCATGAACGACTACATGCCGATCTGGGCCGGCTGGGCGCTGCTCGTCGCCGTCGTGCTCGGATACGCGGCGACCAAGCTGACCACAGTGGCCAAGCGGCGCGCGTCCGGACTGATCGCCGAGCCCTACCAGATCGCGCTGATCAAGGTCGCCGCCATGGCCGTCGGCGGCGCCGTGTTCGTGTACTACATGGGCATCAACCGGATTGTCAGCCGCACGGCGCTCACCAGCGTGACGGACGAGGGCGTGCCGTGGATCGTGCCGGTGATGCTGATCATGTTGTTCGTCCTCACCTTCCTGCTCGGCCGCACCCGCTACGGCAGGCACGTGTACGCGGTTGGCGGCAACGAGGAGGCCGCTCGGCGCGCCGGCATCCGGGTGGACGCGGTGCGCATCTCGGTGTTCGTCATCTGCTCCTTCATGGCCGCGCTCTCCGGCGTGGTGCAGATGTCGGCGCAGGCCGGCGTCAACTCGGCGCAGGGCGGCAGCAACACCCTGCTGCTCGCCGTGGGCGCGGCAGTCATCGGCGGTACCAGCCTGTTCGGCGGGCGGGGCCGGGTGATCGACGCGGTCATCGGCGGTGTGGTGGTCGAGGTCATCTCCTACGGTATGAGCGACCTGATCTCGGGGCCGAACGGCCCCGGCTGGCAGCTGATCATCACCGGCCTCGTGCTGCTGATCGCGGCCGGCTTCGACGCGGTCTCCCGGAGGGCGGGGTCCAGCAGGAGCTAGCCGACTGGAGCGAGACGGCGGATCTGTTCACCCGGTGCGTATCGCCGGTGGTGCCGACCGTGGAGGACGCCGACGGCGCCGACCGACAAGGAACGGACACGAGAGCACGATGGTTGCTGCCGGAACAGCGGGGTCCACGCAGGACGAGGTGCGCAGGCACAACGTCTCGACTCTCCTTCGCTACGTCCACGTGCACGGGCCCACCTCGCGGACCGAGCTGACCACGGTGATGCAGCTCAACCGCTCCACGATCGGAGCGTTGACCGCTGACCTCACCCACGTCGGCCTGGTCCGGGAGGAGGTCCCGGCCCGGGCGGCCGGCTCGGGGGCGGGCAGGCCCTCGCTGGTCGTGTGCCCGCGCCCGGAACGGGTGTACGTGTTCGCCTACGACATCGGCGTCGACTACCTGATCGCCGCGCGGGTCGGCCTCGGCGGCTCGATCCTCGACCGCCGGGAACTGCACAGGCTGCGCGGCGACTACGCCCTCGAGGACGTGACCGCGCACCTCGGCAGGTTCACCGCCGAGATGCTCGGGCGGGCCGAGCCCGGCTCGGTCTGCGTCGGGGTGGGAGTCGCCATCGCGGCTCTGGTGCGCGAGGAGGACGGGCAGGTCCGCTACGCGCCGAACCTCGGCTGGGTCGACGCACCGCTCGGTCTGACGCTTGCGGACATGCTGGGGGAGTACGGAATCAAGGCCAGGATCGCGGTGGGCAACGACGCCGACCTAGGCGCCCTGGCCGAGCACGTGCGCGGAGCCGCGGCCGGCTCGTCCGACGCGGTGTACCTCACCGGAGAGGTGGGCGTCGGCGCCGGGATCATCGTCAGCGGCGAGCCGCTGCACGGCCACGGCGGTTACGGCGGCGAGATCGGCCACACCGTGGTGAATCCGGCCGGCCGGCTCTGCCGCTGCGGAGCGCGCGGCTGCTGGGAGACGGAGATCGGCGAGAAGGCGATCCTCGACGCGGCCGGTCACCCCGACGGGCCGCGCTCCACCGTCTCCGCGGTGGTGGCCGCGGCGGCGGGTGGGGAGGCCAGGGCCCTCGCGGCGATGCGGCACGTCGGCGAGTGGCTCGGCATCGGCGTCGGCAACGTCGTCAATATATTCAATCCCGAAGTGGTGATCTTCGGCGGCCTGCTGCGGGACGTCTTCCCGGCGGTGGAGCAGCAGTTGCGCACCACGCTGCTGACCACCGGACTCGCCGCGCCGCGCGAGCAGGTCAGGCTCGTCACCCCCGGCCTCGGCGCCGATTCCACCCTGGTCGGCGCCGCGGAGCGGGCATTCGCCCCGCTGCTCTTCGACCCGATCGAGACCATCAGCAGCCTGACCTGATGGCGTCTCGGCCCGGCGGCTCGTATCCTCAACGGGGGCAGTGCACAGAGAAAAACTGTGCAGTCCTACGGAAAATGCCGCGGGGCAGCGGGCCGACTCCCTAAGGTACAGAGGTCATCCACGCCGCGGGGCAGAGCGGGCCGACTTCGGAAGGGCCAGGTCATCCACCATGCCGCAGACGCAGCCGGGGCACCGGGTCGGCGGGCGGTACCGGCTGGTCCGGGTACTCGGCGTGGGCGGCTTCGGCCGGGTCTGGGAAGCGCACGACGAGACGCTCGACGTGCAGGTCGCGGTCAAAGAAGTACGGCTGCCGTGGACCGTGTCCGATTCGGAGCGACGTACTTACCTGACGCGGGCACAGCGCGAGGCCCGGCACGCGGCCCGACTACGTGAGCATCCGAATGTGGTGGCCGTGCACGATGTCCTGCTCGAGGACGAGACCCCGTGGATAGTGATGCGGCTCGTCGACGGGGTGACGCTGGACGAGCGGTTGCGCGAGCACGGACCGTTGCCGGTCGGCGGCGTGGCGGCGATCGCCAGGGCCCTGCTCAACGCGCTCGGCGCCGCGCACGAGGCGGGCATCGTGCACCGGGATCTCAAGCCCGGCAACGTATTGCTCTCCGCCGACGGCCAGGTGCTGCTGTCGGACTTCGGTATCTCAGTGCACCCCGATGACCCGCGGGTGACCGAGAAGGGGGCGCTGGTCGGCACCCTCGAGTACGCCGCTCCCGAGCGGGTCAGGGGCGGCTCGGACGAACCACCCGGTGACCTGTTCTCCCTCGGGGTGACGCTCTACCAGGCGGCGGAGGGGGAGTCCCCGTTTCGCCGCCTCGGTTATTTCGAGACCGGAAACGCCGTGCTGTCGCTCGAGCCGCCATGGCCGAAGCGAGCAGGCGAGCTGGCCGCGGTAATCATGGGACTGCTGGAGAAGAACCCCGCGCGACGACTGACCGCCGAGACCGCGTCCGCATTGCTCGACATTCCACCGCGGGGTGCCGGGGGATGGCGTGACGAGAGCGGGGAGGCAGGCGCAGTTCAGGCTTCTCAGGCTTCTCCGGCGTTGATCGCCTTCTCGCAGCTGCGGCACACCCTCAAGGGCCACCGGGACACAGTTTGTTGTCTCGCGTTCAGTCCGGACGGCCGGCGTCTGGTGAGCGGTTCCCTCGACGACCGAATTCGGATCTGGGACCCGCGGGACGGCACCGCGCAGGGCACCCTCGCGGAGCACGCGAGCCGGGGTGGAGCGGGCTGGATCCGCTGCCTGGCGTTCAGCCCCGACGGGATGATGCTCGCGAGCGGCGGGGGCGACCACGTCGTCCGGCTCTGGGATCCGCGCACCGGCGAGCAGGTCAGGGTACTGACCGGGCACGCGGGCGCGGTCGACACCGTGGCGTTCAGCCTGGACGGCCGACGGTTGGCGAGCGGAGCCTGGGACCGGACCGCCCGGCTCTGGGACACCGGCTCGGGCACGCACGTGACCCTGTCCGGCGGCAGCGAGGGGAGTCACGGCGACTGCGTCGCGTTCAGTCCGAGCACGCTGCTCCTGGCCACCGGCGAATGGCCGGCCGAAGCGAATCCGGGGGCTGATACGTCGGTGCGGCTCTGGGACCCGCACAGCGGCGCGTACCTGCGGGATCTCGGTTCCGGGGTGCCGGCGCGGGGTCTCGCCTTCAGCCCCGACGGTGCGTTGCTCGTCACGGTCGGCCGGGGTTCGACGCCTTACGTCTGGGACATGCGGACCAAGGATCGCGTCCTTGAGCCGCCGGATGCGCCCGTCCCCGGAGACGCCGGAGATGCCGGAGGCACGGGAGCCTTCGGTGACGCGGGAGCTGCCGGCGCCGCCGCGCTCACCTGCGTCGCCTACAGCCCGCGCGGTCGTTACTACGCGGTCGGCCGGATCGACGGGACCGTGCAGCTGTGGGCACCTAGAGCGAGCGAACCGATGCGGAGCTTCGCGGTAGCCACCGGTCGCCGCCAGAGCGCCGTCCGTGACCTGGCCTTCAGCCCGGACGGACGGCTGCTGGTGGTGGCGGCGGGCCGAGCCGTGCAGATCTACGGCTAGCACTGCCCCGCAGCTCACGGCCCGGGACAGGAACGATTTCGGCCGGATAACGACGGCGTTCGCTGATCGGCGATCAGGTTTCACTTGCGTAACAACCGGAGGTCCAACGGCCGCGGGCCGTACCGGCCTCCAATTTGTTGTCCGAGGCGAGCAATACACCGGTAAGCGGCCTGCTTGACGGCTTAAGGCTCGCGCATATTGGTCTAGACCATGCATCCTCTTCGCGCTCTCAGCAAGGCTCCGGTCGGGATCAAGGCGCCCACCTGCGTGGCGGAATCGTTATCGCGGGCAACAAATTCCAGAACCGCACCCCTTCCGTTCCGCTCGAGGAAGACATACGTTGCCTCGGACAACATTCCTTGGATCCGCCGACCCCTCCCCGGGTGCCGGCGCCCTGAGAAAGGACCACGCGCAATGATGCGTAAGGCCGTCCTGAGTGCCACCGTCGTCGGCGCCGCAGCCCTCGCTTTCGGTGTCGCCGGGTGCTCTTCCTCTTCGAGCTCCACCTCTTCGAGCTCGACCTCTTCTTCCACCGTGCAGGTAGGCATCATCCTGCCCGACACGGTTTCCTCTGCCCGCTATGTGAACGCGGACGCCCCGGCGCTGACGGCCGAGTGCAAGGCCAAGAACCTGAACTGCGACATCCAGAACGCACAGGGCAGCACCAGCACCCAGCAGTCGCTCGCGGACAAGATGATCAACACCGAGCACGTGCAGGTCCTCATCCTCGACCCGCTGAACACGACCGTCGGCGCGGCCATCGAGAAGGAGGCGCACAGCGCGGGCGTCAAGACGATCGACTACGACCGTCTCGACACCGGCGCCAGCCCGGACTACTACGTCTCGTACAACAACACCGAGGTCGGCACGCTGCAGGGCCAGGCCCTCGTCGCCGCCGCCACGGCCAAGGGCATCACCAGCCCGGACGTGGCGATCCTGGACGGTGCCACCACCGACCACAACGCCGTCCTGTTCAACCAGGGCTACATGTCGGTCCTCAGCCCGCTGATCAAGGCCGGCACCTGGAAGGAGTCCGGCGAGCAGTGGGTCACCAACTGGGACAACCCGACCGCCGGCACCGACTTCATGTCGATGTACAACAAAGACCACAACATCAACGTGGTCATGGTGGCGAACGACGGTATGGCGAACGCGGTCATCCAGGACCTGAAGAACCTGGGCATCGCGGGCAAGGTCGTCGTCTCGGGTCAGGACGCCTCGGCGGCCGGCCTGCAGAACATCCTGTCCGGTGACCAGTCCTTCTCGATCTACAAGGCCGCCAAGGGCGAGGCCGTCCCGGCCGTCGACCTGGCCGACCAGATCATCGCCGGCAAGGTCACCGACACCTTCACCTCGGTCACCGACCCGACGAACAACTCGTCGGTCAAGTCGATCCTGGGCACCCCGGTCGTGATCACCAAGTCGAACATCGACGCGCCGATCAAGGGTGGCGACGACAAGCTGTCCGACGTGTGCACCTCGGCCTTCAGCACCGCCTGCTCCGCCGCGGGCCTGCAGTAAAAACCGTCCTCTCGGCCGCGCCACACCGGTGGCGCGGCCGATCGGGCTGACACCCCACAGCACGAAGGAGAGCTGAGGAACCATGACTGACAAGCAAGAGCCGATCCTCCGGCTGCGGGGGGTCACCAAGTCTTTCGGCCCGGTCGAAGTCCTCAAGGGCGTCGACTTCGAGGCCTACGCCGGTGAGGTCACCGCGCTGGTCGGTGACAACGGCGCCGGCAAGTCGACGCTGGTCAAGTGCATCGGTGGTACGTACTCCATCGACGGCGGCGAGTACCTGTACGACGGCAAGCCGGTGACCGTGAAGGGGCCGCGCGACTCGTCGGCCCTGGGCATCGAGATCGTCTACCAGGACCTCGCTCTGGCGGACAACCTGGACATAGTCCAGAACATGTTCCTGGGCCGCGAGACCCTCAACAAGAAGACCCGCACGCTGGACGAGGCGGAGATGGAGCACCTCGCGGGCGAGGCTCTCGCCTCGCTCTCGGTGCGCACCGTCAAGTCGGTGCGGCAGAAGGTCTCGAGCCTGTCCGGTGGCCAGCGGCAGACCGTGGCCATCGCCAAGACCGTACTGTGGAACTCCAAGGTCGTCATCCTCGACGAGCCGACCGCCGCCCTCGGCGTCGCGCAGACCGCGCAGGTGCTCGACCTGGTACGCCGCCTCGCCGACCAGGGCATCGCGGTCATCCTCATCTCGCACAACATGCTCGACGTCCTCAAGGTCTCCGACCGCGTCGCAGCGCTCTACCTCGGCCGGATGGCCGCGCAGGTCAAGACGTCCGAGCTGAACCACACCCAGATCGTCGAACTGATCACCGCCGGGCGCTCCGGTGAGCTCGGCCTGGTCGAGGCCACGAACGGAGCCGCCGTATGAGCACCGAGACCGTCCACAACCCGTCAGACCCCGACGTCGTCGCGGACCACGAGGCGGCCAATCCGGCCGTCAACGTCACGGCCCTGATTCCGCAGACCCTCGGCGGCACCTTCACCTCCTACCTGCGCCGCGTGCGGGCCGGCGAGACCGGCTCCGTGCCCGGCATCATCGGCGCGGTGGCGCTGATGATCGTCTTCGGCGTCGCCCAGAGCAGCTTCCTGACGACGAGCAACATCGCGGACATCGTCGAGCAGGCGGCCCCGAACACGATCCTCGCCATGGGCCTGGTGTTCGTGCTGCTGCTCGGTGAGATCGACCTGTCCGCCGGCGTGGTCGGTTCCACCGCTGCCGCGGTCGCCGCCGTCCTCTCCGTCAAGCACGGTCTGCCGTGGGAGTTGGCAATCCTCGGCGCGGCCGCCTTCGGCGCCGTCTCCGGCATCGTGCTCGGCTGGCTGCGCTCGAAGCTCGGCATCCCGTCCTTCGTGGTGACGCTCTCCGCCTTCATCGCCTTCCAGGGCGTCCAGGTGCTCGTCATCAACTCGAAGAGCAACGGCATCCAGATCAACGACCAGGTCCTGCACAACCTCTACTTCGGCCGCCTCACCCCGAGCGCCGGCTGGATCCTGCTGGTCGTCTCGGTCGCGCTGTACGCCCTGGTCAAGCTCGCGCAGGCAGCACAGCGCCGCCGCCGTGGCCTGGCCAACGAGCCGGTCGTCGTGCTCGGGCTGCGGGCCATCGCGATGCTGCTGTTCGGCGGCGTCTTCGTCTACCTGATGAACATCGACCAGGCGGCGTCCTGGCAGCAGCGTGAGGGTATTCACCAGCGCGGTGTGCCGTGGTCCTCGGTGATCATCCTCGGCCTGCTCGTCGTGCTCAGCTTCGTGCTCAACAAGACCCGCTACGGCCGGCACGTCTTCGCGGTCGGCGGCAACGAAGAGGCCGCGCGCCGGGCCGGTATCCGCGTCCTGTCCATCCGCATCTCGGTCTTCGTGATCTGCTCCGCGATGGCGGCGATCTCCGGCCTCGTGCTGGCCGGCCAGCTCGGCGGCGCGAACACCGGCGACGGCGGCGGCAACACCCTGCTGTACGCGGTGGCGGCGGCGGTCATCGGCGGTACGTCGCTGATGGGCGGCCGTGGCCGAGTCGTGGACGCGATCCTCGGCGGCGCGGTGCTCGCCATCCTCGCCAACGGCGTGTCAGACCTCATCCAGGGCGGCAACTCCTCCGCCTACGAGCTGATCATCGACGGCGCGGTGCTGCTCCTCGCGGCCGCGGTGGACTCGATGTCGCGCAAGGCCCGGAGATAGCGCACGAAGTGACACCGATCGCAACAGTCTGATCACCCAGAAGCGGGCCTGCCGCGACGCGGCGGCATAGTATGTGCCCAGAATCGGGATTGTGAGGATCTCCATGGCTGCCGGACCGGGTGGTTCGACGCAGGATGAGGTGCGTAGGCATAATGTGTCGACGTTGCTGCGTTATGTGCATGTGCATGGTCCGACGTCGCGGGCTGAGTTGACGAGTGCGATGCAGTTGAATCGGT
>Ga0185299_10003197_pt1 | contig 22541 bp, 24 predicted proteins | sample PaiPotPPA55metaG_FD_128002 | JGI IMG/M metagenome (GOLD analysis project Ga0185299, IMG submission 128002) | Iron sulfur acid spring bacterial and archeal communities from Banff, Canada, to study Microbial Dark Matter (Phase II) - Paint Pots PPA... ... | reverse complement strand
GACCAACGCCAATATCATGTATGGTGTCTATTCGCGCACCACGTCGTTTTTCCAGAACTCGCCGATGGCCGCGCAAGGCAGCCCCACGCCAGAAGAAGTTGCGCTTCTCGAATCGTTTCGGGACGACCTCGATCCATCGGTATTCGATGAGGTGTATGTCCCGCCGGTATCGGATGGCTCCGGCCAGGATCGCGCGCTTTTGCGCCGCGCCGCCACGCTCTTTTCCGATGCCGGCTGCAAGCGGGCTGGCACGCTCTTGACGTTGCCCGATGGCACGTCTTTCGAGATCGAATTTCTGGATTTCGACAATGCCTTGGAGCCGCATACCGCGCCGTTCATCAAAAACCTGAAGCTTCTCGGAGTTACGGCCCGCTACCGGGTCGTCGACGCGGCGCAATATAAGCGGCGCCTCGACGATTTCGACTATGACATCGTGACCTCGCGCTTCGGCCTCGGCCTCACCCCCGGAGAAGGCATGCGATCGACATTTGGGTCGGAAGCGGCAAGTCTGCCGGGCTCGCGCAACGTCTCAGGGATCGCCATCGCGGCGGTCGACGCCTTGATCGAGAAGGCGCTGGTGGTCGACACGCGGGAACAATTGACCTTTATTTGCCGGGCGATCGATCGCATTCTGCGCGCTGGTCATTACTGGGTCCCGATGTGGAACAAGCCCAATCATCTCGTCGCCTATTGGGATCTGTTCGGGCGTCCCGAGCGCGGCCCACGCTACGATATCGGCGTCGTCTCGACCTGGTGGTACGACGAGGAAAAGGCCAAGCGGATTCATTTCGCCGGCCGCTGAAGGACGTCCGATGTTTGCCTATATCGCGCGCCGTCTTTTGTTCATGGTTCCGACCCTCTTCGGAATTTTGTTCATCAACTTCATTATCGTTCAATTTGCGCCGGGCGGGCCGGTGGAACGGATTCTGGCGCAATTGCAAGGCGTCGAATCGGGAGCAACAGCGCGTTTCGGCGGCGGCGGTGAGACCGGCAATACGGGCGCTACCGACATGTCGTCGAAATATCGCGGCGCCCAAGGGCTCGACCCGAAATTCATCGCCGAACTCGAAAAGCAATTCGGTTTCGACAAGCCGGCCTATGAGCGTTTTTTCCTGATGCTCAAGAACTACGCAACGTTCGATTTTGGGCGTTCCTACTTTCGCGACGTGCCGGTGTCGCAACTCATCAAGGAAAAGCTGCCGGTTTCGATCTCGCTCGGCCTTTGGATGACCCTTTTGTCCTATGCAATCTCGATTCCCTTAGGGATAAAGAAGGCGGTCAGCGACGGCTCGCGCTTCGATGTTTGGTCCTCGGCCGTCGTCATCACCGGCTATGCGATCCCGAGTTTTCTCTTCGCGATTTTGCTCATCGTACTTTTTTGCGGCGGGTCATTTTGGCAGATTTTTCCGCTGCGCGGCCTGACCTCCGAGAACTGGCCAGAGCTTTCGCTCGCCGGTAAGATCACGGATTATTTCTGGCACATCACTTTGCCAGTGGTGTCGATGACGCTTGGCGCCTTCGCGACCTCGACATTCCTGACAAAAAACTCGTTCCTTGACGAGATCGCCAAGCAATACGTGCAGACGGCGCGGATGAAGGGCTTGAGCGAGCGCCGTGTCCTCTATGGTCATGTTTTTCGCAATGCAATGATGATCGTCGTCTCCGGTTTTCCCGGCGCCTTCATCGCCGCCTTCTTCGGCGGTTCTCTCCTTATCGAAACGATCTTTTCGCTCGACGGGCTTGGTCTGCTTTCGTTCGAATCGATCGTCAATCGCGATTATCCAGTCGTGTTCGCCGATCTCTATATATTCGCGCTACTCGGCCTTTTCGTGAACCTTCTTTCCGACTTGACTTACATGTGGATCGATCCGCGCGTCGATTTCGAGACGCGGGAGGTTTAGGCCATGCGCGGCCCCTTGCCGGATGGCAGCATCGCCGCAAAGCCTCGCGCCCCGGCCAGCCGGGTGCCGCGACGATTTCGATTAAGTCCGATCAACCGGCGCCGTCTCGAAAATTTCAAAGCCAACAAACGCGGCTATTGGTCATTCTGGATTTTTCTTTTCTTTTTCGTCGTGTCGCTTTTGTCGGAATTCATCGCCAACGACAGGCCTCTCTTTATCGTCTACAGAGGCGAGATTTTGGTGCCGATCCTGCATGATTATCCGGAAGAAAAATTTGGCGGCTTTCTCGCGCAAACCGATTATCGCGACGCGGTGATCGCCAAGGAGATCGCCGAGCATGGCTTCATGATATGGCCTCCGATCCGCTATTCCTACAAAACCATCAACCGCCAATTGCCGGTGCCGGCGCCTTCGCCGCCGACCTGGATGCTGAACGAAGCGCAGTGCCGCGCCGCCGCGAAACGCTTCGACAAGGGACAGACCAAGGGCGATTGTGGGAATATTGAATGGAACTGGCTCGGAACCGACGATCAGGGCCGCGATGTCCTCGCCCGATTGCTCTACGGCTTTCGCCTTTCGCTCTTGTTCGGCCTGACGCTAGCGGGCATTTCCTCGGTCGTGGGGATCGCGGCTGGCGCGGTGCAAGGTTATTTTGGCGGATGGACGGACCTCATTTTTCAGCGCCTCATTGAAATATGGTCGTCGCTCCCGCATCTCTATCTCCTAATCATTATTTCCTCGATCATCACCCCGAGCTTCTTCGTGCTGCTCGGCATTCTTCTGTTGTTTTCCTGGGTTTCGCTCGTGCACGTCGTGCGCGCGGAATTTTTGCGCGCCCGGAATTTCGAATATGTCAATGCCGCGCGCGCGCTCGGGCTCTCCAACGGAGCGATCATCGTCAAACATGTCTTGCCAAACGCGACGGTCGCGACCCTGACGTTTCTCCCATTCGTCCTCAACAGCTCGATCACGACGCTGACAGCGCTCGATTTTCTAGGGTTCGGCTTGCCGCCTGGGTCGCCCTCGCTGGGCGAACTCTTGTTGCAGGGAAAGTCGAACTTGGCCGCGCCGTGGCTCGGCCTCACCGGCTTTCTGGTCATCGCGATCATGCTTTCGCTGCTGGTCTTCATCGGCGAAGCCGTGCGCGACGCCTTCGACCCCAGGAAGACGCTTTTTTAGGGATGTGGTAAAGTTCTCAAAGGGAGAGATTGGTCATGAACAGAATCGTCAAGGAACATTACCCGGTTTCTAAGCTGCCAGCGGAATTGCGCGAGGGGCTTGACCCGGCGGAGTTGGTCACGGTCACGGTTGCGTTGGAGGTGGAGCCCCCTCGGCGGAAAGTCATGACCCTTGAGGAAATCTTTTCCGCGCGACGCCCGCCGTTCCGTTCGGGAAAAGAGATAGACGAGAGTATTCAACGGCAGAGAGACGAGTGGGATTATTGAGTGCGTAGGCCGCCTTTGGTTTATCTGGACACGAATGTGTTCATACGAGGGATCGAAGGGGATGAAACAGAAGCAGCGCCCGTGCAAAGATTACTCAATCTGCTTCGTGATTTTCCTGACGCAGCCATTACAGGTGAACTAACGCTTGCGGAGCTTCTAGCGCCGACCGGACGTGCGGGTTCACTTCCTCTTAGTGTCAAGGAACCACTTTATCTGGACTTGATCGTATCGGGCAATTTCATTGTGCTTCATCCTGTCGGCAGGGATATCTTGATCCTAACGGCGGAGATCCGATCGAAGTTCCCTCAGAAGCTTCCTGATGCAATCCACATTGCAACCGCCTCTCAAGCTGGATGCAAGTATTTCATGTCCCATGACAGAAATGGAAAAAGGCTGCCGTTGACCCTTCATCATGTCTTTCCGGACGAAAAAGGTGTGGATGCCGTAATAGATGTCCTCCGTGCCTGACCCTCCTCTCCTCGACGTCAGGGATCTTAAGGTGCTCTTCCGGCAGGGAGACACCGAATCCCTCGCCGTCGACGGCGTGTCCTTCACGCTGCAGCGGGGGCGCGCCCTTGGCCTCGTCGGCGAGTCCGGCTCCGGCAAATCGGTGACCGCTCTCTCGATCGTGCGTCTGCTTGGCCGCGCCGCGTTGGTTCAAGGCCACGTGCTGTTCAAGGGCGAGGATCTTCTGCCGGCCCGCGAGGCGCGGCTGCGCGACATTCGCGGCGCGCACATCACGATGGTGTTCCAGGAACCAATGACCTCGCTCAACCCCTTGCATACGATCGAGCGCCAAATAGGCGAAATACTGGAGCTGCACGGCGCGGGGCAAGCCGAAGGAATCAAGGCACGCATCGTCGAGGTTTTGCAGGAGGTCGGCATTCCCGATCCCGGCGCGCGCCTCGGCGCCTTCCCGCATCAGCTTTCCGGCGGCCAGCGCCAGCGGGTGATGATCGCCATGGCGCTCGCCAATAGGCCCGATCTTTTTATCGCCGATGAACCGACGACTGCCCTCGATGTCACGGTGCAGGCCCAGATCTTAGAGCTTTTGAAGGAGCTGCAAGCGCGCCATCATATGGCGATGCTTTTCATAACCCACGACCTCGGCATCGTGCGCAAAATCGCCGACGATGTCGCCGTGATGCAGAAAGGCAAAATCGTCGAAACCAACAAGGTGGCGGACCTTTTCGCCGCGCCGCGCCATCCCTACACCAAGGCGCTGATCGCGGCCGAACCGAAAGGCACTCCACCGGCGATTGACCTTGCCGCCAAGATCATCCTTGAGGCGAGGGACATCCGCGTCTGGTTTCCGGTCAAACGCGGGTTTTTCCGCCGGACGATCGGTTTCGTCAAGGCCGTCGATGGCGTGTCGGTAAGCGTGCGCGAAGCCGAGACGGTCGGCGTCGTCGGCGAATCCGGCTCAGGCAAAACCACCCTCGGCCTCGCCCTCCTTCGCCTCATTCGTTGCGAAGGCGCGATCGTCTTCCTGGGACGCCCCATCGATCGCCTCAAGTTCAAGGCGATGCGGCCGTTGCGGCGCGATATGCAGATCGTGTTCCAGGACCCCTATGGTTCCCTGTCGCCCCGGCTTCCGGTGGCCGACATCGTCGCGGAAGGCCTCGGCGTACAATGTAAAGATATGTCCTTGCCGCGCCGGCGCGAGATCGTGGCGCAAGCGCTCGCCGACACCGGCCTCGATCCGGCCGCGATGGATCGCTATCCGCACGAGTTTTCGGGCGGTCAGAGGCAACGCATCGCCATCGCGCGGGCCATCGTCCTCGAGCCGAAATTCATCGTCCTCGACGAGCCTACGTCTGCGCTCGACATGTCGGTGCAAGCGCAGATCGTCGATCTCTTGCGCGATTTGCAAAAGCGGCGAGGCCTCGCTTATCTCTTCATCAGTCATGATCTGAAGGTGGTGCGCGCGCTTGCCAGCGAAATCATCGTCATGCGCGACGGCAAAGTCGTCGAGTCTGGTCCGGCGTTGGAGCTTCTCGCAAAGCCGCGCAGCGCCTACACGCGGGCGCTTTTCGCGGCGGCGTTCGACATCAAGGCCGAGGCCGGTGCGGTTTTGAACGAATAGTAAGAACGCCGTGCCCCGCGCGGTCCTTGATGCGGCCGGCGGACGCATTTCCCAGAGGCCCGCGGCAGGCTCCATATTGGGCCTTATGCGGCTGGCGCGCATCGACAGCTTCCGATCAAGGGCTTCCAAGTCATGCGCATGGATCCGCAAGCGGCAATGCCTTATGTTCGAATCTAGACCGACGGGAAAAGTGCGTTTTGTGAACCGGCTGTTCCCTCTCGTCGCTTGATCGGCCGAATTGGCGAGCGCATCGTGCGTGGCACGCCGGTCAAGGCAACAGAGCCTTGACTTCTGATGATGTGGAGGCCATAGTGTAAACGTTACTCACGGGAGGTGGTCCGATGTTAAGCCGCAATGTATTATTCTTCTTGCTTTGCTCATGTTCATTTGTCATGAACGCTTCTGCCGCAGATCGACGGGTGCGAGTCGTAAATAAGTCAAGTAATAGTATTGTCGGTCTTTTTGCATCAAATGTTACGAAGAACCGCTGGACGTATAATATGATGGTCGGCCATCGACCAGTCGAACCAGACGATTATATTATTGCTGATATGGATGACGGCACAGGCTTCTGCCAATATGATGTCAAAGCGATAATGGACGATGGACGCGAGGCAGTTCACTACAACATGAATGTCTGTAGGATGGAAGAGTGGGACGTTCTAGACTGACGCCAATGACTTGACCCTTTTAAAAGGGTTCCCATTGGTAACGGAACTGTCCTTGTTATTTCGTGACCAAAGCTTCTTAATACGCACTCACTGCATTTTGGACGCTTGATAACAATGATAATACGAGCAATCGCCGCGTGGCTTCTGGCCATGGTTCTGCTCGCCCCGGGCGCGCATGCGCATGGTGGGGTGGGCATGCAGGATAATAAGTGTGTCTTGCGGATCGGGCCCGACCTCATGTACTTCACCGGATACCAGCAAAATTCCCGGGGAGAGTTTTGCGACGATATTCCTAGCGCCGGGCAAGCGGGATTCGCGCTTGATATGCGAGATAAAGAACTTCGCGGAATGCTGACAGAGATTCGCATCATCAAGGATGATGGAAGCCATACGAAGGTGAACGGGCTCCCGCTTCTAACTGATGAGGAGCTGGGGGATCGCAGGAGACTTGATTCCGTCACGATCGTCTATGTGCCTCCAAAAAAATATCCGAGTGGCACGCTGACCTTCGAGCACAATTTTCCAAGCGATGGAAGATACGACGACAACGGGAAATTCATTACAACTGTGGGAAAATTTATCGGTATCGTGATGGTAACGAACGGGCGTGGCCAGACCTACATATCCCAATTCCCGTTTTCGGTGGGCAAGCCGCTTAACAATGAACTAAATAAGAATGAACAATCACATCAAGAGAAGAATGAAACTCAACAACAATGAATCAAAAATCGTTAATACCATCATCGGTCTGCCCTTCCTGGCCTAAAGAATGAATCGGCGCGAAGATATCTTCGATTCTTGAGCATTGGCGAGTTGCCGAAACGAGCTTTTGCGCGAGGCCGCTGGTTCATGCGATCTAAGAGCGGGGTTCGAAGCTCCTGCTTTATCGGCTCATTCGCGATGATCGCCCGATCGGCGGTCTGTTCTCTGTGCCCTCGCGCCCTTGCGTGCGGAGTTGAGTATCAAGCCGCAATGAGGCGACCGCCGCACACCAGCAGGGCAAACGGCGCCATTTTACTTCTTCGACCAATAGTGCTTGCCCAACTTCGCAAAGAAAATGAACATCGCAAAGCAAATGATTCCCACCAGGGGATTTCTTCCGCCAACGGCCGGGCCGCCCGCGCGGAGGCTCGCATTGATCACATCGTCGGAGTTCGTGTAGAAAAAAATGGCGGCCCCGAGCGGGATCGCGCCGACCGCCCAGATGCAGAGCGCAGCGACCTTGTGGTCGGCAGTCTCGCCGGTCGGTGGTGCCGCTGGTGTCGCGGAACGCGTGCTCTTGGCGGCCGGCGGGTTGAGCGTCTTCACCTTCTCGGGCACTTTGGTGCCAGATGAAGACCGGAGGGCGGCGGGCGTCGCAATCGGCTCGAGCGCCTTGCCGCAGTTGATGCAATAAACCGCCGTCCCGCTGTTGACCGCACCACAACTTCCGCATGATTTGGACTCGGGCGCGAAGCTTTTGCCGCAAGCCTGACAGAAGCGCGCCTGATCGGTGTTTTCAGCGCCGCAATGACGACATTCCATACAGTAGTTCCTCCCTACAGTAGTCGCTGATGCAGATGCCTCGACACGCGATCATTGCGAGAGTCCCTTAGATATTCAATTCTGATCCTTCTCCTTCTCATCCTCGCAGTGGCAATCCTTGGCAGAACTCACGCACTTGGTCTCGCAGGAACAGGTGCGCGTCTCGTCGGTGGAGGTGCACTCAGCTTCTGCAAACCGCACTCCGTCCCGAGTTGCTTTTGTTTGTGCTGGCGAGGATGGGCCTATAGCGAGTGCGGCGACGACGGTTCGCATATTCATCGGTGCCGGAACGCTTCGGAGTTCAGCTTCGAACGATGTAGTGACACTGAAAAGCAGGCTTGCAGCCACAAATAAGGATCCTGACGCGCGCATTGAAGCAACCTCCCATGTCCAAGGCTCGAGCGCGCAATATCGCACAAAACCCGGCCGACACAAGCGGCGGGACCTTTGCATTTTTCAACCAGGGGCGGTGAGATCGTCGCCCTTGCAGAGGCTTGGTGACGGACGCACCAAGCGGCGCCGACTCGGGCGTCCCGTGTGACACAGCCTCGTTTCGGTTAGCGAACCTTACATCGGGACGGCTTCCCGCAAACCGGCTAATAAGCCATCGAGGCGCCGCGCTTTTGGCCATGCAGGTTAACGCCGCTTTTTCAAGCTTTCCCGCTGGTTGGCTTCGGCGCCTTTCTGGCATCTGGCGAGCCCGCTAGCGAGCCTCGCTGACCGCCCCAGACGATGAAATCGTGCGGATTCAAGGCCTTGCCTTTGTAACGACGAGGATTAACTTTTAGGCACGAGGAACTTTTGCCCGCGAGCGTGGTTATGGAACGGTGATTTTCGGAGCATGTCTATTCCGAAGAGGCACCTTGCACGCACGATGAAAACGCGAGGACCCGCAATGTTTAAAATAGGACTAATGGCGCTCACCGCCATACCGCTAACGTTCGCATCTGCTCAAGCTATCGACAACGCTGCAAGTGACTACGCTGCAGCTGCCTTCGGGCAGTTCGGTGTTGCAGGTCTCGCCGTCGCGGGACAGGTACACGCCGAATATCCCTCATTCGGCCCACCTGTGTCTACGCCCTTAGGCTCACCTGAGTACATGCCGTATGCGCCCGTTTGCTGGACGCGATATGTGACGATTGCGAACGGAAACACCTTGGTCAATATCCCGAATACGATTTGCCGATGAGCGATGAGCGGCGGCTTCGTAGGCGCTTGGGTCCTCCGTTCGCGCATGGTATTGTCAACGGCTGGTCACGGGCGGCCAAGTAGCGGGAACCTGCATCCCGTCCTTCGTTCTTCCGGCGAACCGGTTAAGCCATAGAGGCGCCGCCGCTACCCTCCGGCTTTTAGTGCCATGACGGAACCATGAACAGTGGGTTCGTGCAAACGGGCATGACCCTTGCCAAAAATGCAACATCGTGTGCCCGCAGTGGCCTGATCGTCCTTTCGACGGGCGGCACCATCGCCATGACAACGGAAACCGGGCAGGGCGGCGCGGCAATCACTCTTTGCGCGGCAAATCTCGTCGCTGCCGTTCCGCGGCTCGCGGAGCTCGCCGAAGTTGAAGCACTTGATGTACTGGCAAAATCCAGCGCGGATTTCACGCTCGCCGACATCGCCGCGATAGCGGACGCCGCCACGGCCGCGGCCAAGACAGGCGCTGGCATCGTGATTACCCATGGCACGGACACACTCGAAGAGAGCGCGTTCGCGCTTTCCTTGCTTGTGCAAGTCGAAACGCCCGTTGTCTTCACGGCGGCCATGCGCAGGCCCGATCAACCCAGCGCCGACGGACCAGGCAATCTTCTCGCCGCGTCCCGGGTGGCGATCTCAGCGGCCGCGCGTGGCAAAGGCATCCTTGTGGTGGCCGACGATGAAATTCATGCCGGTCCTCTTATCCGCAAGGCGCATAGTTTCCGGCCGCACGCTTTTTCCTCTCTCCCTTTCGGCCCAATCGGCTATGTCGCGGAAGAGCGCGTCCGCTTTGCGCTCGCGCCGGCGAGCCGTCCGCCGCAGTTGACCTACGGACGAGGATCGCCCGTCGTGCCGATCCTTGAAGCAGGGCCCAATCTTGAGACCCAAACGGTTGAAGCCTTGGCGGCTGGCGCCATCGAAGGGCTCGTGGTCAGCCTTCCCGGGGCCGGTCACGCCGCCGCCGCCGCCGTGCCCGCTCTTGCGGGACTAGCCAAACGCGTTCCGGTCGTTTTCGCCAGCCGCACGGGGGCGGGCGAAACGCTGCGCGGATCATATGACTACCCAGGAGGGGAGATCGATCTCATCGGACGCGGACTCATCCCCGCCAATGCGCTGGATGCCCGCAAGGCGCGGATCGCCCTGCAACTGCTGTTGTCCAATCAAGCAGATCTGGCCCAGGTCCGCACCGTGTTCGATCGTTTTTGAAACGTCGAAGCGTTGGTACAAACTCGACCTCTGGTCAAGATTCATCCTTTTGCCCCGTTGCAAGCTGTGTTGGAGGGCATCATGACCATCTGAGGCGGCCGCGACGGCCCCCGCGCGGGCATGCAATTTTTCCCCGCGCATGCTTAAGCGAAAGCAAGGACAACAGTCACAATCGTTGGGCGTCCATTAGCATGTTTTCCTGCGGCCTGGCGGCGAAACGCCACGTCAATGGCGCGGCCAGCGTCTAGCATGCGCACCCCGTTTCTTAAGGGATTTGCCGGAAGCCAATTTATTAGACAATCGCTTACCTTTCTGGCTTCAGTTTTCTTTTACACATGGAGTATCAACTGGACCACATATCCGTCGCGCGGAATGGAAAAACAATGCGTTTCAGGGCTCCACTCGTCCCCGGCTCACGCACCCTTTCGATCGGCGCTCGAGCGATCAAGAGACTCAGCTTGATCGCCACCATGATGATCTATTGGTATTCTCCTCCTTTGCGGGGGATGGAAGCGACCTTTGTCGTGACGATCGATCGGGCCCGCGTCGTAAGGGTCCCCACCGGGACCGAGGCGGTGATTGTCGGCAATGCCGCGATCGCCGAATTGATTTTACTCAAGCAAGTCGCCATGGTGGTCGTCACCGGCATGGGCTTTGGCGAAACCAAACTCATCGCGCTCGATGTCGCCGGACATCGCCTGGCGCAATCGCTGATCCGCGTTGTCGGCGGGAGGAATGGCTTGCGGGCGCGGCGCGGGATGAGCCGCCAATTCTACGCCTGCGCGCGGCAACGTCTCTCAATTGTGAAGCCCGGGAACGATGCCGAACATAACGATGCCGAATATTTCAAGGAGGTCGCGAAGCAGCTAAACTACTGCGACGCGCAAGCGAACGGCTTGCGATAGGGTTGCCTTGAAGCACGCTCCTCGTTATGCTTTTTGGATGACGTAGCAACCTTTCGCCGCCGTGCGAACGGTCCTCGCGCGTGACGATCTTTTTCCGGCTGCCTTCCCGTCAAACCGCCGTTCCAGTTGCTTGCGAGGGTTCCCCTCAAGTACACTTCGCCCGCGAAGGGTTCGATCCGAGACTCACCGCAATGGCGCCAACGCCAAATTCAATTGTTTGTCCCAGATTGCTAGACACATGTTGGTCTTGCTCACACGCGCTATCGACGAATCGACTCGAACGGCCGAACGGCTCGCGTGCGAAGGGCATGATGCGGTGCTGTCTCCCGTTCTCGACATGGTGCCGACCGGAGCAATATGGCCCACGGGCGTTATCGATGGCGTCATCGCGACGAGTGCACATGCCTTCGAATTATTATCTGCCGCGCCGGACTGGCCTCTGCCCGAGGCGCGCCGGCTCTTGCCTTTGCTCCTGGTCGGCGAGCGGACGCGGGATGCCGCGCGCGAGCGGGGTTTTGACGGCCCGCCACTGATTGGACCAGACGCCAAAACTCTCGCGCGGGAAATCGCCGCACGCTTTGCCATGCCCTGCCGTCTCGTGTACCTCGCCGGACGCGACCGCAAACCGGACCTCGAGGTCAGCCTTGTCGAAATAGGTCATGCCATCGAGCCGATCGAAGTCTATGCGGCGCAGCCCGCCGAGTCCTTGACCGAGGCGGCAGCGGCCCTTGCCCGCACGGGCGAAATCGGCGTGGTTTTGCATTATTCGCGGCGCAGCACGGACATCTTTCTCCGCCTCGCCCGCAACGCAGGCCTGGACTTGTCCCGGATAAACCATGTCTGCATTTCCCACGATGCCGCGGCGCCGCTTCTGGCTGCGGGTATCCATGAAGTGCTCATTGCCAAAACTCCGGACGAGCAGGCGATGTTTGCCATCGTCAATGCCTTGGCTGCGTTGCCAAAAACGCCGCTCGGGGAAGACGTGAGATAAGATCTTGTTGAGCGAGGCTTGATTAGACCATCGCTTCGACGCATCATTCCTAGATGAATTTCAAGCGTGGCGTTCTTGCCCTTTTCGCCCTGGCGCTTCCGGCATGCGCCGTTCCAGCGGTCGCGGTGGACAACATCAACGTCAAGGTAGGCTTCATTCGCGCGCCACATATGCGAGAGACGCTCTCGATTCTCGATATTCCAGCTGCCGACGATGGCATCGCCGGCGCCGAGCTTGCCGTTGAAGACAATAATACAACCGGACGCTTCCTCGGTCAGAGCTTTGCGATCGAGGACGTCCCCTTGCGGCCGGGCGACGACCCGGCCGCCGCGCTGAGCGGCCTTATCGCGCGAGGCGTGTCCTTTGTGCTCGTCGATCTTCCAGCGGCGGCACTTCTCGCGCTCGCCGACGCGGCAAGGGAAAAGGGAGTCCTCATTTTCAACACCGACGCGCCGGAGGATTCGCTGCGGGAGGAAAATTGCCGCGCCAATGTCTTTCACGTTGCGCCTTCTTATTCCATGCTTGCCGACGGCCTTGCGCAATATCTCGTCTGGAAGCAATGGAAACGCTGGTTCCTGATTAAGGGCTCTCACTCGCAAGACGAACTGTACGCCGCGGCGTTGGCCCGCGCGGCGAAAAAATTCGGCGCGAAAGTCGTCGAGGAGCGGGTCTACGAGGATACCGGAGGCGGCCGCCGCTCGGATTCCGGAAGCGTGCAGACGCAAAGGCTTATTCCGGTGGCGACCCAAAACGCGCCGGCCTATGATGTCCTCGTCGCCGCCGACGAAAGCGAGGTCTTTGCCAGCTATCTTCCCTTCCGCACCTGGGATCCGCGTCCGGTCGCGGGCTCGGCCGGGCTCAGGCCAATGAGCTGGGACGGAAGCCACGAGCAATGGGGCGCGATTCAATTGCAAAACCGTTTCATGAAACGCGCCTCGCGGCGTATGAACGCGTGCGACAACAACGCTTGGGTGGCGATGCGCATGATTGGCGAGGCAGTGTCGCGTACCGGCTCGAACGATCCCAAGATCGTTCGCGGCTATCTGACCGGACCGGATTTTGCCATGGCCGCCTTCAAGGGCCAAAAACAGACCCTCCGCCACTGGAACCAGCAATTACGCCAGCCTATTCTTCTCGGCGACGGCCGGATGATCGTTTCGGTCTCGCCGCAGGAAGGTTTTCTGCATCAGACTTCGGAACTCGATACGCTAGGCTTCGACGAACCGGAAACGAAATGCACATTGCAATAAGCCTTCGCGAGAGATCAAAGGTTAACCCACTTGCTTGCTCTGTCTTCGCACTCAATGCGCTTGCCTTCGTCATGGCCTCTCCGGCCGGGGCGTTCACCGCCTACGTCTCGAATGAAAAAGGCAATTCCATCAGCATTATCGACACCGGCAAAATGGAGGTGACGAAGACCGTGCCAGTCGGCCATCGTCCGCGCGGCATCGCCTTGAGTGAGGACGGCGGCGAACTCTTCATCTGCGCGGGCGACGACGATTTGATTCAAATTCTGGACACCAAGAAACTCTCGATCACTGGCACTTTGCCATCGGGTCCCGACCCCGAGCTTCTGATCCTGAGCCCCGGCGGCAAGCTCCTTTATATTTCGAACGAGAACGACAATCTGGTGACCGCGATCGACGTCGCGACACGCAAGATCGTCGCGGATATTCCGGTCGGCGTCGAACCGGAAGGAATGGAGCTTAGCCCCGACGGCAAAGTGCTCGTCAATACATCGGAAACTACGAACATGGCGCATCTGATCGACACGCAAACCCGTAAGATTTTCGCCAATGTCCTCGTCGATGCCAGGCCGCGCGCCGCCCAATATACGCCGGACGGCTCGGAATTGTGGGTCTCCTCCGAAGTCGGCGGCACCGTCAGCGTGATCGACTCCGCCAACCCCAAGGTCAAACAGAAGATCGCCTTCGCGGTCCCTGGGCTCTCGAAGGAAGCGATTCAGCCGGTCGGGTTGAGGTTTACCCTGGATGGCAAGAAGGCGTTCGTGGCGCTTGGTCCGGCGAACCGCGTCGCCGTCATCGACACCGCGACGAAAAAGGTCGAGAAATATCTCCTCGTCGGCCAGCGCGTCTGGCAATTGGCGTTGACCCCTGACGGCAGATTTCTTTACACGACCAACGGAGTTTCGAACGACGTCTCGGTCATCGACGTGGCTAGCCTCAAGGTGCTTAAGTCAATCGCGGTCGGTTCGTTTCCCTGGGGCGTGGCGATTGCGCGGCAATGAGTTCTTCCCCGCCGGACCCGGAAGCCGCGAGCAATCGCAGCGCGAGCCCGCCCACGGCGCTGGAGGTCGCCGGCGTGAGCCATCGCTATGGCAGGCGCAAGGCTCTGGAGAATGTCGGCTTCAGCGTCGCCCAGGGCAGTTTCGGCGTCCTTCTCGGGCTCAATGGTGCCGGCAAAAGCACGCTATTTTGCTTGATAACCCGCCTGTTCGCGACACAAAGAGGCAGCATTCGAATTTTTGGCTTCGATGTGAACCGTGCGCCTGGCGAAGCGCTGCGCAGGCTCGGCGTCGTGTTCCAACCGCGGACCCTCGATCTCGATCTGACCGTCCAGCAAAACCTTTCCTATCATGCGGCGCTGCACGGGATTTCTGGGCAAGAGGCTAAGTTGCAGGCGGCCCTGGTTCTGGATCAGGTCGGAATGGCTGGCCGCGCGCGCGAAAAGGTGCGCGACCTTTCCGGCGGCCAAATGCGCCGGGTGGAAATCGCCCGCGCGCTGCTCCATCGCCCGCGTCTGCTGCTGCTTGACGAGCCGACCGCCGGCCTCGATATCAAGGCCCGCGCGGATATTCTCAAGCATGTGCGGGGCCTTGTCGCGCGCGAGGGCATTGGCGTGCTTTGGGCAACCCATCTGATCGATGAGATCGAGCCCGGCGACGATGTCGTCGTCCTGCATGAGGGCAAGATTCTCGATCACGGCAATGCCTCCGAAATCGCCGCCCGCGCGGGCGCAGCCGGCATCGGCCCCGCGTTCAACGCATTGACCAGCGCCGCCGGTTTCGAGGGGGAGCCGAAATGAGCGGATCGTCCGCCTCTTCCACTCCCGGCGCCCAGGGTCTCGGCCTCGTCCAATATGCGATTTGCCTGAAAGGCATCGTCTGGCGCGAGGCTTTGCGGTATTGGCACCAGCGGGAACGCTTTGTCTCGGCGCTGGTGCGCCCGCTCGTGTGGCTATTCATCTTCGCGGCGGGTTTTCGTTCCGTGCTGGGCGTGTCGATCATTCCGCCCTATGACACCTATGTGCTCTACGAGGTCTATATCACGCCGGGGCTCATCGCGATGATCGCGCTTTTCAGCGGCATGCAATCTTCGCTCTCGATGGTCTACGACCGCGAAATGGGAAACATGCGCACGCTGCTCGTGAGCCCGTTCCCGCGCTGGTTTCTTTTGACTTCCAAGCTCGCCGCCGGCACCGCCGTGTCGCTTGCCCAAGTCTATGCGTTTCTTCTCGTCGCTTATTTCTGGGAGATCGAGCCGCCTTCGCCTTGGGGCTATCTGACCGTCCTTCCGGCCCTCGTTCTCGCCGGCCTCATGCTGGGCGCGCTTGGAATGCTCCTGTCGTCGCTGATCAAGCAACTGGAAAATTTCGCGGGGGTCATGAATTTCGTCATTTTCCCGATGTTTTTCGCATCTTCGGCGCTCTACCCGCTGTGGCGGGTCAAGGAGGGCAGCCCGTGGCTCGCCACACTATGTGAACTCAATCCGTTCACCCATGCGGTCGAGCTGATCCGCTTCGCTCTATACGAAAGGATAAATTTCCTCGCCTTGGCGGTGGTCCTCGGGACGACAATGGTCTTTCTCGGCGCGGCAATCGCCGCCTACGATCCCTCGCGCGGAATGCTTCCACGGCGCGAGGGGCCATAGGGGATTTTCCGGCACAGCGATCTTGAAACTGGTTCGCCTGAACATTGCGTCAGGTCAATAACCCAAGATGCCCCATCCAGCTGGACGCCCCTTAATTTTGCTCATGCCTCGGTACTTGCTCTCCTCGTTGAGAAGCCACTTGCGATTTCCAGAATCAATGATTGTATGCGTGCCCGCAGATATCTCGGTATTTGGTTTCACTTCCCAGATTATAATTACCTCCTCTCCCACGCTTATAACTCCCTCCTGGTAAGAAGCCTCGGATACTTCCCAAGGACCGAACACCTTTCCGTCATCACGCCGTAGGCCGATATTTCCTGAGGTTATTTCGTTGGCATAGCGCCAATGATAATTCCAAATTGACGTGATGTAATAAGGTCGAGGAACTGAGAATTCTGCGGGTTTATGGGGATCAAAACTGAACTCCGGGCCATTGTTTGTTATGTCATCAAATAGCACAACCTCCTGGGCCGAGCTCGGATTATAATTTGCGGCCACCATTAAAACGAGCCCGAAAATCGCGAGTATCCCTTGGCGTCCCCACGACTGCAGAGCAGGAAGTTCGATTCCAAATGCTTTAAGGCCTCCCCCGACGATCGCGGCGAGGATACAAACCGACCCGATCATCAGCAGCGGATTGCCCATTCCCCTCTATCCCTCTGCCGCCTGCGATCCCTCGCGCGGGATGCTCCCGCGGCGCGAGGGACCGTAAGCTTGCGGCGAACTATTTTTTCTTACCGCCGGCGTCGAACTGCGCGAGATAGGCGACAAGATTATCCCGGTCGTCTTCTTTCGGGAGACCGGCGAAAATCATTTTCGTTCCGGGAATCTTGGCTTTCGGATTGGTGAGATACTCCTTGAGAATCGCCTCGTCCCAGGTGAGTCCGGACTCTTTGTTCGCATCGGTATAATTATAATTCGGCACGGAGCCCGTCTTGCGCCCGATCAGCCCATTCAACTCCGGTCCGACGAAGTTCTTGGCGCCTTCCCCGATCTGGTGGCAGGTCTTGCACTTTTGCGTGAAGATCTTTTCGCCGGCGGCAGGGTCACCCGCAAAAGCCGCCGCGGCGGAACCGGCCCACGCGGCCGTGGCGACAAGGCAGACATATTTACGCTTCATATCCGGTTTCCTTCCCTTTGAGTGCGAGGTGCATTCGAACGCGGTCTCGCCCCTCGTTCGCTGCCATTGCCAACGAACGATCCTCACAATGGATCGCGCGGCAAAACATGTATCCTGAAACGATGGCAAATGACAACCCGGACTTGGCAGGAAACCTTTCGCCGCGCCGAGGCTCGGGGCTTGCCGATCGCTGGCGCGCCCTCCCTGGCTCCCTTGGCCGGGCGGCACTTTACCTCATGCTGACAGTCCTTTTCAATTGTGACGCCGAAGCCGCCGACAAGCTCCGTCTCGCGCTGCAAAAAACCGGAACCTTCGCCTGGGAACTTGCGCTCGTCAGAGAGCGTAGCCTGGACAGGAAAGCCGGTCTCGACATCGAGGTTACCGAGCTCGCCTCGCCCGAAGCCGCGAAGATCGCTTTGATGGGTGGGACGGCCGACATGATCCTCGGCGATTGGCTGTGGGTCGCGCGGCAAAGAAATCTCGGCCGCCGGCTTGTCTTCGCACCCTATTCGACCGCGCTCGGCGCGGTCATGGTTCCGGCGGCCTCGCCCATCGAGGATCTCGCCGGCTTGAAAGGCAAAAAAATCGCGGTCGCGGGCGGTCCCCTCGACAAGAGCTGGCTATTGCTCCAGGCGCTCGCGCGCAAGTCGGATCTGGACCTCGCGTCGCAGGCGAACATTATATATGGCGCGCCGACTCTGCTCTATCAGAAGGCCGCGAATGGCGAGGCCGATGCCACCTTAAACTATTGGAATTTCTGCGTGGCGCTCGAATCGCGCGGGTTCCGGCGGCTGATCGGCATGGACGAGGTGGAACGCCGCCTCGGCGCGAAGGGACCGGTCGCCATGGTCGGCTATATCTTCGACGAAGGCTTCGCGCGAATCCATACGGACGCACTCTCGCGGTTTTTCAAGATCGCGGCCGAGGCCAAGGACATTCTCGCCCATTCCGGCGCGGATTGGGAGAAGATCGCGCGGCGGATTGGGATCGCCGGGGAAGCAGAACTCGCCCTGTACCGGCAAACCTATATAGATGGCATCCCGCGCCGCCCGGTTGCCGAGGAAGCGGCCGACGCGCGCGCGCTTTATCGCACCCTAGCAAAAATCGGAGGCCCGGACCTTGCCGGCGACACAACGGAACTCGACGAGGGAACTTTCTATCAAAACACGGAAATGGTGCCCCAGGAACACTAGTGGCCTGCTTTTCAGACTCGCGCCATTGTTCTTGCTGGTTCTCGTCTGGCAATTGGGTTCGAGGTTCGCTTCGACCGGCACGCTGCCCGCGCCGCTTGCGGTTATATCGGTTATTGGCACCGAGGCGCGGTCCGGCGCACTTTTCGTCAACCTCGCGGCGACGCTTGCCCGTGTCGCGGCGTCGTTCGTGCTTGCGATGGCTCTCGGGACGGCGCTTGGCGTGGCCATGGGCCGCAACAAGGCGATCGACCGTTTCTGCGATCCCTTGCTTATCGTGCTCTTGAACCTGCCGGCGCTGGTCGTCATCGTGCTCGCCTATATCTGGGTTGGACTGAACGAGGCCGCGGCGATCGGCGCGGTGGTTCTAAATAAATTGCCGAATACGGCAGTGACTTTGCGCGAGGGCGCCCGCGCACTCGACGAAGGCCTCGACGAAATGGCACGGGTGTTCAACCTGCCGCTTGGCGCGAAGGTAAGACATGTTGTCTTGCCGCAACTCGCGCCCTATCTCGCGGCGGCTATGCGGTCCGGTCTGTCGTTGGTGTGGAAGATCGTCCTCGTCGCCGAATTGCTCGGCCGCTCGAACGGCGTCGGCTTCGAGATCGGCATAGCTTTCCAGCTGTTCGACGTGACGCGGCTCTTGGCCTACGCGCTTCCCTTTGTCGGCCTCATGCTGGCGATTGAAACTTTCGTTGTGCAACCGGTCGAGCGGCATGTCTCGCGCTGGCGGCCGTCGCATGGAGCTTGACGTCTCCATCACACGCAAGGCGTTCCGGACCGCTTCGCGGCAAACGCGTGTGGTCCTGCATGATGTGGCGTTCGGCTTGCGAAGCGGAGAAATCTGCGCCCTGCTGGGGCCCTCCGGCTGCGGCAAGACAATGCTTTTGCGAATCATATCGGGGCTCGTCTCTGATTTCGAAGGCCGGATCGTCTTGCCTTCGCCGCATAGGATCGGCATGGTTTTCCAGGAACCCCGGCTGTTGCCGTGGCGTAGCCTCATACAAAACTTGCGCCTTGTCGGAGCCTCGAGCGAGAACGATCTCGCCGAGATCGTCGCGGCGCTGCGTCTTTCGAAGCATCTCGATCATTTTCCTGGGGAATTGTCGCTCGGTCTCGCCCGGCGTGTGGCTATCGCGCGCGCGTTCGCGGTCAAGCCCGATCTTCTCCTCCTCGACGAGCCCTTCGTTTCGCTCGATGCTGCCCTCGCGGCACAGCTGCGCGAAGAACTTTTGGCGCTCGTCCTGAAGCGCAAGGCGACGACCCTCATCGTCACCCATGACGTCGAGGAGGCGATCTCGCTCGCCGACCGGATCATCGTTTTGTCCGCTGCGCCGGGACGCATCCTCGCCGACCGGACGATCGTGGCGCCGCGCGAGGCGCTGACGGAAGCATGCGCGGCCAAGTTGAAAGAAGTCCTTCGATCGCTTATGGCAAACGCTGCTTCGTGAGCGGTGCCGCGAAGCGTAGACAGCCGCGCCGCCCCGGAATGATTGCTGGAAAGCTTCGCCGCGATTGGATACGACATGGCCGCGAGGACTTTTGAAACGGGGACACCGTGAACGCGCAAATGAACGAGGCGAGAGAGGCGCTGGAACGCGTATTCGGTTTTGCCGGCTTTCGGCCCGGCCAGCAAGAATTTCTCGAAGCCGTGTTCGCGGGCGATAATGTACTTGCGGTCATGCCGACGGGATCGGGTAAATCGCTTTGCTATCAACTGCCCGCGATCGTCCGCAAGGGCCTCACCATTGTCGTCTCGCCGCTGATCGCCTTGATGCGCGATCAAGTGCAGCAATTGCAGGCACGTGGAATTGCCGCCGCCGCATTGAACTCTTCGAACAGCGGAGAAGACAATGCGGCGATCGAGAGTGGCCTCCGGCGCAACCGCTATCGCCTCGTCTATGTCGCGCCGGAGCGCCTCGTGCGTCCCGATACGCCCGCCCTTCTTCGCGAGGCGGGAGCCAATGTCTTCGCCATCGACGAGGCCCATTGCGTCTCGCAATGGGGGCATGACTTCCGGCCCGAATATCTCGGCCTCGCGCAAGCGGCGCAAGCGATCGGCAATCTTCAACTCATCGCGGTGACGGCCACCGCCGACGCGCCAACCCGCGCGGACATCGTCCGCAAGTTGTTTTCCGCCCGTCCGCGCGTTTTCGTCCGATCCTTCGACCGGCCGAACCTCCATCTCGCCATGCGGCGCAAGGCCGACGCCACGCGGCAAATCGAAACGATGATCGCAAGTCACAAACATCAAAGCGGCATTGTCTATTGCGGCTCGCGCAAGGGCGTCGAGAAGCTCGCGGAAACCCTGAGCGGGAAGGGCATTCCGGCGCTCGCCTACCACGCCGGCCTCGACGCGGGATTAAGGTCGGCGCGCCAGGACGAATTTTTGCGCAACGACGGAACCGTTATTGTCGCCACGATCGCCTTCGGCATGGGGATCGACAAAGCCAATGTCCGCTTCGTCTGCCACGCCGACCTGCCGCAAAGCATCGAAGCCTATTATCAGGAAATCGGCCGCGCCGGCCGCGATGGCCTGCCGGCGGACACCCTGACTTTGTTCAGCGACGGCGACATCAGGCTGCGCGAGCGTCAAATTTCCGACAGCGTGGCGCCGCAAGATCGCAAGCTGATGGAAAAGCGAAAGCTCAACGCCTTGATTGCCTTATGCGAAACGCCAGACGTTGCCGCCGCCAGACGTTGCTCGCCGCTTTCGGGGAGGTCTCGGAGCCCTGCGGCAATTGCGATATTTGCGATGGGAAATGGCCGCTCTTCAACGGCAAGATTCCGGCGCAAAAAATGATGTCCGCCATCCACCGCACTTTTGGGCGATTTTTTCCGGGCCACCTCGCCAATCTCCTCGTCGGCCAAGCAAGCGATGCAATCCGGCGGCATGGCCACGATCTCCTGCCGACATTCGGCATCGGCAAAGAGTTCAATCCGGCCGAATGGCGCAGCATTTTTTACCAGCTGCACGCGGCGGATCTTATCGCGCAAGACCCGGAAGATCGCGATCGTTGGATTATCACCGAGACGGGACGTGCCGTGCTCTCGGGCGAGGCGCCTTTGACGCTGCGTGGCGACATGACTTTGTCGAGCGGGCGCAAGGCCGACGTGCGGCGAAGCTTGGACGAGATCGAGGTTGCGCAGGCGAAGGACCCTGTGCTTCCGCGCGATGCGTTCGAGCCAGTCAAAGCGGTGACGCCGCCGATGACCGCCCGGCAAAATAGCCTGTTCGCCGCGCTCAAGGCCAAACGCCTCGAAATCGCGAGAGTCCAAAAGCAACCCGCCTTCGTCATTTTCCATGACAGCGTCTTGATCGAGATGGCGCTGGTGCGTCCCAAAACCGGCGAGGATTTGCTGTTAATTCCCGGCGTCGGACCAGCCAAGGCCGCGCGTTTTGGCGCGATCTTTCTGGCCGTCATTGCCAATCATAAAGAAGATTCATGAGCGCCAAATCATTTGGCGAAAGCCCTTACATATTCGGATAGTTCGGGCCGCCGCCGCCCTCTGGCGGCACCCAATCGATGTTTTGTGCCGGGTCCTTAATGTCGCACGTCTTGCAGTGGACGCAATTTTGCGGGTTGATCACAAAACGCGGATCGCGGTATTCCGCCTCGTTGGTATAGACCACTTCGTAGACGGCGGCTGGGCAATAGAGCCGCGCCGGCTCGCCATATTCCGGCAAGTTTCGCCCAATCGGAATCGACGGATCCTTTAGGAGCAGATGACAGGGCTGGTCTTCCTCATGATTGGTGTTTGAAACAAACACCGACGAGAGCCGGTCGAAAGTGAGCTTGCCATCCGGCTTCGGGTATTGAATGGGCGTCACCTCGGCGAGCAGTTTCAGGCTTGCATGATCCGGTTGGCCATGCCGCAGGGTGCCGAGCGGCGACGTGCCAAAAATTTCATTCACCCACATGTCGAGGCCGGCAGCCGCAATGCCGGCCATCGTGCCGAATTTCGACCAAAGCGGCTTGGCGTTGCGGACCATGTAAAGATCGCGGCCGAGGGCCGAGCCGCGCCACGCCTCTTCATAGGATATAAGCTCGTCATGGACGCGCCCCGTTTCCAGCGCGGCGATGGCATGTTCGGCCGCGAGCATTCCTGAAAGTATCGCATTATGCGAACCTTTGATGCGCGGGACATTCATAAATCCGGCGGCGCAGCCAATAAGCGCGCCGCCGGGAAAGACGAGTTTTGGCACCGATTGCCAGCCGCCTTCGGTGATGGCCCTTGCGCCAAACGAAATCCGCTGCCCGCCAGCAAACAAGGGCGCGATCATGGGATGCGTCTTGAAGCGCTGAAATTCGTCGAATGGAGACAGCGTCGGATTCCAATAGTTCAAGTGAACCACGAAACCAACGGCGACGAGTCCGTCTTCGAAATGATAGATAAACGAGCCGCCGCCGGTG
>Ga0185299_10003194_pt1 | contig 22563 bp, 19 predicted proteins | sample PaiPotPPA55metaG_FD_128002 | JGI IMG/M metagenome (GOLD analysis project Ga0185299, IMG submission 128002) | Iron sulfur acid spring bacterial and archeal communities from Banff, Canada, to study Microbial Dark Matter (Phase II) - Paint Pots PPA... ... | reverse complement strand
GAAAAACTCTCACACCCAGCGAAAAACGGAACAGCTACACAACAGCACCTCGCAAAACTAACTCACAACTCCCAATTCGGCCAAACTTCATTCCCCTTCTGCCAAGCTGTGAGAGATTACGGCTAGGTCTGCACGGTAGGCGCTGTCCATGAGATCGCCAAGCGTTGTAAGATAGGCGTCCCCAGCAAGGATTTCCCCATGCACGAAATCACCTCTCACACTCCAGCCTCCAGTTGCCCTTATTGTGGTGGCAAACAATTCTTTCGTTCGAAAAGAAGCGGCGTCAAAGATTGGTTCCGCCACTTTATGATGTTTCAAAACCCTTACCGCTGTGCGGCTTGTGATGGGCATTCCGAACCACAAAGCTTTTCGAGCGCCTTGGCGCGCACCGCCGCGAACGCACTCTCAACGGGCGGTCATGACGTCCGTGTAGTGGATTTTTACGCTCGCTACAAAATAGAAGACCCTCAGAGTCGAACCGGGGTATTCTCTGTCATCGCGCTTGGTTTATGCCGTGCACGGCAAAGAAGGCCTAGCTCCAGCTGCTAGGCCGCCCTCCGCGAGCGTTATATTGGGAAATCACCCGAAAAATTGCTCGGAGTCGATCAGGCCTTTCGGCCTCCGGCTTCATAAGAGGGGCGAACCCATGCAATGTGATGGTGGGTTTCCAAAGCGCTTACCAAATGCATGGGAACTGCGCGATTCATGTCGAGTTTAACCAACCTGTCCGAAGTAGTTGACGATGTAAATCGGATTTGCGGTTATCTGGCGACAGATGATTTTGGGCACAAGCCGATTCGCGCTGAGGACATAATCCAAAAAATTGGCAGTAACAAGTTCGACGTAATCGCCGTTTTTGGAAATCAGGTGCTGGCGACCTTTACGGAAGCCTGTTCCCTTTTTCGAGCGGGCTTCGCAGAGCAACTGCTTTTCTCCGGGGGCTGTGGTCATTCAACGGGGTTCCTTCGAGCCAACATTGCGAAATCGGTTCGCTATAGGCGTTTCCTGGTGGATCACCTGATCGGAGACGCGTGGCCGGAAGCCGATATGTTCGCCAAGATGGCGGAGATGGAATTCGGAATCCCCGCCGAAAATATCCTGGTTGAGAATGACTCCACAAACACCGGTGAAAATGCTCGTTTTAGCTTGGAGCTGCTTTCCCATCTGGCGAGCGCCCCGCAGAACATTCTTGTGATTCAAGACCCGGTCCTGCAACGGCGCACCATGCTAACGCTTTCTTTGGCGGTTGCACGGTGGCCAGAGCGTCCGGTGCTGTTCAGCCACACGGCTTTTGTTCCGTTGCTTAAGGTTGAAGCCCAGGGGCAAGTGCAACTGAGTTCGCCCGACGGGAAGGATGCGTGGGACTTGGTTCGATTTGTGTCACTCGTCCTGGGCGAAATAGAACGTATTCGAAATGACCAAAACGGGTACGGCCCGAAGGGCCGGGGTTTTCTTCCAGCAGTGGAAATTCCGGCTAACGTACTTTCCAGCTACGAGAATGTGATGGAGATTGTTAGTGGCCGATAGTCTGGTCCGGGAGAATTCTTTTCAGGGCGCTGGCCGCACGTAAGTTGCTAGCGCAACTCCAAAAATCATGACGGCTGCGCCGAGAATATTTACTATAGAAATCTTTTGCACCGGAGAACCGAGCCATCCATAATGCGAAAGAACCATGCTACCGAGCACTTGCCCTGCCAGCAAATTGAGAAACAGTCCTCTGGCACCAACTTGTGGCATTAACAAAATGATAGCGAAAACCAAAGAAGCGCCGAGGACCCCGGCGGTAAAAAGTATGGGGTTAACGCTTTTCAAGTTGTCCAGCGCTCCGGAATGCCAACCGGTTAGGCCAATCAAAAGCGCCGCCAGCGCACCGATGCACCAGAAGAGGGCGTTTCCGACGCGAGGATTGCGAAGCGCACTACCGACCACGCTGTTCATCGCCAAGTGAACTGCGAGAATCACTCCCAGCAGGATGGTAAAGAAATAGAAGATGATGACCTTTGCCACGGCGCCCCCTTGCGGCCAGCCTTTGCTGTGGCTTCCGAAGTTGAAGTTCGTATTCGAACTTTTTTCAAGACTTTCGGGCCGAGAACAAATATACTCGTCTTTGCGGTGCGGTCAAGTCATTCTTGGCCGCCCGCCCTTCTGCGCTAACGATGCTGCTCTGAAATACACGTGGGAATGCGGGACACAAACATTTGCCATGAAAACAATTCGAAACCGTAATCCTGGGCACCGGCTTTATGGGTCGTGTTCAGGAGCGAGGCCATCCGGCGCGTGGGTAATGTCGACGTGGTCGGCGTCGTAAGGAAGCGCTGCAGAGAGCGAAGCGTTTTGCGGAGACTTTTTCGATTGAGCGTGGCACGGCAACTTACGGCGATTTTTGTGGCCCCTGCGGCGGTTGACTGCGTGCACATCTGTGCGCCCAACGCCCTTCAGCACCCGTGGACTATCGCACCTTGCAGACGGGAACAGGCAGTCTGGAGAGTTCGCGGAAGTCGGCCTGGGGTCACCCTGAAGAACTGGATAAGATGTACACTCTATTCTTCACAACAATCTTTGGGCAGCACCAGGGAGGCTCTTGCGCAATGAAGTCGACAGCCGGGAGGAATGCAGCGAAACCCAATCGCGGCACGGACCGCTATGTGGTGCCAATTGTTGCCAAGACTATCGATCTGCTGGACTGTTTTGGGGCCGACGGAGAAGCGTTAAATCTGAAGGAAATCATCCAAAGGACGGGTCTGCCGCACACCACCGCTTATCGAATTCTGCACACGCTGGTCAGCCGCGATTATCTGACGCAGAATGGCCACCTATATCGAATAAACAAAATGCGCCGGCGGCTCACCTTTGCTTACGCAAACCTCTCTACCCACATTTCGCTCGCCGTTGACATTGAACACAGTCTGCGAAACGCAATGGCTTCCGCCGGGATCGATTTACTGGTGTGGGACAACGATAGGAATGCCGATCGGGCTATCCAAAATGCGGAAGAGATCGCCAAACGCAAGGTCGATCTGGCCATTGAATTCCAGCTCTTTGAGCAGGTGGCTCCGGTCATTGCGGATATTTTTGCCAGAGCCCATATCCCGGTCATTTCCGTCGTGAATCCTCATCACGGTTCGCTTTACCTGGGGGTGGATAACTATCGAGCTGGTTTTTCCGCGGGTGTGGCGCTTGCCGAATATGCGGCCAAATACTGGCGCGGCAAGGTCGACGCCCTGCTGCTATTGGAATCGCCTCCCGCCGGACGCAGTGTGCAAAGCAGATTGGTCGGAGCGTGGCGCGGGCTCGAAAGCAAGTGCGGCGCACTTCCACAAAAATGCGTGCATCACCTGGATAGTGGCGGTAACAAAGAAACGGCTATGCAAGCTGTCCAGGCATTCCTTCGCAAACACGCCACCAAGAATATCCTGATTGCCGCAATCAATGACGAAGCCGCGATTGGCGCCGCCAACGCGTCGGTAGAAACGCGTGAAAACCGAAAGATCGCCATCGTCGGCCATGGAGGCAGCTCGGAAATGTGCGCGCTCATTGCCCAACCAAAGAGCCCGTGTATCGGGACGGTATCGTTTCATCCGGAGCTTTACGGGCCGGACCTGGTTACCTTTGCCCTGCGCGTTCTCCGCGGAAGATCATCAGCTCCGGCCCACTATATCGCCCACGAGTTCCTGGGCAAAGACTGGATGATGTCGCAGCGGAAGGCGGGTTAGGACGCAGCTCGGTTATGCTTTTTCGGGATCCGGCAGCAGGACATTTCGCACGTAGCCGCTAAGCACGTTGCATGCCTCGGTAAACTGACGCAAGGTGCGCACCGTCGGGGGAAACGAATCGAAATCTTTCTGCTGCAGCCCGTTTTCCTGATAAGCGCGGGCAAAATCCGGGAACTTGCGCAAAAGTTCCTCGACCATGACGGGGTTTACCTGATCGTTTATTCGGGGAGCAACCTTGACGTCGCTGGCATTGAATCGCACCTGCCACTTATGGGGAGGAGAAATCACCACGTCGCCACCGACCAGCTCACTCCAGTGCAGGTGATTGCGAAATGCGGCGGAGAGCAAGCGAATTCGGTATTTTCTTTCGGTGAAGAGTTTGTAGGTCTTCTTAAATACCGCCACGCCGGCCCACTCCAGATGACCAGGCTCAACCGTAATGGCCTGTTTTTCCGCAAACACTTTGAGCCAATCGTCCAGCCTGCCAACCATGATCGTGCACACTGAGCTGATTGTGGAGATATCCTTGTGTTCCTGCTCTCTTCGTTGCAAACCACGCTCCACCGCTTCCGCAACCGCGACGCATTGCGGCAAGCTGAAGCATACCGTGGCGTTAATGCTTAGGCCTTGATACGTCGTTTCCTCAATGGCCTTCACGCCGGCTTCAGTGACGGGAATCTTCACAATCATGTTCGGGGCAAGATTGCTGAAGTGCACGGCCTGATTGGTAATCGCGGCCGCGTCCCGGTAGAAACGAGGATCGGTTTGGATGGAGAGTCTTCCGTTCCTGCCCTTCTGTTCTTGGAAAATGGACAAAAGAAGCTGTGCGCGAGCCGCCGAGATCTCCTCGACCAGTTTCCAAGCAATCTGATCCTCAGTCGCGCTTGGCAGTTCCTCGGCCAGCGCGCGAATCCGGTCATTCCACAGGTGCGCTTCTTTTTTTAGAACATCCAGCACAATCACCGGATTGCAGGTAGCGCCCACGCCGCCGTGTTCCATCGAATAATTCAACTCATCCAGCGCGGCCGAGTCGTTCCAAAGGCAGGTCGGCGTGGTTTGTGTCATTTCATGCAGCGGGCTTTTGTATTTTTGTTTTTCGTGCCAACGGGTTGCAGTCGTCATTTCCGTTTCTCTTTAACACACCATCCGGTCTAAGTTCCCAAATGAACTAATTTCCATAATCACGCGATACTTACTATAATCCTCCAGCCATGCATTGGCAAGCATTACGAGGCGCATGAGGCGCATGCGTGTTTGGCTCTCTCGAAGAGGAACTGATGGCGACCGCAACACGGAAACTGGAACTTCCGGAACATCGGATCAACGTACCCGTTGCCGCTCCCATGGCTTATTTCCCGTTTAGCGGTTGGAAGGAAAGTTTCTTCGCAATACTTCACGCGCAGGGCCGGGATGCGGTGGAGTTTTATACGGAGAGCAAGGTTGTCGTGGAACGCTGGTCTCCAGAAGAAACCCGTCACTTTTAGGCGCTGACAGACACGCCTTTCCTAATCGGTGGAGCTGCGATCGAGAAATCTTGCCGATGCAATTCGACTATCCGGCGCCGATAAATCCCGGATATAACGTCATGCCCCCATCAATGTAAATGCTGGTGCCTTGCACGTAGTCTGACTCATCGGACGCCAGCCATACAGCCACCCGGGCGACATCCTCACCTTCGCCAATTCGCTTGTAGGGAATCAGTTTCAGAAGGACTTTCTCAAAGATTTCCGGGGAAGTCAGTTTCTCCACGTTCATCGGAGTCCGGATCGCTCCGGGAGAGATTGCATTTACGCGGATGCGAAGATGCGAAACCTCCTGCGCCAAACTCTTCATGAAGAGTATCAGGCCGCCTTTGGCGGCAGCATAGTTCGCATGCCCTTCCCAGGGAATGACATCATGCACGGAGCTGATCAGGATGAGCTTCCCGCAGGCGTAGGAAACCGAGCGATTAATTCCCTGTTTCTTGAAGAGTCGAATGGATTCGCGGCTGCACAGAAACACCCCGGTCAGATTCACCTCAATCACCCGCTGCCATTGCGCCAAAGTCATCTCGTCTACTTTGGCATTGAGTTGCAGCGCAGAATTGGCGATACAAATATCCAAGCGCGCAAATTTCTCAATCATGAATGCGAACATAGCCTGGACTTCGGCTTCCCGCGCCACATCGGCCTTAAAGATCGCTGCTTTCCCGCCGCCTTTTTCAATTTCGTTTAACGTCCAGCGTGCGCCTGCTTCGTCGCTATGGTAATTAATAAGCACCTCGGCGCCGGCTTGCGCGAGCCCGATAGCCATGGCTTGTCCGAGCCCCTTGCTTCCACCGGTCACCAGGGCTTTTTGGCCAACCAAGACACGATGGATCGGTGCCGGCGGCATTTCATTCGGGGGACTGTACTTTGCGTCGGACGACATCATTTTGTTCTCCCGTTCGTGTCCTGTTTCGGCGATGCGGGTGGCGCTAACCTGCGACGAACTACTTTCGATCCCGGGTCGCGTCCGTTTTCGGCAAGGCATAAGCCACATACGATCTTTGAATGGCTTCGGAACTCGCCTGGGTGGGCCCATCGCGGGGAATTTCCGTTTGTCTCGCCGAGGTCGCGCACACCACGATGTATTCCCGTCCATCCACTTCGTAAACCGAAGGCACACCTTCCGAAGCGGCCGGCAAAGGTCCCGCCCACAGTTCTTTCCCGGTCTGCTGATCGTAAGCGTGCAGCTTGCCTTCGTCTTTCGTGGCCACGAAAATCAGACCGCCGGCGGTCACGACAGGACCATTACGCGGAAGCATGATTCCAGTCCCCGTCAGTTTTTCAGCGGCGGCCTGGGGAGCGGTTCCCAGCGGAACCTGCCATAGGATTGTACCTTTGTTCAAATCGTAGGCAGTCAAAGTGGACCACGGCGGACTAATGATCGAGGGCAGCAGGTTGTATCCCGACCAGAACCGCACTGGAGCGGCCTTTTGTCCGGGTACCGGAGGAACTGGCGGCTTCGGATTGATCGCCTCAGGTGCCTTCGACGGATCCTGCAAAAACAAAATCAAATCGTGGACGAGCGTATCGGTTAGATCGGGATACCCCGGCATATCCTGCCGGCCGTATCTGACCACGCTCTGGATGACTTCCTCGCCGAACACGGAAGGTGCATTTACCAGTGATGGAATCGCCGGTGGGGCTCCGCTGCGGTTTTCGCCGTGGCAACGCTGACAATACGAGAAGTAGACCGCCTTTCCTTTGTGTTCTGGAGAACCGCTCTCCGGAATGTCCCACAACGACGGAGCCTGGTCGGACTGGTTCTTCAGAATGGCGGGGATATCCATCGAAACCACATACATCGTACCTTTGCTCGGGTCTGATGCCGTGGAACCCCAGTTTGCGCCGCCGCGATTCCCCGGGAATTCGATGGTGTCGGTTTGTTCAGGCGGAGTGAACAAACCCTGGTTCACCGCGTGCTCCACCGTTTTCTTCCAGCGTTCGCGATCCTGCGGACTCAGAATGTACGGATCGATATCTGCCGCAGTGAAGGATTGCCGCGCAAACGGCGGCGGGGCGACCGGAAACGGCTGCGTTGGCCAGGAATGTTCGCCGGGCATTCCGGAGTTTGCAACCGGGCGCTCTTCGATTGGCCAAAGAGGTTTTCCGGTGACCCGGTTTAATACGTACAAAAATCCTTGTTTGCTGGCTTCGGCGACGATCGGGACCGACTGGCCATCGTGCTCCACATCCAGAAGCTGCGGAGCAGCAGTTGCATCATAGTCCCAGAGATCGTGATGAATGAACTGGTAATACCAAATCAGCCCTCCTGTGCGGGCATCCAGCGCGATCAAGCAGTCCGCAAAAAGATTGGCGCCGGTGCGATCCGCTCCGTAAAAATCGTAGGTCGGAGCGCCTAGCGGGATATAAACGATTCCACGCTTCTCATCAACGCTCATCTCACCCCAGCAGTTGGTTCCTCCGGAATACTTCCAGGCATCTTTCGGCCAGGTGTCGTATCCAAACTCACCGGGATGCGGGATGGTATGGAAAATCCATACCATACGGCCTGTTCTTACGTCGTAGGCTCGGATGTCTCCGGGAGGAGAGCCGTATTCCTCACCGGTTTCCGATCCGAGGATGATCAAGTCTCCGAACACCTGTCCAGGCGTGCCGGTTTGAATGAGATGAATACTGTCGGGATCGCGGCCCAGCCCCTGTCTCAGGTCCACCAAACCATGGTCGCCGAAGCTGTCGATAAGTTTTCCATTGCGCGCGTCGATTGCATGGAGGCGATCATTGAACGTAATCAGCAGGCGTTGATCAAATCCGTCTTTGCTCCGCCAAAAGTTGATTCCGCGATGAGTTTCAAGCGGACGCACCTGTTTGGGATGATAAACCCACAACTGGCGGCCGCTGGTCGCGTCCAGCGCTATGACGGAAACGTGGTCCGCCACCACGTACATCGTCCGATCGATGACGATGGGATTGAATTCGTAGGAGCGCTCATGGCCCGTCTTGTAGGACCAGGCGATTTCAAGCTTGCTCACATTCGCGCCATTGATTTGGGTGAGCGCCGAATAGTGCGACGCATCCGGCCCTCCCAAATAAGCGCTCCACGTTGTATGGGTTTGTTGCCCAGTTTGCGCGCAAACCGGGGCCATCACAATGTGGAAGAGTATCGTCGGAAGGATTGCGAGACGGGAGAAGCGATTCCAGTCATATCGTCGAACTGTTTTCAAGCGCGACTCCCAAACGACAGCATACGAGTGAACTTTCTTTTTTTTCGGACCCGTCCTGCGCTACCCCTGTTTCACGATGGCTGCAGCCAAGCCCGTTTGATGTCAGGATTGCCAGCGGTATCGAGACGCGACATCTGTTCATCAGTCAGTTGCAAATGGAGGGCGGCAATGTTTTCGCGCAACTGTTCCACTCTGCTGCCGGCAATGATAGGTAGGATTGGCGGGCTGCTCTGGCCGAGCCACGCGAGGATTACCTGATTTACCGTAGCTTTCGTTTCTTTCGCCACGGAGTTCAGTGCCAACAGTCTGTCGTCGGAATCTACCCCGGCGAACTGGTCCGGTAGCGGACGATCTTCGCGCGCGTATGCGCCCTGCAACAACACGGAGTAGCCGACCAGAGCAATGCCTTCGCTTCGGGCGTAATCTTTCATCTCCTCGCTGATGAACACTTGCGGGCCAAAACCGGCGCCGTGCCGGGGGCGGAGGTAAGTGTAGCGTTGCTCGACCACGGCATAACCTTTCCAACCATGCGCGGCCGCAACCGCATTAGCCTTGGCGATGCGCCAAACAGCCAGATTGCTCGCGCCAATCGCGCGAACCTTCCCGGCCCGAATCAGCCGGTCGAACGCTGCCATCGTTTCCTCGAGAGGAGTTTCGCGGTCGTCGCGATGAGCCTGATAAAGGTCGATGTGGTCGGTTTGTAACCGGCGAAGGCTCTTTTCGCACTCGCCTTCAATCTGGCCCGCCGTCAATCCGCCCGCACAACCTGGATAGTCAAAGGCCAGCTTGGAGGAGATCACCATGTTGTCGCGGTTGACGCGCGACTTCATCCAATCGCCGATCGTCGTTTCACTCTCGCCGCCCTGGAACCCGGGCAGCCAACTGGCGTAAAAATTTGCGGTGTCCAGGAAGTTTCCGCCGTTCTCCGCATAATGGTCAAACAGCCGGAATGATTGCTGGCGACCGATTCTGGTTCCGATCAAATCCGTTCCGAGCGCCAAGGCACTGACTTCGATCTCAGTCGTTCCCAGCTTTTGTCTTTGCATCGGATTCATTCCTCGACTAGCCTGCTAGCGGCAAACCGCCACGGATTATTCGGGATACATCAACACCTTTACGGCCTGCTTCTCAATGCACAAGTCGAAAGCCTTTCGCCATTCCGAGATCGGCAGTTTAGCCGACAGCAGATCGCCGAGCCTGATTCGGCCTTGCGCGAAGATCTTCATCATGCGATCCCAGGTTTTCGCCGTATAGCAGATCGAACCCTGCATGGTGAGTTGCTTGTAGAAAACCTGGTCCATCGGAAACTGGATCTCGCCGCCGCATATGCCCACCTGCGTGTACTTTCCGAGCGGCCGCAACGCCTCCACGCAACCCCTGACGGAACTTGCATGTCCGGCGCACTCAAAGGCTACGTCGAAGCCCCTGCCGTCGGTATGCTCACAAACCGCGTCGCTCAAACTTCTTTCTCCGACATTAATCACGTCCGCAGCGCCAATGCGAAGCGCGGTGTTAAGACGCACGTCGTCCCCTGACGCTCCGGCAACGATGGTCTTAATTCCCTCCGCCACCAACAATTTTAGACACAGGAGTCCAATCGGCCCGGGCCCTGAAACCAACACCACGTCACCGATTCGGGTATCGGTTACTTCCGTTACGGCCTGAATCGCGGCTGCAAAAGGCTCGCTCATCGCCGCTTCATCCAGCGGAAGATGCTCCGGCACACGATACAGCTGATCCGGCCGGAGAATGACGTAGCGCGTAAGCGCCCCATTTACGCCGTGTCCCATTCCCCGGCGATCCGCGCAAAAGATGAAATTCCCCGCCAGGCAATACTGGCACTGGCCGCAAGCCACGGCGCTGGCCCCCAATCCCGCTATTCTCTCGCCGATGCGAACTCCTTTCACGCTTCGGCCGATTTCAGCGACCGTACCGGAAAATTCGTGTCCAAGGATCACCGGTGGGAAATTGCGAAAAGTGTCGTGAAGCACATGAATATCGGTTCCGCAGACGCCGCAAAATGCGATCTCCACGCGCACCTGGGAGTCCCCACAAGCCGGTTCAGGAACGTCGAGGATGTCTACATTCCCTGCTCCGCTGGCATGTTTTACAAGTGCCTTCACTTGAAAACCCTCCTCGCGCCGATTCAAGATTCATTTGCTGGCGAAGTCAACGTGAACTGCTCGGAAGGGGGCCAGTTCCGGCTCCGCACCCCCGAAGTTCCTATATGAACTAATTTCCGTTCCTCGAGCGGTCACTATAGTATGACAAATCCACGATGGCAAGTAACAATCGATTGCAATTCGTCCACCTGGGAAGCCTTGCTCATCAGATCGGATAATGCGGCGGGATGGTATGGATCGTCATCCAGCGCAATTGTGTGAACTCTTCGATGCCTGCGCGGCCGCCGAATCTTCCGTATCCACTGGCCTTCGTGCCACCAAAGGGCATCTGCGGCTCGTCATGCACCGTGGCTCCATTAATGTGACACATGCCCGTGCGCAGCTGCCGAGCCACTCCCAGCGCACGTGAGACATCGGCGCTAAAGATCGCAGCCGTAAGGCCGTATTCGGTGTCGTTGGCGATGCGAATCGCTTCTTCCTCGCTCGGTACTCGAATGACGGAAACTACCGGACCGAACGATTCCTCGTAATAAATCTTCATGCTGGGAATCACATCTTCCAGGACCGTGGGCTGCATGATCGTGTTTTTTCGTTCGCCTCCGCAAGCAACCCGCGCGCCTTTCGATACGGCATCTTGTATCAAATCATCCAGACGTTTTCCCGAAGCAAGGTTGATAATGGAACCGATTTGTGTAGCGCTCTCGCGCGGATCGCCAACCCTCAAGGAGGCAGCCTTGGCGCTCAAACGCTCCGAAAAACTGGTCGCGACCGATTCGTGCACCAGAATCCGTTCCGTGGACATGCAGATTTGTCCTTGGTGCATGAACGCTCCAAAGGCGGCGGCTCGAACCGCCTCGTCGAGGTCCGCATCGTGCAAAACAATAAGCGGAGCCTTGCCCCCGAGTTCGAGGAGCGCGGGTTTCAGATGGCGGCCTGCGATTTCGGCCACCATGCGGCCGACGCGGGTTGAGCCGGTGAAATTAATGCGACGGACGGCGCCATGCGCGATTAAACCTTCCACGATCACGCCGGCTTGTTCCGGAGAATTGCTGACGATATTCACTACCCCGGCAGGAAGACCCGCCTCTCGGAAAACATCGCCAAGCAAGTACTGCGTGTACGGGCAAATTTCAGATGACTTCAAGACGACGGTGTTGCCGCAAGCCAGCGGCAGCGCGACAGCACGAGCCCCCAGAATTACAGGCGCATTCCAGGGCGCGATCCCGAGAACCACTCCGGCGGGCTCGCGTACCGAGAATGCAAAGCATCCCGGCTGATCGGACGGTATGACCTCGCCGGAAATCTGCGTGGTCATGCAGGCCGCCTCTCGCAACATCCCTGCGCCCAGCCTGACGTTGAATGCGCCCCAGGAGGCTGCGGCTCCCGTCTCCTCCGTCATCGCTTTGCAAAATTCCTGGTTTCGGCGCTCGATCATTTCGGCGCATTCGAGCAGCATCTGGCGCCGCGCGTTCGGCGAAGTTTGCGCCCACGATGGAAATGCTTCCGCCGCAGCATCCGCGGCCTTGGCGGCGTCCGCGACGGAAGCCGCCGGGGCGCGGCTAACAATGGCCTGCGTAATCGGGCTGCGAACTTCAAACACCTTGCCGCCCGCGGCATCCAAATCCAGATTTCCGATTAGAAGTTTGGCGTCCATCGGTCGCTGACCCTCCCGCTCAAGGAAAGAAAAAATCGCGATCGGCACTTGCCATCGAGGTAATTCAGGGGGATAGTAGCAGTCCGGCAACCATTTGAAAAGAGTTCATTTGGGAACTTAGACTTGTACGAACGCAGCTTTCACGGTCGGACTTCTCAACTGCCCTCGGAGAGGGACGACGATGGCCCGAACATTGCGGGTGGGAGTCATCGGCGGCGGAATCGGCGGGCTGGCGCTCGCTGGGACGCTCAAACAGCTGGGTATTGAAGTTCATTTGTTCGAACGCGCGCCGGCTTTTGGCGAAGTCGGCGCGGGCATCCAAATGACACCCAATGCCGTAAAGGTGATGCGCGCGCTGGGACTTCACGAACGCGTACGGCAGGTCAGTTTTTTGCCGCACAGCATCGTTGGACGGAACTGGCAGACGGGCGCGGAAAACTTCCGCACCCCTCTCCGCGACGAGTGTCCACGCCTCTATGGCGCGGAATTTTTTCACATCCATCGTGCTGATTTGCATTCGATTCTGATGTCGCTGGTTTCGCCAGACGATGTGTCGCTTCTTTCGCAATGCGTTTCCGTGAGCCAGACCAGGCAGTCGGCGGCAGCGCAATTCGCAGACGGCCAGGAATTTGAAGCTGACGTGATCGTGGGTGCGGACGGCATCCAGTCCACGGTCCGGCGAACAATTGCCGGCGACGGAGCGCCACGCTTCACCGGGAACATGTGTTGGCGCACGGTCATTCCTTTTGACCAGCCGCCATTTGAAATGGTGAGCCCGGACTCATCGTTCTGGCTTGGCCCCAACGGGCATGTGGTTACCTACTACATCAGCAGCGGCCGCGCGGTCAACGTGGTGGCAATTCGCGAGACGGACGCTTGGGTGGAAGAATCGTGGAATGTTCCGAGCTCGCGTGAGGAACTCTTGGCTGGATTTCCCAATTGGCATCCGAACCTGTTGAACCTTTTCGCGAAAGCCCAGAACGTCTTCAAGTGGGGGTTGTTCGATCGCGATCCGATGATGGAATGGTCGGTTGGCCGAATTACGCTATTAGGCGACGCTGCCCATCCGATGCTTCCTTTTCTCTCTCAGGGGGCTGCGATGGCCATTGAAGACGCATATGTGCTGGGCCGTATTCTCGCGCAAGGCCTAGCACCGGTGGCGGCCTTGAAGAAATATGAGGAATTGCGTGTGCCGCGAGCCTCGCGCGTGCAACTGGAATCACGGAAGCGCGGCGAGACCTACCACGTGGCGAATCCACTCCAGCGCATCTATCGTGACGCGCTCTACGGTCTCAAACAGCTCATTAATCCACACTCGGGAGGGATTCAGGCGAGTTGGGTGTACTCCTACGACGCGATCAGCGAATCGCAAGGCTAGCGTAAAAAGTGTCCGGCAAGTTGCGTCTACAATTTCTCGGCTAGGAACGGCGTCAGGGCCTCAAAGAAGCCCTCAAAATCATCCCAGGGAATCAGATGCCCTGCGTTTTCCACCGTTTTGACCTGAATGGCAGGAAGCAGTTTCTGAACCTCGCGAACTTCTTCCCTAAGAATCACACCCCGCCCTGCCACCACCAGAAGAGTCGGCATCTTTAGTTGCCGAATGTCGGAATGAATGTCGTCTTCATGAAACCCTCGGTAGGAAACCTCGATTGCTCGTAGGTTACAAGTGGGAAGCCACTCCGCCCGCAGCCGAAGATGCTCGTCGGTCCAACTTGGCAGGAAACTGCGCATCTCTTGCGGGCTTGGACCTTTGGCCGCAGCGTGTATTGCACCTAGCATCCAATCCAGAGCAACCGGATAAACGCGGCGTCCCGGCCCTGTCAGTGGCGGATCGACAAGCACAAGATTTTTGATTCGCGATTCAGCCTGCCGCGCGGCTCGTATACCGATCCGCGCACCCATCGAGTGGCCCAGAAAAACGTAGTCCGGCAAGGACAGCGCATCAGCGACCGCGACCGCATCCGCAGCACAGGCGTCGAGGCTGTAGTCGAGGTGATCTCCACTCTCTGAGAGACCACGTCCGCGCATGTCCAACACGTAGGTGTCGAACTTACGGCCTAGGCGCTCGCCGATGAAACCCCACGTCGCTGCAGGACTGCTAATACCGGGGAGCAACACCAGGGGAGTTCCCTTACCGCCATATCGTATGTAATGATGGCGAATTCCGTTTGCGATGACATGCGCGCCGTACTGATAGGTGCTTGCCATGGCGAGTCTCCTGATTCCGTGCTATTCCGTCGCCTGTTCAGCGCGAGCAAGCCGCCAGATACGCAAGCACTTTGCCTTGCGGTTCGACGTCAGCGTATTTCGCGTCAATGTCAAATAGGTTCCAGCGGTGCGGGCCAGCGGCACGATCGCCGACGCATTCGATGGGAACTATCGTGCGATACCCGTAAGAAGCGGCGTCGCTAGTCGTGGCCCGGATGCAACCGCTGGTTACACATCCCACTACAATTAGGGTATCGACGCCTGAGGCGGTCAGAAAAGGAATGATCGGGGTTCCAAAAAAAGCGGACGGCGCTCGCTTGATCCACACCGGCTCGTCCGCTTGTGGAGCGATTCGTTCGTCAATCTTGCACCAATCGCTTTTTTCTTTGAGAATCGCGAGACCCGGCATTTTGCGAAGCCACATCTCGCCATCGCGTCCGCTCTCGTGGAAGCCGACCGCCGTGTAAGCAATCGGCAGCCTTTTCTTTCGTGCCGTGTCCAACAATGATTTTGTGGCGGAGATTTCCCGGGACAGCTCGCCGCTGACAGGACTGCTCGGGTCTGTGAAGCCGCGCTGAAAATCAACGATCAGGAGCGCCGGGCTCCTTCCAAAACCGACCCGCCCGCCAATTCCATTTCGTTGATAGATGGATCCGGCGTCGCCTAGTTCCTGTTCGAAGCCTCCGTCGTTCATTTCAAGTCGTTCGGGATAATGCTGCCGTTATCAGCGATCAGTTCATCATCCAGGTAGAAACGGTGGTGGCGCAAAGCAAAATCCTGGTGGCATCCGGTGGTGTGCTTGCCGCCAAAGGTGGCATTTTCGCCCAGCGCGATGAGCGTGGTTCCATACATGGTTCGCCCGTCCTGACCGATTACATCGAGCGGATCCTGGAACGCCAAGGAGTTCCACAAAGCCTTGGGGTGCGAACCCCAGCCCAAGTGAGAAATCGCAAATCCTTCCGGGTCCCGCCAGCCCTCGATGTAGTCACGGATCATGAAAGCGTCATAGCCGCCTTCAATTGATTTAACAGCCCCCTTCTCGAAATGCATTTTGACCGGAGTCGTGAGAAATCGTTTCGCTGGATACCAGATATCTCCCGCGTCCATGATCAACACGCCCTCGCCTATTCCTTCATTCGGGATGGTGTATTGAAAAGCTCCCGGCCAGTGATCCCAGCGTCCCGGTTCGTCCGTGTAACCGTACTGACCGATCACTGGACGCGAGGTCATGTCGAACCAAACCTGGGTGCCACTGCCGGATTCCAGGCGAATGCGCTTGGCCTTCTTCAGACGCGCCATTCCAAGCTCGACACGCGCTTTGTCTTCGGGAGTCGGAAACAGTCTCTGTAACGCCTCCACCGGATCGTGAACCATCAGAATCCGCGTGCCAGCGCCGAGAATTTCTCGTTGCTCCTTTGAGTGCAGCAATCCCCCGCTTGACAGGTCGATGACCATGTCGGCCCTTTTCAGAGTCTCGACTGCCAGCTTCGAACCCGACAGGATTGCCGAAGAGACGTTGCCGCTGCGCATCACCGGCACCTGCTCCGGCGGCGGCGAAGGCATCATCAGCATCATGGTGTCCGAGCCGATGCCGCGGGCCGCGCCGTACATGGCAGCCGCATATTCCTGATTGCTATCGGGTTCGGTGAGGATGACCAGGGATTCGGTGGGCCTCAGCTTGCAAAGATCGAACATGCGCCGGAAGAGGGGAACCAGTTCGGCGGTGCGAAACGAGGTAGCGGTTGCGACGGACATGTTTGGCTCGAGCTCCTTGCTCTGCCGAGAAGTCGCTATGTTTGAAGTTCTCTAATGAACTAAGTTCTTCGCAACTCGGCGCCTGAAAGTATATGGCCTCGTCGAATACTGTCAAGAACTTTCGCGGCACCCGGCAGGAATACCCGGTCGTCGCAAGGACCGACTCATACAAACCGCAGGCGGCGATTTCCCTGCCAGCTCACGTTCTCGGGAATCGAGTCTGCGAAGCGAAGGAACGCGCGATATTCCGCGCAGAGGCGGCCGCCCGCCGGTATCCATCCGTATGCTGGCGTATCGAAAAGGGTCCCCAGTGCAACCATTTCCCTCCGCGAACCGAGGATGGGGGATTTGCCGAACTCCATTCCACAGGCGAGCGCCTTTCCATGCCAGGGAGGATCGGACCGCATATGATTCTCTTCCCACCGGCAAAGCCAAGGAAAATCTCGCCGCTTCCAGGCGTAGCCAAAGAGCAGAGTCGACTTCGGCGACCAGGCGGCGAAGAAGGCGTCTTCGCGATGCGGATCGACGAGATGGGTGGTAAACCCCGCGGATTTGGATTGCTCTGGAAATACCCGCAGATCGATCAAGCCACCTCCTTTCCGCGGACAAGTCAAACCTTCAAATTCGCTGTCCGGCTCCTGCGCGGATCTGCCATCGCCGAAATTGGCGCCAGCAGTTCGCGCTGTTGTTACCGCAGCCCGAAACTCCGTTCGCCCGGGTTCAAGAAAAGGCGGACCAAGGGTTACGTGCTGGGTCCATGCGATGGGCCGATCGCTTGAGGAGAGATTGTGCAATGTCTCCGTAAAATGAATGGTCTGGCCGTCGTCATCAAGGCCCACCTCACGCTTAAATTGTAGTTGCGCTAAGGGCAGAATTCCGCAGGCGCAAAGCGAGCCATCTCGCACATTCAGCTCATAGTCAACCACCGGGCCTTCCCCATGAATCGGAACCCCGGCGGCAAATTCTTCCGGACTAGGCGAACCATAGGTATCGAGACAAATGCTGTGGCCCATGATTCCCGAGAGGATCAGCGCTTCATCGCTTGACCCATACTCCGGATGAGTTTCGCGGCCATACGAAGAGGGCTCTATGCTTGACCAGGGAGGAATCCAAAGAGGGTTGATGTTTGTGGCTTTGTGAAGAATTTCCGCAACGTGCCCGCCACCGGCTAGAACCGTAACTCGTAGGGAACGATTCTCGATGCTGGCCGCCTTGCGACCCCTGTAGGTTCCCAATCTCATGGCTCACCGGAGCTTTTCCACTGTAGCCAGCCTCAAGCAAGGGCCTTCGGATGCGCTCCCAATACTTCCGCGCCGGTCCTGGCAACCAGCACGTCGTCTTCGATCCGGAATCCACCCACAGCCTTTTTGTAAACGCCCGGCTCCACGGAAGTGAACATGCCCTCTTCCAGGATTTCCGATGAACTGGGTGAAAGAATGGGAGATGACTCGTGGTAACGAAATCCCAAGCCGTGACCAGTGATATGCGGGAAATAGTCGGCATAGCCCGCATCCTGAATGGCGCTACGCGCGGCTTCGTCGACTTGCGACGCTCTTGCGCCGGGTCGGATCTCGCGGATCGCCGCTTCCTGCGCGCGCCGCACCGCCTCAAAAATTCGCGACTGTTCTTCCGTCGCTTTCCCCGCGCTCCGGACTCGGGTCCGGTCGGCCCAGAAACCATCAACCACAACGCCGAGTTCCAGCAAAGCGACTTCGCCGCCCTGCAAGCGCCGTGTGGTCGAAACCTCGTTGGGGCGGTACCCGACCGCGGTTTCCTCCGGCCCAACCGCAACTTGCGCAAAGGCCCGCACGCGCAGAGCCCCGCGGTGCCCTGTTCCCACAGCCATCACGTCACGTTCGACTTGCGCCGCGAGTTCCACGCCTGATACTCCAACTTCTACGATCCGGTCGAACGTGCTCAGTCCAATGCAAGAAATCTCGCTGGCAATCCGCAACTTTTCCTTTTCGTATTCGGTTTTTGTGCGGCGCTCCCTTTGTAGCAAAGCAGAAACATCCACCAGTTTGCTATACGGGAATGCCTCGCGAAGAAGTTCGCGGTGGTGTTCTCCAGGCAGCAGAAATTCCGCGGAATTCCAGGAAGGCGCCGCTACCTCCAAGCGTTCCTCGAACCCGATGCAACTCCACCGCTTATCCTTTGCAATACCGGATAGGATCTGCAGGATTGCCTCGCCTGGCACTCCGGCTTCGAGCACGCCGTAGGTGTAGTGGGATAGCTTCGTTTCCCACACCGAACAGCGCGTTTCCGCCTCATAGCAATGAGGAGCGATTGTGTGCGCAGGCCCGTCCACGGGAAAAACGAAAACCGTGGCGCCGATCATGGGCCAAAATCCGCTTAACAACAGGACGTTTTCAGGCAAACGCAAGACCAGTACATCGATGCCTTCCTCCTGCATAGCCCGCCGCATCCGATCCAAACGTTCTTGGTTTACCATGTGTGGTCACTCCGTGGCGTTTCCTGAGAGCTCAAGCGACTACTCGCCATCGCGTCACGATTGCGGATTGCACCGGATCATTTTGCGCTTCTCGATAGGCCAGGAACTGCTGGAAATGCGGAGAAGCCACATGAGCATCCAGCGCCGCTTGGCTTTGGAATTTTTCGTAAAACATGAACTTGCCGGGGTTTTCCGGGTCGCTGTGCAGCTCGTAGGCTAAACACCCAGCTTCATTTCGGGTGGGCGCCAGCAAGCAGCGCAACTGCGTCGCAAGGTCCTGTTCGCGACCGGGCACGGCTTGCATGTGAACGTTTAATACGATGGGAGTTTCGCTCATCATGGGCCTCGCTGGATTGATGGCTAGTGTTTCGCCGATGCATCTTTGGGCAGCGCAAAAGCGATATAGGAGCGCGGGAAGCTTTCCGTGGCAGGTGGCGGCGGTCCGTCCCGCGGAATTTCCGTCACCTTGGCAGAAGTTGCGCACACTACCAGATATTCCTGTCCGTCGACTTCATAAACGGCCGGAACGCCCTCGGAGGCCGCTGGCATGGTGAAGGACCAAACTTCCTTACCGGTCTCTTCATCGAAAGCGCGCAGCTTGCCTTCGTCCCGCGTGGCCATGAAGATCAAACCACCCGCGGTAACCACCGGCCCGTTGCGCGGCATCATGATCCCACCGCCCTCGACACCCTGCGCGGTGGATGCCGGAGAATCTCCAACCGGCATTTGCCACTTGATGGTGCCCTGGTTCAAATCGTAAGCGGTCAGTGCAGACCACGGAGGATTGATGATGGCGGGCTGCAAACCGTATCCGGACCAGTACCTCTTCGGTAGGGCAACGCCACTCGCTGGCGCCGGTGTGGGCGTAGCCTTCTCTTCAGCAATAGTGGAGGCGGTAACCGGCTGCTCAAGATACTGAACCAGATCGTGGACCAACGCGTCGTATAGGTCGGGATATGCCGGCATCTCTTTATAGCCGTTGTGCACCAGGCTCTTGATCAGCGGCTCGCCATATACGGTTCGGGCGTTCTCTAGAGACGGAATCGCGGGAGGAGCGCCCTGGTGATCCGTTCCGTGACATCGCTCGCAATAAAAATGGTAGACGGCTGCGCCGCGCTGGAGTGGCGGCGCGTCGGTGGGAATCTCCCAGAGAAAGGGCGGCAACCGGTTCTCCAGTTTCAGGATCGCAGGTATGTTCATCGCGTAGACAAACATCCAGCCTCGGGTGGGATCCGAAGCCGTCATTCCCCAGTTCGCACCGCCGTGGTTGCCGGGCATTTGGATGGTGTCGGTTAGGCCCGGAGGCGTGAACAATCCCTTGTTTACCGCCCCCGCGACGATTTTCTTCCAGCGGTCGCGATCAGCCGGCGTCAACAGATAAGGATCCAAGTCTGCAAGAGTAAATTTTTGCCGCGCGAAGGGCTCGGGTTTGCTCGGAAACGGTTGCGTCGATGAAGAAGCTTCTTCAGGGACTTCGGATTTTGGAACTTCACGCTCTTCGACGGGCCAGATCGGCTTGCCTGTTTCGCGATTGAAAACGTATAGGAATCCTTGTTTGCTGGCCTGCGCGACGATCGGCAGCTCTTTCCCCTCGTGGCGGATGGTCAGCAACTGCGGCGCGGCCGTCGCGTCGTAGTCCCATAAATCGTGATGCACAAGCTGAAAGTACCAAATCAGTTTTCCGGTTTTTGCGTCCAGCGCAAGCAGACTGTCCGCGAAAAGATTGTTTCCCTTGCGATCGGCTCCATAGAAGTCGTAAACCGGAGCGCCGGTCGGTACATACACGAGCCCGCGCTGCTCGTCCAAACTCATCTCTCCCCAGCAGTTCGTACCGCCTCCGGTCTTCCAGGCGTCTTTCGGCCAGGTCTCGTAGCCAAATTCACCGGGATGCGGGATGGTGTGAAAAATCCAGGCCATTTTTCCGGTTCGCACGTCGTAAGCACGGATGTCACCGGGCGGGGATCCGTACTCTTCCCCGGTCGAGGAGCCCAGAATAATCAGATCGCCGTAAATCTGTCCCGGCGTTGCCGACTGAATCTGAATGATGGTGCTCGGATCGCGGCCGAGGCCGGCCTTCAAGTCCACCGACCCGTCGGTGCCGAAGGTTCGAATCAATTCGCCGCTGCGCGCATCAATGGCTTCAAGACGGTTGCTGAAGGCCATCAAAAGTCTTTGCTCCGACCCGTCTTTGCTTTGCCAGAAATTGATGCCGCGATGCATCTCCATCAGCGGTACATCCTTGGAGTGGTAAACCCAGAGTTGCCGGCCGCTGGCGGCGTCGAGCGCGACGATCGAAGTCTTCTGCGCCAGGACGTACATCGTCTTGCCTACGATCAGCGGGCTGAACTCGTACGGACGCTCGCCTCCGGCGTCGTAACTCCAAGCCACCCGCAAATCGCCCACATTGGAGCGGTTGATCTGCGTCAGCGAGGAGTAATGCGAAGCATCAGGGCTGCCAAGATAGGTGCTCCAGCTGGCATGGGAGTTCTTGCCGCTTCCTTGACGCGCCGCCAGTCGAGCCGCCCACAACGCAGCGCAGATTGCGATTGCCGCGCAAACTGTGATCAAAACGCCCAAGCGTCTGTCGATCATGACGATGTAAAGGTCTCCTGTTAGCCCTTGCCGCTGTTATCGAAAAAAATGAAGGTGCCCTTGCGGGCCGACGTAACCACCTCAATCTTCCCGTCCTGGTTGATGTCCTTGGCCACAATCTGAGTGCCAATGCCGGATGCGTTGTCGATCAGCTTCGCAACCCAGCGGATCGAATCCTTCGACTTTCGCTCCAGCTTGAATCGATAAAGGACAGCAGGGTTGTCCATTTGATTTTCGTCGTAGATATATCCGTGAGACCACCAGCGTTTTCCGGTGACGATGCAGGGAATGCCGTCGCCATCCAGATCCGCCAATGCCAACGCGTGCAATTCCGTAAACGCCACGGACTTGTCGGTCTCTTCCCAACCCTGGCGGTCAGCCACGGGTGTTGCGGGATCTCCCATGATCAGGTGGCGCTTCCAGGTGGAGTTCCCCTGCCCGTCCTTTTGTTGTTCAAACCAGGCCAGACCCGGCCCGTGAGCATTCAAGCTGGAAATGACATCGGGAATCCCGTCGCCATTGACGTCATAAACAAAAATGTCAGCGCCGCCGCGCAGGAACCATTCACCCTCGGTCGCGCCAAAGGGAACCGGGTGGAACTTCCACAGACCTTTCGTCCCCGCAGGGGGTTGCTCCCACCATCCGCTGGCTTGCACTATGTCCGCCCGGCCGTCTCCGTTTACGTCTCCAACTCCAAAGCCGTGCGGTCCCCAACTGCCTTTGTCCGACACCGGAAGAAACGTCCATGGCTTGGTCCGATCAGACGGATCCGGTTTTGCGTATCCGATCCGGTCGTCCTGCGACATGACCAACTCGGGATGTTTGTCGCCATCGATGTCGACGAGCAGCGTCGTTTCCGCACTTACCGATGGAACAATGACGTAGTTGTCCCAGTGGCGAAGCTGGCCTCGAGGATTTACAAACAGGTAGGCGGCAAAGCTGGGCATGGGTCCGAAACCCATGATCATCAGGATGTCCGGCCAACCGTCGCCCGTAAAGTCGTGGACGTGAATCAGAAAGGTGTTTGAATAATTTCCGCCCTCATGTCGGCCGCCGGGATTGACCGTGGTGGGCGGGAAAATCTCACGGGCGGTTTTGAAATCGGGGCCAACATAATAGAAAGGACCGGCGATGATTTCATCGAAGCCATCGTGGTTTAGGTCACCTGCAGCCACTCCTTCTGAGTAAAAAAGGTCGGTCATCTGGCGATACTTGGACCCACCCGCATTTGCGGCCAGCCCTGCGACGCGCTGGGTGAGATCGAAAATGGAAAGGTCCTTGAACCTGGCCGTAGCGCCGGCCCCTCCGGAAACATGAAACGCCAGTTCTCCAAATTGGCTTCTTTCCTCCGCGATCTT
>Ga0185299_10003193_pt1 | contig 22564 bp, 21 predicted proteins | sample PaiPotPPA55metaG_FD_128002 | JGI IMG/M metagenome (GOLD analysis project Ga0185299, IMG submission 128002) | Iron sulfur acid spring bacterial and archeal communities from Banff, Canada, to study Microbial Dark Matter (Phase II) - Paint Pots PPA... ... | reverse complement strand
GTTCCGCCTGACCCTCGCCCGCGCAGTGAATCGCGATACAGCGCGGGGTTCCAGCGGCTCGGCTTGAGGTCAGCTCGGCAAATACTCCCTACGTCGCGCTCGCTTCCAGCAGCGGATCGGCCTGCTCCCGCGCAAGATCAGCCAGTTCCAACTGAAGATTACCGGGATTGGTGGCGTAAGCCAGTCCGGTATCCATGTCGAGGGTTCCTTCGCGGATCATTCTGTCGATTTCGCCGTCGAAGTGCTGCATGCCGTCCTCGCTGCCGACGCGCATGCAATCCAGCAAGGTCTTGCCCTCGCCTTCGCCTTTTTCCACGTACTCGCGAGTGCGCAGCGTCGACTTCAATATTTCAATGGCAGCGATTCGTCCAGTTCCATCTTTGCGAGGGATGAGTCTCTGCGAAACGATGTAGCGAAAGCTCTTCGCCAGTCGGTTGCGCACCGTGTGTTGTTCGGCCATGGGAAAAACTCCCGCGATTCTCTCCACCGTCTTCGAAGCGTCGATCGTATGCAACGTAGAGAGGACCAGGTGGCCCGTTTCCGCCGCCTCCATGGCGATCTCGATGGTTTCACGGTCGCGCATCTCACCCACAAGAATCACCTTCGGAGCCTGGCGCAGCGCCGCCCTTAAGGCCAGCGCAAAGCTCGGTGTATCGGCGTGCAACTCCCGCTGATGAACAATGCAGTTCTTGTGGGGATGCAGAAACTCGATCGGGTCTTCAATGGTGAGCACGTGATAGAACTGCTCTCTGTTAATCTTGTCGATGATCGCTGCCAGCGTAGACGATTTGCCGGATCCGGTCGGGCCGGTCACCAGCACAATTCCGTTGCGCAGGTTTGCAATCTTCCCCAACTCAGAAGGCAAATTCAGAGCTTCGAAGTCCGGGGCCTTGCCGGGAATTACCCTCATCACCACGGCACAAGTGCCGCGCTGCATGAAGACGTTGACCCGAAATCGACTGGAACCCGGCAGACTGTAGGAAACATCACACGATCCGAGTTGCTTCAGGTTGTCGATTGCATGCTGGTTGTCGCCGATCAAATCCGCCCCAATGCGGCGGGTGTCTTCACTGGTGAGGGCGCGCGCGGTTCCGGCGGAGGCCAGTTTGCCGTTGATTTCGACCAGCGGCGGCTTTCCGGGCGAGAAAAAGAGATCGCTAACCTTCGCTGAAGTTCTTAGCATCGACGCCAAGAGTTCGGGAGTCGAGATCGGTGCAGCAGCAGGGGCAGCGGCGGTTGCGGCCCGCGCGGCGGCGACAGGTGCAGCAGCAGTAGGAACGACATTCGGTGGGCGATTGGCAGGGGATGACATATATGAGGTGGTCCTGTTCTCGTTGATTGTCCCGATCGTACAGTAGTCGCTGTCGAATTGATTGGGATGCTGGCGCAGTGGCGTTACCTAGGTCACGCCGGCTGAGGACATATTCATTGCGGGATTGCGATTACTCCACGGCCTGTGTTTTTGGATTGATTTTCGATCAGTGCGTTTGGAGAATCGCGTCGGCCACGCGAGCAGCTTCTACGGCCGGCTTTACGTCGTGCGTTCGCAAAATGTGCGCACCCTTGAGGATCAGGGCAGTGTGGGCTGCGAGATTTCCGTAAAGCCGGTCGGCAGGGGCAGCGTCTTTTCCATCTTTCGCCAGCGTGCGGCCGAGGAACGATTTTCTTGATGTGCCCGCCAGCAGGGGAAAGCCGAGCGATTGCAATTCCTGAAAGTGAGCCATTAGAGGATAATTCTGCTCGAAGTTTTTTCCGAAGCCGAAGCCGGGATCAAGTGCGATTCTTTCCCTGCGTACGCCGGCCAGCACGGCCGCCTCCGCCCAATCGCGGAGTTCGCGCTTCACCAGCAGAACGATATCGCCGGGTGGCGGCAAGGTGCGCCATTCTTCGGGACGGCCGCGCATGTGCATCAGAACGGCCCCACATTTTAGTTCGGCAATCGTCCTGGGCATCAGCGGATCCCAGCGCAGCGCACTAACATCGTTGACGATCCCGGCTCCGGCCGCCGCGGCGGCGCGTGCCACGCCGGCTTTGTACGTGTCGATAGAGATCAGCGCATCTGGGCGCAATTTCCTGATCCCTGTGATCACGGGCAATACGCGCCGTAGCTCTTCGTCGACGCTCACGGCGACCTTGGCGCCGGGACGCGTCGATTCTCCGCCAACATCAATCATGTCGGCGCCTTCGTCAAGCAACTGGAGCGCGTGCTCGATCGCTTTTTCGGAATCGAGATACAGGCCGCCGTCAGAAAAAGAGTCCGGCGTGACGTTGACGATGCCCATGATCAGCGTCCGCTTGCCCAGTTCGAGCGTGCGCGTGCCCAGGCTCCACTGAAAGACAGCTCTCATGCGGCAGATTCTAAATGAAAGGGAGAGTGCGCGAGCGGATCCGGCTAGCGGCGCCGGACTGCCGCATCCCGCATGCGCATGGAGCGGAGCGCGCCGGGACCGGTGCCCCTCGGCGGTTTGCGCATTCCGTCGAGCAGGTCCTTCAGCACCACTGCATTGTTGTGCATCTCGTTCTTCGAGGCATACAAGAGCGTGAGGCGTGTCCTCTTGTGGGCCAGGCTGTACAGTTTCTGCAAATCTTTTTCTGCTTCCGGGCGGGACAATTCCTTCAGATAACGCTTGCGAAAGAGGGTCCATTGTTCCGGTTGAGCGTGGTACCACTTCCGCAGCGCGTCAGAGGGAGAAAGATCGCGAAGCCATGCATGCAGGGCGATTTCAGTTTTTCGAAGACCGCGAGGCCACAGGCGGTCGACGAGAACGCGCGCTCCGTCGGAACGCGACACCGGTTCGTAGACCCGCTTCACGGCAACTGGCATGGCTTTGCAGATTTCCTCTATCATTGTAAGTCCAGTGGAACGGCAGCGGCTGTGGGAAACCGCGCACAAATACAGATCATCGAAGGGTCGCGATAAAGATGCGAGTTGCAGAGTTCGATGAGTGGCGTCACCAGAAGAGCGTCATACGCAATCGGCGATGGTTCACCACGGCCATGGCCTCATGCTTTGCGCTCACCGCGCTCACGGGTTGCGATGTCGAGCGCCGACAATCGGACGCCGAACTTGGCCTCAACCCGCAGCAGGCCGCCGGACGCAAGATTTATGACAACTACTGCGACCGCTGCCATCGGCCTTATTCCACCAAAGGGAAAAAAGGCCCAGGATTGAAGGGCATATTCCAGCACCAATACCTTCCAATGAGCGGGTTGCCGGCGAATGACGACCGCGCCAGCGAGATCATCCGCTTTGGCCGCCACGAAATGCCGGGCTACAGCCAGACGCTGGACCAGCAAGGCATGCAGGATCTGCTGGCTTACCTGCACACGCTTTAGCGGTTGAGTCAGCCGTGCGTAGATCGTCCTCTTCATGGGATAATCTCCCCGTGAAAAACGCTGCGCTATCGGAACTCTTTCGCAAGCTTCCTTCGGTGGATGACGTGATGAGTGCGCCAGCGGTTAGTTCGCTAGAGGCAAGCTATGGCCACGATCCCGCCGTGGACGCGGTTCGCGTCGTGCTGGCCCGGTTGCGGCAGGAAATCACTTCGGGACTGCTGGACGAGGATGCGCTGGAGCTTGCGCTCTCAGGTCTGGCCGGTGCGGTGGAGAAAGAACTGCGCCATGCGCTGGGTTATTCCCTGCGGCCTGTGATCAACGCCACTGGAGTGATCCTGCATACCAACCTCGGCCGCGCCCCGCTGAGTGATGCGGCGATCCAGCACATCCGCGAGACTGCCGCGAATTATTCGAATCTGGAATTCGATCTGGATGCGGGAGATCGTGGCAAGCGGGACGTGCATTTGGATCGGTTGTTTCGCAAACTGCTGAGCGAGGAAGTGCAAACCGCCGAGCTTCGCTCGGCTGGACGGGCCGGAGTGCCCGTCCCCGCACGAGGGGCTGTCTCTACACGCGCAGTCTCGACCATCGTCGTGAACAACAACGCTGCTGCGGTTTTGCTGGCGCTGAACACTCTGGGTGATGGCGGAGAAGTCATCGTTTCGCGTGGCGAACTGGTAGAGATTGGCGGCTCGTTTCGCATTCCAGATGTGATGGCCAAGTCAGGCGCAATTTTGCGCGAGGTGGGGACGACGAACCGCACCCGCGCCGCTGACTACGAACGAGCTATTACTGAACGAACGCGGCTGCTGCTGCGCGTTCACCGCTCGAATTTTGAGATCACGGGCTTTACCGAGCAAGTGTCCGCGGCGGAGTTAGTCGCGCTCGCCCGCAAGCGCGGCATTTCTCTGATGGAAGACTTGGGCAGCGGCGCGCTTTTTGATCTCCGCTCTGTCGGAATCGGCGAACCGGGCGTACTCGACAGCTTGCGGACCGGCGTCGACATCGTCACGTATAGCGGCGACAAATTGCTCGGCGGGCCTCAGGCTGGATTGATCAGCGGCAGCGCGGAATTGATTGCGCGCATGCGATCGAATTCTCTGTTCCGCGCCTTGCGCGTGGATAAACTGGTCTACGCCGCGCTGGAAGCGACACTGCTCGCCTACGTCCGGCGCGATCACGACTCAATCCCCATGCTGTGCATGATGCGTCTCACCAAGGAAGCAATCGGTGAACGGGCTAAAGCGCTGGCAGATCGAATTAACACGCCGAGGTTGAAGATTGAAATCGTGGACGGTGAATCGCTTCTCGGCGGTGGCGCCGCGCCATCTTTGGTTCTGCCCACGCGAGTGCTCGCGCTGACATGCGAAGGCCTTAGTGCGGACGAACTGGCCACGCGCCTGCGGAGTGCCGATCCTCCAATCATCGCGCGCGTCGACGAAGGCCGTGTGTTGCTGGATTTGCGCACGGTGTTTCAAGAGCAGGATGAGGCGGTCGCTGCTGCTCTTGGTCGCATCGTGGCGTGAGGTTTCGCATCGAAAAGACGTTGGCTCTCCTCTGCACTATCGGACACTCGACCCGTGCGCTCGATGAACTTGTCGAGGCTCTGAGGGCCCACCAAATTCAGACACTCGTGGATATTCGTGCCTTTCCCATGTCGCGGCGGCTGCCGCAGTTCAATCGAGAATCCCTGGAAAAGAGTTTGCCCGCGGCTGGAATCCGCTATGCTTGGATGAAGGCCCTTGGCGGCTATCGCAAGCAGAGTCGCGAAGACTCCCCGAACATCGGGCTTCGCAACGCGAGCTTCCGCAATTACGCCGACTACATGTTGACCTCGGAATTTGAAAATGCGATGGCCGAACTGGTTGCGCTGGCCGAGAGTTCACGCACCGCCTACATGTGTGCCGAGCGCGTATTCTTTCGCTGTCACCGCATGCTGGTGTCGGACTGGCTGGCCGCGCACGGGCATGGCGTGATGCATATCGACGGGACAGGACCAGTCAAACCGCATCACCTTACCGCCGAAGCTCGCTTGATAGATGGCGGATTGATTTACCGTGGAGACCGTCTGCGGTAGAGTGTCGAAATCATGATCGTCGGCACAGGCATTGACATCGCCGAGGTTCCGCGCATCCGGGAATCGATTGCACGCTTTGGCGATCGCTTTCTGCGGCGCATCTACACCGCTGGCGAAATCCGCTATTGCGACTCCAAGGCCAACCGGGTGGAGCGCTACGCGGCGCGCTTCGCCGCCAAAGAAGCGGCCATGAAGGCTCTGGGCACGGGCTGGAGCCACGGGGTCCGCTGGCGGGATTGCGAAGTTGTCCGCATGCCGGGCGGACGCCCGACCATCGCTTTTCATGGAAAAGCTGGCGAGATTGCCGCCAGGCTGGGCATGACGAATGCCGCACTCTCGCTCTCGCACACCGCCGAGCAAGCTATCGCACAAGTCATTCTCGAGAGCTAGCCGTGTCTGGGTGAGGCGCGCTCCAGCACGCTCGTCATCCCGAGCGAAAGCTCGGGATCTGGGTGTTTGCCTGCAGCGACGACACAGCCGACGCAGGCAGACCAAGATACCTCGCCTCGCTCGGGATGACAATCTCGGTTACGCGATGACAGTGTCGGGTACGGGATGACGGTTGGTTGTGAGTGCCGCACTCTGGCGCTCCCTCTGCTAGACTGGCAAATTCCAATTCATTATGTCCGCAATCATTCAGGCTGCACCGGCGGTTTCTACGTCCAGTGAGGTTCCCGAGCGCACGCTTTTCGCGGGTCTGGGGCTCACCAGTTTTGCCGCGCTGTTGCTCGAACTGGCGCTGACTCGATTGTTTTCCGTGGTGCTCTTCTACCACTTCGCGTTTCTCGCGATTTCGATTGCGTTGCTGGGACTGGGCGCGGGCGGAGTGTTCGCCTACTTGCTGAAGAAGCGTCTTGCCCGGACAGACACGCGCGCCCTGGCGGCGCGGCTGTGCATAGACAACTCCATCCTGGTGTTGTTCGTATTGGAAATCGTCCTGCGCGTGCCGGTCGCACTCGAAGTGTCGGGGAGGAATTTTCTGCACCTGAGCGCTATCTATGTCGCCGCGGCGCTGCCATTCTTCATGACTGGATTGCTGTTTTCGGTGGTTTTCGCGCGCGAGACTTGGCGCGCCCCCCGGCTTTACGGAGCGGATTTGGGTGGCGGCGCCCTCGCGTGCCTGACGGTGGTTCCGCTGCTCAACTGGATCGGAGCGCCGAACACCATTCTGGCAGCCTCCGTTGCGATGGCTGCGGCCGCCATGATCTGGGCAGCGTCGCCGACAACACGCAAGGTGGCAGGTGGCCTGCTGGCTCTGTTCGTTGTCCTGATTGTGGCGAACCATTCTAGCCGGCTGATCGATGTGACCTATGCCAAGGGTCTGTTTCGCGACCCGGGCTGGGTGGAGTTTGCCCGCTGGAATGCGCTATCGCGGGTGGAAGTGGATCACCAGGGTCAGGCCAAGACCATCGTCATTGACGCCGACGCTTCCACTTTCATCATGAGCTGCGACCTGGCGCACTGGCATGACACGACCTGGGAACGCGATCTCATGTCGGCTCCGCCGGCGCTGGCCAATGTTCTGCGGCCGCGCGGGGAGTTCGCGATCATCGGGCCGGGCGGCGGTGTTGACGTGCTGCGCGCGGTAGCCAACGGCAGTCCCAGCGTGACCGGCGTTGAAATTAATCCCATCATTGCCGATACGATCATGCGCGGGCGTTACGCCGATTACGCGATGCATCTTTACGATCGTCCCGAAGTTCACATTCACGTGACCGATGGCCGCTCCTACCTGCGCTCCACGCCGCAACGCTTCGATGTGGTTCAGATGACGCTGGTGGACACCTGGGCGTCCACCGCAGCTGGCGCCTTCGCGCTGAGTGAAAACAATCTCTACACCGTTGAGGCCTTCCGGGAATACTTCGAACATCTCAAACCCGACGGGATGATCGCCATCACTCGCTGGGAATTCCGCCGGCCGCGGGAGGCGCTACGCGTGGTATCGGTGGCGATGCAAGCCTTGCATAGTCTTGGTGTAGCGGATCCGGCGCGCAACTTTATCGTGGCTTCGCAAGGGCCGCTCGATGAAGACGGCATCCCCGTTGTGGTTCTGGCCAAGAAAAGCGCTTTCACCCCCGAGGAAGAGTCCGCCGTGCAGGCTCATTTCAAGAAATATGCCGAACTCGCTGCGCTGTATCTGCCTTCTAATCCTGCCAAGAATCCTTTTGCCGAGCTGATCGCGAGCAACGATCCTCACCAGTTTTCCCAAAGTTATTCCTATAACGTGGCGCCGGTCAGCGATAACGCCCCGTTTTTCTTTTTCACGCTCAAACCCGGACAAATCCTTGCCGAAGGGCTGCGACGGCAGGGAATTGACTGGAAGGTAAACCTGGGCGTGCTGGTGCTGATTCTGCTGCTGGTTATTTCTCTGGCGGCGGTGCTGGCCTTCTTGATTCTGCCGCTCGCGCTCCAGGGAGGCCGCCAGTCGCCGCTTCCCCTGCTTTATTTTGTAGCGGTCGGCCTGGGTTACATCCTGGTGGAAATTGCTTTTATCCAACGCTTCGTGCTCTTTCTGGGTCATCCGACCTTTGCGTTGACCGTGGTGATCTTTTTGCTGATGCTGTCGAGCGGGGCCGGAAGCCTGTTTTCGCGCCGCTGGCTTCCCCGCACCGAACTGGCCCGGAGGCCTATTGTGCTGGTGATCGCCGCGCTGCTGGTGGACGTATTCTTCCTGCCGGATTGGCTGGAAGCATGGGTAGGATTAGGGCTTTACGCCCGAATTGGGGTAAGCGGCCTCCTGCTGGCGCCGCTCGGCTTCGTGATGGGAATGCCGTTCCCCACGGGCTTGCGGGCGCTGGCTGCGAGTCCTATCGTCGGCATCCCCAGTGGGGCGAATGTTGAGGACAACGCCGTGGAGTGGGCATGGGCGATGAACGCCGCCGCCAGCGTGCTCGGTTCCGTGCTGGCCATGGTGATCGCCATCCAATTTGGCTTGACCGTGACCCTGACCTGCGGAGTCGCGGCCTACCTGCTCGCCCTGTTGCTGCTGCCAACCCTTCGAGCACAACGAACTTAAAGAGTGGGCTCGGGGTTTGCTATGATGCTGCGAAGGGACAGCAGGGGCGTGGGACTGTTCCGTGTGGCGCAGATCGCAGTCTGAGGAAATCACTTGCCAAGTCAAAAGCAGCTCAAGTGGTCGCAGCTTCGCGTAGGTATCACGGTGATTATCGCGAGTTTGGTTTTGGCGCTGCTTTTATTTCTCATGTCCGGAACCACCGGGTTCTCCCACCGGATCACCCTGATCTCATACTTCGACAACGCAGAAGGATTGCGGGTGGGCGCGCCGGTGCGGCTGAGTGGCGTGGATATTGGCAACGTCTCAAAAATTCTCATCGTTCGCGACAAAGACAAGCAACTCACTCCCGTTGAAGTGGTGATGAAGGTGAGCACCAAATACGGCTTCAACCTCCGCCGGGACACGGTCACTTCGCTCGAGACTGCCGGCGTGTTAGGCGAGACTTTCATGGATATGAACAGTTCGCAGGCCATCGGTCCGCCGGCGCAGGATGGGGATACGCTTCCCACCCGCGTGCATCCCGATTTCAACGAGGTAGTGCGCTCCAGCCAGAGCACGCTGCAGAATATGGACGCGCTGCTGAAGCGTGCCGACCGCATCCTCGCCTTTGCGGAAAGCGGCAAGGGCTCCCTCGGCAAGTTGATTTACGATCCCACGCTCTATGACCGCCTCTCGCAGACGGTCGCGGAACTCAAACAAGTTGTGGACGAGATCGCGAAGGGACAAGGCAGCCTGGGCAAGTTAATTAATAGCAATGACGCGTACGAAAAGTTTGTTGCGACTCTCGATAAGATGAATGCCGTGGTGGACGACCTGCAAGCAGGCAAGGGCACGGCCGGAAAATTCTTGAAGGACCCGACTCTCTACAACAATGCCAATGACACCGTCGCCAACTTGAAAAAGGTGAGCGATGACCTGCAAGCAGGCAAGGGCACGGCGGGAAGGTTGCTCAAAGACGAGGAACTAGGGAAGAAGATTGACACCACGATGACCAAGCTGGCGGCGCTGACCAGCGACCTCGAGGCGGGCAAGGGCACGGCCGGAAAGCTCTTCAAGGACGAGACTCTGTATAGCAATGCCAACCATGTGATGGAGGAGACTCAGGGCTTGATCAAGGCGATCCGGGAGAATCCCAAGAAGTATCTCAGCATCAAGCTGCACATCTTCTGAGCAAGGGGGTCTGAGAGCGCGAATCTCCTAGATTTCCGCTTCGCCTTCGAGGTAGAAGACGCACGCGCCTTCCAGTTCGACACGATCGCCCGCCAGTCGGCAAATGATCTCACCTCCGCGCCGCGAGGCCTGAAAAGCGCGAAACCCATTCTTGCCCAGCCGTTGCGCCCAGTACGGCGCCAGCATGCAGTGGGCAGCGCCGGTCACAGGATCCTCCGGAATGCCCTTGGCTGGAGCGAAGTAGCGGCTGACGAAGTCGTAGATTCCGTCGCCCGATGCGGTCACGATCACACCGGGGCGGTCCATGCGGGCAAGCACCGCCATATCGGGAGCAAGCTCATGCACGACCTTTGCGCTTTCGAGCAAGGCCATGTAGTTGAATGCGTTGACCACTACTTCGACTGGAACCATGCCCAGCGCCTGGGCTAGCTCGGGAGGAGCCGAGACTGGCTCGGAAGGCCTCGCCGGGAAGTCCATGACGTAACCTGCACCCACGCGCTTCACCGTCAGCGGCCCGCTCGCCGAGTGGAATACCACCCTACTGCGTTCCGGCTCCAGTCGCTCCATGACCACTGCGGCGCTGGCCAGAGTGGCATGGCCGCAGAGCGGCACCTCGATCATGGGCGTGAACCAGCGCAAGCGATAGTCGGCGCCTTCGGGAACCAAGAAAGCCGTCTCCGCTAGATTGTTTTCGGCGGCAATGGCCTGGAGCACCGCGTCCGCCGGAAAGCTCTCCATTGGCATGACCGCAGCCGGATTTCCTGCGAAGCGGCGAGTGGTGAAGGCGTCAATCTGAAATATACGAGTACGCATAGCTTAGTGCTCGCCGATGCCGAAAATCGCGCCCAGCAGCAGAATCGCGAGCACGCCAAACGAGATTGCCCCGAACTTCCAATCCTTTTCGCGCAAAAAAAGAACGCCCGCAACCAAAACCCGAACGACGGGTGTGGCCAGCATCAGCAGCACCCCGGCCCGTTCAATTTCCTGCGGAATGCGGCCGGGAACGAAAAATTCAACCATCAATCCCGCCAGCATGATGAAGAAGCATCCGAACGCGCCCACGCGCAGCACGAGGGCAACCACGCGATCGAAGGCCGGCTCCCGCACTTGACTCATGCCACGCCTCCCGCGAGCAGGTGAACGAACAAGTGGCCGGCAAGATAGAGCATGATCGCAACCAACAGATAAACGACGTATTTCGTGTGAATGCGCGGAGCCAGGCGCGCTCCCAGCAGCGACCCCACGAACACACCGACCGCCAGTGGAGCAGCGATGCCAACAAGAATGTCTCCGCGGCGGTAGTAAACGATGGCGCTGGCTGCCGCAGTTACTCCGATCATGAAATTCGACGTGGCCGTGGCCACCATCAGCGGAACGTTCATGAAGATGAACATCACCGGAACCTTGATCGGGCCGCCGCCTATGCCGAGCAAGCCGGAAAGTCCGCCCGCGATCAGCGACGCGCCCAGCCCGAGCGGATAACGTTGCGGCTCGTACCGTGGGATCACGGTTTCACCATTGCCGTTAGGGACGGTCTCTTCCTGATCTTTGACCTTGCCACGACGCAACAAAATCATCACGGAACTGTAGAGCAGAAAACCGGCGAAGAGTCCCTCAAGCGCATTGCGATTGAAGTATCCCACCAGGTAGGCAGTAACGGCCGCGCCAAAAGATGTTGCCAGTTCGAGTGTCATGCCGAGCCGAATGTCTGTGGTGTGCCGTTGGAGATGCACGGAAGAACTGGCTGCCGAGGTGGTAATCACGGCGACAAGGCTGGTGCCAATCGCCTGCCGGATGGGAATTCCAAAATGCAGTGCGAGGATGGGCGAAAGCAAAACGCCGCCGCCGATGCCGGTCAACGCTCCGAGCAATCCGGCGAGGAAGCCCAGCAAGACAAGGAGCGCGCTCAGCATTTCCGCGTCTATGACACCACCCGGGGCGCGGAGGTGGACTCGGCCTGCTCGTGCGCATGATAGCTGGACCGCACCATCGGCCCGGACTCGACGTGGCGGAAGCCGAAGCGCAGCGCTTCACCGCGCAGCTCGCGGAATTCTTCTGGCGTGTAGAAGCGGGCGATGGGCAAGTGGTCGCGCGAGGGACGCAGATACTGGCCGACGGTAAGAATGTCGACGCCGCGGCCGCCGAGATCGCGGAACACCTCGATCAATTCGTCCGTGGATTCGCCGAGGCCGACCATCACGCCACTCTTCGTCACCATGCCCGGAGAAAATCTCTTGGCGTTCTCCAGCAGTGTGAGCGTGCGCTCGTAACGCGCGCCGGAGCGCACCGCGCGATAAAGCCGCGGCACGGTTTCGGTGTTGTGATTGAGCACGTCAGGCTTCGCGTCGAGCACGATCTTTAACGGCCCTTCCAGGCCTTGAAAATCCGGGATCAGCACCTCGATGCGGCAATCGGGAATCAGCTCGCGAATCTCGCGAATGGTCTCCGCAAAAACCCTGGCGCCGCCGACGTTGTCATCATCGCGATTCACGCTGGTCACGACCGCATGCTTTAGGTCCAGCGTCGCCACCGCCTCCGCTACGCGGCGCGGTTCGTCCCAGTCGATGGGCTCCGGCCGGCCTTTGGGCACCGCACAGAATCCGCAGCGCCGGGTGCAGATGTCGCCCAGCAGCATAAAGGTCGCGGTCTTGTGGTTCCAGCACTCGCCGATGTTTGGGCACTGCGCCGACTCGCAAACCGTGTGCAGGCCCAATCCCCGCGCCAGCTTTTTCAGTTCGTGAAAGTTGTCACCAACGGGAGCCTTGGCCCGTAGCCACTCCGGCTTAGGCACACGAAGCGGTGGCCCGACCTCGATCTGAATTAGTTGAGAAGTCCCTGCCATCGATTCGATTCTATCAGTTCACCATCTTCGTCAGCCCACTTCGACCAATCCGTAGGTATGCTGCCAGCGCGTGCGTAGCGCGACCAGGGCGCGACTGATTTCCACCTGCGTGACTTCCGAGTTAGGCCCGGCCATCACCGCCGCGGCTTCACGCTTGGCCAGTTCCAGCAACTGCCGGTCGCGAATCAGGTTGGCCACGCGGAAGCTCGGCATCCCGGCCTGCCGCGTGCCAAAAAATTCTCCCGGCCCGCGCAATTCGAGATCCAGTTCTGCGATCTTGAAGCCGTCATTGGTGTCGACCATGGCGTCAAGGCGGCGCTCGCCCTCTTCCGTCACTTTGCCGCCGGTCATCAAGATGCAATAGGATTTCGCGGCTCCGCGCCCAATACGCCCGCGCAACTGGTGAAGCTGCGCCAGGCCAAAGCGTTCCGCGTGCTCAATCACCATCACGGTCGCATTCGACACGTCCACGCCAACTTCAATCACCGTGGTCGCCACCAGAATCTGCAACTCGCCTTTCTGGAACATGCGCATGACCTGATCTTTCAAATCGGAATCAAGGCGGCCGTGCAGCAGCCCAACCTTCAGATCTGCGAAAACTTTCCCGCTCAGTTCTCGATACATCTTGATCGCGGCTTTCAGTTCAGTCTCTTCATTTTCCGCGATGACCGGATAGACCACATACACCTGATGCCCCTTCGCGACCTGCTTCCGCACAAAATCCCACACCTCGGGCGAGCGGTCGTCGGTGATTCTCCTCGTGACGATGGGCGTGCGGCCCGGTGGAAGCTCGTCGAGCACGCTGAGGTCGAGATCGCCATAAAGAGTCAGTGCCAGCGTGCGGGGAATGGGCGTGGCGGTCATGACCAGGACGTCGGGCTCGGCGGGATTCGTGGCATCTCTGCCTTCACCGGATTTCTTCATCAACTTCAGGCGCTGCAAAACGCCGAAGCGATGCTGCTCGTCGACGATAACCAGGCCGGGTTTCGCGAACTCGACTTTCTCTTCCAGCAGAGCGTGCGTGCCGATGACGAGCTGCGCGTTTCCCTGCCCGATATGGCGGCGCATTTCTCGCTTGCGGTCGGCCTCCAGAGAGCCGGTCAGCAGGACGATGCTGTATCCCGCATTCTCCAGAATCCTGCGCGCGGAAAAATAGTGCTGCTGGGCGAGAATCTCCGTGGGCGCCATCAGCGCCACCTGGCAGCCATTTTCGATGGCGATGATCGCCGCCTGGAAGCCGATGATAGTCTTTCCCGATCCCACATCTCCCTGCAGCAAACGCCGCATGGGATGCGGTTTCTGCATGTCATCAGCAATCTCTTTCAGCACTCGTTTCTGCGCCGCCGTGGGATGGAAGGGAAGAATTTTCTTGATCGCCTGGCGCACCCGGTCGTCGAGACGAAAAGCAATGCCGGTTTGCGCTTTCTGCTGGCGGCGTTTCAGTTCCAGCCCCAGCTCGGTGAAGAACAACTCCTCAAAGATCAGGCGCATGTGCGCGGGCGTGCGCGACGACTGCAAATCCGCGAGGCTCTCTCCAGCTTCAGGCCAGTGAACTTTCCACAATGCCTCCCGCGGCGAAACCAGCGCCAGACGCTCGCGGACGGCCGCCGGAATAGTTTCGGCGAGGTCCGGAGTCAGATCGTCGAGAGCCGTGCGGATGACCCGGCGAAACCAGCGTGCCGTCACGCGTCCCTGCCCCGCCGACTCGTAGATGGGCACGATGCGTCCCATTTCGAGCGATGCCGCGGCTTTGTCCTCCGCGGCATTTCCGCCAGCATCGCCGAGCATCTCAAACTGCGGCTGCACAATCTGCAGTTCTCCGCTGCGCGAGTCCTGCTCCACCTTCCCGTAGAGCGCGATCAACTGGCCGGGCTTGAACTTATCCTGCAGGTAGGCACCATGAAACCAAAGGCAATGCAACTTGGATCGTCCCTGGCCCACGGTTAATTGAAAGATAGGCATCTTCCGCGTGCGAAACAAGCCTGAGTTGCGAACCTCGCCTATTACGGTCGCCATTTCGCCGGCGCGCAATTCCGCAATCCCGCGCGGATTCAGCCGGTCTTCGTAGCGAAAGGGCAGATAATTGAGAAGATCGCCCACCGTGGCAATGCCCTTGGTGGCAAGAATCTCCGCCAGCCGCGGACCAATTCCCTTGACGTACTGCACCGGCGTGGTGAGTTCAAGCATGGCGGAGGTTATGAAGGTCGGACATCATTCAGGCGCTTTCGCGTTAGCCCCGAAGGTAGACGGCATAGAGAACATAAATTGCGAAACCAGCAATAACTACTCCAAAGCCTCTAGTCGTCAGGCGAGCCGTCGGCAGCCCGTATGTGTGAACGAGATGGGATGGCGTGAATCGGTCGGGCCGCACCACATGACCCACGCCGATCACTGCAACGATTACGAGAACAACAACTCCCAGCGTCTCTTTCCGAAGGACGTTCGGCTGCATAGTCGGGATACCGCCATGATCGTAGACCCAGCATTCTCGTCAAGGCAAATGTGGCGTTGATATGCTGTGGGGTCAGCCATGCGGACCCACTCACCATGATCCCGGTGTCTAAACCCTCGGTGCTGATAAATCTGACTCAAGCTCTCTGCGCCATCATCCTGGGCAACGTGGCGTACTTCCTTCTCGCGCCCTCCCTTCCACTGCCGCGCCACCGCCCCTTCCAACTCGACGTAGGCCTGGTCGTGGACTTTTGGTTCTGCGCGGTCGCCTATGGCCTGATCCGCACCGCAAGAAGGTGGAAGTAAAACCGCCAGGTTCCGCAGCGGGGAAAGTTTTCAACGACTGCCTGCGGGACGCCGCCGCAACGTTACTTTAGGAACCTCGGCCAACCGCCCCCGCCACGTTACCATACCCCCTGAGCTATGAATAACATCGCGGTCCTGTACGATGCGGGCCAGGCCGTGCTGTCCACCTTCGATCCGGACGAGGTGCTGCAACGCATTCTGGCCATCGCACGGGACTACTTTCATTTGCGGAACGTCGCCATTCTGCTGCTGGACCGGCAGTCGCAGCGGTTGTACGTCCGCTCGCAGATTGGCTGGGACGAAGGTCAAGACAAGATTCGACTATCGCCGGGCCAGGGAATGACGGGAGCCGCGGCGCTCAAAAAACAACCCGTATATGCGCCCGATGTCACACAGGACCCGCGCTATTTCTGCTCCGCCAAGTCCACGCGTTCTGAACTCGCCATCCCGCTGATGGTTCGGGATGAGGTGGTCGGCGTGCTCGATTGCCAGAGCGACCGCGTGGACCATTTCGACCCAGAGACCATCGATTTGCTCACGCTCTTCTCCACACAGGCATCAATAGCTTTGCAGAACGCACGCCTCTACTCACTGGAGCAGCAACGCGCTCGTCAACTGCAGGCAATCAACGCCATTGCCCAGCAAACTACGGCGGTTCTGGAGCTTGAAGAACTGTTGAGCAGAGTCTGCCAGTTGATTCAGGACGCGTTCCGGGTATCGCACGTCTCGCTTTTCTTGCGGGAAGACCACGACCTGGTGCTGCGGGCTCACCACGGAACCCTCACGCCCCGCATTCCGCAGGGTGGACGCTTCCCGGCCGAACCCTGGGCGGACATTCTGGCCAGCAACAATACCGTGACCGAAACCGATCTCCGTAGCGGACCTGCCAGCATGAAATTCTTTGCGGAATCGGCCTCGCGCATGTGCATCTCACTGGTCTCGTTCGGGCAAACCCTGGGAATACTCGCGCTCGACAGCACCCTGCCGGATGCGTTCCGCGACGGCGATCTGCAGTCGCTGGAATCGGTGGCCGACATCTGCGCCACGGCCATTCAGAACGCCCACTACGTCGAGCGCGTAAAGCAACTTGCCTACCTCGATGGCCTCACCGGTATTTTCAACCGGCGCTTTTTCGAATTGCGTTTCATGGAAGAGATTGAGCGCGCCCGCCGTTACGGAACCGGTATGGCCGTCATCATGGCCGACATTGATCAGTTCAAGCGGCTTAACGACGAGTTCGGACACGTGCTGGGCGACGAAGTCCTGCGCCAGGTTTCCTCTCTGTTTCACCAGCAACTGCGGAAGATTGATGTGGTGTGCCGTTACGGAGGCGAGGAGTTCGGGATACTGCTCAGTCAAACCGATGCGCACCACGCGATGAGTGTGGCGGAGAAACTGCGCAAGATGGTCGCAAGCTGGCAGTTCCCGGGAGTACCCCGGACAGTAACCATCAGTGCCGGAGCCGCCGCCTACCCAGATCACGGCACAACCCGCGACGATCTGGTAAGGGCAGCAGATGGCGCCCTATACGCCGCCAAGCAGGCCGGACGAAACAGAGTCTGCCTCGCTACTTCGATTTCAGGGCCCGAAAAATCAGCGGCCAGTAAAGCAGTGGCCGGTGATCAGCGATAAGTGTCCAGTAAGATCATCCCTGCTCGCTGCCTCAATGGCCACCGACCACTGACCATCGACTACTGCTTCTAAATGTCGAGCCCGTCGCCACGCATCTCCAGGCGAAGCTGTTCCATCTCTTGTTGAAGTTTCTCGCGGTTCTTCTGGAGTTCCTCCCGGACCTCGGACCCGAATTCCTGACTTAGCTTCTCAGCTTGCTTTTTCAACTCTTTCTGCTGCGAGCGGATGGCCTTACACTGTTCGTCTGCGGCCTTGCGGCTTTGCTCAACCGCCAGTGCCATCTGAGGCCGAAGTTTGGCGATCTCATCCTGCACTTCGCTCAAGTCGATCTGAACGTCCGCATCCAGTTCGGGCACTTCCAGGCTTTCCTCCATCATCTCGCCGTTTTCCCTACGCTCCGGCAGAGTGAGGGTAAGAGTTTGTTCCTTCTTGTCCCGGATCACTCCCAAGCTCACCGATCCTCCGCTGTGAGAATGCAAAGCGTGAGTGAAGTCACTGGTGTCCACGACTGGCTGGTCCCCGACGCGAGTGATTACATCTCCGGCGCGCAGGCCGGCTTTTTCGGCACGGCTCCCCTTCTCCACCGATCGGACGAGTACTCCCTTCCCGTTCTTCGCGCCAAAAAACTCGCCTAGTTGCGGCGTAAGATTCTCCACCATCATCCCGCTGCGCATCGATGAATGCACCATTACGACACCAATATTCGGAATGTCGATGTCCGGAATGTTGGGGATCGGCGGTATCTCGACATGGAAGTCCTTGTCTTTGTATTTGTCTTTCGGCCACACTTGGGCAAATTCGTTGCGCCGGTCGGCCAGTTGCACCTTGAGGGTCATCGCCTGCCCATCGCGGCTCAACCCAAGCGTGACCATGCGTCCCGGAGGCGTTTCGTGGATCATCCGCTGCAATTGCGTCTTGCTTTCGATGGCCGTCCCGTTCATGGTTAAAATGACGTCGTGTTCCTTGATTCCCGCCTTGCCTGCGGGGGCATCCTGGTCGACCATGGTCACTTCCACGCCTTGTTCCTCCTTCAGCTTCAAAACGCCCAGCCTGTCGGAGGTGATGTTCGCGATGTCCACGCCCAGATAGGAATTCGCGTCCCAATCCTCGCTGGAAATGCCGAAAGGCTGCGCGGAGTCAACCGAGTATCGTTGTGCGGCCTGCCCCGGGTTGAGCAGCAGAGGCAGCAAGGCAATCGTCCTCAAAATGTGTTTACGCATGACCATCCTCCCGAAATGTGATACTTGTCATCCTGTGGCAGGCGCTCTTTGCGAGGTTTGTCATTCTGAACCGGGCCGCCAAGCCCGGTGAGGAACCTGCTTTTGGCTCGTGTCACTCGCATCCTTATACTAATTTGCCCGCTTGAAACTGATATTTCCGGTCGTCGTCCGAACCTTGAGCACCGGACCGCCTCCATTCAACTTCCCCTCCGCGTTCAGCGTCCTCGGACCCCACTGGCCGCCTTCGCTGGCCACATGAATGTCTGGGAAGTCGGAAGTAATGTGGTGCCCGTTGCCCAGGTCCACGCTGGCACGCACACTAAGCGCCACATCCGCTGCAATGTAGACAGCAATGTCGCCCGCCGAGGTCTCAAGTACAGAATCAGTCCGCTCTGCCGAAGTGTTGATGAACTTCACTGTAATCCCACCCGCTCCGGTCTCGACCCGGGCTGAAGGAACACCGTAGAGTTCGATGGACCCGGCACCGGAATTCGCCCCCACCCGGCCTTTTGCGGAAGTCAGGCGAATGCTGCCACCACCGGTATCGACATCCGCAGGGCCGCCGATGTCACCCAGATTGATACTGCCTCCGCCCGTCGAGGCTTTCACTCTCCCCACACAATGCTTGATCTCCACATTTCCGCCGCCCGCCTCGATCGCAACGCCCTGTCCGCCGGAGAGCACTGCCACGTTGCCTCCGCCGGTCTCCGCCTGTATCTTCCCTTTCACCGCTCCGATCGAAATGTTGCCGCCCCCAGTCTCCAGCTTCAGATCCCCGCCAATCGTTCCGACGTCGATCGAGTCGCCCCCGGTTTCTACATTCACGGAACCGCCAATATCATCGACTCGCACTTTGCCGCCGCCGGTCTCAATCTCCACCCGTCCGGTGACGCCCGTGGTTTCCACCCCGCCCCCGCCCGTCTCAATCTTCACCAGCTCCGTGTCGCGCGGAACGTTAATCACAAACTCGCCGGCGAACTTGCACGCCGGACCCACCTCAACCTTTAAGCGCGCCGAACCCACATGCATCCTGTGTACACCCTTCGCCTCCGCTACCACCCACGCCGTATCCCCTTTAACGAAAGTGCTCACCTTGTAGGTTTGGAACTGGCGCCGCGCATCTTCCTCGGAGGACCCGTTCGATCGCATGCGAAACGCATAATCGATACCCGACCGCTGCGCACCATGCACGAACACCGAGCCCGCATCGACGCTGACTCTCAGGTTCTTGACTCCGGCCAGCGATCCCGTCATGACCTGGACCCATGCTCCCCCCTCGCGCGATACCTGTGTTTCCTGCGCCAGTGCGAGCGGCGCAAGCATGGCCAGCATGGATAGCAGGCCGACGAATTGTGGCAAACGCTTCAAAATAAACACCTCAGTTTCTGTACTGTCGTCCTGAACTCAATCAATCTCCGGCAACTGCGCCAGCATGGTGCGCGCCTGCGACTTGATGTACTGGTTTTGGTCCTTGGCCGCCAGCGTCATCAATACTCCGCGCACGCTGCCATCCGCCTTAACCGGCTCGATCAACCGCAACGCTTCGGTGCGCACGCCAGGGTTCGAATCGTTTACCAAGGCTTCCAGCACCACGTCGCGGACCCGCACATCATCCTTCACAAAGCCGCCCAGACCATCCAAAGCCTTCAGCCGCACTCCCGGATTCGTGTCGTAGCGCAGCGCGTAGAGCAGCGCATCGCGCACTTGCGAAATATTGGGCTTCTGGGTCAGCAGATCCACCGAATCCATGCGCACTCCGGAATTGTAGTTGTTGCGCGCGGCAAACAGCAGCAGTTGCTGGATGCGCTGGTCGTTCATCGATCCCTGCGCCTCCTGCGTGGAAACGGTGTTGTACTTGATGTCAATCTGATTGCTGCCGGGCTGCTGGGTGATGGACTGGATGCCGGTGATCGAAGCCTCCGCTGGAGCCGGCGCAACGACCGTCACACCCTGAGGCGGACGAGCGAATACTTTGTACGAAGTTCCCGCGCCACCGGCGAAGCCGAGAATCAAGATCGCCGACGCCAGCGCGGGCGAGAAACGCACCTGGCGCAGCCAGTTCGCCGGATCGAAAGCCAGACGATGCCACAATCCACCCTGCTCGGCCGTCTCCAGCGCTTCCTGCAGCCGCATGCGCGAAGCCGCCAGCAGGTTCGGCGTCGGCTCCGCCGCCCGATCCTGCGACAGCAAAGCGTGAAATTCCTGCTCCGCCCTCAACTGCGCCGCGCAATCAATACAGCGCGCCACATGCTGCTCCAGTTCATGACGCGCGTCATCGGCCAGTTCGCCATAAACATGAAGCGTAATATTCTCTCGAACCCATTCGCACTTCATAAAGTTCCACCTTGTGGATCTCGGTCTCAGGTCTTAGGTCCTAGGTCTTGGGCCTAAGAGCTGACACCTAAGACCTGAGACTTCACCTCATATCCGCCAACTGCCCCCGCAACTTCTGTGTAGCCCGAAACAAAGTGTTCTTCGCCGTCTCCTCCGTCGTATGCAAAATCTCGCCCACCGTCCGCAGCTTCAACCCGTGATAATGCCTAAGCTCAAATACCATGCGCTCACGCGGAGTCAACTTCTCCAAAGCCCCTGAAATCCGCGCCCCTAACTGCCGCCGCATCAAATCGCGCTCTGGATTCGCCCCCGCCCGCCCATCGGGCACCTGATCCAGCAGGTCGTACTCCCCGCCGTTGCCGTCTTTCGCCACCGGCGCATCCTCCTTGCGCACTGTCTTCTTGCGCAGGTGATCCAGGCAAAGATTGGTCACGATGCGGTAAATCCAGGTATAGAAAGAGCACTCGAAGCGAAAGCTTCCGATGTTCTTGTAGGCCTTGAGGAAGGCGTCCTGATAGACGTCCTGGGCGTCGTGCTCGGTCCCGGTCAGATGCAGCGCGAGCCGCAAGACCGCCTGATCGTAGTGACGCACGAGTTCCTCGAAGGCGCCGCGGTTCCCGCTTTGCGCCTCGCGGATGAGGATCGTATCGTCGATGCGGCGTTCTTGCCCAGCCATGCGGCCCCGCGCAGGGTTCTGGTTCTCATTTCCACAGTTACCGCTGACCTTCTCCGCCCGATACTTCGCTCTTGAGAGCGCCCGTTCTCCAACCGCAAGTGTCACTGCCAAAACTTCGGCCGGCATGTCTTGTCGTTCCCTCGCAGCCCGGTGTCAATGCCGTACCCAGGCTTGCATAGGAATAGACGGATAGTCAGTGGAACCGTGAGCAGAAATTATAGGCTGGCGGGAGTTTTTATGGGGCCTAGGTGATTCTTGTGGAATGGGTTAGCGGGAGATAGGCAACAGAAGATTATCCAAACCGCCTGAAGCGCTCCCAGTAAGCCTGCCAGGGCATACTCAAATTCCTGCAGAGCAGAATGTCAGGATGATCGCGCGACTCTTCGTTTTCGACGCCGAATGGATTCGTATTCTTGGCGGCTACAACGCAGCCGCCAAAAAGTTCCCTGCCTTCATCGAGGTCGAAGCCCGCGAGGATCACGGTCTGGGGCGCGCGCGGGTCGTATCCGCGGTACCAGAAAGAATTCGTCAGGCTCATCGCGTGCGGCAGGCCCCGCGCTGGACCGTAAAGATTCAGGGCGCCGGCTTCCCCATAGTTTCCGGCAAGAATTCCTGCCTGGTCCCGCTCTGCCGGAGACAACGAACCATAGACCCTGGCAACGGAATCCGCCAGGTCCGGCCAGCCGATTTCTTCGCGAAACTGATCGTGCATCTTGCTGGTGATATTCCACAGCCTGCTCCCGATGGGGGCAACCGGCGTCACCAGCGGCACAAAAACAACTCCTCCGGCAAGAATCGCGGCCCATTGCAAGCCGTAGGCGAGGCGTAGCCACCCCGGGTGCAAGCCTTCCAGCAAGCTTCCAAGCAGCGCACTCCCGCCGGCAATCAACATCGGGTATAGCGGCGCTGTGTAATAGGAGCGAGAACCGGCGACTGCGAATAAAACGAATGTGACGGCGAATGTCCAGCCAAGCAAACGGTAACGGCGGCCCTCCCGGCCAACGAAGTAGAACCACAAGCCTAAGAATGTCAGGGGAGCTGTAACGAAGTTGACGCAGGCCAAAAGCTGCTCGCGCAGGAATCCGTTGTATCGACCCTGCCGCAGGTCCCGGGCGTGCAGATACGACAGGAACTCCAGCGCGATGAAGTGATGTCGGATCTGCCATATGAGGTTGGGCAGAAAGACCAGAACCGACAGGCCGACGCCGGCCCAAAGCCAGCCACTACGCAGAAAATGCCGCGCGGGCGTGAGCAGCACCGCGCCCGCAATGCCAAGCGCCAGAAACCCTATCGTATAACGAGTCTCCATACCTAGGCCCAGGACGCCGCCAATGGGTACCCACCAGCGGGGATCCTCGGACTTCAGCAGCCGGACCATGAGATAGGTAGCCGTGACACCCCAGAGATAGTCGAATGAAACGTATTGGAATACTGCCCCCTGTATGAGGGAAACGGGGGAGATTCCCGCCGCTACTGCGGCAAGCAGTTGCACGTGCCGCCTTCC
>Ga0185299_10003191_pt1 | contig 22570 bp, 25 predicted proteins | sample PaiPotPPA55metaG_FD_128002 | JGI IMG/M metagenome (GOLD analysis project Ga0185299, IMG submission 128002) | Iron sulfur acid spring bacterial and archeal communities from Banff, Canada, to study Microbial Dark Matter (Phase II) - Paint Pots PPA... ... | reverse complement strand
GCAATACGGTCATCGTGATCGAACACAATCTCGAGGTCGTGAAAACGGCCGACTGGATCATCGATCTTGGTCCCGAAGGCGGCGACGCCGGCGGCGAGATCGTCGCGGCCGGTCCGCCCGAGGACATTGTGCGGGCAAGGCAAAGCTACACCGGGCGCTATTTGCACGCGTTTCTGGAACGGCGGCCTTTGGCGAAGGGCACCCAGGCGGCGGAGTGACCGCGGATGGCGCGGGGCCGGTCTGGCCAAGCGTGACATCCGGCTCATCGGCTGCATGGCTGGCCTTCTCGGGGGAGCCAGCCCCGGACAAGCTTAGCAAGGCACTGTGCGCCGGATACAATGTTCTTACGGGCAGGAGGCAGAGGAAATTTTCGCGCCGGTGGCGGATCAAGCGTGGACCACGCGTTACAACAGTCGAACCTTGGTGAGGGTCGAGGTTCAGACAAAAACCAATAAAGGGTTCAAGCTTGGCCAGTGCTTGGTCACACAATGATTGGTCGGATGTAAGTCTTGGTCGCTACAAGTCTCGGTTGATAACTGAGTTATCTCGCCAATGAACGCTTGAGCACAGTTAAAAGGTGTATAATCATATCACGCTTTGGTTGCGTCGGCGGGGCTCTGGCCGCTCTCAAGCCCCCTCGCTGGCCAGAAGCGCCCGCCGATCCTCCCCGGCGGGCGTTTTCGCGTGCCGCAAGGGATCTCGCCTGCAAGCCATCGAGTAGCGGTTTTGGCGGCGTAGTCGGGTGCGGTCAAACCTCCGGCCCTTTCCGCCCGCGCATAATGGCCGCGAGCCCCGATGGAGTTCGCGGATCGGTTCCCAAGCATGCGAGGTGACGAGGCGCGTTGAATTATCCCTCGTCCCGATCCACGGCTCGAACGTTTTGCCATCCCTTCGTCTTCCACTCGCACACTTGAATTCGATCTGTTGAAGCTGTTTGCCTCGCGATCATGTCGCGGGCTCTGTAAGCGGCGCTCCGCTTCATCGCCGTCCAGGCAATGCCGGCAATTGGCGAGCGCGACCGCGACCACTTTGGCCGGCCTTCGCGCCAGAAGCGCGCGTACCTGCCGCGCATTCGTGCCCGGACCGGAACGGGATCGCTGACCGTGGCCGTGATCGCTGCAATGGTGGAGTGCCTTTCTTTCGTGGCGTTCCCCGACGAAGTCCGAGGTCGAGGCGGTCAAGGCACACTCGGCCGTTATTCCAGCTTCCGCTTTCGCGGACCATACGCAAAATTCCGGCCATGTTCGAGTGCTCCGGCAACTTGGTCCGATCAATGTGATGAGCCGCGGCTTCGCCAGCAGCGCGGCGGCCCAGCAAATCGCGCGGCAACACGCCTCGCAACGGCAGCCTTGGCGCAACCCAGGAGATCGCATCGGCTAAAGATGAGGACGGCGGAGGGATCGTTTCGCAAAGGCCGCTCGAAGCCACCGGGAAGAGATCGTGAGCCGCGCTCGGGCTACGATTTGCGCGGGACTTGGAAGCGCCGTCAAGGGACCGATAGGTCTTGCCGCCGCTCAAGTCGCTTCACGACGATTTGACGCTTGCCGCGCGCATTTCACCTGGAATCACCTGCTATATGAGGCGATATGACATCTTGAAAGGTCACATTTAGGCTAGAGGCCGCGCCCCTATCTCGTGGCCTGCCAGCGGATGCTGCAGCAAATCCGCAGCGATGGCGCGCTCTCAAAGAATCTTCAACCCTAAATGGAGAAACCCATGTCTCTAACATACGACTAAAACCCATGTCTCTAACATACGAGGAGATGACAACCCACGAGCGCTCCGCCAAGGGCGGGTTCGTGGATGCCATCGGTGGCGTTGCCACGATTGTCCTCGCTATCTTGGGGTTGGCAGGTCTTGCCCCGACCATGATGATCGGAATTGCGACCATCATCTTCGGCGTGGCCCTGCTGATCCAAGGCGGGACAATGTTATCCGAGTACGCCCGGATAATTTTTCCACCAGGCGCGAAAGCTGCTTCCGTCGACCATTTCGGCGGCAACAGCAGGTCCGCCGTTTTCCTGGTCGGTGCCGCCGGCATTGTCCTTGGCCTGCTGGCCTTGCTGGGAATTAATCACATGCTCACGTCGGTTGCGGTTATCGCGTTCGGCACCGCCTTGGTGCTGAGCAGCAATTCGGTGTGGCATCTGCATGTGCTCAAGCATGCGGTGGCAACAGCCGAAAGCCAATCACAGCTTGCCGGAAGCGAAATTCTGGCAACCGAGATGGCCTCCGGTTCCGCGGCTATTCAGGCGCTCGCCGGGTTGGCCGCGATCGTGCTCGGCATTCTCGCGGTCGCAGGGATGGATGTAACAGTCCTGACCCTGGTCGCTTTGCTCGCCCTTGGTGCCACGCTGGTGATGAGCGGAAGCACGTTGAGCGGGACGGTGATGAGCTTGATGCGGCCTTCGACGCAGACCTGAATTGGATCAGGACGGGCACTTAAGTGAAGTTGGAATCCTAGGGGCCTGCCCTGTTCTTATCCGCGGCAAAGGGCTGCGCCCATGGCTGCCAAGACGGGCATGTCGTGGCCTACGATGCAACATCGCCTGACGCCCCGCCAATGGCCTGGCCCTCTGTACTTGCCGTAGCCCGCCGCACAAAGATCGATCATTGGTGGATCGGTTGATGCGCGGCGGAAGGGCATCTGGTGAATACTTTCCCCCAACGCGAAAATGCTCTAAGCTTTGGCGCCATGTCCGAGCCCAGCCCCTTGGCGCCCATCCATGTGATCGGCGGCGGCCTTGCCGGCAGCGAGGCGGCCTGGCAAATCGCGCGGCAAAACGTCCCCGTCGTGCTGCACGAGATGCGGCCGTCGCGCAAGACGCCAGCGCATCAGACTGGAGACCTCGCCGAACTCGTTTGTTCGAATTCGTTTCGCGCCGACGATCCGCAAACGAGCGCGATTGGCCTTTTGCACCGCGAAATGCGCTGCCTCGATTCCCTCATCCTCGCCGCCGCCGATGATCATAAGCTGCCAGCCGGAGGCGCGCTCGCGGTCGACCGCGGCCAATTTTCCGCGCAAGTCACGGAGGCGGTGAGCGGGCACGCGCTCATTACGGTCGTTCGCGAGGAAATCGACGGTCTGCCGCCAAAAGCCTGGGACAATGTGATCATCGCGAGCGGACCATTGACATCGGCTTCCCTCGGATCGGCGCTTCGGACACTGACCGGCGAGCGCGATTTAGCGTTTTACGATGCGATCGCCCCGGTCGTGCATAGGGAATCGATCGACATGGAAAAGGCGTGGTTTCAGTCGCGCTACGACAAGGCGGGGCCGGCCGGAACCGGCGCCGATTACATCAATTGCCCGCTGACACAGGATCAATATTTTGCCTTCGTGGACGCTCTCGTCGACGCCGATCAAGCCGAACCCCACCCGCTCGCGGAGGAAAAGACGCCCTATTTCAATGGTTGCCTGCCAGTCGAAATCATGGCGGAGCGCGGCCGCGAGACCCTGCGGCACGGACCAATGAAGCCATTCGGCCTGACCAATCCGCATCCCGGCAGCGCAAAACCCTATGCCGTCGTGCAACTGCGCCAGGACAATGCGCTCGGCACGCTCTACAATATGGTCGGCTTCCAGACAAAGCTGAAACATCACGCGCAAGTGGAAATTTTCCGCACCATTCCGGGCCTGGAAAATGCCGCCTTTGCCCGTCTCGGCGGGATCCACCGCAACACCTTTCTGAACTCCCCCAAATTGCTCGATGGCGCCTTGCGGCTCAGGGCCGATCCGAGGTTGCGGTTCGCGGGCCAAATCACCGGCTGCGAAGGGTATGTCGAAAGTGCCGCGATCGGGCTTGCCGCGGGCCGCATGGCGGCGGCGGAGCGAACAGGCGAGGCTTTCGCGCCGCTCCCGCCGACTACCGCGCTCGGCGCTCTCATCGCTCATATCACCGGCGGACACATCGAGATCATCGATGCCGGGCCGCCTTCGTTTCAGCCGATGAATATTAATTTTGGACTTTTCCCGCCGATTGCCGGGAACTTACATGGCAAGAAAACAGCTCTGAGCCGCAAAGCCGCGATCGTCTTGCGCGCCGCGCGCGATTTGGACAGCTGGATTGGAGCGCATCAAACTCGCGCGGCCGAATGAGCGCGGAACGCTCTGCCGTCTCTTTTCAAATCAACGCCCCCCCGCCCAGAGAAGGCAAATTCGGCCTCCGCTAGAAAACCGTCTCGCCGGCCAGCAGGCCAAGCACAAGTAAAACGATAAACACAATGATGAAAATAATGAAAAGTATACGCGCGATCCCGCCGGCGGCCGCCGATACGCCGGTGAACCCGAGGAGACCGGCGACAATGGATATCACGAGAAAGACGAGTGCTAATTTCAGCATATGCGTTCCCCGGAAAAATTTACGATAGACCGGCCCTACGCCGGGTTGAATTCCGAACTCGCCAAAAGGTTCCGCGCGACGTCTTTCTTCTTTGGGCATCGAGCAGGGGTCATTTCGGCGCGAGAAAGATGTCCGCCGCGAGTCCGGCGAACAGCATAAGTCCCGCGTCGCGGTTCGAACGAAACAGGCGCAACGCGAGGGCGCCATTGCTGGGATCGGCCCGCATCGCCTGCCAGGCAAGATGCAACGCGAAGAGCAAGAGGCCGCCTTGCGCTGGCGAGCCCGCGCCGGCGGCGAGGAGCGCCGCTTCGATGCAGATGATCGCAAGCGCGTAGAGAGATCCAATCCCCAAACGAAGACGCTCGCCAAAAAGCCGGGCGGTCGAGCCGATGCCGGCCAGCGCATCGTCCTCGATGTCCTGGACCGCATAGATTGTGTCATAGCCGATGGTCCAAAACACCGCGCCGAGATAGAGCAATAGCGGTGCGGGCGCGAGCGACCCCAGGGCTGCCGCCCATCCAATTAATGCACCCCACGCGAAAGCCGCGCCCAAAACCGCTTGCGGCCAGGAGCCGATTCGTTTCATGAAAGGATAGAGGCCAACGACGCCTAGCGAGGCAAATCCCAAAAGGATCGTAACCCCGTTGAAACTCACAAGCACGGCAAGTCCGGCAAGACATTGCGCGGCAAGAAAGACAGCCGCGGCCGTTGCGCCGATGCGTCCCGAAGCGAGCGGTCGCCATTTCGTGCGCTCCACCTTCGCGTCGATATCGCGGTCGATAATGTCGTTATAGGTCGAGCCGGCGCCCCGCATGACGACGGCGCCGGCGAAAAACAAGAGAAGGTCGCGGACGCGCAACGGTCCGCCTTGATAAATGCTCGCGAGCGCGCTTGACCACCAGCAAGGCAATAGAAGCAGCCACCAGCCGATCGGGCGATCGAGGCGCGCGAGCTGAAGCAAGGGATGCCAGGATTTTGGCGCAAGCCGGAGGACGACCTGCCCCGCGACCGCATCGGGCAGAGCAGCAGGCCGGCGGGGGCCGTTCGCGGGAGACGCGGCAGCCGGCGGGGATCGATCGCGCGGGCCGGAAACCTCTTGCCCGGTTGGGCGTTGCGTCACAGCGGCCCGGCGGGCAACTTCGGCTGTGGCACGTTGAGCGCGCCGGAGGCTTGCTGCTCTTGTGCTTTTTTCATCTTCGCCGCGACGGTGCAGGCTTGATTGGCGACCTTGCCGGATTTGCCGGTGCTCGCCGTAACATTTTGGAACGCCTCGTCGGGAACCGCGCACCAATCCTTGTTCTTTGTTAAATAAGCAAGGAGTTCACGCTCGACGGCGACCAGCGCGCGCAGCTTCGGGCAAGAGGCGACCGGATCGAGCTGTTTCTTGCCGCCCTGGGCGAGTTGATTGAGCTGATCGATGATGCCCTGACGCTTCTTCGTAAGCGCTCCGATATCTTGGTTGCAATCGGTGGCATAAGCCGCGCCGCAGACCAAGAATGGGATCAAGGCCGTGACGGCAAACGCGGCTTTACGCAGGGAGCCAATGGGCCTATGTGGCATCATGATGCGAGCCTTTCAGTGATGTGTTGTCCCTGTCTTTGCCAAGGACCCCTATTTTTGCCAAGCACACTTTTTAGCGTAACCGCGTTTGGTCGCGCCAGGACGTGTGCCATATCGCGGCTTGCGAAATCACGAGCGTTCATAGCAAACACCGCCGCGGGCGCAAGCGTAACCGGTTCTCGCGGGTCGCGGCGCGCCTTCGGCCGTATCGAGCGGCCGCATGTCCCGCTATGATTTCGCCGCGCGGCGCCTCTATGTCAATCTCCCCTTAGCGCAGGCGGCGCAAATCGCCCTCGATCAGGCACAGGGAAATTATGTCCGTAATGTGTTGCGCCTATCCGAGGGCGCGAGAATCCTTGTTTTCAATGGTCGCGACGGCGAATGGGAAGCGAGCGTTGCCACTTCTAACCGCAAATATGTGACGCTCGCCGTCGACGAATTGGCGCGGCCGCAGGAACCGCGTCTCGATCTGCAGTATTTGTTCGCGCCGCTGAAACAGGCAAGACAAGATTACGTGGTTGAAAAGGCGGTGGAAATGGGAGCCGGACTGCTGCGCCCGGTGCTGACCAGCCGGACCCAGGCCAGCCGGATCAATAGCGAGCGGATGCACGCCCATGCGATCGAAGCCGCCGAGCAATGCGGTATTTTGTCGATTCCGGAAATCGCTCCCCCGATCCGGCTCGAAGCGCTGCTCGGCGCTTGGGAACAAGATCGCCTGCTCGTCTTTTGCGACGAAGACGCGCCATCCAGCGATCCCTTGGCGGCGCTGCGCAGCCGCGCCGATGCCAAAGGGCCCCCCGCGCTCGCCGTTTTGATCGGCCCCGAAGGCGGTTTTGACGCCCGGGAACGAGCGGCGGTTCTTGGCTTGCCTTGCGTGTTGCGACTGCTACTGGGTCCGCGCATTTTGCGCGCCGACACGGCCGCCGTCGCGGCTCTCGCCTTGGTCCAGGCGACCCTGGGAGATTGGCGAGAATAAAGATTAACGTATCATTATATAGCCTCATTGTAGGGTCAACAAAATCGACCCTGACAGTTCAATGAATCGCTTAGGCTCCACATGAAATTGCGCGATATTTTCGTTTCGATCGGCTGTTGCGCCGCGGCTGTTTGCCTTGGCTCTGGTAAACCCTCGCGGGCCAACGAGCTTCAATCCAGCAACGAGACCGCTTCGCGTGCAAGCGAGCGATGCGCCGCGGGCGGCGCGCCGGTCGCGGAAATCGCCGGCTGCGAGCGGATTGACGGTCATCTCCGTGTCGAATTCGGCTCACGCATGCCGAACTCGTCCGGCTACGGCCGGCCGGGAGCTTCGCCCGTCGCTGTCCGCCTGGATGATGGCACACAATCGCGCGGCCATCTTCGCCTGCCCGCCGGCGAATCCGGCATGGATCCCTTCCGACGCTGAAAGCGCTGCAGACCTATTGAATTACCCGTCTACGGGTGATCTAAGGCCGTTTGGCGTCACCCGCCCCGCCGAATTTCTTCAGGTACGCGAAAGCATCGTTCTCGGCATAGCCATAGGCACTAATGGAAAGCGGGAGCGCGCCTTGCCATTGGCGAGCCCAAGGCCTTGAATCTCCCGTAATTGCCGCCCGAGCTTCGCCGGCAAGCCCGCGCGCTGCCCGTCGCTTTGAAACAAAGTTTACGGCCTCAATAAACGCATTCCTCGAAGGCCGGCTCGATACGTCCGGCCCATTGTGTTTTGAACTTCTTGATCAGCCGCTCGGCTTCGCTCGCCTCCGCGAGGACCGCATCGAGAGGGTCGAGAAAGACGGTTTCGTCAAATCCGCGCGCCTCGCGCCGGTTGCGCTTGAGAAGGCCCGTGCGGGCAATATTCAAGGCTTCTGCGGCGACCTCGCGCAGCCGCCGCCCGTGGATCGTCGCCGCAAGGCCGAGACGCGGAACGTCCGCCCGCAATTTTTCCCGCGCCTCGGCGCTCCAGGTTTTCACGATGTCCCAGGCTGCGTCCAACGAGGAAGGCTCGTAGAGGAGCCCTGTAAAAAACGCCGGAAACGCCGGAAGGAACGGCCGGGGTCCAGCGTCGGCCCCGCGCATTTCGAGATAGCGTTTCAGCCGCACTTCCGGAAAAATGGTGGAAAGGTGATTGGCCCAATCGCCGAGCGTCGCCTGCTCGCCCGGAAGCTGCGCGAGTCTGCCTTCCAAAAGATCGCGAAAATCGGCGCCGGCCACGTCGTGATAGATGTCCCCGCGCTTGACGAAATACATCGGCACCGAAATCGCGTAATCGACGTAGCGCTCGAACGACATTCCTTGCTCGAAAGCAAAAGGCAGCAAGCCGGTGCGGTCCGCGTCCGTGTGGCGCCAAGCCTCCGAGCGCGCTGAAAGAAAGCCGTTGAGCTTGCCCTCCGTAAACGGCGAATTGGCGAAGAGTGCCGTCGCGACCGGCTGCAAGGCCAGCGAAACGCGAAGCTTCTTGACCATATCGGCTTCGCTGGAAAAATCGAGATTGGCCTGAACCGTGCAAGTCCGGAACATCATCTCGAGCCCGCGCGATCCTACCTTCGGCATATATTTCGCCATGATCGCGTAGCGCTGCTTGGGCATCAGTGGAATTTCGCCGAGCCGCCATTTGGGGCTCATGCCGAGCGACAGAAAGCCTATCCCTAAAGGCGCGGCGACGGCTGCGAGCCCCGAAAAATGACGATCGAATTCGGCCTTGGTTTGATGGATCGTGTCGAACGGCGCGCCGGAGAGTTCGAATTGACCGCCGGGTTCGAGCGAGATCCCGGCCCCGCTCGTTGCGTCAAAGAGTCCGATAATGTGGGCGCGGTCGTTGACCGGCGCCCAGCCGAGCGCCTTTTGCATTCCCTCCAAGAGAGCGCGGATCCCGCCTTTGCCCCGCAGGGGCAGGCCGTCATAAGGCACGGGCGAACGGTCGATTCGATAGAACGGAAATTTCTCATGTTCGGTGCCAATCCGGAATCGTTCCGGCGGCCTCGCTCCGCCTTCGATCCAGGCAATGAGCTGATCGCGCGACGTGATGGGGGCGGAATCCGTACCGTCGGGAGCCATTGCCACACTTTGACTTCCAGTTGCGCCAATATTTTGGCCCGTCGCAAGACGCGCGACCAACCGGCCGCGGTTGCGGCGTAGCCGGAGCGCCGGCCGGGTGGCCGCGCCTCCGCGCGCCGCTACATAGGCGGGGGCACGCTCCAGCGCAATGCGCCCAAGCGAGGGCGCCCTAACACGACCAGCGGCGGGGCGCGAGGCTGCCGCTTTTAGCCATATAGACGGCGATCGGCGCGCGCTCATCAAATTTTCGGCGCTGTCCAAATAACGATCTCGCGCATAACTTCGGCAAGCGCCGCATCGAGCGCCGAGGCAATCACCGCCGGATCGCTTGGCGGCGCCGGAACATTGGCGGCGAATATCCGGCCGCCAACGATGCGTCCGCTGGGACCTATGATTTGGGCAGAGATTTCGACGATTGCCGAGCTCCGCGCCGAATCGAGCTCGAAACGGCGTATGCCGGTTTGGAGACTGAAATCCGCGCGCATGCCAGGGCGGCCAACCGCGCGCAGAAGATGCGCGTTTTGAAAGCTCTCGATGAGCCGGCTCTGAATGAGCGATGGCAGTTTATCCGCCCATTGCGCGCCGGAGAGATAAGCGACGGATTGCGGATTGGTGCGCACGACAATCCGGTCCGAGTCGGCGGGAAGAGTCGCCTCCGGCAAAAGAACGGCGAGCTGGCCGCGGCCGGCGCGCGCGGCAAAACCCTTCGCCGGGGTGAGGTCGTAAGTGGCGAGGGGCGCGGATGAACAAGCAGCGAGCAATACAAACGGTAATCCGGCGCGCAAGACTGGGAAAAGGCGGCGGCGCGCGAGGCGGAGCAGGCTCATGATCATGGCACGGACAAAGGCAAGATACCCCATCTCAAGATCCATTCGCGTAAACGGGGCGCAACACCAGCCCGGCTCAAGAGCCGTCGGCGCATTACCGCAGCGATAATTTTTTTGCAACGCATAAGCCCGGCTCCCGCTTATAGCAGCGAATGCTTGCGCCAAGGTTAAGCGCCGGCGTCCGCGCTGCTTGTCGCGCAGCGTTAACGGGCGCCCGAATATTCCGGAATATGCGGCGACTTGCCGAACAGGAATTGCTGGGGGTTGTTCTCGAGCGAGCGAACCGCCTGATTGAATTGCTCGAGCGTCTTGCGGCCGTCCACCGCCAAGGCCTCGTACTGGCGCAATCCGCTGCCACTGAAGCGGTTGATGTTGGCGGCAATTTCCTTCATCCGGGAGTCGAGATCGTCCGCGGCCTTCTTGATCGATTTTGCGGCGGCGGCAACGTCGCCCTTCACTACATTGTCGGCGTCGCCCGCGAGGGCGTCGAGCTTTGCGGTCAAGGGCTTGATGGATTTGCCGACATCGGCGATGGCGCCCATGAAATCCTTGAGGCCGTCCGAATTGGCGGCAAGCGCATCGGAGAATTTCTCAGCATTCTTCAGCGTAGCCGTGATGGAGGCCGAATTGTCGTCAATCAAATGATTGGTCTTGGTGAAAAAGTCGGAGGCCTGGATCGCGACCCGCCGCGCGGTCTCGACCAAATCCTGGAAATCCGAGCGATCGGCGACAATGACGCCCGGCTTTTGCGGGCTGGTGGGGAGCGGCGGCGCATCGAGGGCGCCGCCTGTCAATGCAACCGACGCAACCCCGGTAAAGCCGGTATATTCGAGCCGCGCCTTGGTGTCGACGCGCACCGGCACCGTCGCATCGATGTCGATCAGCGCGTAGACCCCGGAAGGGTCTTGCGGCAACCAATCGATCTTGGTGACCGTGCCAACCGGGACGCCGTTAAAGAGAACCGCCCCGCCTTTCGGCAGTCCCGAAACCGATCCGCTAAAAATGACTTTGTAGGCCACGCGCCCGCCCGGTTTTTCATTTCCCGAAAACCAAAGCACAAAACCGAAGGCCGCGGCGACGACCAATAATGTGAAAACGCCGATCAAGGCATAATTTGCACGAGTTTCCATCGCCTGTCTCCAGTAGTCGAAAGCCGCTTCACGCTTGGCCGGGTAAGCCGGCCCCTTCCTTCTCCGCCGCCACGCCGCGCGCGCCAGGGCGCCGGTCAAGCGCGGAACTGGCGAGACGCGCCCTTCTGCCGTGGAAATAGGCGCGCAGCCAAGGATGTTCCGAGGCAAGCATCGTCGAGATTGGCCCCTCGGCGATCACTTTGCCGTCGGCCAAGGCGGCGATCCTGTCGCAGATCGAATATAGACTGTCGACGTCGTGGGTCACCATGAAGACGGTAAGCCCAAGCGTGCGCTGCAGAGTGGCGATCAAGTCATCGAATTCCCCCGCGCCAATCGGGTCGAGGCCAGATGTCGGCTCGTCGAGAAATAGCAATTCCGGATCAAGCGCGAGAGCCCTCGCCAAGGCGGCCCGCTTGGTCATGCCGCCGGACAATTCGGATGGGTATTTGTTGGCGGCATCAAGGTCGAGGCCCGTGAGCTCGATCTTGAGCATCGCGAGTTCCTCCGAAAGACGCGGCGACAGTTGCAAATGCTCACGCATCGGCACCTCGACGTTCTGCTTGACGGTGAGTCCCGAAAACAGCGCGCCTTGCTGAAACATCACGCCGATGCGCCGCTCGATCGCGGTATGTTGGCGCGGCGAGAGGGAATCGAGATCGCTGCCAAAGATCTCAATAAGGCCGCTGCGTTTGCGGACGAGCCCCAAAATCGTCCGGGTGAGGACCGATTTGCCGGTGCCTGACCCGCCCACGAACCCCGACACCTCGCCCCGGTAAACATTGAGATCGAGGCCTTGCATGACGAGCTTGTCGCCAAAGCCCACGACGAGATCGCGCACCTTTATCGCGATCTCCGGCGCCGCGTGCCGGCCGCCTTGCTCCGGCGAAGGCCCGGAGCTGGCGTTTCCCAAGTCCTGCCCGTTGCTCAATAGTTGATCCCCGCGAAAAACATTGCAAACAGCCCATCGACCACGACGACCATGAACATCGACTTAACCACCGAGGCGGTAACTTGCCGCCCGAGCGATTCGGCCGAGCCCGCGACAGCCAAGCCTTCCACGCAAGAAATGAGCCCTATGACGAGCGCCATAAAGGGCGCCTTGATGAGGCCGCACAGAAAAGTGTGGAGGCTGATAGCCGATTGCAACAGCGTCATAAAACTCGCCGGGGTAATCCCGCCGTAGATCCAACTCACCAGCAGACCACCGAATAACCCGGCCATGTCGGCCACGAACGTCAATAACGGAAGGCTGATCACAAGCGCGAGGACGCGCGGAACGATCAGTATATCGATCGGCCGCAGTCCAAGGACGGTCAGCGCGTCGATTTCCTCGTGGAGCTTCATCGAGCCGAGTTCGGCGGTGATCGCGGAGCCGGAGCGCCCGGCGGTCATAATCGCGGTCAGCAGCACGCCGAGATCGCGTAGGATCAAAATGCCGATGAGCTTGACAACGAAAATCGTCGCGCCAAAAACCCGCAACTGAAAAATACTCTGTTGCGCGATGATCGCTCCAGCCAAAAAATTAATAAGGGCAATGATCGGAACGCCGCGAAAGGCAATGCTTTCGATATGGGCGACCAACGACGTGCCGCGAAAACGCGACGGGCTCAAGAAGCTTTTCCCGATCGACGCCACGACTTCGCCGAGAAACCCTATCCCCTTGTAAAGGTCGACTCCCGCGGAAATCACACTCTCGCCGACATCGGCGAGAAGCGCGATCAGATAAGACCCGCTTGGCTGCCGCGGCACGGCAAGCGCACGGTATCGGGCTTCGCGGAGCAGGATTTCATACTCCGGCCGGACCGATTCAAGCCTTGCATCGACGCCCTTGGCATCGAGCGTCTGGCGCGCCCGGTCGATGAGCCAGGCCCCCGCTGTATCGAGCCGCCCGACCCGGCCAAGATCGAGAACCACACGCCGTGCTCCGTCGCCCTCCACTAGAAGAGCGTCCGCCCGGGCTTCGATCGCGGCCGACGCATCCACCGTCCAATGCCCGCCAAGGTTGAGCGTCACCGTGTCGCCCACGCGCTGGCTGGAAAATTCCGGGCCGTCCGGCAAATCCATCATCCGCCACATCTCGATCGCAAGAAGCAACGCAATTGGCTTCTCTAGCATGCATCTTGCAACCGCTTGCGGCGAAGTCGAGGCGTCCCGGTTAGCGCCGTTGCGCGCGGTTTGCGACACGCGCGAAACCAATGACGGCTCGCCGCCTTTGCCTTGTTGCGCGAAAGTCACGGTCCCCAACAATCGAAGCGTCGCGCTGGGCCTGATCTGAACCATTAATAATTTTTGCTTGACTCCCTGCCGGAAACGCTCGCACTTTCGCTAATATAACCGTTACTGTCGTTCCAAAGGCGTACCAAGTGCGTGCGGCCGGTCGCCGACCCTCCAAGCATTTTTCGCGAAGCCCCGCGAGAGGCTCGACGCGAGCCGCTCGGTGTTTCCTAGTTCTCCTAGCTTGCCTTGCCCAATTATGGATGCCCGCGCAACACCCGCACACGCTGGGTTTTGCCGCCCAATCCGTGGTCCACGAGACTGCCGCCACTAGCTCCCGCGTCACGCCCGCGAGCTTCGACGCGGGTCAATCAAGCGTTCCCTGCGCGGTTCACGGCGCCCGTGCCGGCTCCCACGGCGGCGACGGCCCCGCGCCTTGCCCCCACGGCGATTGCCCCTTCTGCCCGTGCCCCTGCTGCTCGCACGTCTATGCCGCGACGGGCATTCTGCCGCAGGAGACGGGGCGGGCCGCCTATGCGCCGCCGCTTTCCGCGATTGCCGCGCCGCCCGCGCTGCTCGGCTCGCTCACACGGTTCGCGGTTTTTGCCGGGCAGCCTCGCGCGCCTCCAATCCTGATCTGACTGACGAGCAACCACTCGGCGCCGCCATCGCGGCTGATCGCGGTTATCTCTCACTTTCAGATCGAGGATTCATCATGTCTTATAAGGCTTCCCTGGCTTGCGCCGGCGCATTCGCCGCAACGGCCACTCTCGCCGGCATCGGCCTGGCATTTGCTCACGAAGTGCGCATTTTGCCCGCCGATCACGGCAAAATCCAACTAGTTGTCGGACTCCATGTCGAGCCGGCATTCGAAGACAGCTTCAACGCTGTCGATGTCATTCTCAGCACCTTTGACGGGACCTGTCCGGCCCCCAACGCAAGCGTTAATATTGGCCAGCCTATCGATGTCGATGGAACTATGGCCGCGAAAGATCCCGATACGGTCAATTTAAAGGTCGACGCGCTCTATCTTAAGAAAGCCGTGCGGCCCACCGGACCGAATGGCAGTATCGCTCCCACTGGGATCGAGGCGAAACTGACCATTACCGATCGGTCGCCGCTGGCGGAGGGATTTCGCAATCCTGGGACCTACAATAGCTGGTTCCGGCCGACCCATCCGGGCAACGCCACGACAGGCGGCGCCTATGGTTTCCGTGTCTATGGCACGGTCCATGCCGGTCCCAATAGTTTTTCCTGCCCAGGGGACATGACCCCGCGGTCACTCGCCGCGAGAACCGCCACGATCAATACCTTTTTCGTTTGCAGCGCCGCGGGCAGCCTCGTTCCGCCCGACGCCTTCGGCTGCGTGGAGGCCATCCAGCCTTTCCCCGGCGAAGCGGAAGACGGCTACGAGCCGAATAGGGCTTTCCATCCTGGGTTCTAAACCATGAGCCTTAACGTTCCCGGATCACATCACTCCCTCTCAGATCGAGGATTCACCATGTCTTATAAAGCCTCCATGGCCTGCGCCGGCGCATTCGCCGTCGCGGCCACCCTTTCCGGAACAGCCTTCGCGGCAGAGCCGGCACCGTTGCCACCACCAATTCCGATCTTTACTTGGAACGGCCTCTACGTTGGAGGCCAGATCGGTTACGCCTGGGGCAAAGATCCGGTCACCTGGTCCGGGATATCGAACGACGATGAGCTGGCAGGGGGCACGTTTAGCCACTCTCCCCAGGGAGTGATCGGGGGCGCCCATGTCGGTTACAATCTCCAGTACAACCAGTGGCTAGTGCTCGGAATCGAAGGTTCCGTCGACGGCACGACTCTCAGCCATACCCTTGCGGTGCCTGTGAATGATGTCTTTGGCGACACTCCGGGGAGCATAACGGCCCGATCCGAGGGCGATGTCCAAGGCTCGCTCCGCGGCCGTATTGGCATCGCCTTCGACCGCGCCCTGATCTATGGCACCGGCGGCATAGCCTTCACCGGCTTCAACACCACCATTGTCGATGCGACGGGCTTCTTCACAGGCGTACCGGGAACCAACGCAACCTTCTCGAACACCCGCGCCGGCTGGACCGCGGGTGGGGGCATCGAATATGCCCTCACCGACAATTGGTGGGTGCGGGCCGAGTACCGCTATTCGAATTTCGGCCACACCACCGACTTCCCGTTTGCCGGTGCGTTGCCCTTCGGGGACAGCTTCGTTTTCCTGCGGCATCATCTGACCGAAAACCAAGTCCAAGCCGGCTTCAGCTACAGGTTCGACTGGACCGTGCCTCCCGTCGCGGTTCCTGTGGTCGCCAAATATTGAGCCTAGCACTCCAATCGAGGATTCAACATGTCTCACAAAGCCTCCCTGGCCTGCGCAGGCGCAATCGCCGCCGCGGCCACTTTCGCCGGCATCGGCGCGGCGCTCTCCCACACGATCGTCGGCCAACGGGTTTTCCCCGCCACCCTCGCGATCGACGATCCCGGCGTCAACGATGAACTGGGTCTTCCCACGTTCAGCTATTTTGCAAATCCGGACAACTCGAACGAGTTTGACTTTAATGGCGCCTTCCAAAAGACGATTACGTACAATCTGTCGTTTTCGATCGCGGACACGTTCACTCATCTCACCAACGCTTTGAAGGCGGATGGGACCATCGGCACGATCAATGGATGGAAGACTCTCCGGACACAGTTGAAGTACGTTCCTTACCAGAACGCCGAGCATGAATTCATCGTTTCGGTCGCTGGCAGTGTCGCATGGGGCGAAACCGGCAACGACAGCATTGCCCCCGATCCGTCCTCATTGCTCACGGTGAAGGGCTTCGTCGGAAAGGGCTTTGGCGATCTGGAAAACGAATGGCTGCGTCCCTTCGCAGTGACCGGCGAAGTCGATTACACATGGTCAACCCACCCGATCGACGTGACGGGGGTGGACTCCTTTGGCAACGTCTTGATCAGCCAGACGCCCACGGTTCTGACCTATGGCGCGACGCTGCAATATAGCTTGCTCTATATGAATGCGTTCGTGCATGAGGTGCCACCTTTCTTCAGAAACCTCATTCCCACGGTCGAATTCGTTGCCGCGACTCCGGTATCGAATATCGGCCCCTCGGTCCCAGGAGCGATAATCGGAACGCACGAGACGTTGGCCACGGTGCAGCCGGGGTGCTTTTATATCGGCAGGCTTGGGTCTGTGTCGTTTGAACTCGGCGCCGAGGCGGTCATTCCGATTAATCACGCGAGCGGCAGAAACGTCGGCGCGATGGCCATTCTGGATTTCTTCCTGGATGACATCTTCCCCGACACGATTGGAAAACCGCTCTTCGGGCCGTCCCAGCCCCGGGTCGGCGGGCTTTACTGAGGAGGCAGCGATGCGACGTTTCCTAAAACTTCTCCTAGCGGCGGCTATGGCTGCACCGCTTTCCGCCCCACCCGTCTTCGCCCATGCGTTCCTCGATCACGGGGTGCCGGGCGTCGGAATGACCGTGAGCGGCCCGGTGCGCGAAATCAGGCTCTATTATACCCAAGGCGTGGTCACCGCCTTTTCCCATGTGCATGTCGCGAGTGACGCGGGAGCAGTGATCCCAACCGGGAAACTCGTCAACGACCCGTCCGACCAGCAGACTGTAATCGTCCGTCTCGGACGTGCCCTGGGACCCGGCGGCTACTCGCTGAGCTGGCAGGTGACCTCGGTGGACACGCATGTCACCCAGGGCACATACCACTTCACGGTCTCCTAACCCGGCTGGGGGATCGAGGCGGCCCATCGAGCCGCGGTCAGCCGGGCCCGCCACGTATTACGCGTGACGAGCCCGGCCGCCATATTTCAAGAAGATCAACTACCGCAGCTATCGAGGTTGCTCGACAATGTTGATGGTTTACCTGCCCCTCGTTGTCGCGCGGTGGATCCACTTCGCATCGGTGTTCGTGTTATTTGGTTCCTCGTTCTTTTGGTTCTACCAGGGAGCCGAGCGGTCATCAGCAGGTCAAGGCGGATTGCCGCGCGCTGTTCGTGCGACAGCCATTTTGCTCCGCATCGCCGCGCCGGTAGCGGCGATTTCCGGCGTCGGCTGGCTCGCCTGCATTTTGATCAATATGGCAAGGGACTTTTACAGCGTCGTCAATCCCGAAGATCTGCGCCTGTTCTTTTTTGAAACTCCGTTCGGCACGGTGTCCTTCGCTCGCCTCGCGCTCTTTACGATTGGCGTCGTAATCGCATTCTTGCCTTGGCACGGTCGCTGGCGGTTCGCCGCTCTCGTTCCGGTCAGCGCACTGCTTTTGGTTACCCAAGCCTGGTTTGGCCATTCGGCCGAAGGCGTTGGGCTTTATCGCGCCAGTATGATCACGGTCTATGGCATCCACACGCTTGCCACGGCCGCATGGGTAGGCGGCCTGCCGACCCTCCTTTTCGCGCTCGCCGAGCAGCGACGCTTCGGCCCCGCCGAAGCACGCGAATGCACCCTCGACGTTTGCAGCCGCTTCTCCCTGATGGCGACGATCGCAGTCAGCTTGGTTGTCGCAAGCGGCGTCGCGAACGCGGGCTTTCGTGTTGCCGGATCGTTCGGCAAGCTTTTCGGTTCGGCTTATGGCGATGTGTTGCTTAAGAAATTGGCGGTCATCGCGGCCATGCTCGCCGTGGCCTATTTCAACCGATTCATCGCAACGCCAAGGTTGCGCGCCGCCTCCTCGAAGGGAATGAGGCAAATCACCTGGCTTCGCTATAGCGTGGCTTTTGACATTGTACTCGGTATGTTTGTCCTTGCCGCATCGGCTATCCTCGGCATCACCATGCCGCCGCAATAGAGCTCGGCGAGCCTGCGGCTCCGGTTCGGTTTATCGAGTTTGGAACGTAGAGCGATTTTTTACGTTCCGAAAGGGGGCGGTTCGACCCCAATCACTCGAACCCTATGAGGAGAAAAACCATGGACCGTCGTGAATTCATTGCCGCGGCCGGCACTGTCGCCGCGGTTGCTTCAACGTCACAGGCCTTTGCGCAAATGGCTGCTGAAGGGTCAGATATGCATCCCCCGAAATATAAAGCTCTCGAGAAGGCCACTGTTGGATGCGTCGCCACCGGCAATGATTGCCTCAGGCATTGTTTCGGCATGTATAAGATGAAAGACACGAGCATGGCCGCTTGCGCTGACGCCGCCTTCCAACTCGTCAACGTCTGCAGCGCGCTGGCGGCACTGGCGGCGGTCAATTCAGAGCATACCGGCCATCTTGCCAAGGTGGTCGAAATGGTCTGCAACGATTGCAAGAAAGAATGCGACAACTTCCCCAAAGTTACCGAATGCAAGACTTGCGGCGACTCATGCAAGGCCTGCGCCGAGGAATGCCGTAAGGTTTCTGCCTGAGCTTTGGGTCAGCGGCTGGGACCGTTTGTCCATATGTGGCATTCCGACCCGGCCGCTGCCATTCTAGCCGCCGCAATGAGAACTGTTTCCCGCGACGGGAGCGCAATCTCCGAGGCCGCATGCCGACGACGCCGCATATCGAAAAACACTTTTCCGCCTCGGCCATTGTCCGCGACATCGTCATCGGCATGGCGGACGGGCTAACCGTTCCTTTCGCCCTCGCCGCGGGCCTTTCCGGGGCCGTGTCCTCGACGGCGATCATTATAATGGCCGGTCTTGCCGAGGTCGCGGCAGGCGCGATCGCGATGGGTCTTGGCGGTTATCTCGCGGCGCAAACGGATCTCGAACACTACCATTCCGAACTGCACCGCGAGAAAGCCGAGATCGCACAAGTGCCGGAAATCGAGCGCGCGGAAGTCCGGCAAATCCTGCGCGAACAAGGCCTCGATCCCGCCCTAACCGAAACGGTAACCGCCGCGCTCACCCGCGATCCAAACCGCTGGGTCAATTTCATGATGCGTTTCGAACTTGGCTTGGAAGAGCCCGACGCTGGCCGGGCACTCAAAAGCGCATTCACGATCGGCGGCGCCTATGTCGTCGGGGGTCTTATTCCCCTGGCGCCCTATTTCGTGCTGGACACGGTTTCTCGCGCGCTTCCGGTCTCGATCGCGCTGACCCTCGCCGCCCTTGTGGTCTTTGGCGGCGTCAAGGGGCAAATGACCGGCGTCGCGCCGCTCCGCAGCGCCTTGCAGACGGCGATCGTCGGTTCTCTTGCCGCCGCCGCCGCCTTCGCCATCGCGCGGCTGGTCGCCCGTTGATTGCGCTCAGACTTGCCAAACACGCCAAATCGAGCCAATGCTCTCAGCCAATCTCCGGTCATCCGGGGAATGCCGGATTAAGCGCCGGCCCATCACGGAATTTTCGTCCGCTCTCACGAATCGCCGGCGCGTCGATTCTCACAGAAGAACCGCACATGAAACCAATCGCTTTTCTTACAATTCCAATGCTGCTCGCCAATCACGCCGCGTTCGCTGGATCGATCGACGGCAATGGCGCGTTGGCGCTCGCCGCTCTCGTCGCCGAACATTCTCCCAATGTTAAGGCCCATGACAAATTTTTGCTCGATAAATTCCTGAATGGTCAGACTTACGCTTCCAAAAAGAAGATTACGGTTGCGGCCGCCGCGGTCACCTGCCGGGCGAGCAATGTGGACATCACCCAGCATAGCTGCGATCTGACGTTTGGAGCGAAAAAAGTCGCGACGCGCGGCAGGAAGGCGCACGAACTCTACGCAACTCTCGCCGAGGTGGGCGTGCCGCCGGACGGTGCCGCGGGTTCGATTTTTGAGGCCGTGTCCAATCTCGACTGCACAATCGATCCCGGCGAGGTGAAGCAAAAAGCCGGCGGCGGCGCGCATTGCACATTTGCCCCGGCGAAGTGAGGCTTAACTAGGGTTCGCAGCGCAATCTGATTTGGGAATCTGGTTTTACGAGTTGTGGAGACGGAACGCCGATCACCGCCGGCGCTGCTCGAAGTACCGGGTGAGCAACAATCGACGGTGGCTTCCGGCAAGAAATTTCGAGCCCCGTCGTTCACCCGCCGATCATGGTGGTAATGACCTCGCCGCCGCGCGCGATGGTCAATTTCCAGTAGTTGCGATGCTCGCTCACCGCCGCTTCGAGTTCCCGCGTGGTGCCGATTGCCCTGTCGTTGATGGACATGATGACATCGCCTTTTTGAAAATTGACCATCGCCGCCCGCGAGCCGTCCTCGACGTCGCTGACGACGACGCCCTCGCTCACGCCATGGAGGGATAATTCTTCCAAAACCGCCGGCGACAGATTGATCACGGTCATGCCGGAGAAGAGCGAGGAGCCGTTGAGCTTGACAGGATCGCGGGCCGGAATTTCCGGGGCCGGAATCAGTTTGACCGAGGCCGTGCTCGGTTTGCCGTTCCGAATCAGGGTAAGGGACGCGGCGCCGCCGAGCGGTTTCGTGGCCATCCGGTAGCCAAGACCCTCGGGATCGTCGACGCTCTGACCGTCGATGGCGGTGATGAGATCGCCGCGCCGCAACCCCGCATTGGCGGCCGGACCGCCGGCGGAAAGATCGGCGACAAGCGCGCCGGACGGCCGGTCGAGGCCAAGCGAATCGGCGATTTCCCTCGATACGGCTTGCAGGCTCGCACCGAGCCAGGGACGCCGCACCGCTTGCCCTCCGCCCTTGGCGGCGGCGATCACGATTTTCACCATATTGACCGGGATTGCGAAACCGATCCCGACCGAGCTTCCGGTTTGCGAAAAGATCGCGGAATTGATGCCGACGAGCCTTGCTCGCATATCGACGAGGGCGCCGCCCGAATTGCCCGGGTTGATCGCGGCGTCGGTTTGAATAAAAAATCCGTAATCCGATATTCCAACCTGGGTGCGCGCCAGCGCCGAGACGATTCCTTGGGTCACCGTCTGCCCGACCCCGAACGGATTGCCAATGCCAGCACGATGTCGCCAACTTCGAGCGCGTCGGAATCGCCCAGTTGCATCACCGTAAAGTTTTCGCCACCCTTCAAGCGCAAGACCACGAGATCGGTGCGCTGATCGCGCAGGACAATCCCGGCATCGAATTCGCGTTTATCGGCGAGCGCGACCCTTACGTCCGTCATGCCTTCGATGACGTGATAATTGGTGACAACGAGGCCCGACGCATCGACGAGGACGCCGGAGCCAAGCGAGCGCGCGGTCGGGCCGCCCGGCCTGGAGTTGCCGCCCTCGCCGAAGAAATGGCGAAAAATCGGATCGTCGAAGAGGGGATTGCGCGGCCGCTTATCCGTCCGGGAGGCATAGACGTTGACGACCGCGGGTTGCGCTTTCTTGACGACTGGCGCGAAGGACAAGAAAATGTCGCTTTGGGTCTGAGGCGTCTGGCGCGGCGGCTCGGCGCTGGTGGAAACGGCAAAGGGAACCAGAAGCAATGCGGTCATGGCCCGGAGCAAACCAAGCGAGGGCGTGTTCATGGATCGCTCCAAACCAGCGGACCTGACCGTGTATCGGATTTAAGCGAGAACCGGCTCGCGTCAAGGCAATGCGCCACGCGAGCGCACCCCGGGCCCCGCGAACGATCCCTACGCCGCGGCCTCTTCTTCGCCGCCCACCACCGGACCCGAATCCAAACCTTTGGCATCGACATCGCGGTCAACGAATTCGATGACCGCCATGGCGGCATTATCGCCATAGCGAAAGCCAGCCTTCAACACCCGCGTGTAGCCGCCATGCCGGTCCCTGTAGCGCGGCGCGAGAACGGCGAAAAGTTTGCCGACGAGGGTGGCATCCTTGATTTGAGCGATCGCCTGCCGTCGCGCATGCAGATCGCCGCGCTTGCCGAGCGTGACCAGTTTCTCGACGATCGGGCGCAAATCCTTTGCCTTTGGCAGCGTGGTGACGATCTGCTCGTGCTTGATCAGCGCTTGGCACATATTGGAAAACATCGCCTTGCGATGTTCATGCGTGCGGCCGAAGCGGCGCTTGGCGTGTCCGTGATACATGGCGCTCTCCGTTATTTTCGCGGCCGCCGTGCCAAGGTACGCCGCCCCCGTTAGTCTCCCACTCGCTTTGGACGAGAGGGGAGGGATAATCCGATCAGTAATGTTCCTCGAACCGCTTGGCGAGTTCATCGATATTGTCCGGCGGCCAGCCGGTGACGTCCATCCCGAGGTGGAGACCCATCTGGGCCAGCACCTCCTTGATCTCGTTCAGCGACTTGCGACCGAAATTCGGCGTGCGGAGCATTTCCGCTTCGCTCTTTTGAATGAGATCCCCAATATAGACAATGTTGTCGTTCTTCAAGCAATTCGCCGAGCGCACCGAAAGTTCGAGCTCATCGACCTTTTTGAGGAGCGCCGGGTTGAAGGCGAGTTCGGGAATCGACGGTGTCGCCTCGACCCGGTGCGGCTCCTCGAAGTTGACGAAGACATTGAGCTGGTCTTGCAGGATGCGCGCCGAAAAAGCGATCGCATCTTCGGGCGACAGCGATCCGTTGGTTTCCACTTGCATGGTAAGCTTGTCGTAATCGAGGATTTGCCCTTCCCGCGTATTCTCGATCCGGTAGCTTACTTTCTT
>Ga0185299_10003190_pt1 | contig 22580 bp, 14 predicted proteins | sample PaiPotPPA55metaG_FD_128002 | JGI IMG/M metagenome (GOLD analysis project Ga0185299, IMG submission 128002) | Iron sulfur acid spring bacterial and archeal communities from Banff, Canada, to study Microbial Dark Matter (Phase II) - Paint Pots PPA... ... | reverse complement strand
TCGACCTTGTCGGGAGGAAAATGCTGCCCGAGCTCGCGGGCGAGCAGCGGAAGGCTCTTTCCGCCTTTTCCGATCGCGGAGGCGAGGGCGCAATAAAGCTCGCCGTGCAGGAAAAACTTGCGGTCCTCGGAATAGAGACAAACGACGTCGGGCGGCAGGACGTAGACGGTGAAATTCGGCGCGAACTGCGGAACGTCCTTGCCGACGCGCCGCGCCGAATTGGTCTTGCGATCGCCTGTCATGATGTAAACGCGGGCGCGTTACCCAGCATCCCAGTCTGCCCGTGCAAGGCGTATTCTCCGATCAATGGAATCCCTCGTCCAGCTCACGCGCTGGCATTTCTCGACAATATTGGGCCAACTCGGCCGTCACGCGCGCCTGCGGACGCCCACTGCACCGCGAAGAAAACATGGATTGGCCGGGTCGATTGTATCGAGCCCGGCCATGATGACCTGCGTTTGTCGACGCAATCGGAAAGCGCTCTGGTCTAGCAGATGCGGCAAGCACCCCACGACAAACAGCAACCGCCGCCGCAGCCGCCGCATCCCCAGCCGACGCCGCAGCCTCTGCAGCCTCTGCAGCCTCTGCAGCCTCTGCAGCCGCCGCAGCCTCTGCAGCCGCCGCAGCCGCGCGCCAGCTGAACACCGCCTTGAGCCGCTGCGGCGTTCTCCTTGTCGAAGACATAGAACGTCGCCAGACTGACGTCAGCGATTTCCTCTTCACCGAGCGTGAATGCTTGACTCGGTGAATAATTTGGCGTCTGAGGCACGTCAGTTATCGGTGCGACCGCTGCTGAAGCGCCTCCCACCAGTGAAAAAGTCAACCCGGCCGCTCCCAACGCCGGCATAGCTTTCGTCACTCGCTTGCGCTTCGAAGCCTGCTTCACCTGTGGCATAGTGGAATCCTCCATCAGCTTGCAAAATGGTTCGAGTTGGACGAGTCTACTTCAACGACTGATCACCCGCAAGGTGACGACCATCTGTGGACGTGCCGCGGGTCGATAAACAGCGAAGATTTCATCTTCATGAACGACGCCGATGTTGCCTGTCATTCATGCTCTATTCATCATTCCGGTCGACGGCGGAGTCGTGCCATCCAGCAACCTGAACGCGAGTGGAATCAGAGCAGCCTGGTCGTGGGCGCCTCGCCGCTCTGGCTTTCGTTGCGTTGGCTCCTGCCAGAACCAAAAGTGGTGTCCAAACTTGCATTCGCTCCCACCCGCCATTATTGAGGCCAAAAGATCCGGCCTCTCGATCGTGCGCCGCAAAACGAGTCGAACAGCCTCAATGCGGCGCAGCGAAATTTTGCAGGCGTAACGGAGAGACCGGCGTGGTCGATTACCCCGGATATTTCGCCTGGTACGAACTGATCACGACAGATATGGCGGCGGCCAGGGCCTTCTACACTGAGGTGGTGGGCTGGGGCGCGCACGACGCGTCGACGCCGGATCTGGCCTACACCTTGTTTACCGCTGGAAAGGCCTCGGTATGCGGGCTCATGGACCTGCCGCAGGAGGCAAGAAAAATGGGCGCGACGCCGAGGTGGATGGGGTATGTCAGCGTCAACGACGTGGACGTCGCCGCCGAGCGGATCAAGCGCCTTGGTGGCGCCGTGTACGTCCCACCGACAAACAGCAACATCGGCCGCATTTCTGTGGTTGCCGATCCCCAGACCGCGACACTCGCGTTGGTCAAGGGATTGAAACCCGGCCGACAGCGACCGGACGATTTCGCCAAGCAGGCGCGCGTGGGCTGGCACGAGTTGCTGGCCGCCGACTGTGAGAAGGCATTTGCATTCTACGGCGAGCTTTTTGGCTGGCAAAAGTCGGGCGCAGCAATCGGCCCGACCGACACCTATCAGGTGTTCTCCGCGGGCGGGCAGACGATCGGCGGCATGTTCACGAAGCGTCCGGAGGATCCGATCCCATTCTGGCTGTTGTACTTCAATATCGGCGACATCGACGCGGCCGCGGAGCGCGTAAAATCCGGCGGCGGCCAGGTTTTGAAGGGTCCGGTTGAATTGCCGGGTGGCGGCTGGGTCGCCCGATGCAGAGACCCTCAGGGCGCCGCGTTCGCGCTGCAGGGAACGCGGAGCCTGGATGGCTTCGGCTGGTCTACCGAGTGGGCCGGGTTTTCATCGAAAGGCAGGTTGGTCACCAAGCCGCGCGGGTAGGGCGCGAAGTGATCAGCAGGTCCAACAGCTTCCAACCGGCCGAAGACCTGACGCCCGCAAACCCGCCAGAGCCGGAATCAGACGGCCTTGGCCGCCGGCCTCGGAAGCGGCTTGTCCTGCCTCTTCGACCAGGAGATGTAGTAGGCGACGATGGTCATGATCGCTATTCCCGTCACACTGACGAAGATCTGCGCGAACAGCGTTCCAGAGCTCATCATCAGTTCGAAATGTCCGACAAAGGACAGGAATACGCCAACGCAGAACACCGCGAGCGATTGCTGACCGCAGACGATCACGGGATCGAATATCTTCCATTCCAGGCCCGGCCAGTCCTTAGGCACGAACCGGATGATCACAATCACGATCGTCGCAAAATGCAGGAAACGGTAGGGCGCGAGATTGGTCTTGTCGTTCGGGTTGAAGGCCGAATAAAGCCAGTCCGGGAACATGGCGCCGAAATCCGGAAACTTGCCCGCCATGGTCATCACCATCGCAAAGACGAGGTAGGCGATGCAAAAATACAGGGTGTAGGGGGAATCGATAATCGAACGGGATCGCTTTGCTCCACCCAGCGCGCACCATGAGCCGAACACAAACAACACCTGCCAGGAGTAGGGGTTGAAATACCAGGTGCCCCCGGGGTAGCCCCTGAAATTCCAGCCGAACTGCCGTGCAGCGAGCCACAGCACAATGGATGCAAGCATCGTCCAATTGGGCTGGCGCAGCATGATCCATAGCACCGGCGGGAAAAACCCCATCAGGACGATATAAAGCGGAAGCACGTCGAGGTTGACGGGCTTGAACTTGAGCATCAAACCCTGCCGCAGCGTTTCGGTCGCATTGTCGACCAGACCTGCGACATTGAACTCGTTGATAATCTCGGAATCGCCGAACCGCAGCGCGAGGTAGCTGATCGAAGCAATGTAAATGACGAACAGAATGATATGGGCGACGTAAAGCTGCCAGACCCGCTTGGTCAAACGGGTGGCGCCGACGACGAAGCCACGTTCAATCATCATCCGGGCGTAAACGAACGAAGCCGTGTATCCCGAGATAAACACGAAGAGGTCGGCGGCATCGCTGAAGCCGTAATTTCTCGTGGTGATCCAGTTCACGACGTTGTCGGGAATGTGATCCAGGAAAATCGCCCAGTTAGCGACTCCGCGGAACAGATCGAGCCGGAGATCGCGTCCTTTTTCTGGCAGGGTTGCGTTGATTTTCATGGGTGCCGTTTCGATATGGTGCGTCCGAAGGGTCTGGCAGCAGGGCTGGGCGTCAGTTACGCAGCGGGGCAACATTGTAACCGCGCCGCATAATGATTATACAATTCCGGGAGTTGCATCCAAGGCTGGGAATCACCGATCAGATTTATGAATGGTGTCTCTATACTATCCCGGCTGTTTCCACCACGCGCTTCCGTGCCGCATTTCCCAAGGGGGGGCTGACTATCCATGACCGCACGCATCTTTAAGCCCGCCAAAAACGCGATGCAATCGGGGGCCGCCAAAACCAGGGAATGGCAGCTCGATTATGAGCCGGAACAGCCGCGCGTCATCGAGCCCTTGATGGGCTGGACCAGTTCCGGCGATATGAAGCAGCAGCTCACCATTCGCTTCGATACCAAGGAAGACGCGGTGGCGTATTGCGAGCGCGAGGGCATTCCCTATCAGGTATTTGAACCGAAGGAGCCGGCGCGCCGGCAAGCCGCCTACGCCGACAATTTCGCGTTCCGGCGCGGCGAGCCTTGGACCCATTAGCCTTGGACCCACTAGCCTTCGACCCATTGGCCCTGAGCTTTGAGCCTTGGACCGACTAGGCCTGGAGCTATTAGAACGGGCGATCCCGGCGGCCGCCTGGTTCAAAAGTTCTGGGTTGCCTAAGCCGGCGGCGCAATGACACCATGGCGCAAGCCCGGTGCGCAGATTGCGGCGCACCATAGGAACTGCTGAAGGCCATGCCGCTTCATTCCAGTACTGACCCGGCCTCGTCTGACTTTGCCCGCAATGCCGAGGCAATGCGCGCGCTGGTCGCTGAGCTCCGCGAGAAGCTCAATCAGGTCGCCGGCGCCGGCGGGGAAGCGTCGCGCGCCCGGCATACGTCGCGCGGCAAGATGCTGGCGCGCCAGCGCGTCGATCTCTTGATCGATCCCGGCACGGCGTTTCTCGAACTGTCACCGCTGGCGGCCTTCGGCCTCTATGGCGGCGATGTGCATTCAGCGAGCATCATCACTGGCGTCGGGCGAATATCGGGGCGCGAATGCGTGGTTGTCGCCAACGATGCGACCATCAAGGGCGGCACCTACTACCCGATGACGGTGAAAAAGCATCTGCGCGCGCAGGATATCGCTCGGCAGAACAATCTGCCCTGCGTTTACATGGTCGATTCCGGCGGCGCTTTTCTGCCCCAGCAGGACGAGATATTTCCCGACGAACGACATTTTGGCCGCATCTTCTATAATCAGGCGCAGATGTCGGCGTCGGGCATTCCCCAGATTGCGATCGTGATGGGGTCCTGTACGGCGGGCGGCGCCTACGTCCCGGCGATGTCGGATGAAAGCATCATCGTGCGCAATCAGGGCACGATTTTTCTCGGCGGACCGCCGCTCGTGAAAGCGGCCACTGGCGAAGTCGTCACGGCGGAAGAACTCGGCGGCGCCGACGTGCATTCGAGGCAGTCCGGTGTCACCGACCATTATGCGCAGAACGACAGCCATGCGATCGGAATTGCACGGCGTATCGTCGCCACCTTGAAACAGCCCGCGCGCGCTCATCTGAACCTGCGCGAACCGCGCGAGCCGCTGTTTGCACCCGAGGAGATCTATGGCGTGGTTTCCGCCGACGGGCGCAAGCCGTTCGACGTGCGCGATATCATCGCGCGGCTGGTCGACGGTTCTGAGTTCGACGAATTCAAGAAATTATACGGCCAAACCCTGATTTGCGGTTTCGCTCACATCTGGGGATACCCGGTCGGCATTATCGCCAACAATGGAATCCTGTTTAGCGAGAGTTCGCTGAAGGGGGCGCATTTCATCGAGCTGTGCTGTCAGCGCGATATTCCCTTGGTGTTCCTGCAGAACATCACGGGATTCATGGTTGGCAAGAAATACGAAGCCGGCGGGATCGCACGCGACGGCGCCAAGCTTGTAACGGCAGTGGCGACCGCGGGCGTGCCAAAATTCACCGTCGTCATCGGGGGCTCCTACGGCGCCGGCAATTACGGGATGTGCGGTCGCGCCTACAGCCCGCGATTCCTCTGGATGTGGCCGAACGCGCGAATCTCGGTGATGGGCGGCGAACAGGCGGCAATGGTGCTGAGCCAGGTCCGTCGCGATAATATCGAGGCCAAGGGTGAGACATGGTCGGCAGAGGAGGAGGACAGGTTCCGCGCGCCGATCCGTGCGCAATATGACAGCCAGGGCAGTCCGTATTACGCCACCGCGCGGCTCTGGGACGACGGCGTCATCGATCCTGCCGACACCAGGTTAGTGCTGGGCTTGGGGCTGTCGGCGGCGGCCAACGCGCCCATCGAACAGACGCATTTTGGTCTGTTCAGGATGTGACGATGGATCGCCCCAAACAGTATCGGCGATTTCGCACCCTTTTGATCGCCAATCGCGGCGAGATCGCAGTCCGCGTGATACGCACCGCCAAGGCCATGGGTCTGCGCACGGTTGCGGTTTTTTCCGAGGCTGATCGCGACGCGATGCACGTGGCCTTGGCCGACGAGGCGGTTCTTCTCGGGCCGGCACGGGCGCGGGACAGTTATCTCAACATCGAGCGGATGATCGAGGCGGCGCGCAAAAGCGGCGCCGAGGCCGTTCATCCGGGCTATGGATTCCTGTCCGAGAGCGCCGACTTCGCAGCTGCCTGTCTCGATGCGGGTCTGGTCTTCGTCGGTCCGACCGCGGCCATGATCAGGCTGATGGGTTCGAAATCGGGCTCTAAATTGCTGATGGAGCGCGCCGGCGTCCCGCTGGTGCCCGGCTATCACGGCGAAGCCCAGGACGATGCGACATTGGCCGCCGCCGCCGATGAAATCGGTTTTCCCGTGCTGGTGAAGGCCTCCGCCGGCGGCGGCGGACGCGGCATGCGCATCGTGCGTTCGGCGAGCGAACTTGCGGCCGCCGTCGTCAGCGCCAAGCGCGAGGCCAAGGCCGCGTTCGGCGACGATCGCATGCTGATCGAAAGATTTGTCGAAAACCCGCGCCATATCGAAGTGCAGATCATCGGCGACAGTCACGGCAATCTGCTGTCGCTGTTCGAGCGCGAATGCACGCTGCAGCGGCGGCATCAGAAGGTGATCGAGGAAGCGCCGTCGCCGACACTGGATGCGATCCAGCGCGAGGCGGTTTGCGCCGCCGCGCGCAAGGCTGCCGCAGCGGTCGACTATGTCGGCGCCGGCACCATCGAATTCGTCTCCAACGGCAAGGATGTGTTCTTTATCGAGATGAACACCAGGCTGCAGGTCGAGCATCCCGTCACCGAACTGATCACGGGCATCGACCTGGTGGAATGGCAGTTGCGGGTAGCTTTTGGCGAAAAGCTGCCGCTGACGCAGGACCAGATCGCGCTCAACGGCCATGCCATCGAGGCGCGGGTCTATGCGGAAAACCCGCACAAGAATTTCATGCCCTCGGTCGGCAAGATACGTACCTGGCATACGCCGGACCCGTCGAACGGCCTGCGGGTCGATGCCGGCTATCGCCAGGGCGATGCGGTCTCGCCGCACTACGACGCCATGCTGGCCAAGGTGATCGCCTGGGCGCCGACCCGGGATGCTGCGATCGAACGGCTCAATCGCGGGCTCGAGGAGTCCGACGTTCGGGGTGTCGTCACCAATATTCCATTCCTGTCGGCGCTGGTCACTCACCCCGACGTGCGCGCCAATGCGATCGATACCGGTTTCATCGAACGCGAATTGAAGAAGCTGACACCGGCCCCCCCGGCGCCTCACGATCTCGAGTTCGGCGCGGCGGTGGCTGCCATTCTCGGCGAAGAGGCGAAAGCGGCGCGCGCGGAGGCGCATTCACCCTGGCGTACCGCCGGCTGGATGCCGGTGGGCCGCCGACAGCGGGTGTTTACGTTCCGCTACGGGCAGGGGACCGAACAGCAGGTAAGCCTGAACTATGGCAACGGTCCGGCGACACTGGCCATCGGCGAGCGCGAAATCGCCTTTACGGCCGCACCCAATGTCGCCGGCGGCACCGATCTCACGCTGCACGGCATGAAATCCCATGTCGTGGCCATCGTGGAAGGCCATGAATTATATCTGCGAACGCGCAACGGCCGCTTCGACCTGCATTGGGTCGATCCTTTCGGTGGCGACGACGAGGAGCAGGTCGGCGAAGACAAGATCATCGCGCCGCTGCCGGGTACGGTGGTGGCGTTGCTGGCCGAGGAGGGCGCGCATCTGGAAAAGGGCGCGCCCATCCTCACGCTTGAAGTGATGAAGATGGAACAGACCTTGCGGGCGCCGTTTGCGGGTGTGCTGAAGGTGATCAAGTGCAGGGTCGGCGATATCGTGCAGGAGGGCGTCGAACTCGCCGAAATCGAGCCGGCAGCCGGATAAGATCGATATGAGTGACCAGGTGCGCATCGTCGAAGTTGGACCGCGCGACGGCCTTCAAAACGAGAAGACGCCGGTCAGCGTCGCCGCGCGCATCGCGTTTATCGAGGCGCTGGTCGGTGCCGGGCTGCACACGGTCGAAGTCGGGGCCTTCGTGTCGCCGAAGGCGATCCCGCAAATGGTGGGTTCGGATCAGGTGCTGCGGGGCGTCAGCCATCACCCCGACAGCGAGTTCCATGTGCTGGTGCCAAACGAAAAGGGCTACGACGCCGCGCGTGCGGCCGGCGGCAGGGTGATCGCGGTGTTTGCTTCGGCTTCCGAGGGTTTTTCGCGCGCCAACATCAATTGCTCGATCGCCGAATCGATCGAGCGCTTCAAGCCCGTCGTAAACAGAGCCAAAGCCGACGGTATCAAGGTGCGCGGCTACATCTCCTGCGTATTGGGCTGCCCCTATGATGGCGAGATCAGGCCGCAGGCGGTGGTGGACGTCGCGAAAACGCTGTGGGAGTTCGGCTGTTATGAAGTCTCGCTCGGCGATACCATCGGGGTCGGAACCCCGGTGAAGGCGCGGCAGCTATTGCGGGCCGTGGCCGGCACGGTGCCGATGGCCCATCTGGCGATGCATTTCCACGATACCTACGGCCAGGCGCTCGCCAATCTCTATGCGGGGATGGAGGAGGGCGCCCGCGTGATCGATTCCGCGGCCGGCGGCCTCGGCGGCTGCCCTTACGCGCCGGGGGCCACCGGCAACGTCGCGACCGAGGACGTGGTCTACATGCTGGAGGGCATGGGCATCGCCACCGGCGTCGATATGGCAAAACTGGTGGCGGCCACCAACGAGATCAGCAAGCTAATCGGGCGAGCGCCGGTGAGCCGGGTCGCAGCGGCGTTGAATGCGAAGAGAGCGACGTAGGGTGGGCAAAGCGAAGCGTGCCCACCACCAACGCGAACAAAACTACAATCTTTGGTCGCTGGTGGGCACGGCGCAGAGAGCGCCTTTGCCCACCCTACGGCAGAATCACCGCCCGCCATCCGGCCCCATCACCAGGTCGGGAAGATAGGTCGAAATCCCCGGCACGAAACACAGCACCAGCACCGCCAGCATCATCAGGAGTACGAACGGCAGCGTGCCCCAGATCACGTCGCGCAGGGGAATATCGGGGGCGACATTGCGAATGACAAAAATATTGAGACCGACGGGCGGGTGAATAAGTCCCATCTCCATCACGATGGTCATGACGATGCCGAACCAGATGATGTCGAAATTTGCCGCCCGCAGCGGCGGCAGGATGATCGGCGCGGTCATCAGGATGATCGAAACCGGCGGCAGAAAGAAGCCCAGTACCACGACCATGACGAGGATCGCCGCCAGCAATTCCCAGCGCGGCAGCTGCATGGCGACAATCGATTCCGCGGCCGATTGCGAGATGTGCAAGTAGCTCATGACGTAGGAATACAACAGCGACATGCCGATGATCATCATCAGCATGGTGGATTCGCGGATCGTCGATTTCAGGATCGGTGCGAGATCGGAAGGCCGCCACACGCTGTAGATCAGCGCGATCAACACCAGCGCGAGCAGCCCGCCGAGGCCCGCGGTCTCCGACGGCGTCGCATAGCCGCCATAGAGCGCGATCATCACCCCCGTCAGCAGCAGCACGAACGGCAGCACCCGCGGCAGCACGTTGAAGCGCTCTGCCATGGTAAACTCGTCGCGGGTCAGGATGGCCGATGTCACGCCGGTCTTGGCGTAAAGCGCGCTCGCGGCCGCATACTCCTTGCGAAAGCGGATCACCGCATAGGTGCCGAACAGCGTGACCAGCAGCAGGCCGGGTCCGATGCCGGCAAGGAACAGCCGTCCGAGCGACTTTTCCGCGGCGACGGCGAACAGGATCATGGTGATGGAGGGCGGCAGCAGGATGCCGAGCGTGCCGCCGGCGGCGATGATGCCGGCCGCGAAGCCGCCGGAATAGCCGCGTTTGCGCATCTCGGGGATGCCGGCGGAGCCGATCGCCGAGCAGGTGGCGGGCGACGACCCGGCCATCGCCGCGAACAAGGCGCAGGCAAACACGTTGGCGACGCCGAGCCCGCCGGGCACGCGGTGCAGCCAGGCATGCAGCGCCGAATAGAGGTCCTGGCCGGCGCGGGATTTGCCGATCGCAGCACCCTTCAAAATGAAAAGCGGGATCGACAACAGCGTGATCGAGGCCATTTCCTCATAGACATTCTGGGTCACGGTATCGAGCGATGCTGCGGGCATGTAGATGCCCATGAACACCACCGCGATGGCGCCGAGCGCGAACGCGATCGGCATGCCCGAAAACATCGCAAACAGGGTCGCAGCCCCATAGCTGATGCCAATTCCAAATACGGTCATCGGCGCGTCGTCCCGCAGATCGGAATGATGATCTGCAAGAGGATTTGCAGACACAACAGGGTCATGCCTGACGCCATCAGGCCGTAGGGGATCGCCAGTGGTGGCGACCACATCGAATTCGAGACTTGGCCGTCAACCCAGGCTTCGTGCGCCAGTGTCCAGGATTTCCAGGCGAAGAACGCGCAGAACAGCAGGCTCGCGACATCGACCAGCCACAGCCTGATCCGGTTGGCGGTCGGCGACAGCAGCCCGACAAAGGCTTCGATGCCGATATGGCCACGCTGCTGCTGCACATAGGCCGACGTCATGAATGTCGCGCCCACCAGAAGAAATACCGCCGCCTCATCCTGCCAATAATTGGGGCTGTGGAACAAGGCGCGTCCGAGCACGCTGTAGCTGAGGATCGCGCAGGCCGAAATCAGCGCAATCGCTGCGATGAAGACAATGAAGTTGTTGCACCAGCCGAGCCCGCGCTCCAGCGCCGCGACGAGCGGATTGCCCGCCGCGGTTGTCGATCGACTATTTTGATCCGGTAGCGGACCAAGCATCAGGCTGAGACGTCGGACGCGAGCTTCAGCAAGTTGGCAGATTGCGCGGTTTTCGCGCCATAGTCCTTCCATGCGGTATCGCGGGCAATGTCGCGCCATTTGCCCACGGTTGCCGCGTCGAGCACGCTGACCTTGGCGCCGGCCTTTTCGTAGACTTTCGCAACTTCGGTATCATCGTCCTGCGCGCCCTTGCGGCCGTACGCTTCCAGCTCCGTGCCGAGGGCGAGAAGGATGTCCTGCTGATTTTTCGGCAGGCCGTCGAAAATCGACTTCGACATCAACAATGGTTCCAGCATGAACCAATAGGAGGCTCCCGCACCTGACGTCAGCGATTTCGCGACTTCTTCAAGCCGGAATGAAATCAGGCTGGTGGAGGAGGTAATTCCGGCGTCGCAGGCACCGGTCTGCATCGAGGCGTAAAGTTCGTTTGACGGTACCGACAGTACGGCCGCACCCGCGGTCTGCAGCACCATGTCCATCTCCCGCGAGCCGCCGCGAACCTTGAGGCCCTTGGCGTCTTCCGGGGCGACGATGGGCCGCGAGCGGCTGGCAACGCCGCCGGCCTGCCAGACCCAGCTCAAGATCATGATGCCCTTGTCGGCAAGGAAGTCGGTCAGTGCCTTGCCAACAGGATTGGTCTTCCACTTCATGCCCTGATCGTAGGTTGAGACCAAGCCGGGCATCAGGCCGATATTGGCCTCCGGCAATTCGCCGCCGGCGTAGGGAAGCGGATACAGGCTGATATCGAGTGCGCCTTTGCGCATCGCCGAGAACTGCGCGTTGGTCTTGATCAGGGACGAGTTTGGATAAACCTCGGCCGCAATCTCGCCGCCGCTGCGTTTGGCCACTTCGGCGGCGAATACACGGCATAGCCGGTCGCGGAAATCACCCTTGTCAATCGAGCCGCCGGGAAACTGATGCGATATTTTCAGGGTTGTAGCGGCCTCGGCCGTGCCGGTCCCGAAACGCAGGAGGGCCGGCGCGGCAAGCGCTGATGCAAGGACGTGGCGACGCGTGAACATATGAACAACTCTCCCCTGGGCGATCTTGATTTGCGGCATCTTAGTCCGTATTCGCCGGAATTTGCTCTAATCTGATAGTTCGAGGTCCGGTGCGGCCGACGATATGCTGCGGCGCACAGTTGAGTGGAATTTTCGAAAGCCGGTGAGCAACATTATTTTCACGGCGGGCCTCCTGAACCCCGAGCTGATACTTCAAATGCCGGTTACGCGGAAAAACTTTTTCAGTCCCGGCGGTAACAAACGCGATGGCGGGAACGTCCCTATCACAGCGGCATATGTCGCTTTAACCGGTTTCAAAAAGGATACCCATACATGACCATCAGCACCCGTATCGCCCTCGGAATTTCAGCTGCCGCTCTTTCGCTCAGCCTGGCGCTCGCCCCGGCTGCCTTCGCCCAGGATGCCATGAAGAAGGACGACGGCATGAAGAAGGACACCATGTCCAAGGACACGATGAAGAAGGATGACGGCATGAAAAAGGATACCATGTCCAAGGACACCATGAAGAAGGACGACGGCATGAAGAAGGACAGCATGGCAAAGTAGGCGCCGGTCCGGAATTCTCCAACAGGCTCGCTCCTGACGGGGCGGGCCTGTGACGCGTCAGGCGGGCACGCGGCCCGGATGCTTCAGCTATTTCCGTTTTTTCCGCGCAGCATAGCGTGCATCGCGTGCCGCCTTGCGTTCGGCCTCGAGCGCGGCTTCCCTGGCTACGGCTTCTTCCTTTTCGCGGGCGAGCTGGGCCGCGGCGGCGGCAGCCGCCTCTTCCTCGCGGCGCTTCTGCTCGGCCTTGGCGGCCTCGCGGGCCAGTTTGGCCTTGGCGCGCTCGGCAGCCGATGCCTCGCGCTCGGCCTGCCGCTGCTTGACCGCGGGATCGTCGGGACCCGGCTGGCTGCGAAACTTGTTCAGGATGCTTTTCCTGGCTTCCTGCGCCGCCTTCTGCCGGTCCGCGAAGCTAGGTTCCTTGAATCCACTCATTGAACGGGCCTTGTCGCTTTCTCTTGGGTTGGAGACGGTTCGGTTTCGCGGTCGGGTCGATCGCCCCTGAAGGGCACGCCCCCGCGATCGAGAGCGGTGTACAGCCGCAGGCGCCGGGAAGCCACCAAAATAGGAAGTCGATTCCGCGGTTAGGTGATTATTTCCTTCCGCAAGGAAGTACCCTTCCGGTGGCTCCGCGCCGGGATCCGGCTCGGATGCCCCAAAGCGCGGCGGCGATCCCGGCAGGGTTCGAACCTGCAACCCACGGCGTCGAAATCCGTCGCGGCATTAAGGATTTCAGTGACTTACCCGATCCATGTTGCAACGGTGCTGCTTTCAGCTATCCGCAGACCGCCGGAACCCAGAAAATGCCCAATGAAGCCCGGCCCCAACCATGAGCAGAGAGAGCGGTCCACCTATCGAGACCGCCAAATATTGCCAAGTGAAATACTGCCTGGGCATTTGAAAAGACGTGACGACGTCACACCACGGTCCGCGCCTGTCTTTCGCGCATTCTTTACGCAGCCATTTTGAGCCGGCAGATTTTTGAACGAATAGGGCGACTTCGTCTTCGGGGGTGTCTGGAGGGACATCCACCCGATATTTCTCGTCGTTGGTGTCGGTGACTTCGTAGACCCGACCGGGTTGGAACCAGTGCCAATTGGTCGCTCCGAACCACATGCAGCCGACCAGCCAGAGTGCCGTCACAAGCACCCACATCCGGAAAAGTCCACGCCACAAATTCATGCGCGCCCCTCCCGCGTATCAGCCCAAGATTAGAGCATTGCTCGATCTGCCACGATGGTCGAGTGGTGGGTTCGTCGAAAATAAAAACATAATTGCGCCACTGATAGCTGTAACTTAAGCGAAGGTTGGTGTCCCAAGAATTGCGTGTAGCGGCATGTGACGCAGACATGCGCGCAGAGCTATCTTGACCCCGTGAGCACCCAAACCACGAAAGGACCGAGCTGTATTGGGGACGCACTTTCCTGCGAGACGCTGGATGCTCGGCTGTTGCAGCTGACCGTCTGGCTCATCCTAATCGCGCAACTGACCTCAAGCCTCTATACCTCGATTAACGCTCGCGGGCTCTACGCGGATGGTGTGTTCTATTTGGTGAGAATTTATTCCGACGAAAGGTTTCTGCTATTCGATATGCGCTCGATCGTTCAAATATTTGCGGCAGGCCCCGATCGTTTTCTTATCGAAGTACACGTCGGCCACTCTATTTGAATGCGGGCAAGATTTGAATGCGGGCAAGTGTTCACTTTTGTTATGCTGACGATGCCAACGGTGCTTTGCGCACTTTGCTGGTTCATTGCACCGCGAAATCGCAAGGTTTGGATTCTGTTCCCGCTCGCCGCTCTCTTGACCGGCTTCGAGGCAACTTCCCTACATGCTATTGGGGAGGCGGCGATGTTGCGTGTAGATGGCGATCCCAGCAGGATTCGAACCTGCAACCCACGGAGTAGAAATCCGTTACTCTATCCAGTTGAGCTATGGGACCGTTGGCGGCTTTATACCATTGCCAATATGAAAAATCCGCAACTCCGCCAACCCCGTTCCGAACCCTTTTCGCTGCCGAACCGACAAAGCTGTAGTGGTGGACCATTTTGGCTTTGGCCCGCCCCTGACGGAATGCCGACCGCCGGCGGCCGTTGGCGCAACTGAGCGGCTGACTACGACAAATGTTGCATGCGACCTTTTTGCACCCTTGTTCCGCGGCCATCAGTCCGTCACCTTTTAGCGCACTTTTGTTCGACACGCGGCCGTTGTCCGCGGCCCAGGGAGCTCCATCATGATTGGTTTGGTTCGCGCAGCGACATTTTGCGCTACGCTGGCGTTTGGGCTCGTGACGGCACAGGCGGCGGATAAGGCCTTCAAACGCGACGATCTGGCGGATTCGGCGATCAAACTGGAGGCCCAGATCAAGAGCGAAGCCGGTCCGGTCGCCAGGTCGGGGGCGTCGCTGCGGACCGACGCCGACGCCGCGTTCAAGCGCAACGATTTCCGCACCGGTCTGCAAGTCCTTGGGCAAATCGCCGCCACTTCGCCGGATGACAGCGCCAACTGGCTGCGGCTCGCCCGCACCATTTTCCAGATCCGCCCGGCCAACTCCAGCGAGCAGACCTTCCTGCTGGAGCGTGCCTCCACCGCGGCCTATATCGCCTACCAGCGCGGCGCCAATGCCGGCGATGAGGCGGACGCGCTGGCCGTGCTCGGGCGCGCGATGTCGGACCGCAAGCTGTGGCGGCCGGCGCTCGACAGCTTGCGGCTCTCGCTCGATCTGCGCGAGGTCGCTGACGTGCGCGGCCAGTATGAAAAGATGCGCGACGAGCACGGCTTCCGGCTGCTCGATTATACCGTCGATTCCGACTCGGCTTCGCCGCGCGCCTGTTTCCAGTTCTCCGAGGACCTTGCCAAACGCACCGACTTCGCGCCGTACCTCGCGCTCGCCGGCAGCGACAAGCCGGCATTGACGTCGGAGGCAAAGCAGCTTTGCGTCGACGGGCTGAAGCACGGCGAGCGCTACAACATCAATCTGCGCGCCGGCCTGCCGTCCACCGTCAAGGAAACCCTGCCCAAATCGGCTGAATTCAACATCTATGTCCGCGACCGCAAGCCGTTCGTGCGCTTCACCGGGCGCGCCTATGTGCTGCCGCGCACCGGCCAGCGCGGCATTCCGCTGGTCAGCGTCAACACGTCAGCGGTGTCGGTCAACGTGTTCAGGATCGGCGATCGCAACCTGATCAATACCGTGATCGACAGCGATTTTCAGCGGGCCTTGAGCAAATACGAGCTTTCCAGCCTCGGTGATGAACGGGGCGTCAAGGTCTGGTCCGGCGAACTCACGACCGCCGCCACGCTCAACCAGGATGTCACAACGGCGTTTCCGGTCGACGAGGCGCTCGGCGTTTTGCAGCCGGGCATCTACGTCATGACCGCCGCCGCGAAGGGCACGGGCAGCGACGACGACGGATCGCTGGCGACGCAATGGTTCATCGTTTCCGATCTCGGTCTGACGGCTTTTTCCGGCAATGACGGCATCCACGTCTTCGTCAATTCGCTGGCCTCGACGGATGCGGTAGCGAAGGCCGAGGTGCGGCTGGTGGCGCGCAACAACGAGATCCTTGCGACCCGCAAGACCGACGAAACCGGTCACGTGCTGTTTGAGACCGGCCTAGCCCGCGGCGAGGGCGGTCTTTCGCCGGCCATGCTGACCGTGACCGGCGACAAGGCCGACTACGCTTTCCTCAGCCTGAAATCCAATGCATTCGATCTGTCCGACCGCGGCGTGTCCGGCAGGGCGGTGCCCGCGGGCGCCGATGCGTTCGTTTACGCCGAACGCGGCGTCTATCGCTCCAGCGAGACGGTGTATCTCACCGCGCTGCTGCGCGACGGCCAGGGCAATGCCGTGACCGGCGGCCCGCTGACCCTGGTGATCGAGCGTCCCGACGGCGTCGAATTCCGCCGCGCCGTGCTGGCGGATCAGGGCGCGGGTGGCAGAACGCTGGCGGTGCCGCTCAATTCCGCGGTTCCGACCGGGACCTGGCGGGTGCGGGCCTTTACCGATCCCAAGGGGTCCACGGTCGGGGAAACCACCTTCATGGTCGAAGATTACGTCCCCGAGCGGATCGAATTTGATCTATCCAGCAAGGATAAGCAGATCAAAGCTGATCTTCCTGTAGAACTTAAAGTGGACGGCCATTTCCTTTACGGCGCGCCGGCCTCGGGCCTGCAGCTCGAGGGCGACATGCTGGTGGCGCCGGCAGCCGAGCGGCCGGGTTTTGCGGGATACCAGTTCGGCGTTGCCGACGAGGAGACCACCAGCAACGAGCGCACCCCGATTGAAAATCTCCCCGAGGCCGACGCCAACGGCGTTGCGACCTTCCCGGTCAGCCTTGCGAAGCCGCCGTCATCGACGCGCCCGCAGGAAGCGCAAATCTTCATCCGCATGACGGAAGCCGGCGGCCGCGCAGTCGAACGCAAACTGGTGCTGCCGGTGGCGCCGGGCGCCGCGATGGTCGGCGTCAAGCCGCTGTTCGGCGACAAGAGCGTCGCGGAGGGCGACAAGGCCGGCTTTGATGTGTTGTTCGTATCGCCCGAAGGCAAAGCACTGGCGCGCGATGGCCTGCGCTACGAGTTGTTGAAGATCGAATCCCGGTATCAATGGTATCGCCAGAGTTCCTCCTGGGAATACGAGCCGGTCAAATCGACCAAGCGCGTCGCGGATGGTGATCTGACCATCGCCGCCGACAAGCCGTCACGCATCACGCTGTCGCCGCAGCCCGGCCGCTATCGCCTCGACGTCAAATCGACCGAGGCCGATGGGCCGCTGACGTCGGTGCAGTTCGACGTCGGTTGGTATTCCGACCGCAGCGCCGATACGCCCGATCTGCTGGAAACCTCGATCGACAAGCCGGAATATCAGTCCGGCGACACCATGGTGGTCTCGGTCAATGCCCGCTCCGCAGGCAAGCTGACGATCAACGTGCTCGGCGACCGGCTGCTGACGACGCAAACCATCGACGTCAGGGAAGGCACCGCGCAGCTCAAAATTCCCGTCGGCAAGGATTGGGGCACCGGCGCCTATGTGGTGGCAACGCTGCGCCGCCCGCTCGATGCCGCAGCGCTCCGGATGCCCGGTCGGGCCATCGGGCTCAAATGGTTCGGCATCGACAAGAAGGCCCGCATCCTTCAGGTGAATCTGTCGCCGCCGGCGCTGGTGCGCCCGAACACCACGCTGAAGCTGCCGATCAAACTCGGCGGCCTCAATCCCGGCGAGGACGCAAAGATCGTGGTTGCCGCGGTCGATGTCGGCATTCTCAACCTCACCAATTACAAGCCGCCGGCGCCCGACGATTATTATCTCGGCCAGCGCCGCCTGACCTCGGAGATCCGTGACCTCTATGGGCAGTTGATCGACGGCATGCAGGGCACCCGCGGCCAGCTCAAGACCGGCGGCGATGGCGCGGGCGCGGAGCTGCAGGGCAGCCCGCCGACGCAGAAGCCCTTGGCGCTGTATTCCGGGATCGTGACGGTGGCAGCCGATGGCACGGCCGAAATCAGCTTCGACATTCCGGAATTCGCCGGCACCGCGCGGGTGATGGCGGTCGCCTGGACGGCAACAAAACTCGGCCGCGCCACGACCGATGTCACGGTGCGCGATCCCGTCGTGCTGACGGCGACGCTGCCGCGCTTTCTGCTCAATGGCGACCACGGCACCATGAGCTTCGATCTCGACAACGTCGAAGGTGCGCCCGGCGACTACACCATCAACGTCAAGACCTCAGGGCCGGTGAAAGTCACCGGCACCCCTGCGACCACTGTCAGACTGGCTGCCAAACAGCGCAGCTCGATGTCGCTCGCGCTCGATGCCGGCTATGCCGGCACCGCCAACCTCGATGTCGATATCAAGGGGCCGGACGGGCTGACGCTGACGCGGCATTATGCGCTCGACGTCAAGCCGGCGACGCAGATACTGGCGCGCCGCTCGATCCGCACCCTGGCCAAGGGCGAGAGCCTGACGCTGACATCCGACATGTTCTCGGATCTGGTGCAGGGCACCGGCGGCGTCTCGCTGTCCGTCAGTTTGTCCACGGCGCTGGATGCCGCGACCATCCTGAAGGCGCTCGACCGCTACCCCCATGGCTGTTCGGAGCAGATCACCAGCCGCGCCATGCCGCTGCTTTACGTCAATGATCTGGCCGCCGGCGCGCATCTGGCCATGGACACCGAAGTCGATCAGCGCATCAGGGACGCCATCGACCGGCTGCTGGCACGGCAGGGTTCCAACGGTTCGTTCGGCCTGTGGTCGGCCGGCGGCGACGACGCCTGGCTGGATGCCTACGTCACGGACTTCCTCACCCGCGCGCGCGAAAAGGGCTTTGCGGTGCCCGATGTGCTGTTCAGGAACGCGCTTGATCGGATTCGCAATTCCGTGGTGAACGCCAACGAGCCGGAAAAAGACGGTGGGCGGGACCTTGCGTACGGTCTCTATGTGCTCGCCCGCAATGGCACCGCGCCGATCGGGGATCTGCGTTACCTCTCCGACACCAAGCTGAGCAATCTGGCGACCCCGATCGCGAAAGCGCAGCTGGCGGCGGCGCTGGCGCTGGTCGGTGACAGGGGCCGGGCGGAGCGGGTTTATGCCGCAGCCCTGGAGAGCCTTGCACCCAAGCCGGCGCTGGAGTTCGGCCGGGTCGACTACGGCAGCGCTTTGCGCGACGCCGCAGCGCTGGTTTCGCTCGCGAGCGAAGGCAACGCGCCGCGGGCGACGCTGACGCAGGCGGTGGCGCGGGTTGAAGTAGCCCGTGGGCTCACGCCTTACACCTCGACCCAGGAAAATGCGTGGCTGGTGCTGGCGTCGCGCGCGCTGTCGAAGGAGACCATGACGCTTGATCTCGACGGCGCGCCGGTCAAGACCGCGCTTTACCGCAGCTACAAGGCCGCCGAGATGGCGGACAAGCCGATCAAGATCACCAACACCGGTGAGGCGCCGGTGCAGGCGGTGGTTTCGGTCAGCGGTTCACCGATCACGCCAGAGCCGGCCGCATCCAACGGCTTCAAGATCGAGCGCAATTATTTCACGCTCGACGGCAAGCCGGCGGATGTGTCGAAGGCCAAACAGAATGATCGCTTCGCGGTCGTTCTGAAGATCACCGAAGCCAAGCCGGAATACGGTCACATCATGGTGTCGGATTATCTGCCGGCCGGATTGGAGATCGACAATCCGCATCTGGTTTCTTCCGGTGACACCGGTACGCTGGACTGGATCGAGGATGGCAAGGAGCCGGAGAACACCGAATTCCGTGATGATCGCTTCACGGCCGCTATCGATCGCGCCAGCGACGACAAGTCGGTGTTTACAGTGGCCTATGTCGTGCGCGCGGTCTCTCCAGGCAAATACGTGCTGCCGCAGGCCTATGTCGAGGATATGTACAACCCCTCGCGTTATGGCCGAACCGGCACCGGCGCGGTCGAGGTGCGTCCGGCGAAATGAGCGCGTCAGGCAACAAATGCTCTCGGTCATGGCCGGGCTTGTCCCAACCATCCACGTCTTTTTCGGCGGCAGAAACAGACGTGGATGCCCGGGATAAGCCCGGGCATGACGGTGTTGCCAGGCGGCGCCGGTTTCGCATCGCCGCTATTTCACTTGCTATTTTTGCCGCTCTATCTACCGCGATAGGCACATGGATCATCTCATTGGGTCCCTTGCCGCTGGCGCAGGCCCGCGAAGTCTCCACGACAATCGTCGACCGCAACGGCAAGCTGCTGCGCGCCTATGCGATGGCCGATGGCCGCTGGCGGTTGCCGGTCGCTGCCAAAACCGGTGTCGATCCGGGCTATCTCAAGCTGCTGCTGGCCTGTGAGGATCGCCGCTTTCGTTTCCACGCAGGTGTCGATCCGCTGGCCCTGACCCGGGCCGCGTTTCAGCTCCTCACCCGTGGCCATATCGTGTCCGGCGGTTCCACGATCACCATGCAGCTTGCCCGGTTGATGGAGCCGCGGCGGGAGCGGTCGGTTTACGCCAAGTTGCGGCAGGTGGTGCGCGCGCTCGAAATCGAGCGGCAGATGAGCAAGGACCAGATCCTCGACCTGTATCTGGCGATGGCACCATTCGGCGGCAACCTCGAAGGTGTTCGCGCGGCTTCGATCGCCTATTTCGGCAAGGAGCCGAAGCGATTGTCGCTGGCGGAATCCGCGCTGCTGGTGGCATTGCCACAGTCTCCCGAGACCCGCAGGCTCGATCGCTATCCTGACGCCGCCCGCGCCGCGCGCGACCGCGTCCTCGATCGCATGGTCGAAGATGGTCGAATCTCCGAGCAGGACGCCGTCGGCGCGAAGACCGTAGCGGTGCCGCGACTGCGCAGGCCGATGCCGATCCTGGCGCCGCATTCCGCCGATCGGGCGAGGGCATCGTTGAAGGACACTCCGGTCATCGCGCTGACGCTGGACTCCGGTCTGCAGAAAGTCCTCGAAGGGCTGGCGCGCGACCGCGCGGTCGCATTGGGTCCGAATATTTCGGTTGCGATCATCGCGGTGGACAACGCGAGCGGCGATGTGCTGGCGCGGGTCGGCTCGCCCGACTATTTCGATGACCGGCGCGCAGGCCAGGTCGATATGACGCGCGCGGTGCGCTCGCCGGGATCGACGCTGAAACCGTTCATCTACGGTCTGGCGTTCGAGGATGGCTTTGTTCACCCGGAAAGTCTGATCGATGACCGGCCGATCCGCTTCGGCTCCTACGCACCGGAGAATTTCGACATGACCTTTCAGGGCACCGTGCCGGTGCGCAAGGCGCTGCAAATGTCCCTGAACGTGCCGGCGATCGCGCTGCTTGACCGCGTCGGCGCCAGTCGCCTGTCCTCGCGGCTGAAGCAGGCAGGGGCCAATCTGGTGCTGCCGAAAGACGAAGCGCCGGGACTTGCAATGGGTCTCGGTGGCGTCGGCATCACGCTGCAGGATCTGGCGCAGCTCTATTGCGGCTTGGCGCGGCTGGGCAACACGCGGCCGCTGCGCGAGATAGTTGACCTGCGCGACGACGCGCGCGACTCCCTGCGACTGCTGGATCAGGTCGCTGCCTGGCAGGTCGGAAATGTGCTGATGGGGACGCCGCCGCCGGAGAACGGGGTGCATAACCGGATCGCCTTCAAGACCGGTACCAGCTACGGCTATCGCGATGCCTGGTCGATCGGCTTCGACGGCCGCATCACCATCGGGGTTTGGGTCGGACGTCCCGACGGCGCTCCCGCGCCCGGAATTGTTGGTCGGACCGCCGCAGCCCCGATCCTGTTCGATGCCTTCGCCCGCACCGGAAAGTTGCCGGCGCCGTTGCCGAAGCCGCCTCGGGGTGCGCTGCTGGCGAGCAATGCCGCACTTCCGCTACCGCTGCGACGATACCGGCCGATGGGCGAACTGGTCCGAACCGATGGAGAGCAGGCGCCGCGCATCCAGTTTCCGCTCAACGGCTCGCGGATCGATGCAGCCAGCGGGGACGGAACGCAATTCTCCGCAATGCCGGTGAAAGTCGCCGGTGGCGTGCTTCCGATGACGATGCTCGTCAATGGTGTATCGGTCGGCGCAATCGACGGCCGCCGTCAGCGCCTGATTGATCCGCCCGGTCCGGGGTTTGCCAGATTGACGGTGATAGATGCCAGGGGCGCCGCGGACACAGTTGTGGTCCGAATTCAATAGAGCCTCGCTAACCGGTTGTCGCCATGGTGGTTTCGGCGTATGCGAAACCGATGGCCGAGACCTATGCCCGTCCCCGATTTGGACAACCGCGCGAGCCCAAGAACCGGGTAGATCCGGTTAGCCGGCTTGTTGGCGTGCTCGATTTTGTGGCGGGCAACCATGTCCGGGCGATCGCATTCCTGACTCTGTGCGGGTTACTCCTGCTCCTGCCCGGATTTTTCAACATTCCGCCGATCGATCGCGACGAGGCGCGGTTCGCGCAGGCGACCAAACAGATGGTCGAAAGCGGCGATTTCGTCGATATCCGCTTCCAGGATGAGTTTCGCTACAAGAAACCGGTCGGTATCTACTGGCTGCAGGCGGCGGCGGTCGAAACCGCCTCAGCGCTCGGCCTGCCGCGGGCGCAGGTCCGGATCTGGCTGTACCGCGTTCCGTCCCTGATCGGCGCGCTCGGAGCCGTGCTTTTGACTTACTGGACGGCGCTGTCCTTCGTCACGCGGCGCGGCGCCGTTCTTGCCGGACTGATGATGGGAAGTTCGGTCTTGCTCGGCGTCGAGGCGCGGCTCGCCAAAACCGATGCCATGCTGTTGTTCACGGTTGTCGCGGCGATGGGGGCGCTGGCGCGGGTGTATTTGTCATGGCAGCGGGGCGAGGATCCCGCGCACCCGCCATGGACATGGCCGGCGATCTTCTGGACGGCGCTTGCAGGCGGCATTTTGC
>Ga0185299_10003189_pt1 | contig 22580 bp, 17 predicted proteins | sample PaiPotPPA55metaG_FD_128002 | JGI IMG/M metagenome (GOLD analysis project Ga0185299, IMG submission 128002) | Iron sulfur acid spring bacterial and archeal communities from Banff, Canada, to study Microbial Dark Matter (Phase II) - Paint Pots PPA... ... | reverse complement strand
CTACAGTGCTCGGACCGAAGGAGGCCGAGATGCGAATTATAGGATGTGATTTGCACGCTCGCCAGCAAACGTTGGCGATGTTGGACACCACAACGGGAGAGGTAGTGGAGGTGACTCTCAAGCACGAAGGCGACAACGTGCGCGAGTTTTATTCCTCGCTTCCACGCCCGGTGCGAGTAGGTATCGAAGCCACGGGATCGATGCAGTGGTTTTTAAATCTCCTGGAAGAACTGGGAATCGAATGCCTGGTCGGTCATCCGGCACAGATTCGGGCAGCCGCGCCGCGGAAGCAGAAAAATGATCGGCGCGATGCGGAGTTGATTCTGAAGATGCTGGTGGAAGGTCGCTTTCCGGCCATCTGGTTGCCTTCCAAGGAGCTGCAGGATTTGCGGTCTTTGTTGCGCCACCGTCATCAGTGGGTCCGCCTGCGGACGCGAATACAAAATGCGTTGCAGTCGATAGCCCTGGCGAATGGTCTACGACGAGGCACCTCCCTGTGGAGCCAAGTAGGCCAACACACGATCGCGTCATTGCCGTTGGCGCCCCATACCGCCTATCGGCGGAGCGAGTTGCAAGCGATGTACGAGAAGTTCGAAGCGGAGATCGAGAAACTAAACCAGCGAGTCGAGGAGCAAGCCTGCAAACGTCCCGGAGCGCGACTACTGATGAGCCATCCCGGAGTGGGGCCGATCACAGCGTTAGCGACCGAGGTGTTTCTGGGCGATCCCACCCGATTCGCAGACAGCAAGGCCCTGGCTAGTTATGTGGGAATGATTCCACGTGAATATTCTAGTGGAGGGCGGCAGCGGCTCGGTGGGTTGAGTAAACAAGGTAATCCGCTGTTGCGGTTTCTGTGGGGTGAGGCGGGAGCGCATGCTGCACGCAAGGATCCAGAGTTGCAGCGTTTTTACCGCCGCAAATTGGTGCAGAAGGGTCTGGGGAAGGCGAGTGTGGCCGTGGCTCGCAAGCTCGGAATCCGACTGTGGATCATGTTGCGGGATCAGATTGAGTACAACGAGTTCTGTCGTCGTGGACAGAAGCAGCAGAAAAGCAGTGATGCCTGTGCGGGGATGCCAGAAACGCGGTATGGTGCGAAAAGTCACCGGCCGGTTGATTAGGCTACCCGCCTCCCTTAAGACGAGGGAGTTCGAATAACTCATCATGGTCGATGGTGATCGAAGAGATGTTTGGTGGGCAACACTGAGTTGATGATCGTAAACGGGCTGAGCAGGTTAGGGTGACACAGAGAAACAGCAGCGGCAAAAAAAGACGCACTTCGTGCGCCGACGGAGAAGTGTGGTCGGATTTGGTAGTAAAGAAGAGAAAACACTCTTGACAGGGCCGGCGTCGTTAGAGATACCGCGTTAAGGAGGCCGTATCGCATCTCTCGTTTTGAGTTCCGGTAGGGATCCTGAGTCAATCAAATCCAATCCGTAGATATCCGGAGATTCAGTGGCCCACACTCTCGCGGTGTAAAAGCATGGGCGGTCGAATAATTTGGCTATTGGCAGAGAACGCGATCTCGTTTCTTCACTCCACTGTAATTCGCGTACCCGCCGTTGTCCCCTGGACCTCTGCTAATGGCGTTCCGGTACCAAAGACGTTGGTGGCGCCGAAGAGTTTGAAATCAAAGCTGCCTTTGTAGGTTTTGCCGTCGGACGCTACCGTATCCGTTTCATCGACGGTGAAGACGTTTGAAATGGCGCCGTCCGAGGCAAACATCAGACCGATATGGTGCAGCTTGACGCTGCGGTGACCTAATTCCTTCCAGACGCCGAAGCAGATATTTCCGCCGGCGGGCGGCAGAAACGCGTTTTCAAATTCAGTTCCATCGCCATGCCAGGTCTTGTAGGATTCGACGAACTGGAAGGGTGTTGGAGGGAAAGGACCGGAAGCGGAAGTTGCAGTGTAAATCACGTGCCACAAACCCACGATAGTGGCAGGCTTGTCCGATTCTTCGCCCTCTTGATGATTCGACGATTCGTTTTCTTGTGGGCTTAGGTAGGGAATTGAGGGAGCGGCTCCCGCTTTGTATGGAAGGGCGCAACCAGCCCTCGCTCCGGACGCGAATAGCAATAACGCCGCGAATGCCGCTACTGTCAGAGTCGCGAACCGGCGGCTCCAAAGTATTTTCAAAGTTATGCCAAAGATGTGATTCATGGTTGTTCTCCTTTTAGTGATATCGCGAATGTGGTTTTTCCAAACGTTAAAGGGCGCAGCAAAAAAGGCTCACCCAATTTCCTTGGAACGGGCGTTAGGCGCAATGCTCGGGTGGTCACTTCGCTGTTAATTTTTCGTCATCCACTAAAGCGTTGATATCAGAGGTTATGTTCAGCGCTTTCGCTCTTGACCGTGCCTTCGCGGCGGTGTTAGCATCCGCGGAATCAACCACTCAGGTTGCAATTGTTCAGGAAATTCACGCTTCGCAGGCCGGGTTCCAGGGCAATCTAGCTGGTTTGTCCGCCGCTGGCTGGCCCTAAAACAGTCGACGCTGCCTTCCATGGCGCAAATGTAAGTGACAGCGAGCGGCGTAACGTTTAGGACCGCCAGATGCCTTTCTCTGTTCACAGCAACTCCCCGTCTCCCTCCCCGCAGTCCCAACGAATTGCTTTCGACAATTTGGAAGTAGATTTGCGTTCCGGCGAAGTTCGCAAGAACGGCTCGCGGATCCGCCTGCAGGCTCAGCCCTTTCAGCTATTGGCTTTGTTACTGCTAAATGCTGGCGAAGTGGTCACCCGCGATGAGATTTGCCGGGACTTGTGGCCCGCCAACACCTTCGTCGATTTCGAGCACAGTCTGGCCGCTGCAGTGAACAAGATTCGCGAGGCACTGGGCGATTCGGCGGACAACCCTAAGTACATCGAGACGCTTCCCAAGCGAGGCTACCGTTTCATCGGTAAGATCAGGCGCGAACCGCCGGCGGTCATGGCCATTGCGGATGCCCAGGAATCTGTGGAACTCGTGCCCGTACCATCGGCGAGAGCTCGGACAGAGCGAAAGTGGACCCTATGGGTGGCAGCGGTAAGCGTGGTAGTTGCGGCCGCAGTGGTGGCATTCGTCGTCCGGATGTCTCACAAACCTGTCGATTCCCAGCCCATGACGGTGGTTCCGTTCACTTCGTATCCGGGATTGGAAACGGCTCCATCGTTTTCGCCAGATGGCTCGCGTATTGCTTTCTCCTGGGATAGCGGTTCAGGCAATGGCTCGGGCAGACCGCGGTACGACCTGTACGTAAAAGCGATTGGCAGTGAGACGCTGCTACGGTTAACCAACCATCCCTCCGATTGGATCAGTTCGACGTGGTCACCCGACGGTACTCAGATTGCTTTTCATCGGTTGGCTGTGGATGGCAATGGCATTTATATTGTTCCGGCGTTGGGAGGACCGGAGCGAAAACTAATCGCCACCCACGCACCCGCCAATCTTGCAGCTCCGCTCAGTTGGTCGCCCGACGGGAAATGGATAGCCTACTCTGACAGAGCCGCAGACGGCGGAGACGGAAATCGCAACTTTCTGATGAACGTGGAGAACCTAGAAAGTCACGAATTTCCGCATGACCCGTCTTGCAGACACGAAGGAGCGTTGACGTTCTCGCACGGCGGACAAGAACTAGCGATGATATGCGTGCATAACACAAGTTCTTGGGAGTATTTCGTTACCGATCTTCAGGGAGAGTCCAAGCGTTCACTGGCCACTCTTCATGATCTCCTAACGATGCCGGTGTGGAGCGGTGATGATAAGTTTCTGATTGTGGCGGAGGTAACCGCAAAGGGCAACGAGTTCGAGGAATTGCCAGTGCGTGGTGGCGAAGTGCGCACACTCTCGGCTACAACAGGAGATTGGCCTGCCGTATCTCTCGATGGGCGCAAATTGGCAATAAGCGTCTCCGACAACCACATCAACATCTGGAGAAAGGACCTGCGACATCCCGAAGCTCCGGCGGTGCAGGTTTACACCTCGACGCGTCAGCAAGAGAATGCCCAATATTCCCCTGACGGCAAACATGTGGCGTTCAATTCCGCTCGCTCCGGAACCTGGAGCGTCTGGGTGGCCGACACCGACGGCAGCAACCTGGTACAGATTTCGCAGAAAGGACCCGCCGGGCATCCCCGCTGGTCACCCGATTCGCAGAAAATTGCGTTCGACATGATAGACCCTAGCCGTGTGGTAGGTGCGTACACCGCGGATATCTCCGACCGTGTCTCACACAAATTCAAAACCAATGTCCGGGAGTCAAGTGATCCTTTCTGGTCGCACGACGGAAAGTGGATCTATTTTCGTGGCTTCGAAGGCATTGGCCGCCAACTCTACCGTTGCCCTGTGGAGGGAGGTGACGCCACACTGCTTGCCGCATCCCACGACATACGCGTCCCTATCGAATCAGCGGACGGCAAGGTCCTGTACTTCCCGAGGAGAAATGGCGACGCAAATATCGTGATGCTTCCGCTGGACCACCCCGGTGCGACGCCCCGGGAAGTTTCCGGTATGCCGAAGATCTCTGACGAATACCAGTGGACTCTGGTGCAAGACGGAATCTACTTCACCCCTCAGCACAGCCCGCGGAGCATTTGCTTTTACGATTTCGCGACCCAGCACACGCGGGAAATCTTTAGAGCGGACAAAGACCTTGCCGAGGGCATTTCCATTTCTCCCGACGGCCGTTACATGCTTTACTCCCAAAACGACGAAAGCAACTCGGACATTATGCTGGTCAATAATTTCCGCTGAGAGCCCGACTGCTCATAAGTGGCTGCCCTACACGGCACAAGCAGGTAAGTGTTCTCACGGCTGTAGCTTGTTGCTTTTGTCCTTCTCTTTCGTCAAGCCCAGGGGCTGATAAGTTGGATGATCGGAAACTGACCACGACTCGTTGGTTTCGAAATTTGCAAATCGGGGACGCTTCGCTCATCATTACTGGTTTGTTTGCGTCGGTGAATCGCTGCTGCACCATCGTTTTAATTTATGACGTCAATTTATGGGGATTCGTGCGCGATTGCCTCAGGGCAAACGCCATTTCAAAAGGAGAGGCATGAAGAAGCCTGGAAAAATCGCTCCAGCCAAGGGAAAACTCGGCGTATTGCTCCCGGGAATGGGCGCGGTGAGCACTACATTTATGGCCGGAGTGGAGCTGGTACGCAAAGGTGAATCGAACCCGGTGGGGTCGCTCACTCAGCTGGGAACCATTCGGCTGGGCAAGCGCACGGAAGGACGCACGCCGTCGATCAAATCGTTTGTGCCGCTCAGCGAGTTGAACGACCTGGTGTTTGCAGGATGGGATATTTTCAATGACAACGCGTACGAATCCGCGGCAAACGCGGGGGTCTTGAATCTGCAAGACTTGGCGAAGGTCGAAACTTTTCTTTCCACCATTAAGCCGATGAAGGCGGCTTTCGATCACAACTACGTGAGGCTGATCGACGGGCCGAACATTAAAAAAGGCAAAAATAAGTACGAACTGGCGTTGCAGATCAAAGAGGACATTGAGAAATTCCGCAAAACGTCGGGCGTTTCGCGACTGGTGACGTGCTGGTGCGGATCGACGGAGTCGTTTTTAAAGCCGGAGGAGGTGCATTCCACGCCGGAAAAATTTGAGGCGGGGATGAAAGCCAACCACCCGTCCATCGCGCCGTCCATGCTGTATGCGTGGGCGTCGGTGACGAGCGCCGTGCCTTATGCGAATGGTTCGCCTAACCTGAGCGTGGACATTCCGGCGATTCAGAAGCTGGCGCAGAAAAACGACGTGGCCATCGCGGGAAAAGATTTCAAGACCGGTCAAACGCTGATTAAAACGGTGCTGGCGCCGGCTTTTAAAGCGCGGATGCTGGGGCTGGACGGCTGGTTCTCCACTAACATTCTGGGAAATCGCGACGGAGAGGTGCTGGAGGATCCCGGCTCGTTCAAAACCAAGGAAGAATCCAAGCTGGGCGCGCTCGAATATATTTTGCAGCCGGAACTTTATCCGCAGCTTTATGGAAAGATGCATCACAAGGTGCGCATCAACTACTATCCCCCACGCGGCGACAATAAAGAGGGCTGGGACAACATAGATATTTTCGGATGGCTGGGTTACCCCATGCAGATCAAGGTGGACTTCCTGTGCCGTGATTCGATTCTGGCCGCTCCCATCGTTCTGGATTTGGTATTGTTTCTGGACCTGGCGCAGCGCTCCGGAATGCGCGGGATTCAGGAGTGGCTGAGCTTTTACTTTAAGTCGCCCATGACCGCGCCGGGGCTTTACCCGGAGCACGACCTGTTCATCCAGTCGATGAAACTGAAGAATACGCTGCGCTGGATGATGGGCGAAGATTTGATAACGCATTTGGGACAGGAGTATTACGATTGATGACCGGTTTATTTACATTAGAAACGAACGGTGATAATTACTTTTTTCGATTTGATGATTTGGATTTTCCGTTTTGACGGTGGCGATAAGCCGGATTAGGCTAGCGCCAGGGGCAGGAACGCGGCCAAAATAGATCTTCACGCTTAATTTCCAAAATATTCCTTTTCAAGGAGCATCATGCCGAACGAACTGCGCAATTTTCTGACTCATTCCTACGATGAACTCGAGGAAATGAATCTGAAGGTCAAAGAGCAACGCAAGGCTCGCGTTGCGCCGCACAAAATTCAGGAAGAACGCATCAAATATCTGACCGATGAAAAGCGCATCAAGGCGGTTACGGTGCTGTTCAGCGACCTGGAAGGCCGGCTGCACATGCTGGACTACGACAAGAAATTTCTGATCAAAAGCTGGGACAACCTGACATTTGACGGTTCCTCGATTCGCGGATTCACGGCGCAGCGCGAGAGTGACTTGCGCCTGGCTATGGATTGGGGCGCGTTTTATTGGGGTCCGTCGGACATTTTTGGTGCGGGCAAGGTGCTGATATTCGGCGAGGTGATTGATAAGGACGGCTCGCCCTACAGCGCGGATATTCGCGGGGTGCTCAAGGGCTACGCGAATGAACTTCACAAAACGGATGGCTACACGCTGAACGCCGCCAACGAAATTGAAGGATTTTTGTTTAATGGCGCGGATGCGGAAGCGCGGTATCACGAAACGAGCAAATTCGAATACGTGAATACCGGCGGCTATTACCATTCCCTTCCGGGCGACCCGCTGCGCACCTTTATCGACACTACCGCGGAAGTGCAGCGCGCCATGGGATTCCAGAATGAAAAGGATCACCCGGAAGTGGCGCCTTCGCAATTTGAAATTAATTATGGTTACGGCGAAGTAGTCGCGGCCGCGGATCAGATACAACTCTATAAATTGATTTGCCGCCAGGTGGCAACGGGCATGGGAATGACGGCCAGCTTTTTGCCGAAGCCAGTAGTGGGCGTGAATGGAAACGGCATGCACACCAACGTTTCCGTCAGTAAGGGCACAAAAAATATTTTCTGGGATCCCAAGGGCGAAGAAAAACTCAGCAAGTTTGGATGGGCGTTCGTAGATCGCATTTTGACGCATGGGAATGATATTTGTTTGCTGTTGAATGCCAGCGTGAATGCTTACCGGCGGCTGGATCCGCATTTTGAAGCGCCCAACCAGCTTAAGGCTTCGCCAGTCGATCGTGGGGCAATGATTCGAATCCCGATCGGGAATGAGAAGAGCTCGCGGGTGGAAGTTCGGGCGGTGGCGCCCGATGCCAACCCTTATCTGGTGATGTATTCGATATTCAGAACGGGGCTCGACGGAGACACGGCCAAGATCAAGAATCTGCGACAGGCAGAGCGATATCTACCGGACAATATTTATGCAGCCATCGACCATTTCCGGAAAGCGGATTGGGCCACGAAGTTATTGGGCGAAGATGTGAAGGGACGCTATGTGGATTTGAAGGAAGCTGCCGCCGATCGTTGCTCGCGGCAATTGGGCACGTTCGTGAAGGTTCCGGAAGTGCAGTATCACCACGAAGTGTATAACCAGTTTTTGTGGAATATGTTTTAGAAGCGGTTAGTCGTCCGCGACACGAGCCCGCGCGACCGATCTACAGGTCGCAGATAGAACTCAATTCGCATGTTGTCGGGGTCGTCGAGCCAGATGAATTCCTTCCGCCATAGCGATCTATCTTGATCCCGCTATTGGGAATTCGCGCGCCCTAGTTGCTCCTGAATTACTTGCAGCTCTTCAAGCGTACGCACGCCAAAGGCAAGGTGATTCAGGCCTACGTTTTCCTTCGCATACGTCTCAGGTTTGGGTTGCTCGCAACGAGTAAAATAAACGGGTATTGCCGACCTCGTACATGACGCTGTCCTCGGTTCGGTGGGCGGGTTGTCCGAGAAGCATGGTGTAAAACTGCTCGCTCTTACTCGCATCGGCAACACGGAAGACGAGATGATCAACAAATCGCGGATACATCATGGCTTTCAGATTCAAGAGTCCTTTCCGGTCAAGAATGCGAATCGGCGTTCTGCGAAAAGCATAATACCGAATACCGCCGTGCTCCACGCCTTTGCTTAAATGCTGCGCCTTATGTTTTTTTGCCGGTCACTTTGAGCGCGAATTGCACAGGTGTGATATGTTTTTTAGTCCTGTATTGACGCAAAAATTACGCACGGTCGCGGAAGACGTGAAGCAGCAATCCTCGGAGGATTCGGGTTCATGAAGAGTTCGTACAACGGGCAAGCGGTTCCTGCGGGCGGTCAAGCTATTGGATATGCCGGAGGCGAGTTGCAGGTGCCGGATGTGCCGGTAATTCCCTTTATTGAGGGCGATGGCACCGGACGAGATATATGGAAAGCTTCGCGCCGCGTTTTTGATGCGGCTGTGGAGCGCGCTTATGGCGGGAAACGGCATGTGGCGTGGTTCGAAGTGTTCGCGGGAGAGAAAGCGTTCAACACGTTCAAGAAGTGGCTGCCGGATGAAACGGTGGACGCCATTCGCGATTTTCGCGTGGCTATTAAGGGGCCGCTGACAACGCCGGTGGGCGGCGGGATTCGGTCGTTGAATGTGGCGCTGCGGCAGATTCTGGATCTTTATTCGTGCGAACGGCCGGTGCGTTACTACGCGGGAGTTCCCTCCCCCGTGCGGCAGCCGGAAAAAATGGACATTGTCATATTTCGAGAAAATACGGAAGACGTGTACATCGGGATTGAGTGGAAGTCCGGCACGGCGGACGCGAAGAAGCTGCTGGAATTTTTGAACCACGACATGTTGAAGGATGGGAAAAAGCAGATTCGCTGGGATTCCGGCGTGGGAATCAAACCGATCTCGCCTTTCGGCACGAAGCGGCTGGTGCGGCGCGCGATCAAATTTGCGCTGCTGCACAAGCGGTCCAGCGTGACCCTGGTGCACAAAGGCAATATCCAGAAATTCACCGAAGGCGCGTTTCGGGATTGGGGTTACGACCTGGCGCGCGAAGAATTCCGGGCACAGACGATCACTGAACGCGAGAGCTGGATCATCGACAATCTGGATCAAAATGCGCAATTGAGCGTGGAAGAGAATGCCGCGCTGGTCGAACCGGGACTGGAGCAAGCCACCGAGGATTTCAAGAAAACGATTTATGCTGAAGTGAAGCACACCATCGACACGATTTACAGCACGCATGGCAAAGGTCAGTGGAAGAAAAAATTATTGATCAACGACCGCATCGCGGATTCTGTGTTCCAGCAAGTGCTGCTTCGCGCGGATGAGTACAGCGTACTGGCGACATCGAACCTGAATGGCGATTATCTTTCGGATGCGTGCGCGGCGCAGATTGGCGGGCTGGGAATGGCGCCGGGTTCGAATATCGGCGATGGATTCGGGGTGTTCGAAGCGACGCACGGCACCGCGCCGAAATATGCAGACAAAGATGTGATCAATCCGAGTTCGGTAATGCTGTCGGGCGCAATGATGTTTGATTTTCTCGGGTGGAGCGAGGCGGCCAAGCTCATTGAAGACGGCATTGCCAGGACGATCCAGCAGCAACGTGTCACGTATGACCTGGAGAGGCTGATGCCGGGCGCGACCAAGGTGGGAACGGCGGCGTTTGCGTCGGCGATTATCGAGAATATGAGCGCCGCGGCGGCGGTTTCGTCGCGTTCGTGACATTTCACAGAGATTTGAATGTAAGATTGCACGCAACATATCACGTAAATTCGCGCGTAACATTTCACGTGACATTGCACATAAATTCGGGAGACTGAGGGAATGCGTAAGAAAGTTACCGTGATAGGCAGCGGATTCGTGGGCTCCACGACAGCGCAAAGAATTGTGGATGCCGACCTGGCTGACGTAGTCATCACAGATATTCTGGATGGCGTGCCTGCGGGAAAAGCTCTGGACATGATGGAGTCAGGACCCATCAGGCGGACGGATTCGCACGCTACCGGCATTTCCACTAATACCGGCGACTACAGCGGCACGGCTAACAGTGACGTCGTGGTGATTACCGCGGGCTTTCCACGCAAACCCGGAATGAGCCGCGATGATCTGTTGAAAGCCAACTACGACGTGGTGAAGGCCGTCGTGGAACAGATCGTGAAGCATTCGCCGGACTGCATCATCATCGTGGTCACCAATCCGCTGGACGCCATGGCGCAGGCCGCGTTTAAGGTCAGCGGGTTCCCGAAACATCGCGTGATGGGCATGGCGGGCGTGCTGGATTCGGCGCGCATGAGTACGTTTGTGGCCATGGAATGCAAAGTGAGCGTCGAGAATGTGCACTCGTTTGTGCTCGGTGGGCATGGCGATGACATGGTGCCGTTGCCGCGATACTCCACGGTGGCGGGGATTCCGCTACCGGATTTGCTGCCCAGGGAGCGGATCGACGCGATTGTGGAGCGCACCCGCAAAGGTGGCGCGGAGATTGTAAATTTGTTGAAGACTGGGTCGGCGTACTACGCGCCTTCCGCGGCAGCGGTGGAAATGGTGGAAGCTATTCTGAAGGACAAGAAAAAAATCCTGCCCTGCGCGGTTTATCTTGAAGGCGAGTACGGGATTAAAGGCTTGTTTGTCGGCGTGCCGGTGAAACTCGGCGCGAAGGGCGTCGAGGAAATTATCCAGATCAAGCTGACCGCGGAAGAAAATGCGATGCTGCAAAAGTCGTCGACTTCGGTGAAGGAATTAGTGACGGTGCTGGGGCTTTAGGAGCGTTTGACACTATCTACTTGCCGGCAAATTCTGCAGTACTACTGCTTAAAATCAGGGAAACTTTCCTTCACTCGTACGTGGGACCCACCCTGGAAATCGAGGGTGGGGCACCCTTCGTTCACCATTAGATTCTTAGACCCCGGTTACACTCGTTTACTACGAGATTTTGTGCCTTTCCTTACCAGCCCCAGATTTTTTGGCCGCCTATTACTAAACCTAGAGTAAAAACGGCGATGACTACTTCGCCGATGGCTCCAACTGCGAAGGGGCGTAAGCCTTGTTTGCGCATCTCGCGGAAATTAGTGCGCAGGCCTACGCCTGCAAAGGTGAGCAGAAACGCCCAGCGGGAAAGATTGGCGAGCGCGGTGACCTGATCTTTGGAGAAGAAGTGATAAGTGGCAAGCACGGAGATCAGTAGAAAACCTAAAACAAATTTGGGGAATTTCTGCCAGAGGAAGGCGGCTTTGTTTTTTACGGTTTGGGCCTGGCCCTGACTCGCCCAGTAAATGGCATAGGCCAGAACGACGAAGCCGATCATAGCGTTGCGCGTGGTCTTGGCAAGAACAGCGAGTTTTCCGGCGGCGTCAGAGTAAAGTGCACCTGCCGCGGAAGCTTCGGCGGTGTTGTCTACTGCGAGCCCGGCCCAGAGGCCGTAGGCATGATCGCTCAAATGGAGTGCGTGGCCGATCAGCGGAAAAGTGAACAGCGCCAGCGCGCCGAGCGCGAGAATCGCGGCGATGGCGAAGGAAGAATCTTCTTCGTCGGCATCGATGGCGCCCTGAGTGGCGATGATGGCGCTCACGCCGCAGACTGCGGAGCCCACTGCGAGGAGCGTAGTGAGCTTAGGCTTGAGGTGAAACAAGCGGCCAAGCAAGGTCATGAAAGCGATGGCGCCGGTAATTTCGATAGCCACCAGCGCGAGGCTGACGCCGCCGAGTTTTAAAACATCGCCGAGGAGAAAGCGGGCACCGAGCAGCACAATGCCGCCTTTGAGCCAGAATTCATAAGTCGCGACTCCTGCGCGGAAAATTGCCGGAACGCCCACCGTATTGGAAATCGCCAGCCCCAACAGAATGGCCCACAAGACGTATTCGATGTTGGGGAAAACCCAGTGGTGGGATTTGGCGTATTTGCCCACGTTTTGCTCCAGCAACTTTCCGGCGTAGCCGATGGCGGCCAGCAGGAGAATGCCAGGAATGACGCGCAAAAATTGCAGGTTGGGCTGCGCCCGCTTGACTTCCTGTTGCTTGACCTGGGGAATTGCAAAAGTCTCTGACATCAATGCGCTCCTTCTAAAGCAAATATTTTTCCTGGCCGCAGATGCGCGCTCACCAGGGAATGTGTTTTACGACGCCGAAGCGGATTAACAGTGCTGCTAGAAAAGCAGCAAGAACGGCCCAGGTGTCCCATGAAAATTTCGCGGTAGAAGATTTCGTTGATTTTTTATCGAGTGTGGCGTCCGATGTGGTCATTTCTTTTTCTCCGAGTATTTAGGCGATGGATTCCGGTTGCCGGGGCGTCTGTAATTCGCGCGGAGCCCAGAAAGATTTGCTGATTTCCGAAATTTGGTGCGAGGCGACTCGACCCACGATGAAAAGCGCGGGCGCGGGCAGTTTTTCTTCCGCTGCGAGGCTGCCGACGGTAGACCAGCGCACTTGCTGCTGCGCGTGGGTGGCGCGCGAGACGATGACGCATGGCAAATCGGCGGGCAGGCCGCTGTTTTGCAAGCGCTCGGCAACTTCGGCGTAATCCGAGCCGGGCATGTAAAGCACCAGCGTGGTGTCGGCGGTCACCTGGCTCCATTCCAAATTGCCACGCTCGGGACTCCGCGAGAAAGTGCTGAAGAGCACTTGCGACGCAACGCGCCGGTCGGTGAGCGATATTCCGGCGGTCGCAGCGGCTCCCAGTGCGGCGCTGATGCCGGGAACAACATCGTGGGGAATATTTGCACGGCGCAGCGCTTCCAATTCTTCCCCGGCTCGACCAAACATCGATGGATCACCGCCTTTGAGGCGCACCACCGTCGTTCTGCTTTCTGCGTAGGAGACCAGCAGCGAATTGATTTCGTCTTGGGTTAGCAACTTGCGGCCGGCACGCTTGCCCACGTCGATGATTTCGGCGCGCGGAGAAATCATGGCTAAAATTTCCGCGCTGACGAGGGAGTCGTGCAAGACGATGTCGGCAGCGGCCAGCAATCGCGTGGCTTTTACGGTGAGTAATTCTGGATCGCCGGGGCCGGCTCCGACTAGATACACTATTCCAGGAGCGCGTTGCCCGGATTTCGTCGGAGCGGCTTGCCGCGCCTGCAAACGCACAAAACGAGAAAACATCTCCGGACTCGCGAGGCGATGAAGGACGGCTTTATTTTCTTCGAAGTTTTCTTTTGGATCGGAGCTTGCGCGGAGTTTTTCTCTTGCGTCGCCGAGTGAATCCAGCCACGCGGCATATTCGGCGGAATATTGCTGCTCCAATTCTTTTCGCAAGCGTTGGGCGAGGGCGGGACTCTTCCCGTTCGTTGAAATAGCAATTTGTAAATCGCCGCGCTGCACGATGGAGCCGTAGTAGAAATGGCAGTTGGCGATGTCGTCCACGGCGTTGCAGAGAATGCCGCGAGCTTCCGCTGCCTCAAACACTGCGGCGTTCACCGCTTGAATAGACGTCGCGGCGATGACTAAGGTGACGTCTTGCAGATCGGCGGGCGCAAATTCCCTTGCAGACCATTCAATTTCACCTGCGTTTACCCAGGCGAAAATCTGTGAATTAATTTGCGGAGCGATGACGCGTACGCTCGCCTGCGCTTGCAAGAGGCCCGGGATCTTGCCGGCTGCGATGTTGCCGCCGCCGACGACCACTACAAGTCGACGTTGCAACTTCACAAATATGGGAAAGAGGCTCATGATTTTTGTCGGCCTTACCCTTCCACGCCGTGCGGCACCGGGCCCAACGCCACATCGCGCTCGACAGCGCCGACGAAGGTGCCGGCCAACAGCGCGCGCAGCTCTTCGTTAGAGTGGCGGCCGAAAAATTGGCGCAGGTTTTCGTCTCCTTCGCGCTGGGTGTTGAAGCCTTCGAGAAGCCTTTCAATCGCGTCGGGCACGGTGTCCGCTGTGCAGCGGTAGCTAACGGGTCGCGCGATGCCCGCAAACTGGCCTACGCTACCGCCGACGCAGAAGTAGTAGGCGTCGACCATCTTGCCGTTGTGCTTGATTTTCTTGCCTTCGATGCCGATGTCGGCGATCCAGTGTTGGCCGCAACTGTTCGGGCAACCGGTGATGTGCAGCTTCAGTTGCTCTTCGAAGGCGGGCAAGCGCTCTTCGAGTTCCTCGGTCAGCCAGCGCGCAAAACTTTTGGTTTCGGTCAGCGCAAGCTTGCAGAATTCGGAGCCGGTGCAAGAAATGGTGCCGCGCGCAAAAACGGAAGTCTGAACTGGCAAGCCTGCCAGCGTGAGCGCATCCGCGACGAGCGAAGCTCTCTCTTTGCGCACGTTTACGATGAGCAGGTTTTGCATCACGGTATTGCGAACGTGACCATCGGCGTAGCGATCCGCGAGGTCTGCGGCGAGATTTAATTGTTGGGGAGTGATGCGCCCGCGCAATACCGACGCACCTACGTACACGAGACCGGGCTGCTTCTGGTCATGCACGCCAACGTGATCGCGATGGATGTCGGCGGGGATTTCTTCCCGTTCGCCAGGATCGAGAGAAAAGCCGATGCGCTGCTGCAATTCGGCCAGGAACGTGTCGGCGGTCCAGCCATGTTCGAGGAAGAGAAATTTGAGGCGGGCCTTCTCCCTGCTCTGTCGCAAAACTTCACTGGCGCGAAATATTTCGGCGACACCGCGAACGACCGGGATAACTTGTTCGGGCTTGATGAAAGCGTCGAGTGCCACGGCCAGGTGAGGATTGGTGGAGAGACCGCCGCCGACGCGCAGCGTGAAACCTACTTCAGATTTTCCTGCGCGACGCCGAGTCGTGGCGGTGAGTCCAATGTCATTAATTTCGGGATAGGAGCACCAGTGGCGGCATCCAGTGATGGAAATTTTAAATTTGCGCGGCAGATTGTAGAACTCGGAATTGCCTCCGAGTTCGCGGTCGATTTGAAGCGCGAGGGGTGAGGCGTCAATAATCTCTTCGCCGTCGAGGCCCGCGAGCGGGCATCCGGTGATGTTGCGCGCGACGTCACCGCAGGCCCCGGTGGTAGTGAGGCCAACGTTCCACAGAGTCTGGAGCACATTGGGTAGCGATTCTATGGTGACCCAATGCAGTTGAATGTTTTGACGCACGGTGATGTCCGCGACGCCGCGGCCATGTTTTTCTGCAAGGTTGGCGATGGCGCGCACTTGCTCGCTCGTCATCAACCCGTTGGGAATGCGGATGCGCACCATGAAAAACGGCATGGCCTTGCCTTCGCCATTCTTGCCGCCAATTACGCCGACTCCATCGCCCTGGGTGTACACGCCCCAGGAGCGAAAATATGTGCCGAGCCATTCGGGCGGAATGGAATCGAATCCGATGCGAGCGAACTGCTGGATCTCGTCGAAATGGTCCCAGGCGTTTTTGGAACGCTTGAGGCGCTCGACGCGCTGCGCTTTGGTTTCGACCGGCTTAGCCTCGTTTGGCTTAGCGTCGGTTGATCGATCTGGAATAACTTCAGCCATGAATCGTTCCCCTGTGAATCGTCCCTATGCGCTTCCCTGTAAACGTATTTCCTGTTAATTGGCTCGCCTAAAAAGAAAAAGCCCACGTTCACCTGTGCTCTGGCAACGTGGGCTTCGGAACTTTTTAGTATTTATGCGCTAAGTTCGGAAACTTGTTTGGCCAGAGCTGCAGTCGGTGCAACACGCAGCGTTGCATGTGCACGCACAACAGAGCATCTGGCGACAAGTACTCATCGAGATTAGGGTACGACGGTTATAGAAGTAGTGTCAAATCACAGTATTGTCAAAGATTTGTTTAGAACTATTCAAATTGCCGATACATGGAAAAAGGGTGGTCAAGTGTGGGGCCGAGAGAGTGCTACAAAATGAGACTAGGGTTTGGGCGCGGGCACGGTTTTCTTGGCGGGCAAAGTCTTGTGCGTGGCTGCGCCCGGAGCCGGAGTCAACGTAGTGGTCTTGATGTAGTCGACTTTGGGGAAGTGCTTGTCCAGATAAGGTTTGCCCTGCTTTTGAATTTCGTCCTGATTGGGCCCACTGCCGCTGGGCGCGCCTTCGCCGTAGCCGGCGTACAAGGTATCTACGACGTTCATTCCTTCAGTGACCTGGCCAAACGAGGCAAAACCCATGCCATCCAAGCGCGGGTTGTCGGCCAGGTTGATGAATAGCTGAGTCGTGCGCGTATTTGGGCCGGCGGTGGCGAAGGTGAGGAAGTATTTTTTATTGCTTTGTGTCACCGGGTCGTCCTTGATGACGGCCTTCTCCCACACGGCGCTCACAGCGGGATAAGCGCTGATTCCAAATTGCGCCACGAAACCGGTTAGCACACGGAAAAAACTCCCGTTATCAAAAAAATGATGTTTGGCAAGATTGTAAAAGCGGTCTGCTCCCAACGGGGCCCACGCGCGGGTGACGGAAACGGTAAAATCGCCCTTACTGGTCTCAAATTTCACCTGATAGGTCTCGGGAGCCTTATCCTTCAATAGCGCAGGGTGAAGCAACGCGCGATCGTAGGACGACTTTGCGGCGGGCGACGCGCCGGCCTTTGCAGGAGCCGCTTTTTGCGCGGTGGAAGATTTGGGGTTAGCGGGAGCCGTGTTTCCAGTTTGTCCTGACGCCGGAATAGTCGCGAAAAATAGTCCTGCGGCAATTAGAATTGCGATTTTGTTCATTTCTCTTCCCTCTTTATTTTACTTGTGCAAGCACACTAGTTTTTTTGGTTTGCATTCAAATCGCGGCTGACCCGCTCTACTTCACTCATCACGCGCAGGGTATTCTCGCCCAGAATTTTCCTTACGTCACTCTCGGAATATCCTTTTTTGAGCAGAGCGTCGGTGATGAGCGGCAACTTGCTGGCATCTTCCATGCCGTAGGGCATGTTGGCGCCATCGAAATCGGATCCGAGGCCGACATGGTCGGCGCCGGCAACTTTTACGGCGTGATCGATGTGCTCGATGATTTTTTCGTAGCCGACCCGCGGCAATTTTCCCTGCTCGACTGCTTCGCGGGTGAGCTTATCGCCTTCGAGGAGTTGGCAAGCTTCGTTATCGCCACAGCGTTTGTTCACTTCCTGTTCAATGGCCGCATTGATTTTCGGATCGGCTTTTTCCGCATCGCGAAATTCCTGGCTTAGGAATCCCACATGATAATTAATCTGCACAACGCCGCCCTTGGCGGCTAGAGCCTTCATCATTTCGTCGGTCATGTTGCGGGGCGCGTCGCAAATCGCGCGGCACGACGAGTGCGAGGCGATCATGGGGGCTTTGCTGATGGCTAAAGCGTCGGCAAACGTCTTGTCACTTACATGAGAAATGTCCACCATCACGCCGAGGCGATTCATTTCGCGCACGACGTCCTTGCCGAAATCGGTCAGTCCATTGTGCACAGCTTTGTCGGTGGAAGAATCCGCCCACTCATCGTTTCCACTATGCGTAAGCGTCATGTAGCGAACGCCCAGGTCGGCAAATTTGCGCAGCACGGCGAGATCGCGGTTGATCATGTGGCCGCCTTCCACGCCCATGAGTGCAGCGATCTGGCCTTTCTTTTTCGCTTCGCGAATTTCGGAGGCCGTGGTGGCCAGCACCAGGTCGCGAGGATGTTTGCGTACTTGTTCGCGCACCGCATCGATCTGCTCGAGAGCCCGCCGCACCGCTTCGGGACCGGTAACTTTGCTGGGAATCCAGATAGAAAAGAAAATCGCGCTCAGGCCGCCTTCCTTCATGCGCGGAATATCAATGCTGCCGGCATTGGTGCGCTCGGCGAGATCGAATTTGCCGTCGAGAAAGCGCTGCGTGGTGTCGTCGTGGGTGTCCACCACGATGGAAGAAAAATGCAGTTTGCGGGCTTTCTCGGAAACGGAGACGGCGGAGAAAGCTAGAGCTGCAACGACCAAAAGAGATATGGATGCAAAAGCCAAGACCAGGGCGCGGGTCATTTGTTCTCCAAAGTCATGAGTGAAGGCAAATTGTAAACGCAAACCTGTCGTCCCGGATGAAAAAGTGGGCGCGATGCGGCGTTAGAGCCCTGATGCTGGGCCAGAAGTTAGCCAGCGAGCCAGCCGAATAGCGATTGTTTCCACGCTTCACGATTTATTTCCGCCAGCGATTCGGTCAGCGGGATGCCTTTGGGGCAGGCGACAACACAATTTTGCGCGTTAGCGCAATCTTCGATGCCACCGTTGCCCATCGCCGCTGCGATGCGTTCTTTAGCGTGCATTTTTCCGGTGGGGTGCATGTTGAAGAGCCGCACTTGACTAAAAATCGCGGCACCCATGAACGGACTGTGCTCGTTCACTTGGGGACAGACTTCCAGACAATTGCCGCAGGTGATGCAACGCGAGAGCGGATAACCCTTTTCCTGAACTTCTGGCGCGATGCGCGGGCCTTCGCCAAGATCATAAGTACCGTCGATGGGAATCCAGGCTTTGACGCGCTTCAAACTTTCAAACATGAACTGGCGATCGACGGACAAATCTCGCACCACGGGAAATTTCGTCATGGGCTCGATGCGAATGGGTTGTTCGAGTTGATCGACCAGCGCGGAGCAGGCCATACGCGCTTTGCCGTTAATGAGCATGGCGCAGGAGCCGCAGACTTCTTCCAGGCAATTCGAATCGTAGGAGACTGGCGTGGTTGGCCGGCCATCGCTGGTCACCGGATTCTCGCTGATATCGCGCAAACAAATGATGACGTTCATATACGGGCGCCACTGCAGGCGAAACTCCTCCCAGTGCGGAGACTGTTTGGGGGCAGACTGACGCTTCACTTTGACCAGGACTTCTTTTTTGCCGTTTTTGTCGTTTTTATTGGGCATCGCGACCTCTCGCTGCACCAGAAAAATGTTTTGCTCGCCGGTTATTTGGCGGCGTCATAGCGCCTCGGACGCGGCGGAATCTGTGAAATGTCGACAGGCTCATAGGTCAGGCGGATTTCGCCGTCGCGAAACTTAGCGCGGGTGGTTTTGAGCCAGTTGGCGTCATCGCGTTCAGGAAAATCCGGTTTGTAGTGAGCGCCGCGCGATTCGTTGCGCTGCAGCGCGCCCAGCGTGATCACGCGTGCAAGAATCAGCATGTTTTCCAGCTCGCGCGCGAAATTGAGAGTCTGGTTGGACCATTTTCTGCGGTCGCTCAGATTAATTTTGTGATAGCGAACCTGCAGGTCACGAATTTTGGAGTCGGCCAATTCTAGATTTTTGTTGATGCGCGTCACCGTGACATGTTCCGTCATGATTTCGCCGAGCTCACGCCAGATGGTGATGGGATTTTCAGAGCCTTGATTGGAAATGAGCGATTGATTTTTCTCTTCCTGCCGTTGTTTTTCTTTTTCAAAAATCGCGGAGGACACAGCGTCTGTTCCGGTCTGCAGGTTAACGGAGTATTTCACCGCCGCTGTTCCAGCGAGGCCGCCGCCGAAAATACAAGAGACCAGCGAATTGGCGCCAAGACGATTTGCGCCGTGATATTGATATTCGCATTCGCCGGCCGCGTAAATTCCCGGCACGCTGGTGGCCTGGTCCTGCCCATTTATCCAGATGCCGCCCATGGTGTAGTGCATGGCGGGAAAAACCTGCATGGGTTCCACGCGAGGATCGACGCCCAAGAACTTTTCGTAAATTTCCAGGATGCCTTCGAGCTTGCGATCCAGCGTTTCGCGCGGGATGTGCGTCACGTCGAGATACACGGCGGCCTTGCCCTGCAGCCCGAGGTGTTCCTGATACACGATGCGATGAATAGCGCGCGTGGCGATATCGCGAGGGACGAGATTGCCGTATTTCGGATACCACTCTTCGAGAAAATAAAAACGCTGGCCTTCGGGAATGGTTCGCGGCGCGCGCTGATCGTTGGGGTTTTTTGGAACCCACACGCGGCCGCCTTCGCCTCGCGCTGATTCGCTCATCAGCCGGAGTTTGTCTTCGCCGGGAATGGCGGTCGGATGAACCTGAATGAATTCGCCGTTGGCGTAGTCGACTCCTTGTTGAAAAAGAGCGGATTGCGCAGAGCCGGTGCAGACGACGGAATTGGTGGAGCGTCCAAAAATCGCGCCGATTCCGCCAGTAGCGAAAATCACAGCGTCGGCAGGGTGCGTAGTGACTTCCATGGAACGCAAATCCATGGCGCAGATTCCGCGGCACACGCCAGAGTCATCTATCACCGCGGAAAGAAATGTCGCGCCTTCGAATTTTGTAACTTTACCTTCGGACTCGTGCCTGCGGACTTGTTCATCGAGAGCGTAAAGCAGTTGTTGCCCGGTGGTGGCGCCGGCGAAAGCGGTTCGATGATATAAGGTGCCACCGAAACGGCGATAGTCGAGCAGCCCTTCAGGCGTGCGATTAAACATCACGCCCATGCGATCGAGAAGATCGATGATGCCGGGAGCAGCTTCGCACATGCGCTTTACGAGGGGTTGATTAGCCAGAAAGTCGCCACCATAAATGGTGTCGTCGAAGTGCTTGGCAGTGCTGTCGCCTTCACCCTTTTGATTTTTTGCCGCGTTGATGCCGCCCTGCGCGCAAACGGAATGCGAACGCTTCACGGGCACAATCGAAAACAAATCGACGGGCACTCCCGCTTCGGCAACGCGAATGGTGGCCATCAATCCGGCGAGGCCGCCGCCAACCACGATAATTTTGGGCTGTCTCATTTGACTAAGACTGTTTCATTTAGCTAAGTAGGAAGCGAATGGGTGCCAGTCCAGGCGAAAACTGAGAATTATCAACACTCCGACGACGCTGAATACTACCCCCACTAAAACTCCGAGCTGTCCGGCGACGCGTTGCGCGCGCGCAGTGGCCGCAAGTCCCCATTTGCAAAGAAAATTCCAGATACCCACGCCCAGATGAAAAGAAGAAGCCAGCACGCCAACTACAAAAAATGCGAGATACCAGGGATTTGCCAAGTCATTCGCGACCGTTGCGTAGGTGGAACGGCCGTGAGTAATCCAGCGCTCGGTGTAAAGGTGCCAGCCGATATAAACGAAGGCCACGAGGCCGGTCCAACGTTGCAACGTGTAAAGCCAGTTGCGCACCCACGGATATTGCGAAACGTTGGACTGCCCGCGCAACCAGATGTACACGCCGTAACCGCCGTGATACAAGATGGGCAGAAAAATAAATAGCCATTCCACGAAAATTCGATACGGAATGGTCTGCAAATCCTCGGATGTTTGATTATATTTTTGCGCGCTGACCAAAGCCGCGCTATTGGACCAGAAATGCTCGGCAAGAAACGCTCCGACGGGAACAACGCCGGTTAAAGAATGGAGCTTGCGAAGAAGGTAACTCGAATTTGCCTCGGTGGCGGTCGCGGACATGCCCTCTCCGCCGCGAAAGTGCCTTGCACAAACTCAAGAGAGTAAGGACGCTCGAAAATCGCGGCAAATTCAGTATAGGGAGTTGATGAAAACGTTGCAAGTTTAGTGGCGGAAATCAATACCCCGTATGTAATGCGAAAGTGTAAGGGATTTATTTTCGTTCTGCTGATTAACTCGCTAGTACAATTTAAGTGGACGGACGAACGAGTAGTGTTGTATTCCAACACGCGGTTTTGCCACAAAGTTCATGAATCCAAATTTCAGTCTGGTTACAGAGTTGGAGCGGCTGGCGAGTGCCCTAGGCGCTGATGAAGAAGCAGGTAAAAAGCTTTCTCTTCAATCGGTGGCCGATCGCATCGCAAAATCGTTGGGCGTGAAGCCCGATGAAATAGCGATAATGGGATTGTCAGCGCGCTGGAAGCACCTGTATTTTTTGGCGCCCGAGGCTCTGCATCAAGTCGGATATATCCCCTTATCGAGCAATTCGGCGTTGGCGGCGAGAACGGCCAGAGAAAGCCGGCCGGAAATCAACAATAAATTCGCGGCGGTGCGCCACGCGAGTGTTTTCGAAGGCATAAAAGTTGGAAATGCCAGCGCTGAGGCCATTCAGAAAATTATCAGCGCTCCGATTTTGTCGGATGGGAGAGTCGTCGGCATTATCCAGGTCAGCCGGAAGGGCACCACTCTCGCGACCGCCGGTCCGGATTTTACGCCTACCGATTTAGGGCAGATTTTGGCGCTTTGCAAACCACTGGGAAAACTTTTGCGGCACGTTGCGGGAACAACGGAGTAGCGCGCGGTTAAATTCTGTTTTTATTGGCATCAAAAGCGCGGCAAGGTCTGGAATTGCGTTGACACTGCAATACCTTCTTGTTACTTTCCCACAGCGGAAAATTTTTTGCGTTAACTCAATCACGGAGGCACGGCCACCCGGTACATGGCGTTTGTCGCTAAAAAGATTTTCCTCACCAAAGGCGTCGGTAAACATCGCGAAAGGCTTTCCAGTTTTGAGCTGGCCTTGCGTAACGCAGGAATTGCG
>Ga0185299_10003187_pt1 | contig 22589 bp, 23 predicted proteins | sample PaiPotPPA55metaG_FD_128002 | JGI IMG/M metagenome (GOLD analysis project Ga0185299, IMG submission 128002) | Iron sulfur acid spring bacterial and archeal communities from Banff, Canada, to study Microbial Dark Matter (Phase II) - Paint Pots PPA... ... | reverse complement strand
GTCAAATGGTCGAGCAGCCGGAAATCCTGAAAGACCACGCCGATCCGCCGTCTGAGACCGGTGATCGCGGCTTTGTCGAGAGTTAAGGCGTCGCTCCCAAAAAGGCCGATCGCGCCGCGCGTCGGCCTCAAGGACAAAAGAATGAGCCGCAAAAGCGTCGTCTTGCCGGCGCCGGAAGGACCGGTTAGGAATTGAAACGACCGCGGCTCGATGGCGAAGGTAATATCCTTCAGGATTTCTGCTCCCATCCCATAGCGCAAGCCGACGTTTTCAAAACGGACCAAGCAAGACCTCGTGCGCGGCGCCCCGGTGTTTCGTTTCTTGGATGCTTACACTTTCAAGACAAATAAAGCGAAATTTCGAGCGAGCGAGGCGCATCGCGCGCCCGCGCTCCGAATAGCCATGCTGGGAGAGCTTGGGGTTAGCCTCGCCGGAAAGAAGGTTCCAAAAATTTACAGGGCCAAAGCTTGACACTATCGCAGGATTTTGCTCGCTCCAAATCCCGCGCTGCACTTCGCGCCAACCTAGCGAAAGCATATTTGGCCCGATCGTCAATCGTACCAAAATGTTTGATGTCAAGCATATTGGTACAATTCGCACGTTAAATCAGACGGTTTCTTGAAATAGGCTCTACGCGGCGGCGGACTGGAGCAGCGATTTGAGAGGCCCAGATTCGTCCGCGAGGCGCGCGGGGGCGATCTCCATCCGCTCGGCGACAATGCGTTTGGCGGCCATGAACTCGCCAGGGCGATTGACCGAATCGGCGGCGATCACCCGTCCTTCGTTAATATAAAATGCAATGAACGATGATGTCTCCATGCTCCCCCGGATCGCGAGTTCCTCATACCCGTCCGAGAACCCAACCATCTGCAATTTGAGATCATATTGGTCGGACCAAAACCACGGCGCCGTGGCGGCGGGAATTGGCCGCCCGGTGATCGAGGCGGCGGCCGCGCGGGCCTGTTCGAGCGCGTTTGGAACCGATTCGAGGCGTATTTTCCGCCGCAAGAATCCGTGATGCGCATGCATCGCGCAGTCCCCGATGGCATAAGTATCCGGGTCATCGGTGCGGCTCGCCTCATCGACAACAATCCCGTCATCAACGCCGAGACCGGCTCGTTCCGCGAGTTCTGTGTTGGGAACGAGACCGATGCCGATCAACACAAAATCGGCGGCAAACGATTGACCGCCGGCGCATGCGACCGCGCCCACACCGCCCTCCTCGCCCCCAGGGGTGAAACCGCTGACCGTGACCCCTGTGCGAATGTCGACTCCGGCTTCGCGATGGATGCGTTCATAGAATTTCGACAGATCGGGCGCCGTGACGCGGGCGAGCACGCGCGGAGCCGCTTCGAGCACGGTTACGGCAAGCCCGCGTTTAACCGCGACGGCGGCGGCTTCAAGCCCGACATAGCCGCCGCCGACGATCACGAGACGCCGGGCGGCCTCCATGAGTGGCTGCAACGCCGCGACATCGGAAATCGTGCGCAGGTAAAAAATATTGCGCAAACCGGCACCCGGGACCGCCAATTCGCGGGCGCGGCCCCCGGTCGCGATCACAAGCTTGTCGTAATGGAGCGGCGCGCAGCCCTTGATCAAGAGCGTCTTCGCGCGCCTGTCGATCTCTGCGACGCGGACACCGAGCCGCATCTCCACCCGGGCGTTCTCATAGGCAACCGAGGCCTTGTAGATCAGCGCATCCTTGCCGATTTCGCGCGCGAGAAATGCCTTCGACAAAGGCGGGCGCATATAGGGAAGATATTCTTCCTCGCCGACGAGGACGATGCGGCCCTCGAAGCGGTTTTGACGGAGAAGCGTCGCAGCCTCGCCGCCCGCCTGACCGCCGCCGATAATCGCAATCGTCGAAGCGGCGCCGGGCAGAACTTGTTCCATCACCACTTGCATTCCTCTGCGCAAAAGACGGCCAAGGCATTTCAGTTTCGGCGAAACCACGAAAATGCCCTTTAGTGGTTTTGTTGCAATCCCCATCGATTTCCGTAAACCGCCTCAATGGAGAAGTTTCTTCCCTTTATCAATGAGGAATTCACGCAATAAATTAGGTTCAAACTATAGGAAGAGGAGCGCGCCGGCGCCGGGATGCATCCCCGCGCATGACCCGGTACGTATGAAATTGGACGCAAGCTTGGGCACGCTCCGCGTGCGGCCGCCGAGGGCCTTGTTATATGGCTGCTCGTGCGTGAGGATTGTCCCGTCCGATGAATAGCAAGCGACGCGCACGCGGATTGGACGCGCGAGTTCCATCCTGCGGTTGAGCGCCTTGACCGCGCATCAAATCCACCCACGCAAGCGGTTTTTCCGGATACCAATGAGCCCTGGGGTATACAACGCGATATCTCGATAAAGCTCACAGATCCTTCATATATTCGACGAGCGCTTCACGATCGGCCGCTGACAGGCCGGCGTTGTTGTAATCGTGACCGGAATTGAGGTTTCCCTGGATCGGATTTCCTTGATCGTCGAACACCCGAAACAGGAAGCTGTTCTCAGCCGACGGCTCGGTCTTGAAACCAACTTTCACAGGATCGAATTCGCGCGTCCCCATATAAAAACTCTTGGGACGGTCGCTTGGCGGCAGCAGCAAGTCGTAGAGCGTTGGAACCGAACCATTGTGCAGATATGGCGCAGTCGCCCAGATGCCGGTCAGCGGGCGGAATTTGTAGCCGAGGATGGGACTATCGTCAGCGAGACACCCCTTCAGTTGCGCGATCTTATCTGGAGCAACGGTGGCGGGCAAAATCTCGGGCACCAGATTACTCAGTTTGATTTGCGGCTTAAGATCGATGTGCGGAGACGACTTACGATCAAACAGTTCTTTCAGTTCTTTCGCGCCGACCTCTTTGACGAGCTCCTTGTATCTTGCAGCGTAGCCGACGATGGAGCCTACGACAGCTGTCGCAAGCATATCAAATTCAGGCGCTGTCGATCCAAGAATTATCGGCTTTTCTCCCGGCACGACGAAATAACCTTTCGGCGTTAGTATCATAGATCCCGTGCGTGCGCTGTTTGCATAGGCGTTGCAGGCCATCCATGGATCGGTTCCAATGCGATCGGGTCCTTTCAGCCTCGTCGTGTCGACCGTGACCTGTGTCGCAAGGTCGTCGCGATCGAGATGAGAGTGACATCTTGCACAATGGTCCGCGAACAGCCGCTGTCCCGCCGAGCGCTTGGGTTCATCTATTGCAGGAAACACGCTCGGCCAAGCTGGCGGTTTGAGCCGGCCCAACAGCTGTTCCAGCTGATCAAGGTTGGCCATATTAATGCTCGACATGTATCCCGGTCGAAGCAACGACTTGAGATAGGATTCGATCTGCACGTCGCCGAAAACGCCGATCACTTCGCCGGCGTTGCGGCCCAAGGCGCCGAGGGCGACGCCGCCCACAACTGGCTTATTGGGCGCCGATGCATTCCATTGAACCGCGGTCAATTGAGGGACGTTCCACAAGAAAGGATAACTGACCGGAGCGTCGGAGGCATGAAAGGTTTGCGCGGGCGCGTTCACGATTGTCGCGACTTTATTAAAAATATTGCCAATGGCGTCGAGGCGTCCAAACCCGTAACGCAACGGCGTTGCATTGGCCAAGCCGAGTTTCGTCTCGGCGTCGACAAGCTTAGCCAATTCGCCGCGCAGTTTGTCTGAGTCCTGATCATCGTCGCCAAGAATCTTCTTCGCGAACCGCGCAAACTTTTGGTCGTCGAGCCACGTCTGATCCAGCGCTTTGACGAGCGCCTCTCGGAAAGACTGAAAATCTGCGAGCGTTGGCGCGCCCTCGACGCGCATCCGCTTGCCGTTGTAAGTGATTTCATTCGAATGGCAGGCTGAACAGTTTATCCCTGCCCATGGCTCTTTCGTAGATTGCGGCTCTTTCCAACGAAGCTTGGTGGCGGATAGACGGGAATCGTCTTGATCATCGATCGTAAAGCCGATCGGTAAATCCGATGCGCCCGGACCGGGAATATAGTTGAACGACGCCATATATGCGGGCGCCAAAAAGGGTTTATCGGAATCTGGCTGCTCAAGCGCCCGCAGCCAGCTCAATGGCAAGAGTCGCGATCCCTGTGTTGTCGTATACCATGCCGTTTTGTCTGCGGGGCTCCAGCCTTGTTCAACATTGACGATTTCATCGCTCACCGACGGGAATACCGACGCGAGGTAGCCTGTGAGCATTGACGCAAGGAATAAGCTTTGTTTCCTCATCTTGATCCTTCCCTATGGCGTTTTGCAACGTTCGTACTGTGATGCTTCGAATGATTTTTGTCATCAAAAAGCCTACATGGGTCATTGCCGTGTCCCGCATCAGCACTCGTGAGACACATTCGGGCGGCACCCCTGCTCACAGACTGTGGGTCAGGTCAGTTCCAGCCCCAATGCCAGGATTCCGGCACTGGTCCACCTTTGCGATCCACCGGTCCTGCGCTGAGGCCGTTCAGCCGCAGGCTTTGCCGAACAATTTCCGGGATCATCACCCCCCCGATAGCCACGCCAAGGCATTCATGCAGCCCGAGCCCGAAATGAAATTGATTGCCTTTTCCCCGGCTCGGATCAAAATCGTCGGGGCTGGACAACGCTTTCGGATCGAACATGCCCGAGTGGGTGACGGCGAGGACCGTGGCGCCTTTGGGGATGCGAGTTTCGTAGGCTTCGCCGCGCCCGAGGACGACATCCTGCTCGCAAGTGCGGAAGAAATAGGGGAACGCCGGCTTGAACCGCAGCGCTTCGAACACGAAGCCGTCGACGGCGGCCGGATCATCGTCGAGCGCGGCGGCGCGGGCCTTGGCGAGGTCGTCGGGGCGGTGCATCAAGAAATCGAGCGCATTGACCGCGGCATGCGAGGTGGTCTCGACCGCGCCAATCAGCAATCCGGCGACGTTCTCCACAACCCGCTTCAGGTCGAATTTCAGCGCCTTGGACGAGGACAACTGCAACAGCCGCGTGACCGGATCGTGACCGCCCAGCCCAATCTTGAGTTCGCCCTCCCGGAGCGCAACCAGCTCGATCAAATAGACGACCATTTCCTTGCTCGCGGCTTCGCGCTCGGCGACGATCTTGCTTGGATCGGGCCAGGCGATCGAGTCGAAGGGTTGGTTCCAGAACGTGTCGATCTGGCTCCAATAGGACCATTTGCACAATTTCGCCGGATCGCTATGGGCGAACCCGAACCAGTCCTGAACAAGGGCTAAGGGCACGGCGCGGGTAAGACCCGACACCGCCTCCATCGCGCCGCCCGCCGCAGCCAAAAGCTCGGCCGCCTTGTTCGCCACATAAGTGCGTATGGCTGGAATGTCCTCACGATCGAGAATGGCCCGCATGATCGATTTTTCGCGCCAATGCGTCGCCGTATCGTCCTGGGCCATGAAGTAATCGCCTTGTTTGGGCTTATAAAGCGCGACGCTGAACAGCTCGTGCCGGCGGAGGATCTCGGTGCAGTCGTCGAACCGGGTCGCGAGCGTCAGCTCCGGCATGACGAGAATGGGCCGATCCTTCCGAAGCTCGGCATAGAACGCCAGCGGCTCCTCATGCATCCAGCCACGAACAAGAGGCCACCGCTCGGCCACCGGTGCCGCATCGAAGCGTTGTAAATAGCTCGCCATCGTACTCTCCTAAAACATTTGTCATGCGAAGGTGGGGCTGCCCCCGGATTCCCGATCTTAGGCGATAGCGCCGCGTAGCGCGCCAGGACTACATTTTTCCGGCGACGAAAGGCGACGCGAGACTCGCCTCGACGGTTCTTGGGACCTGCTTGGGCGGGGCGAGACAACGGCCGAGCACGGCGTCGTCGCCAAGCGATGTCGCGTCCGGGAGCGCCCAAAGTTGCCGCATTCGTTCCAGCGCAGCCACGATTCCATGCACGCCAATCGCGGTCCCATGCATCGTCCAAAGGGTTCTGTTTGGCGTGCTCGACAAGTAACGCGCGCGCCCGGCGGAGCCGCCCGGTGATCAGCCATAGGATTTGGACGGGTGAAAAACCCTCCCGAAACCGGTCAATAAGGGTCGCGGCCCGCCAACCCTCCGGATCGGCCGCATAAAGAGGATCAAACAGCCGCCCTACAATCTCCTGGACCGTAATCGCAGCGCCATCGTGGGTGCCAACGCCGGGCACGAAGGATGCGAGCTTATCGAGTTGTGGTTCGCTCCACAGCGCGCGACAGCTGGCGGGATCGAGCGCGATCGCGAGTTCCTGCTGTCTTTCAGCGCGGACCGGGTCGCCGCGCGGCGCGAGAGACGGTAAAGGCTGACCCTTGATCTGAAACCAACGCCGGATACGGCCGGCAATCAGCCGATTGACAAGAGGTCCGCGCGGCAGAAACCTGCGATCGAGGCGCGGCTCCTCGTTGAGGGCGCGAATCTCGGAGGGATCCGCAAGCACAAGATCAACGAGGCCGGGCACTCGAATGCGTCGCGCCATGACTCAACTCACGGATTTTGGCCACGGAAAGAAGCAGTTGCGCACGTCGGCGAGAACGGGGCCGAGCGACGGTGCGTGCCTCAACAGCACCTCTCGCACGCCATTCCCTTCAACCCAATCGCGCGTCTTGAGATCGGAGCCGTACATTTGCGACGCCTCCCACCAATGGGTGGCCGTGTTGCGGTAGGTCGCCGGCCGGCCCTCGTCCGCCGGGCCCCGCTGACTGTCCGGACACGTTCGCCGGATCGTCATTTCGGGTTTTGGCCAATTGTCGCCTGGCGAGACGGGGAAGCAATGCGGCGGATTGACCTTGTCGTTGACGCCGTGACTCAGCCAATCATGGACCATGAATTGTAGCCAGGCCGGCAAGAGGACATTCACAGTCGTCGCTGGGACGAACTCGCCGCGCGCAAGAAGCGCGCGGCTGATGAGTCGCGGATTCGGATCGTATAGGGCGGGGGGAGTCTCACCGAAGGTTTGGGCTAGCGGCGCGTTGCGCCCGAAGCGGATCCGCGCCATTCCCATCCAAGTTTTCGATAGATCGTTGAAGCTCCCATCGGCGGTCCGGCAACGGCGAACGTCGAAATCTCCTGGGGGGGCCGGATCGGGCGGCGCAGTCTCGGTATCAAAAAGGTTGCGCCGTCTTAGATCGATGCGCAACGCCGCGAGGTTTGCTACGGAAAGTGCAAAGGGCAGCCGATGCCAGACTCGCCGACGATTTATCATCCGAAAACTGGCTGCAAACAGCCGCTCGAACAATTCCGCGGCCATGTTAATCCCCCCTTTAATATGGTTATTTATCGCTTATTAACTTTTAGTATATATAATCGAAGCGGCCAACGCGCGTCAACTCAAGAAGCATCCGCTCCAGGGCGATTTGCGGAGGAGCTAGAACTGATTGAAGAAACGGGAACATTCTGAATCGAAAAGGATTTTTTTGATTGGGGAGGCCTTGGCGATGCCCTTGAAAGCGATTTTGCCGGCAGGTTCCGGACCGGCGCGGCAAGCAAGATGAGCGGCTTTAGTCGCTCCTGGGCCTGATCGATGGCTCGCTGTTGGGCGGACAGCGCGGCCCTAAGGCGGCATTGCTTCGCGGACGCGGCCTGACCGGCGTCGGAAGGCGCAACTTCGTTGCGTTCGGGGAATGACGCCTTGGCATGCGACGCTGACCGAAACCCGGCACGTCATCGACGCACGCGCGCTGGCCGACGTCCTCGGCGCCCGCTGTCTCGAGGATAACGGGAAGGCGCATCAAATGCCGGCGGAGCAACAATCCACGGAGGGCCCGGCAGGGCGAGAGATTTCGAGCCCGGTCGTTCACCCGCCGATCATCGTGGTGATGACCTCGCCGCCGCGCGCGATTGTCAATTTCCAATAATTACGATGCCCGCTCACCGCCGCTTCGAGTTCCCGCGTGGTGCCAATTGCCGTGTCGTTAATGGACATGATCACATCGCCTTTTTGAAAATTGACCATCGCCGCTCGCGAGCCGTCCTCAACGTCGCCAACGACGACGCCCTCGCTCACGCCATGGAGGGATAATTCTTCCAAAACCGCCGGCGACAGATTGATCACGGTCATGCCGGAGAACGGGGAAGAGTCCGTGAGCTTGATTGGATCTCGGGCAGGAATTTCCGGGGCCGGAATCAGTTTGACCGAGGCAGTGCTCTGTTTGCCGTTATGAATCAGGGCAAGGGACGCGGTGCCGCCAAGCGGTTTCGTGGCCATCCGGTAGCCGAGACCCTCGGGATCGTCGATGCTCTGACCGTCGATGGCGGTGATGAGGTCGCCGCGTCGCAAGCCCGCCTCGGCGGCCGGTCCGCCGACGGAGAGATCGGCGACAAGTGCGCCCGATGGTCGGTCGAGGCCAAGCGAATCGGCGATTTCCCTGGATACGGCCTGCAGGCTCGCGCCGAGCCAAGGGCGCCGCACCGCTTGTCCTCCGCCCTTGGCGGCGGCGATCACGATTTTCACCATATTGACCGGGATTGCGAAACCGATCCCGATCGAACTTCCGGTTTGCGAAAAGATCGCGGAATTGATGCCGACGAGCTTTGCCCGCATATCGACCAGGGCGCCGCCCGAATTGCCCGGATTGATCGCGGCGTCGGTTTGAATAAAAAACCCGTAATCGGATATTCCAACCTGGGTGCGCGCCAGCGCCGAGACGATTCCCTGGGTCACCGTCTGCCCGACCCCGAACGGATTGCCAATGGCCAGCACGAAATCGCCGACTTCGAGCGCGTCGGAATTGCCCAATTCCATCACCGGAAAATTTTCGCCCCCCTTCAAGCGCAAGACCACGAGATCGGTGCGCTGATCGCGCAGCACGATCCCGGCATCGAATTCGCGTCTATCGGCGAGCGCGACTCTTACGTCCGTCATGCCTTCGATGACGTGATAATTGGTGACGACGAGGCCCGACGCATCGACGAGGACGCCAGAGCCGAGGGAGCGCGCGGTCGGGCCGCCTGGCCTGGAATTGCCGCCCTCGCCAAAGAAACGGCGAAAAATCGGATCGTCGAAGAGGGGATTGCGCGGCCGCTTGTCCGTCCGGGAGGCATAGACATTGACAACCGCGGGTTGCGCCTTCTTAACGACTGGCGCGAAGGACAAGAAAATGTCGCTTTGCGTCTGAGGCGTCTGCCGCGGCGTCTCGGCGCTCGCGGAAACGGCAAAGAGAACCAGTCCCAGAAGCAAAGCGGTCAACCCCTGGAGCAAACCAAGCAAGCGCACGTTCATGGATCGCCCCAAACCAGCGGACCTGCCCCTGTATCGGATTTAAGCGAGAACCGGCTCGCGTTAAGGCAATGCGCCACGCGCGTGCACGCCGGGGCCCGCGAACGATCCCTAAGCCGCCGCCTCTTCTTCGCCGCTCCCCACCGGACCCGAATCCAGGCCCTTGGCATCGACATCGCGGTCGACGAATTCGATCACCGCCATGGCGGCATTATCGCCATAGCGAAAGCCCGCCTTCAACACCCGCGTGTAGCCGCCATGCCGGTCCTTGTAGCGCGGCGCGAGAACGGCGAAAAGCTTGCCGACGAGGGTGACATCCTTGATTTGAGCGATCGCCTGCCGTCGCGCATGCAGATCGCCGCGCTTGCCGAGCGTAACCAGCTTCTCGACGATCGGGCGCAAATCCTTTGCCTTCGGCAGCGTGGTGACGATCTGCTCGTGCTTGATCAATGCTTGGCACATATTGGAAAACATCGCCTTGCGATGTTCATGCGTGCGGCCGAAGCGGCGCTTGGCGTGTCCGTGATACATGGCGTACTCCGTTATTTTCGCGGCCGCCGCGCCAGGTACGGCCGCGCCCGTTTGCATCCCGCTCGCTTTGGACGCGAGGGAAGCGATACTCCAATCAGTAATGTTCCTCGAACCGCTTGGCGAGTTCATCGATATTGTCCGGCGGCCAGCCGGTGACGTCCATCCCGAGGTGGAGGCCCATCTGGGCCAGCACTTCCTTGATCTCGTTCAGCGATTTGCGCCCGAAATTCGGCGTGCGGAGCATTTCCGCTTCGCTCTTTTGAATGAGATCCCCGATGTAGACAATATTGTCGTTCTTCAGACAATTCGCCGAGCGCACCGAGAGTTCGAGCTCATCGACCTTTTTGAGGAGCGCCGGATTGAAGGCGAGTTCGGGAATCGAAGGTGTCGCCTCGACCCGGTGCGGTTCCTCGAAGTTGACGAAGACATTGAGCTGGTCTTGCAGGATACGCGCCGAGAAAGCGATCGCATCTTCGGGCGACAGCGATCCGTTGGTTTCCACTTGCATGGTAAGCTTGTCGTAATCGAGGATTTGCCCTTCCCGCGTATTCTCGATCCGGTAGCTTACTTTCTTGACCGGCGAGTAGAGACTATCGACCGGGATCAAGCCGATCGGCGCGTCTTCCATCCGGTTGCGGTCGGCCACGACATAGCCCTTGCCGGTGTTGACGGTGAATTCCATGCGGATTTCGGCCGCGTCGTCGAGCGTACAAATGACCAGCTCCGGATTGAGGATCGAAATATCACCGGTCGTGCCGATGTCGGCGGCGGTGACCTTGCCGGGACCCTGCTTCTTCAAAACCATGCGCTTCGGGCCATCGCCCGGCATCCTGAGGGCGATGTCCTTGATATTAAGCACGATGTCGGTCACGTCCTCGCGCACGCCGGGGATCGACGAGAACTCGTGCAAGACGCCGTCGATATGGACCGAGGTAATCGCCGCGCCTTGCAGCGACGACAATAACACGCGGCGCAGTGAATTGCCGAGGGTTAGGCCAAAGCCGCGCTCGAGCGGCTCCGCCACGATCGTGGCCGCGCGTTTTGGATCGTCGCCCGGGACCACTTCGAGTTTGCTTGGCTTGATAAGCTCCTGCCAGTTCTTCTGAATCACGACCGGACCTTTCCTTGATGCACCATCGCCTGACGCAACGGTGTCGAAAATGCCTTCTTAAACGCGCCGCTTAAACGCGCCGCCGCTTGGGCGGCCGGCAGCCATTGTGCGGAATAGGGGTGACATCGCGGATCGAGGTCACCGTGAAGCCCGCGGCTTGCAGGGCCCGCAACGCCGATTCCCGGCCGGAACCCGGCCCCGAAACCTCGACATCGAGCGTCCGCATGCCGTGTTCGGCCGCCTTTCTGGCGCAGTCCTCGGCCGCCATCTGGGCCGCATAAGGCGTCGATTTGCGCGACCCCTTGAACCCCATGGTCCCCGCCGACGACCAGGAGATTGTGTTGCCCTGCGCGTCGGTGATCGTAATCATTGTATTATTAAAGGTCGAATTGACGTGCGCGACCCCGGACGCAATGTTCTTGCGCTCGCGGCGGCGAACGCGGGTAGCCTCTTTTGCCATTCTCCAATTCCTTCAAACGCGCCCGTCATGCCAGGCGCTCGGGATCATCATCGATTCTTGGCGGCGATTGCTTGGCTGGTCACTTGGCGGCGAACACCATGAGCAACTTCTCTTGAATTACTTCTTCTTGCCGGCGATAGGCTTGGCCTTGCCTTTGCGAGTCCGCGCGTTGGTGTGGGTGCGCTGGCCGCGCACGGGCAATTGGCGCCGGTGGCGAAGCCCACGGTAGCAGCCAAGATCCATCAGGCGCTTGATGTGAATCGCAACCTCTCGGCGAAGATCGCCCTCGACCATGTAATCGCGGTCGATGGCCTCACGAATCTGCAAGACTTCCGCGTCGGTCAACTCGGCGACGCGCCGCCCGGAGGGAATATTCACTCTTTCGCAAATTTCCTTGGCCTTCGTCGGGCCAATGCCGTGAATATATTGAAGCGAGATGATGACGCGCTTGTTGGTGGGAATATTGACTCCGGCGATACGAGCCAAGACCTCTGTCTCCATGTGGGCCGCGCTGCGTAAAAGCTTCGCGGCGGAAGAGTTTGTTCCGCGTCCAGCGGAGACCGGCCCTTGCGGGATACCTAGCAAAGCCCGCGCTTAGGCAAAAGAACGGCCCCGGGGACCTTGTCTCAGGCCGGGAAAAAGCGTGCGTAGCCGATCACGCGCGCGGCGTCAACTGGCCGTTTCTCTCACCGTAGCGCCGGTCGGCGGCTTCGCCATCGTCCTTCGACAAGTTTAGCATGAGGGGCAGCGCACCGCGGCGCTTCCCCCAGAAGAAGGATGCGCTCCGCCAGATTACGCTGGGTGGCGAAATCGCCGACCAGGCAGTGCTCGATGCGCTCGCGCGGCGCTTTCCTGGCGCGCGGATCACCCATGTCTACGCCTCGACCGAGGCCGGTTGTTGGCTTCTCCGTGCGTGACAGGCGCGAAGGCTTTCCGGCGAGGTTGGGTGTCGATTGACAAAAATAGTGCTTCGTGGTCAGAACGTTGCTCCTTTCGCGGACCCGGGTCAGACCGTTAACTGCGAGCGGGCATTGCCGTAGCCACGGGTGGATTGCCGCATTAACAATCCGGTCCATTGCAGCGCGTTTGCTAGGGATGTCCTTGTTCATTGGCGATGTCCCCAAGCGTGTAGGAACTGGGGCCGGAAGTCATGCTGATCAACGCTCGATTTCATCACCTGGGCCTTGCCGTGCGCAATCGCAAGCACGCTGCTGCCTTCCTAGCAGGCATCGGTTATCGTATCGGGCCAGAGGTGTTCGACCCGTTGCAGAACGTGCGCCTGACGTTCTGTGAAAATGACAACGGACCGGCGATCGAGATCATCGCGCCAGGCGAGGGGAGCGGGGCCGTAGACAGCATACTGCGCCACACGGAAGCGTTGGCCTACCACACATGCTACGCCGTGGCAGACAGCGCCGAGACGGCGCGCGAGTTGCAGCGCGCGGGCATGCGCGTAATAACGATTTCGGCGGGCAAGCCCGCAATTTTGTTTCCGGGTCAGGCCGTTTCCTTCCATCAGATTCCGGGGTTCGGTCTGATCGAGTTGGTCGAGCCGCTACTCGCGCATACGGGCGTCTCGCCATGACACGTGTCTCGGATTGCGGCGCAACCCGCAACGATGAGCGCGTGCACTCCCAAGGAGGTCTAGACGTGAGCGATCCGCTTATCGATCTGTTTGGCCGCGTTCTTATGGTCGATGCTACCCGCCTGAAAGATTCCAGCTCCCCTGAGACAGAGGAGAAATGGGACAGCCTTCGGGGCATGCAACTCGTGGCAGAGATCGAGGAGAAGTTTGCGGTTGAGCTTTCGACCGACGAGATTCTCACCATGGAGTCCATCGGCGCCGTGCGCAAAGTGCTCAAGGAGAAGGGAGTGCCCGGCATCTAGGGCAGCTGCAAGTTGGTGCCGAGTATCTCTGGTCCGCAAAACAAGGGTTTGAGGCGCCTTTGATAGACTTCGGACTTGGTCCACACGGGCGCCTTGGCGATGCCGTTGTCGGTGGCTATGAAAGCGGCGACGTGAGCATGGAGGTTGAAATGGACTCGGTGCATGAGATGGGGGTGGTTAGCTCCTTTACCGCAGAGCCGCTGGGGCGCTTCGTGCAGACCGGCGGTGCTGTTGTACCTGCCATCCCGATCGGCTGCCGGTTTGCACCCTTCGGGCAGCTAATTCCTGTCTGCCGCCGTCCCAAGACGCATTTTGGCGATGCGCTGCCTCAGTCCATTTTGCTGCTGTGGCGCGTCGAAGACCTATTCGAACCTCTACTGGCGAAGTTCGCGGCGGGTGACGAGACAGCCGAAGCCGCCATCCTGAAAGAAGTGGCGGCGTTTTGCGACGAGGTTGCCGGTCTGCGCACGCGCTTCGACGGCACAATTATCTTCGCGACGCCGCCCTTTCCGCACAGCCCAGGTATCGACCGCACAGGCCTCGCCGACGCTTCGCACTGGCTCCGGCTCCAGTATAGGGTCATCGAGGCCATTGGGACGCAAGTCATGCAGCGTCGCCATATTCGCCTGCTCGATCTCGAGTCGATCGTCCGACAATGCGGCGCGGAGCGCAGCTATGACGATCGTAAATGGTACCTCTACCGCCAGCCGTTCTCGGAATTGGTGTTCCGAGCGATCGCGCGTCAGGTGGAGCGTATTGTCGCCTCGGAGACGAGAGCGGCCAAGAAGTGCGTCGTCCTCGACTGCGACAACACGTTGTGGGGCGGCATCATCGGCGAGGATGGTCTCTCTGGTATCAAGCTGGGCGATAGCTTCCCCGGTCGCGCCTACGTCGACTTCCAGAAGGAGCTGATGGCGCTGCAGCAGCGCGGTATCTTCCTCGCGGTCTGCTCCAAGAACAACATGGCCGACGCGCTGGAAGTGTTCGAGAAGCACGACGCCATGGTTCTCCGTCGCGAGCATTTCTCTGCGTTCGAGGTCAACTGGGAGCGCAAGTCGCGCAATATCGAGCGGATCGCCAAGCAGCTCAATATAAGCATCGACAGCCTCGTGTTCATCGACGACAGCCCGACCGAGATCGAGGAGGTGCGCTATAACCTGCCCTCTGTCACCGGCGTCCTAGTCCCGAAGGAACTGGCGATCCTTCCCCGCCTGATACGCGAGTCCGTCCTGTTCGACACCGCGGCAGAAACGGCCGAAGATCACCTGCGCGTGGCTTCAATACAGCACGAACGCCAGCGCGAGCGGCTTAAAGAGGAGATGTCGGAAGACGCTTTTCTTGCGAGCCTCGGCTTGATTGTGGATGTCTTTGAGGCGGAGGACGTTCATGTCGATCGGGTCACACAGCTGATCAACAAGACCAACCAGTTCAATCTGACGACGCGCCGCCGCACGGCCGCAGAGGTGCGGGCGCTCATCAGCGACCCCTCGTGGTCGCTGATGTGCCTGAAGGTGACGGACCGTTTTGGCGAGTACGGCCTCACCGGCGTCGCCATCGTCAAGTATGGCACCGAAGCCGCGCAGGTAGATACGCTGCTGCTCAGTTGCCGCGTGCTGGGCCGTGGCGTCGAGGCGGCGCTCATATCGGTTCTCGCCGATCATGCCGCCGACCGTGGTTACGCGCGGCTCGTCGGCGAGTATGTCCCGACCGCGAAGAACGCCCTGTGCAAGGATTTCTACGCCGAGCGGGGTTTCTCACCAATCGTGGCCAACCACTCGAACTCTTGGCAGCTCACAATCGATCACCGCCTGGCTCCGCCCGCGCACCTGAAGCTCATTCGGCCCAAGATTGAGGCCCCGGCGGCGCCCCGTGGCCAGATCGAGACCAGGGAGGTCGGCGTATGAAGCTGCGGGTCCGAGAGATCGACGAGGCGGACCTTCCAGTTCTGACAGACCTGCTGTATCGGGGCTTTCCAGTGCCGCGAAAATTCTGGGAAGTGGGACTCGCTCGTTTGGCCGCGCGCTCGGGCACGGTCGGCATGCCGCGCTTCGGCTACATGCTGACGGATGACGACCGTGCGGTCGGGGTGATCCTCCTAATATCTAGTTTCCGTCGTATCGACGGCGTTCCTGCTCTCTTTGCCAACGTATCGAGCTGGTATGTGGAGCCAGCTTACCGCCGGCACGCCGTGCTGCTCTACAAGCGGGCGCTCGCCAACAAGGAGGCGACCTACCTGAATCTCGGTCCGGCAGCCAACGTCCAACCCATCGTGGAGGCGATGGGATTTACACGCTATGCGGCGGGTCAGTTCGCGGCATTGCCGGCGTTCGCACGTAGCCAAGTGGGCAGCCCCGTGCGGGTCTATGGCTCGGCGGAACTTGCGGGCAGCGGCCTCGATGTCGATGAGCGCTGCCTGCTCGAAGCGCAAGCGGCCTATGGGTGCATCGCCTTCTGCTGTGTGAAGCAGGGCCGCGCTCTTCCGTTCGTATTTCTGCCACGCATCGTCAAGCGTCTCATCCCTGCGGTCCAACTGGCCTACTGCCGCGATCTTGCCGATCTGAGCGCGGTAGCCGGCACAGTCGGCCGCCGTCTGTTGCGTCTCGGTCGCCCACTCGTGCTGATCGACGCCAACGCCGCGATACCGGGTATCCCCGGGAGGTACTTCGCTGGCGTGAACCCCAAGTATTGCAAGGGTCCCGTGCGGCCGATTCTTGGCGATCTAACCGAGACCGAGGTGACAATCCTCGGCATGGCTTGACGCTCACGAGAATTGACCCAGGCCACTCACAGGAATGGCCCCTGTGAGGTGAAACGTCCGCTGCTTTGTTCGACGGCCGGCGTTGGGGGTCTCTAGCTCGGTCATTGGACCGGCGACTGGGGGCAAATGCTGCGAGATTGGCTTTTAATGCTTTAAGGGACTGCGCATAAATACCAGGCCGGTCTCAACGTGCGTGCCGAACTGGATGAATCGGTACGTCGCCATTTTTGAGCAGCTCTCGGCCAAGACGATCCGCTTGACCAAGCGTCAACGTACACTGTTTCCACAGTGTACGAAAGGACTGCAAAAACCACTCGGCGATTGCTACGTGCCGATCGCATTTTGTCGAGGTCTGAGAGGACATTTTCAATCATGGAGGTCAGGTCGGATATCTACTTTTCAATGACACCAAAACCGTAACGGATTTGAGGTGCAAGGGCATTTTCTTCACAAAACCGCTGATAGCCCAAAAACGCCTTCCAACGCTGATCTCTATCCTGTCGGCAGTCGTCAATGAGAATAATTCCGCCGTCGCTCAGTCGAGGGTAAATGCGCTTCAGAGCAATGTAGGTAGGCTCAGCCAAGTCAACATCAAGTAGTACGACCGAATACCGGCTAGATAGCTTATCGTCCGATATTTTCGCAATATCTCCCTCTACGAGGCGAACCTCATTACAGTAATGCAAATCAAGTATTCTTCGTACCAACTTATAAGAATTTCCAGCAAAGAAAGACGCCCGGTTTTCCGGAGTTCCGCGGCTTATGTCTACCTCGATCTGTTCTTTTACAAATCCATTAAATGTGTCGTAGCAAATGTAATTCTTGGTCGGGGTATACTTTTTGACCAAAGCGGATGCTATGCAGGCTGTACCTCCCACGCTGCAGCCGATTTCCGCCACATCTCCGGGAACCATGGAGCGATTCAAAAGCTCTTGAAGATAAATTCCTAGCTCCGACGGCTGCAGTCCGATCGGTGGATAGCGGTAAATGATCGGCGCGAACATATATTTTACGGCATTGCGCAACTGGTTCAGCATTGTCTACTTTCCTCCCGGCAGATTGACGATATACTTTTCAGCGGCCGCACGGAGTACCCGGCCAGGACACTTTTTTCTGTGCGCTATTTCTTCGAGAGTTTCGTAGAGATCGGGCCGAAAGGTGATCGACGCTCGGACTGCGGCTTTCCCCTGAGACCGCCGGCTCTTTCCCTTGCGACCGTTTCTCTCATTGGCGGCCTCTGCCATCACCACTTTACACCACATCGGTGACCTCTGCGCGCTTGCCTGAATTGCGGCTCAGTTCCCTTCCCTCTTCTTCCTTTGCTCTGCGACTATGCCCGCGCGCGCGCCGGTCAACGGGCGGCCCGCTCCATTGCCGCCAAGATGCGCGAAGGCCAAACTAACGGCTTGGGCACAGTTGGCATCGCACATGAACAGCTCGTCGCGCGCCAGCACGGCTATGGTTGTACGGTGCTAATTCTCGACAGCGGAGCGGTAGCGCCCGAACTGATCCTCTACCGTGTCAAGTGAATCAAGGGCCTAATCCCCTGCGCTCAGCGAGGATACCGAGAGCGCCGGCGCACGCCGCTATCCCGGGACGCAACATGCGCTATGCAAAGGGCCCGGCGCCGGCCGTCGGGGACATGGTGGACAGTGAGTTGGCGCTCTCCGGACCCTGATGGCCAGTGCGGTGGTCTCTCGAAAACTGGACAGGAGATGTTATGATTGCCGGGCCTGAGGGTAGTCCGTCATCCGATAGGCAACGCGACGAGGGTCAAGCCGCCTCGCCGGCACCGAGCCTCACGCATAGGAGACAGGTGCTATCTTGCCCGATTTGTTGGCTTAGATATTCACCAAGAACGGATCTCGATCGCAGGGGCGGAGGCGGGCCTCCGGAGCGAAGGAATACATCGGGGAAATCGCCCGGCGGTTGAACATAAGCGAAGATTCGTCGCCTTTCATCGATGACCAACCCTTCGAACGCGCGGAGTTAGAATCGGTGCACGCCAACGTCAGAGTGCTGGGACATTGTTGCTGTGCGCGGTTGGGCCTGCGCCGACTCTTAACCAGCCAGGGGTAGAAATGTCTATTATCGCACGCATCTTAGACAGGGTAAGACGGGAAATTGCGTTAGCAGTACGCACCCGCACGGTACGAATGCGCAATTTGCGTCCCATCGTGTCTTTTTCATTCGATGATTTTCCGAAATCCGCGGTAACAAATGGTGCGCGTTTGCTCGAACGTCACGGTGTCGCTGGCACCTTTTACTATTGCTGTTCCTTCAATGGGCGCACGGTTGATGAAATGGATTACTACAATATTGATGACTTGCGGAGATTGGTGTCAAATGGGCACGAACTCGGATGTCATACAGCCTCACACATTTTGGCTTCACGGTATAGCCGCATGGATCTTCTGAGAGATATCGAAGAAAACGCGACTTATTTGCGTGCGCAGTTTGGCGATGTCCGTATGACAACGTTTGCCTTCCCGTTCGGTGACATCACTCTTGCCAGCAAAATTCTTTTGCAACAGCGTTTCGCCGCTTGCCGTACCACCGCGCCCGGATTGAACCGCGGCTCGGTCGACTTGGGGGCACTGAAAGCTCAGCGTCTTTATTCAACCGCGATTAACCCCGAGGGCTTGACCAGTCTGATCAAGGCGGCGGCGGCCTCGAACGCATGGCTCATTTTCTATACGCACGACGTCGACGAGCCGCCGACAATGTATGGTTGCACACCTGGGTTATTTGAAGCAGCTCTCGAAACTGCTCTTGCTGAACACTGTGCCATTCTTCCGGTGCGCACCGCGCTCGGTATGATCGGGTTCCGGCAATAGGATCCCCCGGTGCCGTCGCGCGGCCCACACGCGATGCCCCGGCGTTTGCCGCGGAGGCGCAGCAACGCCCGCGAAGTAGCGCCGGTGCCGCCGGAGGCCAGACACCAGGCCTGCGGTTCGGGGGGCCGGCTTCATGAGCAAGCTTTCTGCTCCTAAAACCTGCTTGAAGCGTTCGCGGCGGCCGCCACTGGCGACATGGTGTTCCCGTTCGCGGATATTCATCAGGTCCGGCAAGGTCCTTACAAGCCTGCCCACGGGGAACGCGATCTTCTTGGCGCACTGGAGTCCTGTCCGAGCAATGCTCAGTTGGCGCGGCAATTCGGCGCGACGATCAATACGGTCAAATTTCATTTGCGCAATCTGTTTGGCGAACTCGATGTACGCGACTGGACGCCGGCAATCTGCTTCTACGTCGAAACGAAGCGCTGAGCCGAGTGCTGCCTTGGCGCCGCGGGTATTTTGTAAAACTGGGCTGACGATCGACAATGCCGTGACCTTGCGCGCATGGCGTCCGCGAGCCTGTCATTTGCCGATGTCTCCGAACGTGCTAATCGAGGACCGTGGGAGGACAGCCAATTGGCTCCCGCGTAAGCATCCGTCCGGTGTTCCCGGACACCGGATAGCTGCCAAGCACGTGGCGTTTGGTCCCGGTAGCTCAGCAGGATAGAGCGGCGGTTTCCTAAACCGTAGGTCGGGGGTTCGAGTCCCTTCCGGGACGCCACCTTCGCGAGTGTCAAGCCCGGCTCGACCGCCGGATTCCCATCACGTCATTTGCACGGCGAATTCGTTGTGGCCGAAGCGGCGGGCGGCAAGGTCGACGCTATTTATCATGAAGTTTGCGCCGCTATGTTGTGTTCAGCGTCAAGATAAAGCGAGGCGTACTGCGGCCCAGAAGCTTGTTGCGGACGCAATATCAACGCCGTGAGCGGTGCAACCGTGACTGCGCCCCGCGCGCCGGAAGATCGATGGCTGGGCCGCGGTCACGCTCCGAAGTCTCGAATCCGGAACTTTACAAATTATTCTATCCCGGGTCTCAACTGTTGGTGCTCGGCGGGCCAAGGAGTGCGCCTGGCCGCAGGCATGAAAGACGTTTGGCACTGGGTAGCAAATTCACTATGCCTGCGATGGAGGCATGCGCCATTGCCAAGGCCAAGCGGCGGCCCCGTAGGGCCTGGCCCACCAAGGAGCGGGTGGCCGCTGCCCTCGTCGAACTGGCGACCACGCCGGGCGCTGCCCGGACCAAAGCGCCGCGGATTGAGGAAATCCCCACAAGTTGCCGCCGTATCGCTTAAGCATGGTTGCTATCTTTGATTGAGCTGGGATGTTAGAGCGCGCATTTGGACCAGGTTTTCCTTTGCGTGCCCCGATTGGTATGACTTTGATTCGGGTTTGCGAATTGGTACGGGCTCCCCGGCGGGTTGGTGAGGCGGTCGAAGTGCCGGAAAATACTTCACTCATCGTTGCGCGAACAAGGCGTCGAATATGAGAAACACGCAGGTTCACGAGATGAAATCGAACCGGAGCGGCCAGCGCTTCGACATCGGTGCCATGCTGGCCGAGCGGGAAGCGGAGCGCTATGGCCTGCACACCCAACATCTGAACGAGATGATGGTGCGCGTCTTGCAAACGCTCGGCTTCGACGTCGGCTTTTGTGCTGGCCAAGGCCAATATCTGTTCGATCGCGCCGGCAACCGCTATCTTGATCTCCTCGGCGGATGGGGCGTTTTTGGAATCGGCCGCAATCATCCTTTACTACGCGAAACATTGAACCGCGTCCTTGCAAGCGATCTGCCCAATCTCGTGCAGATGGACGTGTCCGTTCTGGCCGGTCTGCTCGCCGAACGCTTGCTTGGATTTGTTCCGTTTCTCGACAAGGTTTTCTTTACGAATTCTGGGTCGGAGGCCGTCGAGGCCGCGCTTAAATTCGCGCGCCGCGCCACCCGCCGTCCCGGCATTGTCTATTGCGATCATGCCTTTCATGGCTTGACCTACGGCGCCTTGTCGTTGAACGGCGACGGGATTTTTAGGGAGGGCTTCAGTCCCCTCGTCCCTGGCTGCTCCGCAATTCCATTTAACGATCTTGCCGCTTTGGAAAAGGCCTTGTCCGCGCGCGATGCCGCGGCCTTCATCGTCGAACCGATCCAAGGCAAGGGAGTCAATCTTCCGGACGATCTCTATCTTCCCGGCGCTCAGGCCCTGTGCCGTAAATATGGGACCTTGTTCGTCGCCGACGAAATCCAGACCGGACTTGGCCGTACCGGACGATTCCTCGCAATCGATCACTGGGACGTCGAGCCCGACATCGTCTTGCTCGCCAAGGCGCTCTCCGGCGGTCATGTGCCTATCGGCGCGGTGTTAACCCGCAAGGCAATCTTTGAAAAAATGTTCAACCGCATGGACCGGGCCGTGGTGCACGGCTCGACCTTTGGAAAGAATGATCTCGCCATGGCGGCCGGCCTCGCCACCCTCGAAGTGATCGAAGCCGAGGGACTCGTCCAAAAGGCCGCCCAGACTGGATGCCGGCTTCTCGCCGCCTTCGAGGCCATGGCGGAGCGGTACGAATTCGTGCGAACGGCGCGCGGCAAAGGCCTCATGATCGGGATCGAATTCGGGCCGCCCCGTTCGCTAAAGCTCAAGGCGGCGTGGGCGCTGCTCGAAGCGGTGAGCCCCGGCTTGTTTTGCCAGCTTATCACAATCCCGTTGTTTAAGGATCATAAAATTCTCGCCCAGGTCGCGGGCCACGCGAACCACACCGTGAAGCTTCTTCCGGCGCTCATCATAACGGATTCGGATTGCGAGTGGATCGAACGCGGCTTTGAGGCGGCGATCGCCGATAGCCATCGCGTGCCGGGCGCAGTTTGGTCTCTCGGCAAGACCTTGGCCGATCATGCCATGAAAGCCCGTGCAACGAAGTAGGCGCGGGCCGGATACGGGAGCGGGTATCCCCAACCTCTGCTGGAACGACGATTGGACTCACAGCGCGTCGAGCGCCGAAATTGTTTGCTCGACCTTTGGCAATTCCCAAACGGCAATGGCTTTCAAGCCTGGATCCGCGCCGGTATGAGAAAAATTGCGGCACAGCGTTTGAAGTTGGACCAAAGCCTCCGTCAGGGTGGAGTCGTGGAGCGAATCGAAGTCGCGGCCTTGGGAGGCCGAGAGGCGCTGTCTCCGGACCTTAAGCGTTGTGTGAATTTGCGCTTGCCATGCGGCTTGCGGCGGCTATGAAGTTCGCGTTAGGGATAGCACTGGTCACGAAATGCCCCGTTAGTTCCGAGGGAGACGAGGTGCCCGAAGAGACGGGGGGCGGATTGGCCGTCTGAGCGGCGGCCAGCGCGGCAAGCACCAAAGCAGCCAGCGCTTTAGCCATCAACGCCCGTGCGGGTAAGAAGGTGGCTCCCACGTTTTTCTCCTTGGCGCCCAGTGCCCTCGGCCATGACTATTGATGCCGGATTTTTACCAAAAGGCGAATCTCGGTTCCGGCGTTCGAATTGCGATCAAACCGGGGGCCATGCAACTTCAGCTCTAACTTTGTCTTTTCCGCGTGTTTTTCAATGTGAAACAACGCGGCTACTCGGACCTAGCTTTCGATTGGGGCGCGGGGCCGGGTTCCGGCTTGGGATTGGCCCTCGAATTTAACTTGAAATTTGACGCCGGTTTCGTTTTCGGCGTCGCCGGTTTCGCCCTTGCCTTCGCGCGATCCTCGAACGCCGCCTCCAAGGCGAGCGCACGGGCCTGGGTGATCCGCAGCGCGCAAAATCCGTGAATATCCTCGCGCAAATAATTGCGGCAGATCACTTCGCGCTCCGACGAGAACCCCGCCTGTTCGCTGGCGATTTGCTTG
>Ga0185299_10003182_pt1 | contig 22635 bp, 22 predicted proteins | sample PaiPotPPA55metaG_FD_128002 | JGI IMG/M metagenome (GOLD analysis project Ga0185299, IMG submission 128002) | Iron sulfur acid spring bacterial and archeal communities from Banff, Canada, to study Microbial Dark Matter (Phase II) - Paint Pots PPA... ... | reverse complement strand
TGTTTTCCATAAAGCCGTCGCGCTCGAAGATGTCGTTGACGATGCCGAGTTCCTGCGCCTCTTCGAACGAGAACGTATTGCCGGTCACCATCAGTTCGATGGCTTTGCTCTTGCCCACCATTCTCGAGAGCCGCTGCGTGCCACCGGTACCGGGAAGCACCCCGAGATTCACTTCGGGCAAGCCGATCTTGCCGGCCTCCTTGCGCGCGATCCGAATGTCAGCGGCCATGGCGATTTCGAGCCCGCCGCCCACACAGTGGCCATTAATGGCCGCGATCACCAGCTTGGGCGTGTGTTCGAGGCGCAGCAGCATTTCGTTCGCGTGCAGGCAAAAGTAATACTTGAACGTGGGATCGACGGTGGAGAGCATCTTGATATTCGCGCCGGCGGAGAAGAATTTGTCCCCCGCGCCCGTCAGCAAAATCACGTGGACATCGTTGTCCATGCGCGCCTTCAGGATCGCTTCGTCGAGCTGGCGATTCATCTCGTAGGTGTAGGTGTTCGCAGGCGGATCGCACATCTCGATGACGGCCACGCCGCCTTCCGTGCGGTAATTCACAAGTTGCTTGGTGGTTTCGCCGGTTGCCGGTTGCAGAGTAGTCGCCATCTTGTGTCTCCTTTTCCGAGTCGTGTCATTCCGAGCGAAGCGAGGAATCTGCTTTCGCTGGTAGTAAATCAATACACTTCAGCGTCCGTCCCTACGCTTACCGCCCGCCATCACGCCACGTAAGAAAACATCGCCCATCTCGCGCGCAATTGAACTCGCGTCGGCGTCGACGCGCGGGTTGTGCCAGGTGTAAATCCAATTCATCATCCCAAAAAGGCTGAGGACAGCGATGCGCGTAGAAAACTGCAGGTCGCGTTCGCGCTTCAAGTCGTCGAGCAAACCGACGCAGATCCGGTAGTACTCCCGCTTGATGGCCGTGACTTCCGAGGCGAAGCCGTTCTTCAACACTTCGGCTTCATGAGAGAGCACCTTCATGGCGGACTGATTGGCTAGAAAATATTCCAGATGATTGAGGATGAAGATCCGGATGCACTCTTCCGCATCGCTCACGTCCTGCAGCCGCACTTTCAGTCGCTGCACGATCGTGGTGAACGTGTGTTTCTGAATAAGATAGAGCAAGCGCTCTTTGGACTCGAAGTAGTAGTAAAGTCCGGCCAGCGACATCCCGCTTTCGCGCGAGAGGTCGCGCATCGACGCGCCTTCGTATCCCTTTTTGCAGAAGACTGCCGTGGCATGCGCAAGAATCTCCGCCAGACGGCGATCATAGCGCGTAGCTGGAACGGTCGAACTGCGCGGTCGCCGCGGAGCAATTCGGGTTGCGGTAGAAGCGCTCGCCATAAACCTGAATCAACAGTAATTCGAACGTTCGTTCGAACCAAGTATACCTCTGAATGATTCTGATCACAAGCGCGCGGGCCTATCGGGGCTTCTTACTTTTTGCCGCCGCGTCATAAGCCCGTCCCAGCCAGTCGAGGGCATCGTGAATGTCGGCATCGGAAGAGAGTTCGAAAGAAAACCAGCGGGCTTCTCGCAGCGGACTTGACCAGATATGCATGCGGGAATCCTCCTTGAGACGAGCAGAAACAGACGAAGCACTGGTTTCCAATTTGAAGGCCAACGACTTCGCGGATTCCCAACCGCGAGTCCGTGGCAGCGCGGCAAACATTTTGTCTCCGCGATAGAGAGCCGTGAAGCCAAAGAAGGGACGAGCGCTTACTTGGGGCCAGCCGGCGGCTTCGTCCGCCAATGCCGCGGACCATGCCTTCATTTCTTCGGACACTTTTGGAAGCTTGGGACGTGAAGACTCTTTTCGCTTCACAGCTCGTCCAGTCTAATTCCGAATGTCGGATAGAAGGCGCTCGACCTCGGCCTTTATATCCGCCGTGAGTGGGAGAAATGGCAGCCGCGAGGGCCCACCGTAATAGCCGTTAAAATCCATCCCATGTTTCACCCCGGGAACGCCCAGATCGCCGGCCACGCGCTGCGCTGCCTGGACGATTCGCTCCTGCTTCAGGCGGGCCAGATCGGCGTCGCCTTCTTTCCATGCGGCGTAGATCTCGTAGCAGGCAGTCGGCGCGGGGCAGGCGAAAGCCAAAATCGCGCCCACGGAACCCGCGTCGAGAGATGGCTGCAGTTTCTGCGCCGCTCCTACCAGCACCTGAAATCCGACTTCTTTCTGGCGAGTTTTAATTCTGCCCACCACGGTCACGGCCGACGATGAAGGTTTGCTTTTCGACGCGCCCGTCAGCGATCCAATTGAGACCAGTTCCCCGCCCTCGGCGCTGGCCCCCGACGCGGCGGCAGCCAGCATCCGCGGCGTTGCCGCTTCAAACGTCTCGGTAACGGTGGCACTACGCTTGATGTGGCGCGTCCCTTCGACCATTTTGCGGACTTTCTCAACGTCGCCGCTCGACTCCTTGATACCGATCACATTTGGGTGTCCCGCCAATTCGACCACCACTTCGGCGGGCATGTCGTATCCCGTGAACTGGGGAATGTTGTAAATGATGACCGGAAGCGCCGAGCGATCAGCTACAGTGCGGTAAAAGGCGAGAATGTTGCCCGCCTGCATCTGCTTCTTGTAGTAGTGGGGCGTACGCACCATCGCGATGTCGTAGCCGAGCTCAGCGGCATACTCGGTTGATCGCAGAGTCTCGAATGCAGATTCCACGCCCGTACCGGCGATCAGGACTTTGTTGGGAGCGGTGGCCTCGCGTGCGACCTTTAGCACATCGCGCCGCTCTTGATCCGAGAGCAGGATCGCCTCGCCAGTCGAGCCGAGCACCACAATGCCCGCCACGGGCGTGCGCGAGTAACGCTCAACATTGGATTCAAGCTTTTTGAAATAGACCTTACCGTCGGGATAAAACGGTGTAGTGACGGGAGGGAAAATACCGTGCAGCAGCATGCGCAATTTTAACCGGAAACTGGTGCGCCAGAGTAGGTCATTCCACTAGCGGCCGGACGCCAGCGCTCCGTTCCGCATGCAAATGCTGTAGCGCTTTCACATTCACTTCCCCGCGCTGAAGGGCCGCGATTCCTTCAGCCGCAGCGCGCGCCGCCGCTAGCGTTGTGATCGTAGGGATGCGTGCGGTCACTGCCGCCCGGCGAATTGCCTTTTCATCGAACCAGGGTTCAAGTCCTGTGGGGGTGTTGACAATGAGTTGAATGCGCTGGCCCTTGATGAAGTCGACCACGTTGGGCCGTCCTTCTTTCACTTTGTAGACGCGTTCCACATTCATCCCGGCGGTTTCGATTACGTCGGCAGTGCCGGCCGTGGCAACAAGTTTGAATCCCATATCCACAAATTTGCGGGCGACCTGCGCGACGTGCCGCTTGTCGTGATCGGTCACGCTGATAAAGATCGCTCCCTGCGTCGGCAATTTCTGACCTGCAGCCAGTTGCGCCTTGGCGAAGGCTTCGCCGAAGTTATCAGCCACTCCCATCACTTCGCCCGTCGATTTCATCTCGGGGCCGAGCACAGTATCGACGCCCGGAAATTTATTCCACGGAAAAACGGGAGACTTCACGTAGTAGTGGCTCCCGGTATCGAGATCGGCGCGCTGATCAATGAATTCCGGCAAGAACTCGCGCAACTTGCGGCCGGTCATAAGCCGCGCCGCAATTTTTGCCATAGGAATTCCTGTCGCCTTGGAAACAAAAGGCACGGTCCGCGAGGCGCGCGGGTTCACTTCGAGTACGTAGACCTTATCTCCATCGCCGCCGATCGCACTGCCATCTCCGCGCGGGATGGCGAACTGAATATTCATCAGCCCCACCACTTTCAGCGCGCGCGCCAGCTTGAAAGTGTAGTCTCGCATGCGTTCCAGAAGCGGCTGCGGAATATCAACCGCGGGCAGCACGCACGACGAATCGCCAGAATGAATGCCCGCTTCTTCAATGTGCTGCATGATTCCGCCGATTACCACGTCTTCGCCGTCGGATAACGCGTCAACGTCGACCTCAATCGCATCTTCCAGAAAGTGATCGATCAACACAGGACGGTCGTGAGAATACTCAACCGCCTCTTTCATGTAACGGATAATCGATTCTTCGTCGTAGGCAATCACCATGGCGCGGCCGCCGAGCACATACGAAGGCCGTACCAGCACGGGATATCCGATACGCGCCGCGCCCGCGACCGCCTCGTCGATCGAGGTGGCCATAACGCCGGGCGCCTGCGGAATCTGCAATTCCTCGAGCAGTTTGTTGAAGTGCTTGCGGTCTTCCGCCAGGTCGATCGATTCGGGCGATGTGCCGATGATCTTCACTCCCGCGGCCTTCAGCGGCAGCGCCAGGTTCAGCGGCGTCTGCCCGCCAAACTGCACGATCACGCCGACCGGCGCGCCCTTTGACGTTTCGTGCTGATAGATCGCCCACACATCTTCAAAAGTCAGCGGCTCGAAGTAAAGGCGATCGCTGGTGTCGTAGTCCGTCGAGACAGTTTCCGGATTGCAGTTGATCATGATCGTCTCGTAACCGTCGTCGCGCAGCGCAAATGAGGCGTGGCAACAGCAGTAGTCAAATTCAATTCCCTGCCCGATGCGGTTGGGGCCGCTGCCGAGGATGATGACTTTTTTCTTGTCCGTCGGGGCCGCCTCGTCCTCCTCTTCGTATGTTGAGTACAGGTAAGGCGTGAAGCTTTCGAACTCGGCGGCGCAGGTGTCGACGCGTTTATAGACCGGCATCACGCCGTGTTTCTTCCGTAGATGCCGGACTTTTTCTTGTCCTTCGAGTCGCCAGACCTGTGCAAGGCGTCCATCGGAGAATCCCATCCGCTTCGAGTCACGCAGCACCTCAGTCGGGATGGACTCGATTGGATGCTTTTCCAGTTCGAGTTGCTGGTCGTTAATCTCCTTCAGTTGATAAAGGAACCACGGATCCATCGAGGTCATCTTCGCGACCTGCTTCACCGTGTGTCCCTGGCGCAGCGCGTATTGCACATACGCCAACCGTTCGGGATGGGGCGTAACCAGCCGCTTCGTGAGAATTTTCGGTTCGATCTTCTCGCCGCCCACGCGCTTCCCGGTGTCGAGCGAACGGACGCCCTTCATCAGCGCCTCTTTGAAGGTGCGGCCGATGGCCATCACCTCGCCCACCGATTTCATTTGGGGACCCAGGGTATCGTCGGCGCCGGGAAATTTCTCGAACTGCCACTTCGGAATCTTCACGACAACATAATCGAGGGTTGGCTCGAAACAGGCTGGAGTCTTGCGCGTGATGTCGTTGGGAATCTCATCCAGCGTATACCCGATTGCAAGTTTTGCGGCAATCTTCGCGATCGGGAAACCGGTAGCCTTCGAGGCCAGCGCCGACGAGCGCGAGACACGCGGGTTCATTTCGATCACCACCATCCGCCCAGTCTCGGGATTTACGCCGAACTGAATATTCGATCCGCCGGTGTCCACTCCGATTTCGCGAATCACTGCGATCGAAGCATCGCGCATGGCCTGATACTCGCGGTCGGTGAGCGTTTGCGCCGGAGCCACGGTGATCGAATCGCCAGTGTGCACGCCCATGGGATCGAAGTTCTCGATCGAGCAGATGATGATGACGTTGTCCTTGGTGTCGCGCATCACCTCAAGCTCGAATTCCTTCCACCCCAGCACAGATTCTTCAATCAGCGCCTCGTGTACAGGAGAGAAATCGAGCCCGCGGCTGAGAACTTCCAGCATCTCTTCGCGGTTATAGGCAATGCCGCCGCCCGAACCACCAAGCGTGAACGATGGCCGGATGATTACCGGGAAGCCGATCTTGCCCGCAAACTCGATGCCGTCTTTCGTATTGTTGACCAGCGCCGATTTGGGCACGTCGAGCCCGATGCGCTGCATGGCGTCTTTGAAGAAAAGGCGGTCTTCTGCTTTCTTGATGGCAGCGACGTTCGCACCGATAAGAAACGCGTTGTATTTTTCCAGCACGCCGCCGTCGGAAAGTTCGATCGCGAGATTCAAGGCAGTCTGTCCGCCCACGGTAGGCAGCACCGCAAAGCCCGCGCCCGGCGCCATTTCCCGCTCGATGCGAATAATCTCTTCCAGATACTCCAGCGTGAGCGGCTCAATATAAGTGCGGTCGGCCGACTCCGGATCGGTCATGATCGTGGCCGGATTCGAATTCGCCAGGATTACTTCATAGCCCTCCGCCTTGAGCGCCTTGCAAGCCTGCGTGCCAGAGTAATCAAATTCCGCCGACTGCCCGATGATGATGGGGCCGGAGCCGAGAATCAGAATCTTTTGAATGTCAGTACGTTTGGGCATTTAATCTTTGCTGCACCAATTAATTTCCAAATTTTGGGTGGTACCCCTTCTTGCTAACTGCCGCCCCGCAGGTCTTCATGGAGAGTTGGACCGCCAGCGGTTGTTTACAAGTCTTACGCGCCTGAAAACTCGTAACTTTGACTGGCCAGAAGATGTGCCAACCCTCCGATGCTGTGGTCAGGTCGTATTCGCCCTTAGGCACGGGAGCGAACATGAAATTGCCCTTCGCATCGGCATGCGCTTCAGCAGCGACGCGATCGTTGCTCACAAGTTGCAGTTCCACGTCGGCCACAAACCCGCCGGAGGGATCGAGTACGCGGCCACAAACAACCGCTGCTGGCACTGGGGTCTTAGGCGCCAGGCACGTATCAGCGCCAAGCGGCGCCACAAGAAAAACTGCGGTCAGCACGAGCGGTGCGACTCTCACCCCTTCCACTCCTCCATCATTTTCGTAAATTCCTTAAACAGATAATGCGAATCATGCGGCCCCGGCGCAGCCTCCGGATGATACTGCACCGTGAACAGCGGCAGATTCCGGTGCCGCAGGCCTTCGAGCGTCTGATCATTCAAGTCGACATGCGTTAACTCGACTTCACTCTCAGCCAACGAGTCAGGATCGACGGCGAAGTTATGGTTGTGCGCCGTGATCTCGATCTTCCCGGTCTTCAATTGTTTCACTGGATGGTTTCCGCCGTGGTGCCCGAACTTCAGCTTGAACGTTTTGCCGCCGAGAGCAATCCCGACAAGTTGATGCCCCAGGCAGATGCCGAAAATCGGCTGCCGCCCCATGAGCCTGCGGATCGAATCCACTGCATAAGTGCAGGGCTCGGGATCCCCGGGACCATTCGAGAGAAAAACTCCGTCCGGCTTCAGGGCGAGCACATCCTCCGCCGGAGTCTGCGCCGGGACCACCGTCACCTTGCAGCCCTCGCCGCGCAGTTTGCGCAAAATATTCTGCTTGATGCCGAAGTCGTAAGCGACGACGTGAAATCGCGGCGGCTCATCTTTCACTCCGACCACGGCGACCGGCTCGTGCGAGCGTTCCCCCACTTCCCACACATATGGTCGTTTAGTGCTGACTTCTTTGGCCAGATCCATTCCGTCCATCTTGGGGATGGACCGCGCCTTAGCTACCAGTTTGTCCGCATCGCTGCCAATCGTCGAGACTACGCCGCGCATCACCCCGTGGTCGCGCAGATGCCGCACCAGCGCCCGCGTGTCGATGTCGGACAGTACGGGCACTTTGAACTGCTCCAGATATTCCTCGGCCACTTGCTGCGAGCGCCAATTCGAGCTCACGCGCGAGAACTCGCGCACGATCAGCCCTTCAATCCACGGACGTGTGGCTTCGTTGTCTTCCTGGTTGGTGCCGTAATTGCCGATTTCGGGGTTGGTCAGGACAACGATCTGCCCGGAATAGGACGGGTCGGTGAAAATTTCCTGGTAGCCAGTAATGGAAGTATTAAAAACGACTTCGCCGTAGCATTCGCCTTTGGCGCCGTAGCCTTTGCCTCGGAAGACTCGCCCGTCTTCCAGCGCAAGGATAGCTTGCATTCTCGCTCCGGTGGGTGGATTTTCAGAATCTTATCAGGGAATGCAGCGGCGGCCAAGAGCGGAATCCCGATTCGAGAAAGAAAATTTTTTGCTGCGAATGGAGAAGCGCCGCAACATTCAAAACTTCATCGCACGCGTCCCAACTTATCCATGGGCCAGTACCCGAACACAGCCTTGCCGTAAATGAAGCTCTGGTTCACCGGGCCGAAGTCGCGGCTGTCATTCGACATCGAGCGATGATCGCCCAGCACGAAGAACGAATTCTCTGGCACAGTAGTGTCGGGATAGGAGCGGGAATCGGTATACGCTGGCGGAACGTAGTTTTCGTCGAGCGCCTGGTCGTTCACATAGACCTGGCCGCCGTCGATGCGAATGCGGTCCCCGGCCATTCCAATCACGCGTTTGATGTAGCTCTTGGAAGGATCGCGCGGATAGCGAAACACGACAATATCCCCGCGCTCAATCGGTTCCAGGCGATACACAAACTTATTCACGAAGATCCGCTCCTGGTCTTCGAGCGAAGGCATCATGCTGGTTCCTTCAACTTTCACCGGCTGGTAGAGGAAAATAATGATGAAGGCGGAGATTGCCAGAGAAATAATCAGATCGCGCACCCAGACTCCGAGTCCGGCCCCCATGCGAGGGGGAACTATTGCTAGAGGCTCCGTCCCCGCGAGTGCACCGGGTGGAATGATCTCTGCCTCGGCCGTTGGATCTGGGTCTGAAAAAGCTTCTGACATGCGTTCCTATTGTATACAGAACCAGTCCTACCGTCAGAGAGTTGAATCGCGTTGCAGCTTTAGTCGAACGTTGTTCCTTTCAGGCGTCCGAGTCTCCTCGGCAACGGGTTACAATAACCAAGTGCGAGGACATTTTTCATGAGACGTCGTTTCTCCCAACGCAAGATCGTGTACCGTGGCCTGACTCTGGTTTTTCTTTTCCTGGCAGCAGCGTTTACTATGTCCGCCGAATGGGGCTCCCTGCCCGAAGACGGCGGCGTGCCCGCTTATAACGCCGCGCCACCGCCGAAGGGAACGAAGCTGCCTCCCGTCCTTGCCGCGTCCGACCTTTGGGGAGCGGACGCCCAGAATGTCTATCAGCGGCACGCCTATGAGTTGGCGGCGAAGATTCCGAACGTGCTGCATCAGCAGCCCTGTTATTGCTATTGCGATCGAATGGGCCACAACAGCCTGCACAGCTGTTTCGAGAGCACGCACGGCGCCCAATGCGCGACCTGTCTAAAGGAGCTCTACTACTCCTACCAGCAGCATAAGAATGGCAAGACCGCCACGCAAATCCGCGCCGGGATCATTAAGGGAGATTGGAAACAGATCGATCTCCTCTCGGTCTCCACGATGAACTAGTAGTAATTTGCGACCGAGGAAGATCAGACTGTTTCCGGTCCATACTCGGTACTGCCCGTCAACTGGACCTCGACCCACTCTTTGAGTGATACTTTACTGCGGCTAGAATGCCAGGATTCCAAGGAGTTCCCCATTACCAAGAGCACAGGAAGAGTTTTGCACATGGCTCAGAAACCTACCGCGAAAAAGACCGTGGCGGAAGATCCGCGTTACACGCAGGCGCTGCAGAGCTATGAGTCCGGACTGCGCGCCATGCAGGAACATAAATTCGACAAGGCCAAGCCTTATTTTCAGAAGGTGGTTGCCGGCCCCAGCAAAGAACTGACTGACCGGGCCAATGTTCATCTAAGCATCTGCAACCAGCACCTGGACCGGGCCGCCTCAACCCAGTTCAAGTCAGCCGAGGAGCACTTCGATTATGTCGTCTCGCTGATGAATATTGGCGATTATGTAACTGCTCGCGAACACCTCGAAAAGCTGCTCAAGCAGAATGCCAAGACGGCCTATGTGGTATACGGCTTGGCGGCGCTGGACTGCCTTACCGGGCACGTCGAGGATTCCCTGAAGCGTCTCGACGAGGCTCTTCGTTTGAATGCTCAACTCCGTTTCCAGGCGCGCAATGATTCCGACTTCCAGAATCTGGTGGAGGATCCGCGCTTCACCGAATTGCTTTATCCGGACCCCGGCGTCGAACCGGGCTCCTCGGACGACGAGCTGGGCGAAGAAGAGCCTGCCTAGACCTCATTTCCGATGGACACCAATACAGCCGAGTCTCGGCCTCCGGAGAACCCCGTGCGCCAACGGGCCCTTCGCGTTGTTGCCATTGGGGGCGGCACCGGACTTTCCACTCTGCTCAAAGGGCTCAAGCATTTCGTGCTCTGGCCTTCGGAAACTTCAACGGAGCCGGATTTTCCTTCGATCCGCGATCTGAGCGCGATCGTCACGGTCAGCGACGATGGCGGCTCCAGCGGACGCCTGCGCAAAGAACTCAATATGCTGCCGCCGGGCGACATCCGCAATTGCATTGTCGCGCTCAGCGAAGACGAAGCTTTGCTCTCCAAACTTTTTCGTCACCGCTTCGAAAAGGGTTCGGGACTCGAGGGCCACAGCTTTGGCAATCTGTTTCTCGCGGCACTTACTTCCCTGACTTCTGACTTTTCCGAAGCCGTTCGACTTTCTTCCGAGATTCTTCTTACCCGGGGGCACATCTATCCCGCAACGACGTCGAACATTGAACTCGAAGCGCTGATGGAAGACGGCACCCGGGTTCGCGGCGAGACCAGGATCACCGCCAGCAAGGGGCGTATTCGCGAACTGTTTCTCGTTCCGCCCGATGTTGGGCCAATGCCGCAGACTCTTGAAGCCATCGCCAGCGCCGACCTGATCACCATCGGTCCCGGATCGCTTTTTACCAGCCTCATCCCAAACTTACTGGTACGTGGCATCGCCAGGGCGATTGTCGAATCGCCCGCGAGCAAAGTCTACATCTGCAATCTGATGACGCAGGCCAATGAAAGCCTTGGGATGACCGCTGCCGACCATATCCGCGCCCTGAACGCCCACGCCCAAAAACAAATTTTCGATTACGCCCTGATCAACCGCACCCCCGCTTCTGAGGAACTTCAGGCGAAGTATGCGACCGAAGGCGCCTGCCAGATCGTGGACGATCTCGAAGCCATCGAAGCTCTCGGAGTGGTTCCCGTTCTCGGCGATTATCTTGAAGAAGCTGGAGTCGCGCGCCATAACACCACCCGGGTGGCGCGTGACTTGATGCACCTGGTGGCACAGCCTCCGCGATCTGCTCGCGCAAGGTAGCCGGAGTTCCGACCCACTGGTTGTCATGCCGAGAAACCCTGTAACTCCCGTAGACTAAGTACATGTCCGTGTCTTGACAATCGTCGTTGTAACGACTACTATTGCAACAGATGAAAGCCATGAATCAATCCCGCAACAAACGACGGCCACGTTGTCCCGAAGAAGCTGTTTTCCTGGAACTGCTGCGTACCACCGATACGCTTACCCGGAGGTTGATCACCGTTCTTAAGGGCGACGATCTGTCCTCCAACCAGTACAATGTGCTTCGCATTCTCAGAGGCTCGCCTGAGGGCCTTCCGTGCGGAGAGATTGCCAGCCGCATGATCACCCGCGATCCCGACATCACGCGCCTTCTCGATCGTCTGGAGAAGCGGAACCTGATCTCACGGTGCCGTGAAGCCAAAGACCGGCGAATGGTGATGGCCCGGATTACGCCCGATGGATTGAAGCTTTTAGGTCGTCTCGATGAGCCAGTAGAGGAAGCCCACCGTAAGCAACTGGGCCATTTGGGACGAGAACGGCTTCGGGCGCTGACCGAACTCCTGCTTGCCGCCCGCAGCGCCGTCGCCTGACTTTTTTGGCTATATATTTGTTGCAACGATTATCGTCGTAACGCATCTAAATCGAATTGAAAGGATAAACACTATGAGCACCCTGGCCACACCGCAAATTTCTACCACGACCTGGAACCTCGACCCAGTTCACTCAGTCGCCGAGTTCAAGGTCAAACACATGATGATCTCTAACGTGAAGGGGCAATTCCCCAAGGTCACAGGAAAGCTGACGCTGGACGAATCTGAGCTGACGAAATCGCAGGTTGAGACTACGATTGAGGCGGCTTCGATTGAAACGCGCGATCCGCAACGCAATGCACACCTGAAGAGCGCAGATTTCCTTGACGTGGAAAAGTTCCCTACCCTAGCTTTCAAGTCCACAAGCATCCGGCGTGCCGGGGACGGAGAACTAGCCGTCGAGGGCGATCTGACTATTCATGGAGTTACGCGCAAGGTAGTGTTCTCTGTTGAGGGTCCGACTCCGCCTGCTAAGGACCCCTGGGGCAACGCCCGAATTGCGGTTTCTGCGACCACGAAGATCAGCCGCAAAGACTTCGGCCTGACCTGGAATGCAGCCCTTGAAACCGGGGGCATTCTCGTCGGCGACGAGGTAACCATCACTCTGGACGTCCAGTTCGTAAAGGCTGCCTAAAAATCCGCCGCCGAGCCAAAATCGCTGCGGCGCAGAAAAGAAAAGGAAGGAGGAGTTATGTCACTCCGCCCAGTAAAACAGATTATTCAACCGAAGCCCACGATTGAGGGCGCCGGCGTCAAATTGCAGCGAGCCTTCGGGTTCGGCAAGACCAAGGAGTTCGATCCCTTTCTTTTGCTGGATGATTTTCGCAACGACAACCCGAATGACTACAAAGCGGGATTCCCCTGGCATCCCCACCGTGGGATCGAGACCATCACGTATGTGCTCGCCGGCTCCGTCGAACACGGCGACAGCCTGGGCAACAAAGGCAAAATGTCCGCCGGAGATGTTCAATGGATGACGGCGGGCAGCGGCATCCTGCACCAGGAGATGCCGAAAGGCGACACGCAGGGGCGCATGCATGGCTTCCAGTTGTGGGCGAACCTGCCCGCATCGCTGAAGATGACCGATCCCCGCTACCAGGACATTCCCGCGAGCGCGATTCCCGAAGTCACCGATGACGACGGTACCCGTGTGCGCGTGATCTGCGGCGAGTTCTGGGGAAAGAGAGGCCCGGTGGAAGGGGTGGCTGCCGATCCGAATTACCTGGATGTGTCAGTTGCTCCGGGAAAGCGGAAGCGGCTTAAGATCGAGACCACCCGCAATGCTTTCGCATATGTGTTCGCGGGCTCAGGCACGTTCCGCGACTCCTCCAGTCCTCGCGCCGTTCTGACCGAGCGGGTGGAGAAGCCCGATGCGCCGCCAATGTACGACGTCGGCAATCACTCGCTGGTTCTGTTCGACCGCGGCGACGAGATCACGGTCCAGGCTGGAGACGACGGTATCCGTTTCCTGCTGGTCTCGGGCAAGCCAATCGAAGAGCCGGTGGCATGGTATGGCCCGATCGTAATGAACACGCAGGAGCAGTTACGCCAGGCAATGGCAGAGCTGCAAGCCGGCGACTTCATCAAGCATCGCTAAATTAAACATTTTGGATCACTGCCAAAGATAGCTCCGCGAATCGTCTGCGCGGAGCTATCTTTGCTTCACCTTGTTCTGGAATGCCCCGGGCTAGCTCTCGATTCCTTCGAAATGCAGGCGTAGCGTGCGATTCAACGTCGAGGATGTAGAATCGTCTTTAGATCTTAGCTTCTTTGGATCATGCGAACGGTCTTCGACATCTTCGCGCAAATCTTCCGCAATCTGTGGGCGCATAAACTGCGCTCCTTTCTTACCATGTTCGGGATTGCCTGGGGGGTGGGGTCGTTATTGCTGCTGGTGGGTGTGGGCGAAGGATTCCGCTCGGGCAACAAGCGCGAGCTGGCCGAGTTCGGCAGGAACATCATGTTTCTCTTTCCAGGGCGCGCGCCAGCGGTAAAGGGCAGCATGAACTCGGCGCGTCCCTATTTGCTCACTTATCAGGATTATGCGGATATCCGCGCGCAGGCGCCGCACGTAGGCAACGCCAGCCCGATGCTTTCTCGGACCGACCTGCATCAGGTCAGTGAGTTCGCCACGGCGGGAGTCGAAATCCTGGGCGTGGAGCCTCAGCTGAATGAGATCAGTTATCTTCCCCTCAAGGAAGGACGCTGGCTCAACGAGATGGACGAAGCGCAGAGGCGAAATGTGATCGTCCTGGGGAACGAATTGCTGAAAACGCTCTTCCCTGGGCGCCCGGCGGTGGGGGCGTTCGTTCTGCTCAACGGAATTCGGTTCGAAGTGATTGGCACGATGCCGCACCTGGGGCGCGGCGACAACACCTGGCTGAACATGCGCGGTTATATTCCTTTCCCGGTGATGGCGACTTATTTTCCCCTGAAGGGCGAAAATCACCAGAACTCGATTTCCTTTATCGAATATCAACCGCGCGTCACTGCCGAGCACAAGCTAGCGCAAGATGATGTCCATCGGATCGTGGCCCGCAATCACGGATTCGACGCCAGCGATGAAAACGCCTTCGACGGCTGGGATTCGATCCAGGAATCGAAAATGGTGGGCACAATTTTCGACGTCATGAATATGTTCCTGGGCGCGGTAGGAATGGTTACGCTAGCTCTGGGCGCTATCGGCGTCGTGAATATTATGCTGGTCGCGGTCAGCGAACGCACGCGCGAGATTGGGCTGCGTAAGGCTTTGGGCGCCACTAATCGCAGCATTCTATTTCACTTTTTTCTGGAAGGATTGCTGCTGACACTGGGTAGTGGACTGATCGGTATGTGTCTGGCGGCAGGCTTGATGGCGCTGGTAGGAAATGTGCAGGGGCCGGGCGGATTTGACCCTCCGAAGTTGGTGCCGATGTCGGCGGTGCTGGCGATTGGCAGCTTGACCCTGGCCGGGGTCGTCGCGGGCCTTTATCCCGCGCGCAAAGCGGCCATGCTGCAGCCGGTAGAAGCCCTCCGGCAGGAGTAATGCCCAGGGGGTGGAGTAGAGTTTTATGTTGAATGATTTGCTCCAGGAAGCGTACGGCGCCATGCGGCACAATCGCCGCCGCACCGCGCTTACCATGCTGGGCATGGCTTGGGGCATCGCCACGGTGGTCATGCTCCTCGCGTATGGGGATGGTTTTGGACGGGCCTGCGCCAATATATTTGCCAATTTCGGCACCAAGCTCGTGATTGTCGTGCCCGACCGTACTTCCATGCAGGCAGGTGGGCAGAAGGCGGGAGTTCTCGTTCGCTTCACCCTGGATGACGTGGAAACGCTCACCACCAACCTTCCTCAAATCACTCATATCACTCCGGAAGTCAGCAAGCAGGCCAGCGTCCAGTACGACACCAGAATTTTCACTTGGGGTGTCACCGGCAATTATCCCACTGTGTTTGACGTCCGCTCGCTCAAGCTTGAGCAGGGCCGCTTCTACAATCCCGAAGACGAGATCCAGCGCGCCCACGTCGCCGTGATCGGCTCGGAAGCGAAAGAGAAACTTTTTTCCGGACGCAATGCGTTGGGGGAGCACATCCGCCTGGACGGGCTGAGCTTCGAAGTCATCGGTGTGCTGAGCGCCAAAATGCAAGAGGGAAATGACGATATCAATCGCGTGATTTACGTCCCGTTCAGCACCATGAGCGAGTTGAAGAATACACATTACCTGGACACCATTTGGTTCACCTACCAGACGCCGGAGTACGAGAGCCTGGAGCAATCGGTTCGCACCATCATGGCGACGCAACACAAGTTCAGCCAGACGGACCGCCAGGCTGTGCACGTGTTCAATCTGATGACCCAGGTTCATCAGTTCGAGATTATTACCCTGGGATTGAAAGTTCTGATGGGCTTTATCGGAACCCTTACCCTGGGCATCGGCGGCGTGGGCCTGATGAATATCATGTTGGTTTCGGTGACCCAGCGCACGCGGGAGATTGGCGTGCAGAAGGCGCTGGGAGCGCGGCGGCGATACATCCTGCTGCAATTTCTTGCCGAAGCTTTGACTATTACCTTTATCGGTGGCGTGCTGGGAGTGCTGCTGGCTTATGCGGTGGCGCTTTCCGTCGGAAGACTTACCTTGTACAGCGCCTTCGCCAAAAACGGCGAAGCTGGCGACATCCGCCTGATCATTGCTCCGGGAACGCTGATTGCGTCCACGCTCATTCTTGGCATGGTGGGGCTAATCAGTGGCATGGTCCCGGCCATCCGCGCCTCTAGGCTGAATCCCATCGAGGCTTTGCGGCACGAGTAGCGTCCTTCTTCGCTGCGGTTATTGCGGACCAAATTGAACCTCCGGAGATCGTTGAACCGTTAGCTGGCTTACCGGTGCGCCTTTCAGATAAACATTGAAGAACGTGTGCACGTAGTCGGTGGTGATGGCGAGACCCCGCCGCCCCTCCAGCGACCCGAATCCAAGCTTTCGCATCATTCCAATCACATAATGACTCTTGAGTAACATCTGGTCGCCGAAACTGAAGTGATTCGCCCCGCGTATGGTAATGAACAGGCGTCCGTTCGGAAGGCGATCGTAAATGGATTGGAGATTGGTATGGATCTGTCGGCTAGCCGGATCTGCAAGATCGCGACTGTGATCGCTGAGCATAAACATGAACGGTTGTTTCAAGCCTTCCTGAACCACACTGCCGTACGGAGCCCCGTCAATATCGATGCCCGCCTTGCACCGGGAATCCTCATGACAGAATTGCAACGCAGTGGCCCCACCAAAGGAATGGCCAAACATGCCGAGCCGCTGCATATCCAACCGTCCGGTAAACCTGCCAGAAGGATCGGCGGTGTTCAGCTTCTCCAATTGGGTTACTACAAACTTTGTGTCGCTCGTCCACATAGGCAAGAGCCGATCGATCAGCCGTTCGGCCTGATCGGGCGACAGATCCTCGGGATCGTTGGCCGGAGGTCTCGTGATTACCCGATTGTCCGGCAAGACTATGATGCCGGTTCTGTAAGGAGCGTCAAAGCCCACGACAAAGTAGCCGTGACTCGCCAGGTCTTCCGCAAGTGTGGTGAAGTCGGTGGTCAAAGCTCCGCCACCCGCCCGCATGATTACGACTGGATACGAGCGCTGCTGCGACGAGACATCCGGATCGGATGTGCTGTGGGTTCGGACCAGCGATAAGTCTCGGGTGAGGAATTTGCTCATCAAAACGCCTGAGTGCTGCTCGAGAGCTATGCGCCAAGGCGCGGGCAGGTACTCAGCCGGTGCGCCTGGTGAGGCTGCCGGATACCAAATCCAAACTACTACCTCCCGTTTGGCTCCTGGAAACGGTGAGAGTTCGTCGGCCGCGAGATTGTTGACCCAGTTCAAGGTTGTCCGCCCAACCGCGAACTGGCCTGTTGTGCTCGGCAACGTAATGGCGGTTTTGTGCTCCCGCCAGAGTAAAGCGAACAGAGTCATGAGGCCGACGAGAACCAATATGACCAAGGCTGCCAAGCCTTGGAGGAGGCGCCTGAAAAACCTCTTGGCTAGGAACGATTTCCTTCGTGTGGAAGCTGAGAGGTCGGAGGGGGTGCGCGGCTGCAACATCGCGCTATCTTATGAAAAGTACTTTAATATGTAAAGAGTTCCGGTCTAAAGGTCGTAATACAGCGCGCACTCATAAAGGTGCGGTCGCTGCCCGAATACCTTAGCTTGCCGTAGTCCAATTGTCTATCGCTAGATCACGGACCCGGCGGAACTCCCGCGTGTTGTTCGTCACCAGCGTCAAGCCGAGGCTGCGAGCATGAGCGGCAATGAATAGATCATTGCCGCCAATCATCGCGCCGAGTCTCTTTAGGTCAGCGCGAATCTTGGCATAGTGAAGAGAGGCCTCATTGGGGAAGTCCAGGACCTCGACATAACTTAGAAATGCATTCAGGGCCATTTCATCTTGCTGCCGCCGCGGCGACAGTTCGACGCCGTATAACAATTCCGATTTCGTGATGACGGAGATGCATACGTCGCTGACCGGAACCTTCCGCAGCCGTTTCAGTACACCGTCGCTCGATCGCTTCATAATGTAGGAACAGGTATCCGTGCCCAGCATATAGCTCGGCATTACGGCTCGCGCTCCTGTACGGGAAGGTCTTCGATGCCTTCCATGAAGTCCGCCGAGGCCACCGGAGCGTCGGCCAGATACGACGACCAATCCGCCGGGCGGGGTGAAAGGACGACTTCAGTGCCTTCCTTCCGGATGAAAACTTCCTCGGTATTGAACTGAAAATCCTTAGGCAGCCGCACGGCCTGGCTGCGGTTATTCATGAAGAGTTTGGCTTTGCGCTGCGGCCCCTTTGGAAGCGCCTGTTTCTTTGGCATATACATAAGTATATGCCACTATAAGCCAGGACGCAAGTGTCCTGCCACTTGTTTCGCCAAGTCACGAATCTTTGCCGTCTACTTTTGCTGCGGGATGACCACTAAGCCCCCTGCCAGTCCGGGAGGTGCAGCGCAGCGGGGGCTCTGTAGGCCCAAAACAAAAGCATATCTGACTTCTTGAGGACGCTTAAATCCCTAATGACATGCCGCCGAAGCCAGGCGAGTTTCGGAAGCTTCTTACCCATTGGTTCATCTTCTCTTGCCCTTCAGATGTCGTAGTAGAGCGCGAACTCATACGGATGCGGGCGCTGGCGGATGGCATCGACTTCTTTCGCACGCTTGTAGTCGACATAGGTTCGCAGCAGCTCTTCGGTGAACACCTCGCCCTTTAGCAGGAAAGCGTGATCGCGCTCCAGGGCGTCCAGAGCTTCTTCGAGCGATCGAGGCATGGATGGAGTGTTCGACAAGGCTTCAGGGTCGAGGTCGTAGATGTCTTTGTCGAGCGGCTGGCCGGGATCCATTTTGTTCTCGATGCCGTCAAGGCCTGCCATCAGCATGGCGGCGAACGCCAGATACGGATTGCAACTCGGGTCCGGCGGCCGGAATTCGACGCGCTTGGCTTTGGGAGCGATCGAGTACATGGGAATGCGGCAGGCGGCCGAGCGATTGCGGCGTGAATAGGCCAGATTCACCGGAGCTTCGAAACCCGGAACGAGGCGCTTGTAAGAATTCGTCGTGGGCGCGATGAGGGCCGAGAGCGCTGGGCCGTGCTTGATCAAGCCGCCGACATACCAGAGAGCGAGCTGCGACATCCCCGCGTAGCCGTCGCCGGCAAACAGTGGTTCGCCGGACTTCCACAGTGACTGGTGGGTGTGCATGCCGCTTCCGTTGTCGCCGAAGATTGGCTTGGGCATGAACGTGACCGTTTTGCCATGGCGGTTGGCCACGTTCTTCACGATGTATTTGTAGAGCAGCATCTTGTCGGCGGAGCGCACCAGCGAGTCGAACTTCAAGTCGATCTCGGTCTGACCCCCTGAAGCTACCTCGTGATGGTGGCATTCCACGTCCATGCCACAGGCTTGCATGGTCAACAGCATCTCGGAGCGCAAATCCTGATAATGGTCGGTGGGCGGCACGGGAAAGTAACCTTCGCGGTATCGCGGACGATATCCCAGATTCTTTTCTTCCCTGCCCGAGTTCCAGCGGCCCTCTTCTGCGTCGATGTAGTAAAAGGCGTACTGCTCCCGCTGACCGAAACGCACGTTGTCGAAGATAAAGAACTCGGCCTCAGCGCCGAAGTAGGCGGTATCGGCGATGCCGGTTGAACTCAAGTAAATCTCGGCCTTCCGCGCGATGTAACGAGGGTCGCGATCGTAACGCTGCTTGGTCACGGGATCGACCACGTCGCACACCAGCACGAGCGTGGGAACGGTGGTGAAGGGGTCAAGTAAGTGAAAGTTCGCGTCGGGCTTCAACAGCATGTCGCTCTCGTGGATGCCGGCCCAGCCGCGGATCGAGGAGCCGTCGATACCGAAACCGTCCTCGAAACACGATTCCGTCAACTGCTCGATCGGATAGGAAACGTGGTGCCAGAGGCCGGGAATGTCGGTGAAGCGCAGGTCAAGAATTTTTGCGTCGTGTTTTTTCGCAAACGCGAGAACGGTCTTGGCATCAGCCATGAAAACTCCTTGCCGGGATTTGCTGTTGAGAAAATTCACGAACGGCCGCGGACAGTTCCAGCGAGCGGCAGGCTGCTACAATCGGTCGCGCTGCGCAGACCGAAAAGTCTAAAGCCAGTCACCGACACAGGCAATTCGATTGTTCTTATAGCGGGGATAACGAGACTTTATACTTGAGACTCTCACCTACCAGCCTCAGCCAAGACGCTTCGGCCTGCTGAAAGCAGGTACGGAATGCTTGGCTGATAGCTGAGAGCTGACAGCTGAGAGCTTTTCCCATGGACTTCGATCAGCTTGAGACCTTTCTTGAAGTGGCGCGGCACGCGTCGTTTTCGCGGGCGGCGGAGAAGCGTTTCCGAACGCAGCCTGCCATTTCGTCGCAGATTCGCGGTCTGGAAGAAGAGGTTGGGGCGAAGTTGTTCGATCGGTCCGGCGGGAAAGTATCGCTTACGGCGGCCGGCAAGGCTTTTCAGAAATACGTCGAGGAAACGCTCGACGCCCGCAAGGCGATGCTGGTGTCTATTGCCGAGATGGAGCGCGTGCCTCGGGGCGAAATCATTGTCGGCGCGAACGAGGGCACCTGCCTGCACATCCTGCCGTATGTTTTTGCCGACTTCAAGAAGCAGTATCCCGATGTCTCAGTCAACATCAAGCGTGCAGACTATGGCAAGATTCTCGAGTCCATCATCGACAACTCGGTCGACTTCGGCGTAATTTCTCTTCCCGTCACCGACAACCGCCTGACTGTGGTGCTCATCCATCGGGATGAGTTGATCGTGATCGCGCCGCCGCAACATGCTCTGGGCAAGATGAAGTCGGCCGCCGTTGCCGACGTGGCCAAGTTCCCGCTGGTCGTCCCTAAGGCCGGACACACGCGGGATGCCATCGAGCAACTTTTTCACGAGCGGCGGCTGAAGCCGAACTTCACCATGGAACTGGATTCCAGCGAATTGCTGAAGCGTTTCGTGGCGGCCGACGTGGGCATCGGCTTCATCGCCCGGTCGAATGTGGAGGACGATGTTCGCGCCAAAGTTCTCGCCGCGGTTCCGATCGCCGATGCCCAGGTCCGGCGCGACCTGGCGCTGGTCTTCCGTAAAGACAAGGCTCTCAGCCGGGCGGCCCTCGCCTTTATCGACATTGCGGTGAAACACAAATCTACGGAAGAATTGGCGCACACCCCCAGTCGATGACCAAGGCGATCTCCAGACTTCTAATCCTTCTTGGCATGCTTCCCTTACCGTGCGTGGGGCAGGCGTCCTCGCAGAAGTCGCTCGCGCAATTGCCCGCCTCGGCACGCCATTTGATTGCGATCAAAGTTACCGGAAGCAAACGGTACCCCGAGGAAGCCATTGCGGCTGCGACCGGCCTGCAGATGGGTGCTTCGGTCAACGACGACGACTTCAAGAAGGCCGCCCGCCGCCTGGGCGATATGGGAGTATTCACCGACATCGCCTACAGCTTTTCTTATTCCTCGGCGGGAACCAAGCTGGAACTGCACGTCACCGATGCGGGAAAGTTCGTCCCGGCCCACTTTGAGGATTTCGTCTGGTTTTCCGACGCCGAACTGCGCCAGCGGATTAAGCAACACGCTCCGCTTTTTGACGGAGAACTTCCACTCTTCGGCCGCTTGGCGGACGAAGTCTCCGATGTGCTCCAAGCCATGCTGGTCGAAAACTCGATTCCCGGACACGTCGAATATCTGCGCCTGGGCAAACAAGACGGCCCGGTCGAGTCGATTAATTACCATGTGAACGATGTTCTCATTCAAATCCGGAACATCGAGTTCACGGGCGCTGCCGACGCCGATCTGCCCGCGCTCGAATCCGCCGCAAAAAGGCTTCCCGATCGAGAATACTCCCGCAGCCGCCTCAGCCAGTTCGTCCAGCGGCAGCTTCTTCCCGTCTACTACGAGCGCGGCTATCTGAAGGCACAGTTCGGCGAGCCGCAAACAAAAGTCGTGAAACAGCCGGCGGCCGAAAACGAAGATGGCCCGCGCAACCAGACCGTCGTCGATGTGACCTATGCGGTAAATCCCGGCTTGCAATACAAGTTGAAGAGCCTGGAATGGTCGGGCAATCACGAGTTCCCGACGGAAACGCTGCAGAAAATGGTTCGCGCAGAGATCGGCCAACCGGCCAACACTATCCGCCTGGGCGATAATCTGAAAGACATCCAGAAGCTCTACGGCTCCCGCGGATTCATCACAGCCACGATCAAGCCCGAAGCGCAGTTTGACGATGCCGCCGGCACCGTTGCCCTTCGCCTCGACATGACCGAGGGAGCGGTCTATCACATGGGGGAGCTCGAATTCCGCGGGCTCGACAACAGCCTGACGGCGAAGCTCCGCAATGCCTGGAAGATCCGTCCCGGCGAGGTTTACGACTCGACTTACCTCAGCGAATATCTGCCCGCAGCCCACAAGCTGCTGCCGGCGACGTTGGACTGGGATGTGGCGTCGCATGTGACTGCCAACGGCCGCGACAAGACCGTCGACGTCGATCTTATCTACTCGGTAAAGGCACCCAAATAGGGCTGTCACTGCGGCGTGACTCCATTGGGGCGCTTGTTCGGTTTTTGGAACATTTTCGGACAGTTTTATAGGGGACGGGTTTGTCGCGTAACATCAGGTTTCTTGTTAGAACAAAAATTGAATCTCGCCGCCAGCCGCGGCGATCATGTGAAGCAAAGGCTTGGCCCGGGCCCTCCCCCCCTACGTAACTCCGGGCAATCAAGCGGGGATGCGCGCCAGCGCTCCCCGCATTTTCTTGCTCTGCATAACTTGTAACTTGTCCCCGGTTGGGTCATCCTCTAAGGCAGAGACTGGTCCGCCGGCGTCGCTCGGATGCCAGCCCACAAGGAGAATCTGAGATGAATGCACGATTTCGCAAAATCGTATTCCTTCTGTTGAACGTAATTGTGATTTCAGGACTAGCCGTTTCCTCATCATTCGCGGCTAAAGCCAAAACCTTTACTGGGAAAGTAAGCGACTCGATGTGTGGCGCCAAGCATATGGAATCAAACGACGACGCTGGCTGCACTC
>Ga0185299_10003181_pt1 | contig 22641 bp, 31 predicted proteins | sample PaiPotPPA55metaG_FD_128002 | JGI IMG/M metagenome (GOLD analysis project Ga0185299, IMG submission 128002) | Iron sulfur acid spring bacterial and archeal communities from Banff, Canada, to study Microbial Dark Matter (Phase II) - Paint Pots PPA... ... | reverse complement strand
GCTTATCTTTCTCTATGGGTTTTCAATGGCCGTTTCGCCATTTGATCGCCCAGGAGTGCCAGAAGCCAGATCGTCGACAAAGGTGCGTACAGCACAGCGAGGTCTATTATCGCTCAACGCGAATGTTGTAGCTGAGAAAAAACCGTCCCGCGAACACGCGATAGCGTCCGTCGCGCCAGCGACTTCGTCCAAATCCCCATAGCGCTCAATGACGCCCGTCGTGAGCTAACGGAGTAGCCGCTTGCGAAACCTGGGGCCATCCGTCAGAGGGGCCAGAGTGAGGGCGGGAAAGAGGCCCAGCCTTTTCTCGAATTCCCCGTGGGCTTCGCCGCTTGCGTTCAGCTCCTGCCCAGAGACTTTCAAGAATTCGTGTGAGAACGAAACGTGGGATTGTCCGTACCGATACCATGTTCCAGCGGCTCTTTGGATAACGCCTGAATGCACTACCTCTTCCGTAAAGGTACGATCCGAGCGCAAATCAAGAACCCATTTCTCCCCATTGTGGTCGAGTACGTACACTCCCGCGAGCGCGCCGTAATCGTAATTGGCAGCGATGGCGTACCAACCCACGAAAAGAACAGCCAACAGAAAAAGTAGTACCGCAGGCACGAATAGACGATTCTTTCGTTGTTCTGCCATAGCACCCTGGCGACAGTCTAGCGCGGGCAGCAGTCTGAGGTACAGTTGTTGAAACATCCCGGGTACGCTCACTGAGGGGTTCTGAGCGTAAATGCCTGGTTACGTCAATTGTCCCGTAGGGAAGGATCGGTTTCTTTGATTCGTATGAGTTTCCTCCGAATTGCCCCACCGAGCGGACCACTGACGGCATTGACAAAAAGGCCCTGATTTTCAAAGTTATAATCGTTCTGACAAATTTGGAGGCCGGTATGAATCTCCAACGGTCAAGAACCCCGATGCGAACATTTCTCTTGGGCGTCGTGGTCGTAAGGCTCGCCACCTTTTGTGCTTCAACCCTGGCGCAAACGAATCGGCCTTCGGCGTACGATCCTCTCAACGCATTCGTTGGAACATGGACGGCGAAGCGACCGGGCGAAACCACTCCCTTTCTAGTTTTGAAGTTGCACGAAAGCGCCGGCAAATTAAGTGGCACCATGAACCACTTTAAGCTTGCAGTGATTGGAAGTGGAACGATCAGCGGAAATCCAGGGATCGGTGAATCTCCGGTTGCAGAGTTGACTGTTAGAAATGGCGACCTCGGGTTCGTGTGGGGCGAACCTCCTTTGGCCGGCGACGAAGCCAAATTCGTCCTGGAAGGTACGGAAAAAGCAATGATCGTCGTCATGGTATCGGAAACAGGACAGATGAAGAAAATTATGGCCGATAATCCGAAGGCTAGCGGGTTCAATCCGGTCATTTATGTGAGCCGCGAAGAGGGAACCGACACTGACAATCAGAGGCAAGCGGAAAGCTCCCCTGAGAAATGGGAAGTTGGGATGCTGGTGGGGCTCATCAACACCGCCGAGGCGCAATACAAGTTCGCGCATGGCGTCTACGCCGATTACGCGACGCTGCTACGATCCGGACAACTAAAGGACACCGGTGGGCGCGAGTTCACCGTTCTGCCAGGGAATTTGCAATCAGAAACCGACCCTCTTCCTGGGTACCGGCTCCGCCTGTTGGTTGCGCCCCATGGCATTTCGTACCAGTTGTCCATCCAACAGGCAACGGCAGATTGTGGAACGGGTCTATTCAGCGACGAAACAGGGGTTATCTTCGAGGGCCACGCGCTTGACGTTGACCCTCGGCAAAGCAGGTGTAACACCGGACAGCACGAACACTAGCTCCACGTAAGCATGGCCACTCGCAAAGCGGGACGCGCGTCGTAGGTGGTGCAAATCGCGATTAAGCTCAAAACCCCTCAATGAGCGAAATTATCGTCAAACAACTATTGAATTTCCTGTACCTTTGTAAGACCCTCTATTTGCCGATGGACGATATTCTCACTCACGAACGCAAGAGGAGGTGGTTCGTCTGGGGGACTGTTGTCAGTTGCACGCTGTTCATTCCGCTCATTATTGGCATGTCCAACGCCTTTCGCGGCCTCTCCACGGAGAAGGGGACCAGCCTCACTGCGGTGGCGGGTGGTCTTGCCGAGGGTTATGTGATCTATGGGGTGATTCTTGCGTTCGCGATGCCCGTAACAGCGATATTCCTGTTGTCTAGGTCGTTCGCCAGAGGACACGGAGTGCGTTCGCTTTTTTCCCTCGTCTGCATCTGCTGGAATGCGTTGATGCTTGCTCTTACTGGGCTATTCCTGTGGCTCTATTTGGTTTACATACCCCGGGCTGGTGCTCACCCACGGTAGGCAGCGACTCCTAATTGGAATCACAATTCGAGTCCACGTCGGTCAGTTCTCGTTAAATCTCGATAGCGCTCAATGACCAGCGGTCAAAACGTTCTATAAAAAGGAATGTCAAGAAAAAAGTTCTCCCTCGACCGGAGGGCGAGAAGATTTTGTCTCGAGATCCAGCCCACATCACTGTAAGAGTGCCTCTCGATTTGCGCGAGAAGGTTTTGCTTCTGAGTTGTCTTCCATTCCTGTGGCTTTCATCGTCCGGTGGTGACCACGCCAATCGAGTCTTGAAACTTGGCAAGCGAACTGGTATTTGAGTGGCAACCATGGTTCTATCGGAGGCTCGTGGCCTATCGCTATTTCTGGTTATCCGAGGGAGCATAGCGTGAAATGGGTGACTCGGTGCCGAAGCACACGGGGCCGATCGTTTTGACTGATACTTCCCTCGAACCGAGCGTCTCGAGAACCCGACCGACCACCACCAGAGAAAATCGTTGGAGATGGAAAGGCCTCATTTCGCGAGACACTCAAGCTGCTTGCCGATTCAATTGTTGGGCGTCGAACTCCACTCCTTTCTTCCAAATGGTTAACGTAATGGCGGCCATCTTTCGTGCCAGGGTGAGACGCGCCATCGTCGGCCGCACCCCTTTCTCTAGCAGAGCACCATAGAAATCGCAGAGTGGCCCAGGCCGAGTACTGGCAGATAGGGCAGCGCCTTTGAACAGATTTTTCAGATCGTGATTATGGTTGTGATTCAGACCGCGCACGGTGATGCGCTCGCGGTTGCGTTGCAGTTTCCCTCTTACATAGCGGTACTCGCCGCTGTCGTGAATCTCGACTGCGAAACCGCTGTACGCCCACAGCTGACGCTTGGTACGGAAACGGTGTGGCGTTTGCAGCAACGCCACCAGCAAGGCGCCACGAATCGGACCGATCGAAGGAATCTGGCGCAGTAATTTCACGGCATGGTGCTTGTGGCTCTCCACCAGCAGCTCGCGTCGTGCTTCCTGGCGCACCGGCTGCAGCAGATCCAGTTGCTGATACAACCGTTCCGCACGCAGACGAACCCCAGCTTGTGGAATCTTGGCCAGCCATTCGGCACGATGCCGCGGGGAATAGACGGTGGCACCGCCACAGGGTATGGCCCAGCTGCGATACAGCGCTTTGATCCGACTCATGACTCGCGTCAGATCTTTCGTGATAGTGAGATAGCTGCGCCCCAACTCTCCTTTAAGGTGCGCAGCCCGTGCTCTCCGTGGTACACAGCATGGAGCTTGTTGCAGTGTAACAACTCGGCCAGTTTCCGCGCATCGATCCGATCACTCTTGTTGCCATCCTTCAGCAAGGCGTTTCTTCGCGGATCGCAGACTACAAGATGGCTGACGTGAGGCTTCAGCAGGTCATGCAACCAGGCGGCAGACGTTCCTTCTTCAAAGGTTACCGATAAAGTTCCGCGAAGCCCAGCGATGAATTCTAGAATCGTGGCCGCCTTCGTCTCAAGGATGCATTCCATAATCAGCTTGCCCGAGCTATCCATGACAGCAACCGAGATCGTTGCCTGGTGAACGTCCATGCCAATATACTTTTCCTGGTTCATAACGGCGCTCCTTTCGGTCAGTGGTGATCTTCAACAATCACAACCTACCGCAAAGTGGGCGCCTTTTATATTGCGTGAAATTGCCTGATTGCGTCAACCAACAGGAAAGTGGCTGCTCTTCAGAGTCGCCTACGCAAAGACGGTCGGTCCCTTCCGCTTCTCTCAGCTAGTGCTCCAACTGGATGACGTAACCCGGCGGAATCTCAAACAGCGCGGGATCGGGCGGACCGGGGACAATATCCTTAGTCTCGACCGTTTCATTGCCGATCGTTTCGCGTAAGACAGTCCTGCGGATATCCATCGCGTAGTCGGGCGAAAGCCAATCTTCCTGAATTTGGAAAAATTGCTGTTTCTCTCCGTACTTCAAAATAGTGCGGTGGATCACGGCGGGGGTGCCGTCTATCGACTGCACGGGCAAATTATCTTTCGTCGGGATGAAAATTATAGGAGGGGGATCGGAAGCCTTGTTCGTTGTGTTGGACTCTTCCGTCGCAGTGGAAGCACCACCGTTCTCCTCGCCTTGGCCCTTCGGCGCGGCTGCGGGCAATGGCTTCACCAGTTCACTCATCAATTTGAGCTTCCGCACTTCCGCCGTCGGTTCCGAAGGCAAAGAATGGTTGGCCTTTGCGAAGTAGCGGCTCAGCGTATGTGCGACCGGGTCGTAAATCTGGATATCAAATCCGCCAATCACAAGTTTGCCTTTCTCCACGCTCTCAAAGGCCATTTCGTAGTGGACTCTGCCCTTGTCGTCGCGGGCAATCGTGCCCTCAGCCGTGATGGGATCACCCACGTTCTCGCCATTTTCCATGCGTTGATCGCTGTAGGTGCGCGTGGCAGTGAACGGCTTGTTCGGTATCGATATGATCGCGGGAGAAAAGCCAACATTCGCATGACCGTGCGCGTTCGCATCGGCTTGCGCCATCAGGGACAAATACACTTTTTCCCAGGAGCCGTTTGTTTGTGCAGTGAGAGCTGAAACCGACAAGACGGCAAGCCAACCAGCGCAGGCGATCTTCGTCATCAGAGTGAACCTCAGTCTGTGATGTAGGAACGTTGGTCCTTGCCAAAGGTTGCACGCTAGGTGCCCCACGTCTCGCACTAAGCCCCGCACAGACAGCCCTCGAAGCGCCATCCCGTTACCTCGGCGACGACGCACTTGGGAGCGCTCGACGCCAATTTGGGCGAATGGGTCGTTGGCAATGCGGAAGGTATCGTCAGTTGATGTTAAATCGCGTTCACACTCATCGACCCCCGAAGCCGGGGTTTTTGAGTGGAGTGGCCTTAGACAACAGTCCGACTGGTTTGTCGTTCAGAGGCTTGCTTAGTCTCCCCGGTAACGCCATCCGAACTGCCACTTGCCCTTCCACTTCCTCCATCTGAAACTCCGTTCACCAAGTTCACCCAGAAAAACAAAGTGGCCGTCAGGTATCTCGCCACCGTCTTCCCTGCGCACGTAAGCGAAAGAGCGCAGTCTATTGCGGTCGTCATGGTAGGTCAGAAATTCAACCGGAAACCAAGCATCGGAACCGCGCTCACGGATGCGTCCCGAACCATTGAACGGTCGCAGTAAAGGCTCTGCTTTGGCGCGTCTGACCACGGCGGAATTATAGTTTCCAGTGATGATTGGCGAAACATCAATAACGCTCAAAATCCCGACCCGACGGTCAATGAGTCAAATCGCCCTGATAACAAGAGTTAAGAGAACTCGGACTGTGGATCAGATGGAGAATGGCCTGCCGAGCGAGGCGAATCAGGCCTTTTTGCGTGATTGTAGTGCTTGGGTTATCTCGAACCGCTCACAGCTTCGAGCAGGCCTGGACGGCGAGTGCCTTTTCCATCGCCATCGCTTTCGGCTGGTCGGGAAATCCGTACACATGAACGACAAAGTAGGAATTCACTTTTTTCACGTACAACGATGTGCCCAGGCCCGGCGTGACGCCCGCCATTATGGCGTAAACCGCATCATCACCGATACCGCTGGCAGGTATGGTCTTAACGCTTTTGGTGATCGGCGTCTTCGCATAGCCAAATGCTCGCTCGTTGGAAATGGTAAGCACAACTTTTTTCGCATTGATTGAGTTCGGTTGGTTAGGGGCGGACCATTCGCACAACGTCGGTGCGACGCGGTGCGCGGCCTCGACGTTTGTGCCTAGAACCACGCCGACCTGCAGTTGCGTCAGAAGAGAACAAGGATCGCTCGCGGGCTCAGCATACGCCACGCGAAGGTTCAGAGTGCAGAGGAAAACTACGGCTGCAAGAAACGACCCTCTCGAATCCATACACACCTCCTCCGACTTGGCATCATTCTACACGTTGAGTGCGAGAGATGAGAGGTGGGAGGGGCGGGCCGAATCGCCATTGACTTCGGTTCGCGGTCGCGGGACTCGCCTCGACGCTTACTTCTCAAGAACGCAGCGGGACGGTCATCAGATAGGCAAAGGTTAGTTGGCGTAACAGTGCGCCGTGAAAGGCGCTTGGACTTCAGCGGGGGCAACTCCCGCCCGGGAACTGGTTCGCTCCACCGAGTACCTAAAGGGTCGGCAAGTTCTTAAATCAGCAATCAGTTTCCAGCTTTCGCGCGCCACAAAGAAAAAGCCGCCCAAACATCGGGCGGCAAGAAGGATACATCTGTCGTGAAACGTTCCAACAATATTTTGGGGCTCAGGCCACAGCCTGCGAAGTTGTGTCGCCTCTCAGAGACCTGATTGCGCTGGCCTCATCCCTCTCAATATCAAACACTGCGGACAATCTTGTCATCTGGAGCAGGTCGTTTACGCGCTTGTTCAGGTTTACGAGCCTCAGCTGCCCACCCTGATTCCGAATGGTTGTGTGAGTCTTAACCAGCTCGCCTACGCCTGAGCTGTCTATGTACTGAACTTCACCTAGGTTGAGAACAATCTTCTTGTTTCCTTTGTCCGCCAGCTCGCGAACGATCTCGCGGAGCATGACATTGCCCTCGCCTAGCGTGATCCTTCCCCTGATATCCAGAACCGCAACATCGCCTATGTGGCGGGTAGTCGTTTGCATTTTGACGGGCGTCCGGTTTTGGATGCCGAGCCCAAGCCGATCAAGTACAGCACACGCCGATGTTGCGAGCTCCTTTGATTCCGTGCGAACCACGATCATAGAACGCCCTTCCTTGAGTACTTCCCGGAAGAACGCAACGTCCTCAGAGCACTTTTCAGCCGTTGTCGGTTTCGGCGCGTCCGCGTCGTCTGCTCCCGTTGTCGCCAAGCCGCCGACGGCGGCACCCGCACCCGCGCCCGTGAGCAGTGCGGCAGCGCCGATCCCTAGCATGAATACCGTCCCGATCCCGGGAAGAAGCAGCGTTGCAGCCGCGACCCCAGTTGTGATCCCGGCCGCTCCCCCAACGAAGCCTCCCACAAATGTGCCGAACTCTTTCAGAACGGTCTTAGCCTCGCTTTCTGACCGAGTCAGGAAAACGATGGATTCCTCGGGCACACCCCGCTCCCGCAACTCCTTGACAGCCTCCTGTGCGTGATCACGCGACGAAAATACTCCGATTGCAGTTTCCATGTGAGCCTCCTCCGTCACCGCGACTGTTTGACGCCTTCTTCCATCGACGCCGGGCATCTGGCTTTAGGCAGAGAAGAATAGCAAAGTAATCCCGTGGAGCCAAGCACAAACTTGATTTCTCGATGGACGGATGCCCCTCGATTGTGCATCATCCACCGCATCGGCGATCTACATGCCTTTCATTGACTTGCCCGTTCACAGACGTAAGAGTCTGCTCCGGTGATCGGCCAAACAGCGGCAAGCCGCTTGGAGATCGAAACCGTGCTCGATCTGGTATCTTGGCGGTTTCGCGAAGCTGGCCAAGAAGGGGTTCTCCAATGCAGTCGCAACCCGTTTCTTGTCAACGTCAACTTTTTAGTTTTCGACTGGCCCACCCGTAATACCTTTTGAACAGCCGTTACTGCGGAAACCCGATCCGTCGCAGTAGGTCGGCATAGCGCGGGTCGGAGCGGAGATTGTCGAGTCTCGGATCAACATAGATGTCTACAACTCCCGCCCGCCTGACAAATGCCTTGTTCAGAGCCGCGAATGCAGCATCCTTCTCGCCCAGCATCGCGTACTCAGCAGCCGCGCTGCGGGTTAGCCCGCCGCCGTAATAGTTGGATTCAGCTTCATTGTCCTTGGCATCTTTGCTGAGATACTCCTTATATCCTGCCTTCTCAAAGGTTCGCATGAGTTCCTTGGCTCGCGCTTCGTGACCCTCTAACCGTTGGATTTTCGTCCATTGCTCCATGGCCTGCGTGTAGTTCCCAACTTGCTCGTATGCGAGTCCCAGAACTGAAAAAGCGTCAATGTCGTTCGGGTCGATCTCCACTGTTTTGTTAGCTTGCTCAATGGCATTTTTGTAATCACGAGCGAAGTCGTACTCCCACGCGAGAATCATGTTGTTCAACACCGAGAGCGGATCGAGTTCCACCGCTCGGCGACATTCGGCGAGACCCTCCTGAGGCTTGCCCGTGCCAACTTTGATCCAGCAGGAGACCTCATGGGCATAGGCAGAATTGGGATCAAGCGCGAGAGCCTTCTGAATCTCCGCTTCCGCCTCTGGGAAGTTCCAGAAATAGTTGAAATCGAGATTTGCTAGGGCAGTGTGGGATTCGGGAATCTGGCTGTCGAGCGCCAGTGCCCGCCGTGCGGCAGATCGAGCTTTGTCTAATAGCGCGGGGTCGGAAACATAACCCATGTAACCCTGTATCGCGTAAACATCTGCCAGCCCAGCATACGCAGCGGCATAGTCCGGGTCTTGAACAACTGCTTTATCGAAGAACTCGGCAGCCGCCTTCAAATCTGTTGGAGTCCAAGTCTTTTCGTAATAGTGCCGTCCTTTCAAGTAGAGACGATACGCCTCAGCGTCTTTTGTTCCCACTTTTGCGACGCTCTCACGCTCACTCCCCGATAGCTGTGGCCGCAGTTGGCTGGCAATGTCACGGGTTATGGCGGCTTGCAGCAATGAGGCATCATTGGCACTTCGTGTGTATCGTTCGCCCCAGAGTTGCGCTCCAGTTGCAACGTTGACCAACTCGGTTTCGACATTGAGTTCACTGTCATGCTCCACCACACGCCCCGTCAGCACGGCATCGACGTGCAGATCGTGCCCGACACCTTGGGGATCGTCCTGCCGCGATTTGTAGTGAGACACAGTGCTCCGAGCCATCACTTGGAGATTCGGAAGCCGAGAAAGAGAATTGGTGATCTCCTCGGAGATACCTTCGCCGAAATAGTCCGTTTCGGGGTCTTTGCTCGCATTCCCGAACGGCAGGACGGCTATCGAATGGATCGGTGTCGCATCTGAAGTGCGGGAGTGCAGAGAGCGCCACACGAGAAACGCAGCACCGACAAGTACGACCGCCGCCGCGCCTGAGACTACTCCCCGCAGCCTTCGGCGTGAATGTATCCGAGTTCCCGCTTCTGTCGTAGCTGCGCTCTTCACGCTCTCCGTGTCCCTTTTCAGTCGTTGCAGGTCGGTGCGAATTTCCGAAGCGTGCTGGTAGCGCAGATTCCGATCTTTCTCCAGACACTTGCTGATGATCTCTTCCAGCTTTGGCGGCGTGTCAGGATTTAATCGGAGTGCGGGCGCTGGCGCTCGATTCAGGATCGAATCGAAAATGGTTCCCGAAGTGTCGCCCCGGAACGGCAGCGTGCCCGTACACATCTCGTAGAGCACCGCCCCGAACGAGAACAGGTCGGTGCGAGCATCAAGTTCCTTCCCCCGCACCTGCTCCGGCGACATATAGGCGACCGTTCCCAACGCACTGCCGGGACTCGTTAGATGTTCCTCGGATTCGATGGTCGGGGCGCTCAGAGCAACGCTCTCCGACTTCAGCGACACTTTGGCGAGTCCGAAATCGAGAATCTTCGCCTGACCTCGATTCGTGACGAAGATGTTCGCGGGTTTTATGTCTCGATGGACGATACCCTTCGAATGTGCCGCGTCCAGTGCATCCGCGATCTGAATTCCTAGATCGAGCACGGTTTCGATCTCCAGTGGTTTGCCCGCGATCAGGTGCCGTAAGTTCTGCCCCTCCAGCAGTTCCATGGCGATGAAAGTTCGCCCACCGTCTTCGTCAATTTCGTGGATCGTGCATATGTTCGGGTGATTCAAAGAGGAGGCTGCCTTAGCCTCCCTCTGGAAACGGCTGAGGGCTTGTGCGTCGTGGGCGAGTTCGTCGGGCAGGAACTTCAGGGCTACGTGGCGACCGAGCTTCAGGTCTTCCGCCTCATACACCACGCCCATGCCACCTCCGCCGATCTTGCTGAGGATGCGGTAATGGGAGACCGTCTGCCCCACGGGTTGGGAGGGCGTGGACACTGGTTAGGACATGTTAGGTGGGGTCAAGGGGAAGGTCAACGTTCGGTGGCATTTCAGGTCAGTTGAACCACAACCGCCACGTCGAATTTCGAGTAATACTTCTTGACGTCCCCCGCACCGTACTTTTCCCGAAACTTCTCGATCACAGATTTCACCGTCTTGCCATCAGTGATGGGAATTGCACGGAACTCCGCTTCCGCGCCCCGCGCGTCAATCCGAATCGTCGGGTTCTTGAGCAGGTTCCGGTACCACTGCGTGTCCGAGCCCTGCACCGGCAATAAGTAGAGCTTCTCGCCGTCGAGCACGAACCAGACCGGAATCGAGATTGTCTTCCCGGACTTCCTCCCAATCACGCTGATCTTGATCTGGCGGTACCGGGAGAGGCGCTCTTTGAGGTTGTCCTTTAGATTTGGCATGACGCACTCCTTGGGTTACGGGGCGAACCTAACAACAGCCGCAGGTCTTCCCGTGCATGGCTTCCCGACCCTCCCAGACGATGAGAGGCAGAACGGCGAGAGCCGCAATCGGGTCTGCCCACTTGATGTGCCAGATCGCGTTGATCGCCAGTCCCGCCAAGGCGGTCAGCGACAGGTAAGCGCACAGCGCCGACTGAGTGGCATCCGCCCTCAACGCAGCACTGCCTGTAGCTCCTGACAGACAGCGCTTCTCTTTGGCAAGCCACGGCATGATGACTGCTGCGGCAACCAAAATCACTATTCCCAGAAATGTTGGCTTGGGTTCGCTATAGCCCAGCAGACTCGTGACCGATGTGACTGCGACAAAAGCAGCCAGTGCTAACAGCAGAGCCCCTGCGACATGAGCCGCCTGCCTTTCTGCGTGCTCGTGGGTTGCCCTTGCACGAAATCTCCAGAGGACTACTGCCGCTGATAAAAGCTCGACGCCACTGTCTCCACCGAAGGCGAGCAGCGCAGGACTACGCGCCCGCCATGCTGCGAAGAGGGATACCGCAGCCTCCACGCCCATCCAAGCGATTGTGACGGTTTGCACCCGTTGGATTCGCCGGATCGCGTCTGGAGGAGCGATTTGTACCACCGAAGCCATTCACAACATTATGGCACTGTACTTGCATCTTAGCCTTCGCAAAACCGTGTAACCTAGCAGTGATGTTTTTGAGGAGATCAGAATGGAAGACACAATTTCTACACAAGACCTGAAAGCCAAGCTAGACCGGAAGGACGAAATCAAGGTGGTTGAGACACTTGCACCTGAACGCTACCGCGAGGCTCATCTCCCCGGAGCCCTGAACATTCCCCCTGACAAAATCAAGGAACTTGCACCGCAGGTGTTGCCCAATAAGAATGCTGAGATCGTTACCTACTGCACGAACACGCATTGACACGCCAGCGAATACGCCGCCCGTGAATTGGCGGCCATGGGCTACACGAACGTTGCACATTATCCCGAGGGTAAACAGGGGTGGATGGAAGCAGGGCTCCCGGTGGAGAAGGGTGCTTAGGGTGGTTCCTGCTGTGCCATTGAGAGGGCTCTGCCATCAATGGACGCCGAGCAGAGGATTGCCGAAATCGAGCGCCTTGAGCGCATCTTCGCAGTGCCGGACACTAGCCGGCTGAGCCCGAGCGACCTCGCGGCTGCGAATCGAAGACACGATGAAATGCTCGCGCATAGCCCATGGTTTCGGCTTTGGCAGCAGTACGGGGTTTGCTGCCGAGGTGAAGCCGAAGGCGGGCCTCGGATTCAAAGCTAGTGCCGCCTTCCTGTCGAGTGCCAGTATAAGCAAGTCACTCCGCATACCAATCCGAGTGCGGCGACCATCGGCTGCAAGAGAGGCACAGGGTCGTTAACGCGTCAAAGTGCTATCTTGTCCCCATGACCGCTAGACTTCCGTGCCTGCTGGCATTTCTCGTCTGGTGCCAACACGCGATGTTTGGCGAGACGCCACCGTCCCCCGTCGTGACCGTTCGGTCGGCTCCAGAAAGTCCGATTATCGAGTTGCGGGACGCAAACCAATTCCTGAACTTCGATCTGATTGTTCGCAACGTGAGCAGGCTGACGTTGCGCCTTTCCGAAATCCAACTAGCAGTTTACGACTCTACGCATTCAGTGGCGATGATGAAATCGCTCAACACGGACGCGTTCGTGCCTAGCATTGAGGTCATCGGTAAACAGACGATGGCACCCGGTGAACACCTCGACGTGTTCAATCCGTTCTTCCGATTCGAGTCGAGTGTGCCTCTGGCTGAACTTCGGTACTCGTTCTGCCTGTTGCGCGAGGAGAACGCGCAGGAGCACGAACGCAACTCGCATCGCCTGCCCGACGACTGTGACTTCCGGCAGCAGATAACCATCGTTCCGCGCACCTATGAAGACAAGACTTCGCTCATCTTGCCATTGCGGGGAAAAATCTTTGTTTGGGAAGGACACGATTTCTTTTCCCATCACTTGCGGGTTCCGCTTGCCGATCCGGACGTCCAGCGGCGTGGCATCACGGCGAATTCCAATAACTTCGCCAGCGACTTCATCTACGTTGACGAAACAGGACGAGCCTATCACGACGATCCCCGAAAGCTGGGGAACTGGTACGGTTACGGCAAGCCCGTCTACGCGCCCGGAGGGGGCGTCGTTCTCGCCTCAGCGAATGATATCCCCGACAACTGGTTCGAAAACGCGCAAGCGACGATGATTGGACATCCCAAGCTTCCAGCGGGTAAAGACCCGAAAGACATCGGCAATTTCGTGCTTATCGATCACGAGAATGGCGAGTACAGCTTGCTCGTCCACATGAAGCCCGGGAGCGTTCTGCTGCGTTCCGGTGATCGCGTAAAGCAGGAACAAAAGGTGGGTGCCATCGGCTTTGCAGGAGACTCGATCTTTCCGCATCTGCATTATTCGTTGATGAGCGGACCTACGCTGTTCAAGGACTGGGGGCTGCCCATCTATTTTCTGCATTTCCGTCGAGTAATTGGTGCGACTTCGATCCAAGTGCAGAGAGGCTCGGTGAATTCGGGGGACTTCCTAGACAGTGATGCGACGTATTCACCTTGAAGAGTTTCTCATTGAATTGTGCCCCCTTCGCCGAGGGCGCTTCGGTTCTTCCCGATCACACGCACTTCTTTCCCACGCAGACCTGCGTACTTGATCGCCATGCCGAGGAGCTTGTATTCGTCCTCTTGGTAGTCGGCGGCAAAGGCGTCTTGGTGAAGTAACACCAATTCGGTCCCATCCGCGCACGCTTTCGCGAAGTCTGGGAGCTTCTTCCTGATGGTGGCGATCAGGCTTGACTCTCGTTGCATGCGTTCGTCATCGGTCATCGTGCTATGAGAATAGCCGATTCTGAATCTCGGCGAGTTCCACGGGTGCGGAACAGCCTTCGTCGTCGTTCGCCACGTGATTGATCCTCGTGCTTATCGGATAGCGCCGCATCAGGCGAGCATCGCAGGGCTTCAGCAAGTCGGACACGGCTTCGACCTTCGTCATTCCCGGATCAAGCCAAACGTCGTAGGCGTCTGGATCGAGGATGACGGGCATGCGGTCGTGGACAGCGGCGGTCACCGCATTTGGCGTCGTGGTCAGGATCGAACAGGATTTGACCCATTGTCCGCTCGGGTCTTTCCACCGATCCCAGATTCCCGCGAACGCGAACAGTTCCCCTTCGTGAACCTCGAGACAGTACGGCTGCTTGGCTTTACCGGTGCGCGACCATTCATAAAAACCGTCTGCGGGGATCAGGCACCTGCGGGATTTCAACGCATCGCGGAACGCGGGCTTCGTGGCCGCCGTCTCCGCCCTCGCGTTGATCATGCTGGCTGCGACAGACGGGTCTTTTGCCCAGGAGGGAATGAGTCCCCAGCGCATAAGCGACAATTTTCGGACGGGCTCCTTGGTGTTTTGCCGGATGACCGGGACGGATTGGGTCGGGGCGATGTTGTAGCGGGGAGCCCAGTCCGGTTCATCGGAACCGCAATCGAAGTGCTCCTCGACAATTTGCTTTCTCCGGGACAACCGGTAGCGGCCGCACATTGGGAGATTATGGCAGATGGGGCAACAGGAAGCGCAAACTCAAGGCCCCGCGACAATTTCAATTCTTGGTAAACAGGTCGGAAACCTGCTTCGGGGCACGAATTCGATCAATCAGGTGTGATTTGACACGGGCAATCTCGGCTGCGACGTTTGGCTGGCGCTCCGACAGGTCTCGGAAGTGGCTATCTTCGGACAAGGACTTGTAGAGCGGGTCAAGGAATTGTTTCAGTGTTGTGCCGTGCCTAATCAAGTCGTCCCTCGTTATGCGGAAAAACCAAGCATCGCTGCGCTCGTCAAAATACAGGTAGTCGTTCGCTGTCCAGATTGGCTCGAGCTTGTCTGCGCTGTCCGGGTATGAAAGCCAGTCGTTGATCTCCCAGTTAGGGCCACCCGGAATAGGCTGAGTGGGATCACGTGCATTGATAATGCCCCTGCCCGGATGTCGGAATGTCAACGATTGAACGATTGTGATGCCGGGCTTGCTCAACTCCAACTCGTGAAGCCTATCGCTTGTCTCTTTGAACCATTGCCGATCAACATCCTCTGACCTCCAGAGGAATATTCTCGAAGATGCTGCACGTTGAATGAAGGCGGTGACTGCCGTCACGTCCCCTTCGATTCCCCCAGCGTCTTCATAGGCACGCGTGACCTCGCCTTGGAGCGACTTGGGCATGCGGTAGAATTCCCCACTGTTCTTAATGGAATTCAGGAAGTCACTGCTGAAGGGTTTCGTGGTGCTATTGGAGAGCACAGAGGCTTCGACCTGAGTAACCTCGGCAAAAAGCGGACTGTAAATCTTCGTAAATCTTGCTCCGCAGTTCGTCCGCACCGCTATCTTTATAGACCCGATAGGCACCGAGGCAACCGAGTATGGTTCCAAGCGTAGCCAACACAGGCACGGATTTGGCGAGACGCACAAAGTCCCGCTTCCACTTGCTGGGCCGGTTTCTCTTGTGTCTCTGACTCCTGTTCAATTACACCCGCCATTGCGGTCGTGTGCCCGTGAGAGGCTGTAGCGCCCGCACACGGGAGAATTATCGCAGATTGCAGGATCACTCCGGATTCGAGCACGGCGGCGCGGTGGGTTATCTCGGACCCCAAGTCAATGATTTGCTAGCTCTGAAGACCTAGGCCTAGCCGCCTGTCGTGCTCGTCGTGGCACTTCTCACAGACGAAGGTTGGGCAACTCCCGCAGAATCTTCTCGTATTTTCTCTGCAATACGCACATTCGGCAGGTCTGCCTTTCGGTGCAAAAACGTGTTTGGAAAAGAAACTGGCGGGGGCCACAGCCTAACGGCCTGCGGGGATTCCGCGTTCCCGAATCGCCGATCCAACTTCACAGCAGGTTCAGCCCGGCAAATTGGAATCGGCGTCTTTCAATTCCGCATCTTCGTCGCGATGACCCAATTGGCCCTGCATGCCGATATTGCCACCCTGCTTATCGTGGTCTTCCTCGGTCGCACCCTTGCCTTTATCTTGATCCCTCGATTTGTGGACAGGGACACTTTTCCCCTGCTCGGCGGGATCGCCACTCATTCGAACGAACTCTTCATGGGTCATGACATTCCCTCTGGCGAGGAGAATACGCGTTCAGATGCAAGCGCCGCAATCAGGTTCAATTGGCATGAAGGGCGGTACCCGCCTGTACACAAACGAAAGCGCCCCGACTCCGGTTAGAGTCACGGGACGCCGGTTCGAACAACCGTCCCCAGAAAGCTGCTCACTACCACCGTCTGCTCCAATCCTCACCGAGGAAATGGCTCCCACGGGCCACTGTGGAAGTGCGCAGATGCCGCTTCAGGTTGACCGCTCCGCGCCTTCTCTTAGATGATTGTGACGCATGGACGTTGAACGCATCATTGACGAGATTGAGCAGCTACAGGAAATGTTCGAAGCGCCGGATATTAGGCCACTCAGCGCAAGCGACATCTCTGCGGCGAATCGAAGGCATGACGAGGCGTTAGCCAGCAGCCCGTGGTTCCGGCTATGGCAGCAGTATGGCGTCTGTTGTCGGACCGAGTCCCCAGTGCTTCGACTAGGGGAATCGGAGAGCTAGCCTCATCGCGAGACGTGAACAATGGCGAAGAAGAAAACTGCTAATCTCCTGCCGAAACTCACCGAGACTGAACAAGACCTACTGTCGCGCATGCAAGAGGGCTACCAGCTTGAAACCGATTCGCTCGGCGGCGACCCGATCCTACGGCGGTCGAAAGATGGTGAAGGAATACGCCCTCTGTCTGCCAATCGAAATACAATCAAGGCGCTGGAACAGCGCGGACTCATCAGTCCCGGCAAAGGTCGCGAACCGCTCACGATCCTGTGGCGTCGGAAAAAATGAAATAGGAAATGTGGTGTGCGGACGACAATCTTCTCGTGCGCAATCAAGACCTCCCGCGCTTTTCACTTCGCATACCATTCTGAGTGCGGCGACCATCGGGCGCACGAAAGGCATTGGGTCGAAGTCCAACGATGGAGACAGGCGGGGCAAACCCCTCCGGTGTCGAACGTGTTCCACGAATGGCCGCAGGAGCAGGACCACTGGTCCTCTTTGCGGGGCGACCAGCCGCAGAGCGGGCACCGGATACGCGGGACGGAGGGCTCGTGGCTCTTCTCCTCGACCAGTTCGTGGTCCAAAACAACTGACGATCCTTCACGCCGAGTAGTGGGCATTTTCGTCATTATTACCCACGTTTGAGTGCTTGGTGAGGTTCCCCGGCACGGGCTCGACTGTGTGACTCTCGTACCCCTGCCCCAACGTTTTCATTTCAGCCGAGACGTTGCAAGCCGATAAGCTACTGTCATGCCGAAGCGCCGACCCAGTCCCGGCGAACGATTGCGGGCCACTCGCTGGGCTCTTGGGCTGACTCTCCGCGATGTTCACACGGCAAGCATGAAATTGGCGCGGAGACTTCGAAACCAAAGGTTCATTCTTCCCGCCAGCCGCCTGCATGAGTTCGAGGTGAAGAACACAGTCCCCGGCCTCCATCGGCTCTACACGCTGGCGCACGCCTACGGCTTCGAGCTAAGAGAACTGCTGGGTTGGTACGGCGTTCCACGCCGTTAGCGACTAGAAATCCTTGATCAAATCGAGCACTCGAACCTTCAGCACAGCGGTGAGAACTTAGGGTTAGGTTCTCGCCTCAAAAAACGGAAGTCGCGCTGAGTCCAAGGCGTTTTGCCAAATCTGGATGTCGTTCGCAGAGCGCCCAGAAATTCTTTCGCGCCCGCCACGTCGGAACTTTTGTGTTCATTAATGCGCAACGTGAGATGCCAAGCCAGTACTTCATTCGCCGGACGAGCAAATGCTCACGGATTTCTTTTCTTGCATTCATTTTTCTACAAATCCTTTCACTGGGCATGCGAGCCCCGGTTTTCTGGCAGCCGGGCAGCACGGGTCACTGATTCGAAAGAACTTTGCTGCCGCGCAGTTCGATTTTGTCCTTCTACTCATTGACTTTGGTAGTCGTTGAATTTCGATGAATGTCGTTGAGCGGCGTCGGAACGGCGAATCGGTTCCAGTTATCGCGTCCATGGCCATCAAGGCGACGGCGGCCTGAATCACGGCTGATTTGCTTTTCTGCATGGAAAGATTCTAGCCGCCACGGGGACCGGGCCAATGCGGAAATTGCGACCATGGAACAGCCTAGATGCCCCGCCGCTGGCTCGACATCTCGAACAGAAGAACGCCTGCCGCGACTGAAACGTTGATCGAGTCGCAGCCGCCGCGCATCGGAATGCGAACCATGAAATCCGCGATCTCGACAACGCGGTCGGAGAGTCCGCGCTTTTCGCTTCCAATCAGCAGCGCGGCGGGAAAGCGGCAACGCAGGGATTTGTAGTCGAGCAATCCGGCTGGCGACGAGCCAACGACCGCCACTCCGTTGGACTTCGCCCAATCCCCGAATTCGCGGAACGAGCATCTCGTCAGTTTTTGCGAAAACAGCGATCCCATGCTCGCCCGAACAGCGACGGGGTCGAAAGGATCAGACTCGGAATCGAGCATGAGAATTCCAGCTACGCCCGCTGCCTCGGCAGTGCGGATGATAGTTCCTAGATTCCCAGGCGATTCGATTGACTCGACCGCAAGCCAAAACGAATCTCGTGCCACCTGGGTGTTGGCTAACGGAATCCATTTTTGCCGCACGATTGCGCCGATCCCTTGAGGCTCTGCGGCAAGGGTCAGTTGCCGGTACAGTTGGCGCGAAAGCCGGATACCGGAATACCTCGCTTGCGGAGCCGCCGTGCGAGCTTCTGGCCGAAGGGACTGGATAGCACTGACGGGTCGAGGAAGACGGACTCAATCGGAGCCTGGTGTTCGATTGCGCGGACAACATGGCGGATGCCTTCGATGACGTAGAGTCCGGTGCGGGATCGGCCTTGCGAAGTTTGGAGCGAGCGGAGAGTGAGAAATCGGGGATCGCGAGAGTCGCTGACTAACGAGTACTTGTTCTCATTCATTGCCTCCTAGCGCCGCAGCAAATTCATGCGAGTGGGACCGGGTATGCCCGATCAAATCCCGACTGCTTAACGCATACTGAACGCATCCGCGTTTGAGCGTTTTCCGGACCGCAGTCGCTACCGCCAGCGGTGTAGAACGGGCACGGAGTGAATCTCCCGTCCCACCCAAGCGCGTGTCATGTGCTTGGCGCATTCACCCACCCGCTGAGTTCAGCAGGCGAGGGGGCTCAAGTCAGTCGAGCGCACATATACCGCCACCGGCATGCCGTTTTCAATGGCGTTAGGGCGCACTTCTTAAGTGGGCTAGAATCGTTTTTGTTTCTGGAAACACACGCAACTGTGAAATTGCACTGGCGCATTGCTTTACTGGTCGGCTGTGTAGCCCTGATCGGCGGGGCCGTAATTGCTTGGCATTTTGCCAGGTTAAGAGCAAGCCAGCGGAAGTTCACTGATCAAGCCAACATTTACCGCTTACGCGCTGAGCACGGAGACGCTGAAGCCCAGTATCACCTAGCGGGCATGTTTTACAGAGGCCAAGGCGTACCGCAGGACTACGGCGAAGCTTTTGCTTTGTATCGCAAGGCCGCCGAGCAAGGAAATGCGAAAGCTGAATACGGCCTCGCCTATATGTTTCGCGAGGGCAAAGGAGTGCCGCGAGACTCGGTCGCCGCTGTCAGCTGGGGCCACAGAGCCGCCGACCAGGGCTATGCCAAAGCTCAATACGCACTCGGTTCCACCTACTACGAAGGAAAGGACGTACCACAAGACTACATCACCGCTGCCAGCTGGTACCGCAAAGCCGCCGACCAGGGTTATGCGGAAGCTGAAACCTATCTTGGTTACATGTACTCCAACGGTCTCGGAGTAGCACAAGATGATGCCGAGGCTATCCGATGGTTTCGCAAGGCTGCAGAGCAGGGATATGTGAAGGCTGAAAGCCAGCTTGGATACATGTATTCCGTAGGCAGGGGTGTGCCACGCAACTATGGGGAGGCTGCCCGATGGTACGGGAAAGCCAGCAGGCACGGAGATGAGTATGCGCGTCGTGCACTCGACTCGATGAGGATTGGTTTCAGTACAGGAAGCAGGATCATACTGTCGGGTCTTGTTCTGGCAAGCTCATTGCTTTTGATCAGTTCACGAGGAAGCATGCGAACTGTTCAACAGGGAAAAGTGACCGTGGCAGGACTACTCTGCCTCCTGTGGGTGGCATTGAAGATTTATGGGTACTCCCATTTCGGCCTTCTCCAGTCGCTATCAATCGTTAATGTCTTCTATTTTGGCAAAAGCCTGTTGGCTGGATTGGGCGTGGCTATGCTCATCTCGTTCCTGTGGGCAAAAGGTGCTAAGACCCTGCTGCCAAGTTGCGGCGTACTGTTCATCGCCGTCAACATCTATGCCATCGCGCATTATGGCTTACCGCAACTTCGCTCGTGTCCCCCCGCATTCTATTCCATCAATGGGATGTTAACTGGAATGGCGATTTCCTCAATCAGCGTTCTCTATTTGGAGCGACAGAAATCTCAGGCGGTCACAATGGCGGGATAGCAGCCCAGAGGTCCGGGTGGAGGCGAGACAGCACTGGTACTATGTCCGCTCGGGTGGTTTCGGATGCAATTCGTGATGAAGGACATCGTAAAGGACAACAAGGCCCACTTCTCCTTTTACCGGAGTGGGAACAAGTTCTACACCGTGACCGTCAACGGAACGAAATGGATGTTTCCGGTGAGCCTTGAAGACATCGAGGGGGCCTCGCTGTTTGCTGAGATGAAGGCAATTACGCTCATGCGGTACATACGGAAGGCGCTGCCGTTCTCGCAGTGCGGAAGCTCGCGCAGCGACGGCACCAGCGGTTTTTCCTCTATTTGTAGATCGCCGCCGAGGGAGTCCAGTGCAATGATTGCACGTTGCTGCAGGTCACGGTGATTGAGGCTGGTCAAACCGTCGGTAGCACATTGGTAGCAAGGAAACTGATGGTAGCGATGTAAATGGTGGGCAGTGCAGGACTCGAACCTGCGACCTCCTGCTTGTAAGGCAGGCGCTCTAACCAGCTGAGCTAACCGCCCGCCGGACTAACAGGATTGATTCTAAAGTACTTTCCAACTTTATTTCCACTCCCACTCTTGATTTCTGGCCTCGACCGTGCACAAACCGTGCACTTATTCGCTCATTGCACCATGACCGTGCGTATTCGTTGACCAGTCGCCGGAGCCATCTCGCTGGCTCGGCGGTTGAGCTTCTCCAAGGCTTCGCGCTTCATCTGCAATTTCATCTGGGAATACTTCTTGAAGACTTGCGCGTCTCCTTGGCGAAGCATTTGCGTAACCCACTCATCCGCTACGCCCCCAGCACTCAGCCGTGTGGCATATGTGGAGCGAAGGTCGTAGATGCGGAAGTATGGAACCTTGCGCGCCGAAGAGTATTTCTCCAAACCGTCTTGAACGTGGTTTGATGCCCCCTCCGATTTCGATCGCTCGGGAACAAAAACCGACTGTCCCCTGAGATGGCCATCTGTCGCCGAAAGGCTTCAACGGCTAGTGGAGTGAGCGGGACTTCGGCGGTGCCGTTCGGAGTCTTCGAGTCCGGGATCCAGACGACTGCGTTCGGAAGGTCCACCTGGTCCTTCTTCATCGGAGTCAGTTCCTTGTAAACTCGCAACCCCGTCTCTGTGATGATCTGCAAGGTATTTTTCAGATACTCGGGACCGTGAGATTCGATCTGTTCCTGCTCCGACCAGGTAACGTAGTGCGGTCGGAACAATCCTTTCACTGCGACCGGAAATTCCACCCCCGAACAGGGATTAGCCGCCAGCAGCTTCTTGCGGACTGCCACATTCAACATACGCCGGAGAACCCGGAACTCTTGGTGCACAGTGGTTGACTTGAGGATTCCCTTTTCTCGGTAACCACGAGCGACCTTAACCCGAACTCGCGGCCGAAGACGATTACGAAGATAGTCTTCGATTGCGTCGGCTGTGATCTCCATCAGTCTTCTGCCCGGGAACGCAGCTTTCAGATGGGTTGCGCAGCGCAGGTACGCTTCGTCGGCACGAACTTCGAAAGAAGAAAATTCATGTCATCTCCGACGCTATGGCCAAACTCATGGCTGATAACCCGCACACGATCTAACCGGGTTATGTGGTCGTCGCGGCGCTGGGCGGATAGTGCGTTTGCCAACTTGAGAGCCTGCTCGAACATGCGCATTCATCCGCAATGTGTCTTCCTCGCGGAAGTGAACAAACGGGGGTTTTGAGCGTAAATGCCTGTTTACAGCAGTTATGGGTGATTCGTGGAGTTCAAATGAATGCGGTTGACCGGTTGACCTACGTTGGTCGAAGAAAAATCCACAATAGAGTTGCCATGGCGACGATCAGAACCCAAAAGAAAACTGTCTTCCAAGACGACTGCGTCCAAGACTGAGGAACGGGAAGCGGTCTTGCTCCCCCTTCCCCCGCCAGCTTTCCAATGAGGAGATAGTTGACCGTACCCATAACGACGGCTGTAATCAGAAGTAAACCACTAAAACGCACCCAAGTAGCCGACGTGCGGGTGGATGATAGCCAACCGAGTTGGGCAAGTCCGGTCGCGGCGCCGACAAGGAGTTTCTTCGACACAGGCCGACGATTGTAGCATCTACAGCAGATGGTGAGTGTAATCGCCTGATCTATAAAAGGGGATGTCAAGAACATTTTTCTCCCTCCGCCGGATGCGCAGGTTTATTTCGCGACATCCAGCCCCTCTCACCATGGAAGACGCTCGTCTGGTGTCCTGCACCTGGGTTGTTCCATCGCAGCAGCTGCATCTTCATTTTGCTGATAGAGTTGCTCGGCGCGGCGACGGGAGCCAGCCTCGGGGATTTTCCCCAGCCACTCGCTGCGATGGCGGGTATAGTAAACGTCCCGGCCGGCACAGGGAATCGCCCAGCTAC
>Ga0185299_10003180_pt1 | contig 22649 bp, 22 predicted proteins | sample PaiPotPPA55metaG_FD_128002 | JGI IMG/M metagenome (GOLD analysis project Ga0185299, IMG submission 128002) | Iron sulfur acid spring bacterial and archeal communities from Banff, Canada, to study Microbial Dark Matter (Phase II) - Paint Pots PPA... ... | reverse complement strand
CAGTTCTCGCATTAGGGTGTACCTCCTCTGTGAGTTCGCGCTCCAAAGGAAAGTACGCCCTTTTCTTTTCTTCTCAAAACCGGAATTTACACAAAAGACGTTACGCTTCCCTTCATGTCATTCGAATCGCGAGCGGTGATTGACCCGTGAGGAGTGGAAGTGGAAGAGAGAGAAGGAGATAGCGCCGGGAGAACTGGAAAAGCTGTGGAAAAAGCCGCAGAAACGAGACTTGCCAACGTTCGGCTGTATTCATACGGCGACTACTTGTGGGCGTATTGCTCGGTGCCGAGGAAATGTAGCGAGACGTAAGGGATGTCGCCGACTACCCAGCTGTCGTGGCCGGGAGGGCCGGGTGGGATGTAGAAGAGAGTACCGGGGCGCAGGTCGTGGATGGTACCGTCTTCCATAGCGGCGGTGGCGCAACCGGAGATGACCAGCCCAACGTGCTCGACGTTGCAGCGCGAGGCACCAATACCGGGCCCGACATGGAGCGACCACTTCCAACCGGGCTGATAGGTGGCGCGGCCGATGGTCATGCCGCCGATACGGACGAGCTCGAATTTGCCTTTTTCGAAGATACGAACTTCGTCAGGCTCTTCAAAACGCTTGAGAATTGTTTCGAGCATGGGGCTGAATCCCTTACGGGAAGCTAGTCAACTACAGCGTCAAATAGATGACCTGGATGAAGAGGTCGCTGCTGAGCATGCCTTTGGCCCAGATGGCGTCGAGATCCGCCAGCGGTTTAGTCGCGGCGGCTTCTTGCGCGGATTTTCCCTCGGATTTTAATTTTTGGACGCGATCGTGGGCGATGACTAGCATGTCGCGAGATTTGGCGAGGTCGGCTTTATTGCCGAGCGCGCCGTGGCCAGGAACGATTTTGGTGTTGTTGTCGGCGAGAGAAAGAGCTTTGTCGGCAGCTGCGATCATGCCGTTGATTTTGCCGCCAGTGCCGGCATCCATGAAGGGATACATGCCGTTGAAAAAAGTGTCTCCCATGTGAATGACGTTGGCTTTTTCGAAATGAACGTAGATATCCGAGTCGGTGTGGGCAGGAGAAAAGTGCTGGAGCGCGAGAGTTTCGCCATTGGCTTGAAGCTTGTGGCTGGAGGCGAAGGTCTGTTGTGGCAGAGCATCGGCAGGTGACGGAGGGAAATGCAAGCCGAGGATGGGAATGTCTTGCGCGGTGGACATTCGCTTTTTGGTATTTTCGTGAGCGAGGATGGTGGCGCCCGCGGCGCGAAGTGCGGCGTTGTTGTCTGTATGGTCGAAGTGCCAGTGTGTATCGATCACGAATTTCAGAGGGGCATTGCCGAGGCCATCGAGCGTCTCTTTGAGTTTGGGCCAGGCGGGCGAAGCAAAAGTGTCCACGATCAATTTGCCGTCGGGTCCGTTGAGGACAACGACGTTTCCGCCAGGGCCGGAGAGCAGAGTGAGATTGTCCGCGAGCTTCTGGGATTGAATCGGAACGGCGCCCATCCGCGCACGAGCGGCTGCGACGGGGTCGGCTGCAGGGGCTTGTTGGGGATAGCCCGGAACGGCTGCGCGGAGAAGGCTGCCTGGAAAGAGTTGCGCCAATAGGGCGCTGCCTGCGAGTGCGGCTGAACCTCGAAGTAGTTCGCGACGGGTGGTTTGCTTCTGTAATAGGTCCGAATTCATGATCTTGCTCGCTTTCGCTTTGAGATCTGTGTGCGCGTCACAGGTGATGTTCGTAAAACTAGAGCTAGAGTAGGGTTTTCGCGGCTTGGTTACAAGATTGTTTTGATTTACTCGTCGCGGAGGACTTGCATGGGTTCTACGCGGGATGCGCGAACGGCCGGGATTAGGGAGGAGGAGGCGGCGACGACGAGGACTAGCAAAACGACGCCTGAAAGCGTGGGGACGTCGGAGGGGGAGACTCCGTAGAGGAGGCCGGCAAGGACGCGGGTAGAAGCGGCGGCCAGGGCGAAACCGGCCATGCAGCCGAGGAGGCACACGGCGAGACCTTGCCAGAGGAACTGCTTGACGATTTGACTGCGCAAAGCGCCGAGGGCCAGGCGCAGGCCGACTTCACGCTGGCGGATGTTGACGTTGTAGCTGAGCGTTCCGTACAACCCAATGCAAGCCAAGGAAAGAGCCGTAGCGGCAAAAAATGTCAGCAAGATGGTGCGGAGGCGATTTTGGGCGAGCGCATCGGAGAAGTGCTGCTCGAGCGGGGCGAAGTCGTAGACGGAGCGCTGCGGCTCGAAGTCATGAATCTGCCGGCGGATGGTTTCGGCCATGGTCATCGGCGCGTTATGAGTGCGCACCAGGAAGTAGGTGCCGGGCTCTGCAAGAGGAGCACACCAGTAGGCGGTGGGAACGGGAGCGAGATCGAGGCCGCTTTCGCGAGCGTTGCCGGAGATGCCGACGATTTCGGCGGCGCCGGAGTAGCCCATATTTATAGATTGCACATGATGTCCGAGCATAGGCTGGCCTGGGAAATAAGCGTCGGCAAAGGCGCGATTGACAACCACGGTGGGCGGGCCATCGGTTTCGCGGCAGACTTCGCCGGCGAGTAGAGGGATGCGCATAGTGGCGAAGTAGCTGGCGGAAACCAAGCGGTTTTCGGCGATGAGCTTGGGCTCGCTCTCGGAGCGGCCTTCGAGGAGCTTAAGTTCAGTTTCATATTTGAAGGGCACGCCGGGCGCGCCCACGGAGATAGCGGCGGATTCGACGCCAGGAGTGGCGCGCAGAGTTTCGAGGACGCGGTCGGTGAACTGGCGCAGTTTTTTCATGTCGCCGGTTTCGCCATAGTTCATGCTGAGCTGAAAGGCAAGAATATGGCTGGAATCAAAGCCGCGTGTGACGCGGCCGAGTTGCTGAAAGCTGCGGAGAAGCAGGCCGGCGCCGGCGAGCAGGGTGACCGCGAGGGCGACCTGGATGCCGACGAGCAGCCACTGCAGCGGATTTCGTCCCGAGACTTGCGAGCGGCCGGATTGCGCAAGCGAGGCAGAGAGACTGCGGCGCGTGCCGCGAACGGCGGGAACCAATCCGGAGAGAAGAGTGACCACCACCGAGCAGGCCAAAGAATAGAGGACGATACGAGCGTCGAGATGGATTTCTTCGACACGGGGAAGCTGTGCGGCCAGAGAGCGGAAGATGTCAGACGCTGCCGCGGCGAGAAAGAGACCGAGGCCCGAGCCGACGAGGGCCAGGATAAAGGTTTCGGTGAGCAGTTGAGCAATGAGCGCGCCGCGAGGCGCGCCCAAGGAGAAGCGGACGGAGATTTCGTGCTGACGCTGAGCCGAGCGAGATAAGAGTAGAGCCACAATGTTGGTACACGCGATGAATAGCAGCAGAGTGACGGAGCCAAAGAGCAGCCAGAGGGAACGGCGCGAATCGGCGATAGTGGTTTCCTTGAGCGGCTCGATGCCTACGGAGAGATCGGCGTCGGTTTTGGGAAATTCGCGGCCAAGCTGTGCTTGCACCGTGGCGAGATTGGCGCGGGCTTGCGCGACCATGACGCCGGGTTTGAGGCGTCCGATGACGGTGAACCAGTTGTTTTCACGGGGCGGGCCGTAAGAAATGCCGACAGGAATGGGGCACCACAAATCGGCTTCGCGATTCGGAAAGAGGAAAGAGGGAGGCATTACACCCACGATCGGAGTCAGATGACCATCGAGACGCAGATTTTTTCCGACGATGTTGGGATCGGCGTTGAAGCGGCGACGCCAGAAGCGATCGCTAACCAGGACAGCGGCTGGTCCGTTGAGGGTCTCCTCGTCAGAAGTAAATTCCCGGCCCAGTACAGGCGTAACTGCCCAGACTTGGAAAAAACGAGGAGAGACCCAGGCGCGAGTTACCTTTTCCGGCAGAGGGCCGGTGGATTCGGAAATGTCTTCGGCGTAGTAGCCGGTGAGCGCCTGGAAGGTGGAATTGAGGCGGTTCCAGTCTTCGAGACGAACCGGAGCGACCAAATGGAATGGACGGGGATCTTTCGGATTGTATTGATCGACGCGCATAAGCTGATCGGCGTCGGGGAATGGGAGGGGCTTGAGGAGGATGGCGTCGATGGCGGAGAAGACGGCGCTGTTGGCGCCGATGGCTAGAGCCAGAGTGAGGATGACGGTGACGGAGAAGGTTGGGGATTTGCGGATGAAGCGAAATGCGGATTTGAGATTGGCAACGCTGGCGTCGAGGAGGCGGATGCGGTAGACATCTCGGACTTCCTCCTTGAATTTTTCCTGGCCGCCAAATTCGAGAATGGCGCGACGGCGGGCTTCGTCGGGGGTCATGCCAGCGGCGATATTTTCGTCAGTGAGTTCATCGATGTGGAAGCGAAGTTCGGAGTTCATTTGCGCGTCGGAAGCGCGCTTGGGAAAGAGGGATTTCCACGAGGACATGACAGGCTCCTATTGCGCAGTTTGCATGATAGTGGCCACGGCGCCAGCCAGGCGATTCCAGTTCGACTCTTCGCTTTCTAACTGTTTGCGACCTTTTGCCGATAATTTGTAGAACTTGGCTTGGCGTCCTTTTTCGGATTCGCCCCACTCGGCGTCGAGCCAGCCACGCTTTTCCAGGCGGTGTAACGCGGGGTAGAGCGAGCCTTGCTGGACCTGCAGGACTTCTTTGGAGATTTGGCGTATGCGGAGGGAGATGCCGTAGCCGTGGACGGGGCCGAGGGCCACAATTTTCAAAATCAGCATGTCCAGAGTGCCTTGGAGGAGTTCAGATTTCTCGATCGGCATGGCGTCTCCTAGACGTTCTACTTATATAGGCCAGGGATAGGTAGGATGTCAAGGAGAGAGGTTCGGGTAAGGTGAGGTCACGCGCGATGACCGACCGGATTAGGAAATCCCCGGCGCAATTTTGTCAAACCGAGAGAATGTGGACTGAACTTGCCGATCGGCCGGTTAGGAGTTCCAAGTGACGCGGGAAAGTTGCTTCTTACGGGATTCCCATTCGCTGCCTGAGAGGATGCGAGGAGCGACGTCGATCAAGCGAGGGATAAGGCGGAAGACGGCGGCAGAGGTCCAGGGACGGCCGTCGCGGGTGCGATAGTCGCGCACGTTGAGGGCATCGGCCATGCTGGTGAAGGAGACATCCTGGACAATTAGTTCGGCGAGGAATTTGAGCGTTTGGGTCTCGAGAGGGTCGTCTTCGAGGTGATGGCAGTCCGCAGCGATGCGAAGGCCGAACGGAATCTCTTCGGAGCCGAGAACTTCTTCGGGAGGCTCGGGCGCTGAGGAAGTTTCTATTTCGCGCTCCCACTCGAGGGCGACGAGTGTCCAGCCAGCGTCGTGCATCTTCGAGAGATACATGGAGGTTGGGAGGATGGTGACCTTTTCTCGAATGCGTTCGTGTCTCTTCATTGATGCCTCCATGACGCAGAGAGGGATACGCGCCTGAGACGCAAACTAAAAGCAACGGCAATCGAATAGCCCATTTATAGACATTTATAAACTAAAGAAAATACATAACTTACGGGCATGTCAGGACTGGCAAAGAGTGAAAAGATGTTCGGACGTGGGATAAAGGTGTTGCGTTGCCGGACAGTAACTAGGATGGTTCCTAAGAGAGCAAATTTGTTGTCCATGTTGGGGGTTAGAAGCGTATGATTTGCCCGTCGTTGAGCCCACCCCAACGTCCACCCAAATCCGGCCAGAAAGCATAGCGGTGCCCCATGGAAACCGAGGCGCGCCGAGTGGGAGATCGTTATCCGGTCCATGTAACTGTAGATTTGTCCGGACTGGATGTTCATACGGTGGCTCAGCAAGGAGTGACGGAAAACGTGAGCGCTCGAGGTGCGCGGGTGGTGACGAGCAAGCCGTGGCATCCCAACGATCATTTAACGGTGAGATCGCTTTTGGGAAACCTAAGATCAAGAGCGCGCGTGGTTTATTGCCAGCCGCTGGGGAAAGATTCATTTGCGATTGGTTTAGAGTTGTTCGTGAGTATTGGCGAGTGGACGATGCCATCCACAGCGCAGCGAAATTTAGTCTAGTTTTAGGCTACCGAAGCAGGATTTGGCTTCTGCACATACAAGAAGGCCCCTGGACTGGGGACAGGTAAACTCCCTCCTTGGGACGGTTCGCTACGCTAAATCTCGCGGAGCCAGCTAGAAGCCGCTTATTGGGTTACGAAAGACGCGTCACCCGGGGCCGCGCCGCCAGGTAGTACAAGCTGGTTGCACGCCACGCGAAAGGCTTCATACCAGGTTCGCGTGAAGCTGGCGATCAGCTCTTCAACAGTACGCCCACCTATAGTAATGCCGGAGTGAATGACTTCCCCCCAGGTGTGGATGTGGGTGCCTTCCTGCCGTTCATCAAAGGTGACCCACTGAGCCATGGCGACGCCGTGGCGTGGTCGATCCAGCCGACTTTCTTTCCAGGGACGCATGTGGTAATGACGTGGTCGATGACGGCATTCACGGGCCGCAGGAGTTCAATTTGGAGACGGCTGCCGGGCTCCCAGGGATTGCCGTCGCGCCAGCGCAGTTCGCCATAGACGTTGGCGAAATTGTTCCAGCGATGTAGATCGGAAAAAACTATCCAGGCGAGCGCAGGGCTGGCTTTCGTGGTAACGGAATACTCAAATCTTGCCATAACTTGTTTTTGACTTCTCCTTGCTTGGTTTATTGGGACTAGCCAACCGCTTAGGCGGGGGCGAAGTAAAATTTATACGTTGTTTGTTTAACGCTGTCAAGTATATAATTTGGGTTACGCAGAGTCGGGAGGACCAAAGAAATGCCGCGGAAGGCCGATAAACAGTTAGAAGGACGGATTCTTGATGCCGCGTATCAGTTGTGGAGCAAAGGTGGAGAGCACGCCGTGACGATGCGGGCAGTGGCGCTTGCGGCGAAAACAACTACGCCGACGTTGTATGAGAGGTTCCGGGATAAGCATGATTTGATCGTGTTCCTGAGAGTACGCGCGAGAGAGAGGATGTTTAATTCCCTGCAATCGGCGCGGTCCACAGCGGAGGCTTGCCGGCTGGGGCTGGAGTTTGCACTCACAAATGGAAATGAATATTTGCTGCTGACTTCGGATTGGGCGGAGCGTTTTGCGCGGAAGGAGCCGATGCCCTCGTACGAGTACGTCCAGGAAAAGCTAGCGGAGGATCTCGGCGGGGTGGCGCGGGACTACGCTCAGTTGGCTCTGGCGCTTGTTGCGCAGGTTCACGGAACCGCGATACTGCTTCTGGGAGACGGAGTGGAGAGGCAAATCGCTAAGGAATTTAGAGAGGCGTGCCTTGAGGCGTGTCATGCGCTGATTGAGAACAGGGGCAAATGGGTTAGCGGAGCTGTGAAGGGCTGACGCAGGGGGGTTGTGCCGCAAGTACATTGGGGGGCCGTCCCTACCCGGGACGGGTAAGCCTCCCCTGCAATAACTTGCTGGTCTTATTCGGTGTGGATTCGTGGGCTGGTCGGCCTGCGGATCAATTTGAGGCGGCGGTGGCGCGACGTTTTGCCTTGATTAGGACGTCGACGGAGTCGGGACGGCCATTCCAGAAATCGAGGCGGATGCGGCCATCAGGAAGTTGCGTCACGGTGGCGGGGATGGCGCTGGTTGTGAGGTACCAGCCTGCGGGGAGGACTACAGCGTTGCGGGGACGGCCTAGGCTGCGGTCGAAGACCAATTCGTCGCCGTCGAGCTTGTAGCTGGTTGGGGCGGTGTAGGTTTCGGAGATGCGCAGACGGATGGATTGGCCTTTTTTCACTGGCGCGAAGGGTATCAGGACGACTTGCGTTGTGGGATTGACGGACTCACCGGCATCAATTTTTGCGGCGATGAGATCGGCGCCGGTCATCATTTTAACGGGAAGTTTTTCGCCTGTGTCCAGAATATAGGCGGAGGGGTCGGAAACTGTGCTGCCTTCGCGGACGACGTTCAGGTACTTATCGGCGCCCTCGTGGGATTCCGTGTAGTCGTGATAGAGGCTGAAGGCGTGTGTTTCTGGCTGCTGCAGGAAATAGACGATATCGCGGTCTTGATGGGCGCGCTCGGAGAGACGTGCTCGCTCGGTTTCTCCTTGAAAAGGGGATTCCCAACTGCGGGCTCGCGACGCGGGGTGCGGGGTGGCGGCGGTTCCGGTTTGGGCGCCGAGCTTGGCGCGCAGGATTAGAGGCGCTTCGCCGGAGTTGGGGTTCAGGAAGTTGATGGCGATGCGCCCATCGGGCTCCGGTAAGACTTGCGACGGGACATTGCAACCCACGAGTTCGTAGCCTGAGGGCAGGACGATTTTGTTTCGTTTGATGCCGAGCGGGCGATTGAAAACTATGGCATCGCCCTCGCGGAAATAGCTCTTGGCGTCTTTGTAAGTCTTTAGGATGAGGATTCGGCCTTGACCTTCGAGCGGTACGGGCCGCGCCAGAGAGATCTTGATAAAGCTTGTACCGGCGTCTGCGTCCGCCATGAGCGGATCTTTGCGCGCTTCCGCGCCGCTGACCACTTCGAAGTGAAGCGGATCGCCGGTCATGGAGTCGAAGACGGCTTCGTCGCTTGCGGCGCTTCCTTTGCGGATGGGATTGTAGAAAAATTTGGCGCCGGGCGTTGTGGCAGTGACTTCGTAAGAGATTTTGAAACTGGCGGATTCCGGAGCTAGAAGCTCGTAACGCGTGTATTCATCGGTTTCGGTTTGCTTTGCCGCGAACGAAGTAGGCGCGGATGTTTGTTGCGCGCCGAGCGAGATACCAACAAGAAACGTAAGGACCATGGCTGCGGCTGCTATATGTTTGCGCATGAAGTTTCTCCCCATTTGCAGCACGGATGCTAGTTGCGAACTTGCATCATCCCCGACTCGGCTCGCGGAGTAAATAGTTGGGATTTTGCGCGTCACAATGAGATGTGCCACCTCATCCAAGCCGCTGAGGACAAAGAAATTTTAGGAGGCGGCAGCCTTGGCGGGGAGCGATTTCAGAGTGCCAAGCAAAATGTCGAGTTCGTCTTCCGTGTTGTAGTAGTGCGGCGAGACACGCAGTGCGGAGGCGGCGTGCTTTTCGTCCATGTCGATGACAGCGTAGTCGCGAAGCGTGGCCGCCGTGTTGATATTGCGCGTGCGGAGGAATTCGACAAGCTCGGGGGACTGCCATCCTGGGACTTCCACGGTGACGATAGCAGCGAGTTCTTTGCCACGATCGAGAACGCGGAAGCCGGGCAAGACGTTCAGTTTGGTGCGAAGAGAGGCAGCGAGTTCGCGAGCGCGGCGCCCGCCTGTCTCGATGCCCACACGAGCAGCGTAACGGGCGGCTTCGCCGAGCCCAAGGACGAGGCTGTAAGCGAATTCCCAATTTTCGAAACGACGCGCGTCCGGAGTCAACTGAAACGAGTCGGCTGCTTTCCATTCGGCGCCGCGCATATCCAGATAGAGAGGATGGACGCCGCGCTGCAGGGCGCGATCGGAAATGTATAGGAAACCGATGCCGCGCGGACCGCGGAGGAACTTCCGCGCGGTGGCGGAAAGAAAATCGCAGCGGAGGCGTGAGACGTCGACCGGGAGTTCACCGACAGCCTGGCAAGCGTCGATGAGATAGGGCACGCCAGCGGACTCAGCGATTTCGCCGAGGGTTTCGACGGGCTGGATCAAACCGGAATTGGTCGGCACCCAGGTGACGGCGAGGAGTCGGACGCGAGGATCGCATAAGAGTTCGCGCACAGACTGTGGGTCGGCGCCGCCGGTGGAAAGATCAGCGGCGCGGCGAATTTCAACGCCATGGCGGCGGGAGAGGGAGAGATAGGCAAGCTGGTTGGAGATGTAGTCGTTGCGGGTGGTGACGATTACGTCGCCGGGGCGGAAATCAAATGCCGAAAGCGCCTGGAAAAACGCGACCGTGGAATTTTCCACTATCGCGATATTGCGCGGCTGGGCGCCGAGGATAAGTGCGACGCTGGCATAGGCGTCGCCTACCGATTCCGCCGCATCGTCCGCGCTTTCATAGCCGCCAAAGTTTGCTTCGCGGTCGAGATGGCCAACGATTGCCTCGACCACGGACTTCGGCATCAGGCCCGCCCCAGCATTATTCAGATGCAGGCGATTCGCGCAGCCAGGTGTTTCTTCCCGCCATTGAGCGAGCAAGTCTTTCACCAGAGAGCCTCCTTCGATCCGCCGAAATAGACTAGCAGCTTGATTCATAGAGCAACTTTTTTCCAGCTGGAAAGAATTTCGAAAATAGGAAAGGGCTAGTCAATATGGCTGGCTCCAGCTGAGCCGTTCGCAGACTGTGAAAAACCGGAAGCGTAAACATGCGCGTAGAAGGTAGAATTATCACGAGAAAGTTTGGAGGAGGAAGTAATGGCGAAGAAACCGACAGCAGAGGACGCGCGCTTGATTCTCGAGCTGTACAACTTGCGGCGCGAACCGGAGATGCGGAAAGCACGGCAGTGGTGGTTGATGACGTTTTGGCCGAAGGACGCGGATGAGTACATGAAAGTCGCGATGTCCATGGGAACGGACGAGAACAACTGGGTGAGGCAGGTGCTTAGCTATTGGGGAATGGCGGCGTCGTTCGTGGAGAACGGTGTGCTTAACGAGAAGCTGTTTTTTACCACGGCGTTCTGCGGAGAATTATTTTTCATTTTCGCGAAGGTTCGGCCCTTTTTAAAAGAGCTCAGAGAAAAGACAAAGAATCCCGAACTGATGCTCAGTTTGGAAAAGTTGATCATGGGGTCGAAGCTGGGACGCGAGCGATTTGCCAAGGTAGAACCTCGAGTCCGGGCCATGCGGCCGAAGTAATGAGATTGGGCGAGGACATGTTGCGAACGTTTTCACTCAGGCTCGGAGCATCCCTTGTGTTGATTGGGGCGCTTTTGCTTGCTACCACAACCCGCGCCGAGGACTGTGGCAGCGGGGTCGAGCTGCGGTTGAGCGCGCCGGATGCGGCACAAGGTACGCTGCTGCTGGCGCAAATACACAGCGCGAAGCCGCTGGGTGAAGTCGCGGGCAAATGGAACGAGCGTGATGTTCCTTTCTGGCAAGAGCGAGACAAGGAGCGCGGAGCAACAAGCGTAGATGTGCGGCAGGCGCTGCTGGGAATAGATCTGGAAAAGGCGGCGGGGAAGTACGAGTTCACGGTTGCGGGTCAGCTGCAAAGCGGCGAGCGAGTTAGCTGCCACGCGATGGTCGAAGTGAAAGAAGGACACTTCGCCACGGAAAACCTGACGGTGAAAAAGCAGTTTGTGGAGCCGAACCCGGAGCAGGAGGCGCGCGCGGCGGAGGAAACGAAACGGTTGCGAGAGATTTACGATCGCGTGACGCCGGAGCGTCTATGGGATGGGCCATTTCGCGAGCCGCTAGACGGAGAGTTTAAAGGAAGCAACTTTGGGAAACGGCGTGTTTTAAATGGGCATCCCGGTACACCGCACGGCGGCGTGGATTTTCCGGCGCCGATGGGGACGCCGGTTCACGCCTCGCAAAAAGGGCGCGTGGTTTTGGCGGAGGAGCTTTTTTTCTCGGGGAATACCGTCGTTGTCGACCACGGGCTGGGGATTTACACTTTTTATTGCCATTTCTCGAAGATCGACGCAAAAGTTGGGGATGAAGTCGTGGCAGGGACAGTTTTGGGCAAGGTCGGAGCGACAGGCCGCGTGACCGGCCCTCATCTGCACTGGGGGTTATATGTTCAGCGCGCGCGAGTAAATGCCCTGGAGCTTCTCAGCATCTTCAGAATTAAGTAGATCCTGGCGAGACTCGGAACCCTTGGCAGGCCGGCTTGCTATTCCCATGCGCCGTGGAAAAGTTTGAGCAAAGAAATAACAATCCTTGGTCTAATTTCGGATACACACGGATTGCTGCGTGAAGAGGCCTTGCACGCTTTGCGCGGGTCGGACCTTATCCTCCACGCCGGGGACGTGGGCGCCCCGGAAATTCTTGAGGCTCTGAAAACAATTGCTCCAGTGATTGCGGTGCGCGGAAATGTGGATACGGGAGAGTGGACGCAAGGCCTGCCCTTGACCGAGGTCATCGCTGCGGGCTCGGCGATGATCTATATGTTGCACATTTTGCAGGACATGGACCTCAACCCGCGTGTCGCGGGGTTTCACATCGTGGTCAGCGGACACTCCCATAAACCGGGGCAGACCGAAAAGGACGGCGTGCTCTATATTAATCCGGGGAGCGCCGGACCGAGTCGTTTTTACCTCCCAGTTACAATCGCGCGACTGGACTTGGCTGTTAAGCCCTGGAAGGTCCAATTCATGCAGATCGCAGGCACAAGTAAGCCGAATAAGAGGTCCATAGGCTAAGTTAAAGAATACAAGGAAGTTAGAAATTCGCATTCCGTCGCGTGGGGCAGCCGCAGCCGCAATAGTGTCCTCTAGTTCACGACACGTAACATTTTGGGAGGGGCGAAACGCTCGGACCTTCGCGTGCACTACCTGAGCGTGATGTTTATCCCAAAATGGTGTTGAACTGGAACGAGTAACGTACTAGAGTACCGGAACAAAAGGTTCGCTTTGGTACCGTCCCGCTATTGCCGGGCACAGTGCTAAAACCCAAAATACGAACAATGTGGACGATGTTCGTATTTGTTTCTTCGCTCGTGTCGACCGTTCACTTCAGTGTTTTATTCACGAAAGTGATGTCGCTGAAGCCAGTCCTGTATGGGCAGGCTTAGGTCCCCGAGTCGCCAAGATCAAACGAGAGGTTAGTGTCTCTCATGGCCATACTTCATTTTCGATGTAAAGAACGGCGCCGAACATTGCGGGTCAGCATCACGGTGCCGATAACTGTGCACGGGCAAGACGAGAACGGCGACAAGTTCCGTGTGAAGGCGAAGTCGCACTCGGTGAACCGCCACGGGGCGCTGCTGCAGATCGAGCAAACCGTCGTTGTGGGACAGATGCTCATTCTGGTGAATGAGAATAGTGACCGGACGGTGGAATCCCGAGTGGTTTCCGTCAGGCGCGACCGCGAGAGCAAGACATTCGTGGGCGTGGAATTTACTTCGCCGGACTCCAATTTTTGGCACATGAGTTTCCCGCTGCCAGGAGCGCGGCCGCTGCGTCGCACGCTCGATGCCAAGTCTATCGTGTAGTTTCTGACAATAAAAATTAAAGATGGAAGGAAGTTAGGAGCCCTCTCTTGACCGAGAGGGCTTTTTCCTTTTGTGACGAAGTGTCCGGACATCCTTCCTTGGTGCAGTGCTTTTGGCGGATTTCCGTCGTCCCGAGGTCTTGTCGCTTGCAAGGGCTTCACGGGTTTTCTTGGGTAACTTGGCAACCACCATGTCGTAGGATTCGCGCAACAAGAGCGCGAGTTCGTCGGAGGAGAGAGCGTCTTTAGTTTCGAGCGCGACCCATTTCGCGCGAGCCAGGTAGGGCGCGGGAATAATACCGGGGCGTTCCGTAAGCTCGGCGAATTTTTCCGGGGAAACTTTGAAACAGAGCCAAGTTTTGGCGGGCTTGAGCACGGTGATGGCGTGGATCTTGCCCGCGACTTTGAAGGTGAGGTCATCGCCCCACACAATCTGCTCGGTCGAATGAGGAAATGAGAGACAGAGATCGCGTATCCAGTCGATGTTCATGGGCGAGCTATCCGAGTGATCCGTTCGAAATTGCCAAAGGTCATTTCTTTGTAGAAATTATGGAATTGCTGGCGCCCAGGCGAGGCCGTCCACGCCTTGGGTGAGCTTGATCGCTTGCAGCAGCTTGTGGCCGGGTACATCCAACACTTCAATCGTTCCTGCCTGTGGGCAGCTTACGAAGGCAAACTTACCGTCCGGCGTGAGAAGGAGTTCGCCGAGCGCGGCCGGGATGTCGAAGGATTCTTCAAGCTGTGCGCTGGCTAGATCAACGACGAAGATTTTTCCAGATGGAGACGCGGCCAGCAATTTGCGGCCGTCCGCGGTCGGCGAGGAGGAATAGACCGTCGCGGGAAGAGAAATCCAACTGGCAATTTTATTGGTAGCTGTGTCGATGACGGCGATGCGGGGAATGTCCTGATCGTGGGTGAAGACGCGCTTGCCGTCGGACGAAATGGAAATGCGCTGGACGGTTTTTGCGATTGGGACGACAGTGACCAGCGAGCGCTGCTTGAGGTCCAGCACGCTCACGCTGCCGGCACCGACGTTGGCGGTGTAAGCGCGGCGGCCGTCGGGGGAAATGACGAACATGTGGGATTGGATCGCGCCGGTGGGGATTTCCGCGATGACTTTGTGTGTGGTGGGATTGATGACGTCAAGGGCGTTGGCGAGTTCGGCGGTGACATAAAGCAGGCTATCGGGGCCGAATGCGGCGCGGTGAGGACGAAGGGGCTTGCCAAGGTCGATGGTGGCGGCGAGTTTGCGGTCGTGCAAATCGACGATGTCGATGGTTGTACCGTCCGTGCCAGGCTTGCCGACTCCGGAATTGCCGTAGATGGGCACGTAGGCGAAGCGGGAGTCGGGCGAGACGGCGACTTCGTGACCGTTGACTCCGACAATGACCTTCGCAAGCTCCTGGCGCGTCTCCGGATCGATGAGCAGGGCAGTATGCTCGCGCTGGTTGGCCACAACCAGCAATCCGTGTGCTGGCGGAGCGGGAACTCGGCCATCCCCGGCTGCGAGGGCCAGCAACATTATGGAAGCGATCAGCCACGAAATCGATGCGGACATAAGATTGCCTCGTTTGCGTATTTTGACTGAGGAATGAGAACAAATTCCGCCCGATTATACCAGTGCTATCCGGTACAGATCAGGGTTGTTTGACGTAGGGATAATGGAATTAGTGGATGGGCTAGATAGCTCAGCCCTTCTAGGCTCCATCTCGTAAGCCCGGTCCGGAACGAGCGAGGACAACATGCTTTTGGAGACAACGGCTGCCAAGATTTCGTATGTCGCGGGATTGACTCTTTTTCTGACTTCGCTGGGCTGCTGGGTGGTATTGGGACACCAGGAAAGTTCGCCTGTGTCATCGGAGGCTCGGGCCGCAATGACGGACCAAGCGTTTGCGAAGGAAGCTGCGCAGGGAGGGCTGGCAGAAATTAAACTCGGCAAGCTTGCGCAAGAAATGGGATCGAGCGAAGCAGTGAAGAATTTCGGCACGCGAATGGCGGCCGAGCATGCCAAGGCCGGCGACCAATTGAAGGAAGCGGCGGCAAAAGAGCATGTTACGTTGCCGACGAATCTCGATGCCCGGGACCAGGAAACATACGACAGGCTCTCCAAACTGAGCGGCAATGAATTTGATCGAATGTATGCGCAAGACATGGTGAAAGATCACCGTGAAGATTTACGTGCGTTTCAGCGGGAAGCAAATCACGGCAACAGCGATTTGATGAGAGACTTTGCCTCGCGAACGCTATCCATGATCCAGCTACACTTGGACCAGGCGAAGGAAATGCTGAAAACCGTCTCCCCGGCAACCACCCGACGGACGAGCGGAAAATCCAGTCGGCAAGCACGAGGACATTAGAGATCGCAACGCGGAATTCTGTTTTCTCCCCTGAACGAACAAACCGGCGTCTCCGATTATCGGAGCGCTGGTTTCTGTTGAAGCGCCGGTAGAAGTGAGATTCCACCAATACTCAGCTGCTTGCGAGTATGTTGTGCCGCAGTGATTGCGTGATACCCTGACGCGCATCGCGGAGTTACCGCATGAAGCTAATCGATGGCAGGACAGCGGCAGTCTTCAGCGCTCTCGTGATTTTGAGTGCGCTCTTTTCCGTAAGGCACACCGCGGGGGCCTCACAAGCAGCAGCCAATTCCAGTGAAGAGAAGCGCGATTGGCCCGCGTACGGAGGGGCGCCGGAGAACACCCACTACTCCAGCCTCGCGCAAATCAACCGGACCAATGTGAGAGAACTCGCGATTGCTTGGAGCTTCGATACTGACGAACAGGGCGGGTTGCAAACGAGTCCCATCATCGTCGACGGTATTTTGTATGGACTTACACCGACGCAGAAAGTGTTCGCCTTGGATGCCGCGACGGGGAGACTTTTGTGGAAATTTGATTCTGGGATTAAGGGGACGCAACCGGATCGAGGGCTGGCCTATTGGTCGAGCGAGAAAGACAAGCGCATTCTGGTCGGAGTGATGAATTTTCTATATGCGCTCGATGCAGTCACTGGCAAGCCTATCGGAACTTTTGGGGCAGAAGGCCGGATTGATCTTCGCGGCGATCTTGGGCGCAGTCCAGAAAGACAATCCGTCGCGTTAACGAGTCCGGGCACTGTTTACAAGGACTTGATTATTGTTGGCGGGCGGAATCCGGAAACTTTGCCTGCGGCGCCGGGGGATGTGCGTGCATACGATGTGCGATCGGGCAAGTTGCGCTGGTCGTTTCACACCATCCCGCACCCCGGTGAATATGGGTACGAGAGCTGGCCGAAAGATGCCTGGAAGTATAGCGGAGCGGCGAATAACTGGGCGAGCATGGCTGTCGATGTGAGGCGCGGAATTGTCTATGTGCCGACGGGGTCGGCGGCGTTTGACTTTTACGGGGCTAACCGCGTTGGTGACAACCTGTTTGCCAACTGTCTGATCGCTTTGAACGCGGAAACGGGCGAGAGAATCTGGCATTTTCAGGGGGTTAAGCACGATTTGTGGGACCGGGATTTTCCTTCGCCACCTACGCTTGTTACGGTGAATCGAGATAGCAAGGAGATTGATGCTGTAGCGCAGACAACCAAGCAGGGATTCGTTTATTTGTTCGATCGGGTCAGCGGGAAACCTCTGTTCCCGATCGAATACCGCAAGTATCCGCCGAGCGATGTGCCGGGCGAGCTTGCCGCTTCCGAACAGCCTCTGCCAACCAAACCGGCACCCTTTGCGCGCCAACTTCTCAGCGAAGACATGTTGACAAATCGCACGCCGGAAGCACACCAGTGGGCGCTTACGAAATTTCGAAAATTTCGCAGCGAAGGGCAATTTATTCCGTTCAGCGTGGGAAAGGACACGGTGATCTTTCCTGGATTTGACGGTGGCGCGGAGTGGGGTGGTTCAGCTGTCGATCCGCAAACCGCAATTCTTTATGTGAATGCTAACGAAATGGCTTGGACGGGAGCGCTGGCGCCGGACACTAGCGAAAACAGCCCCAAGACCCTTTATCTGAGCCAATGCAGCGTGTGCCACGGCGAGAGGATGACCGGATCGCCGCCAGCGATGCCTTCGCTCGTTGGCGTGGGAGACAGATTGTCGCCGCAGCAGATTGGGGCGACGATCAAGAGTGGCAAGGGACGGATGCCGGCGTTCGCCAATTTTGACGACGGCCAGCTTTACTCGCTGATCGATTTTCTCGTGAGTGGGAAGTCCAAAGAATTGCCGAGTTCTGAACCTCCGCCGCCGGGCATGAAGTACCGGTTTACGGGCTACCACAAATTTCTGGACCCAAATGGCTATCCTGCCGTCGCGCCGCCTTGGGGCACGCTAAATGCGATCAATCTGAATACCGGCGAATACATTTGGAGAATAAATTTTGGGGAGTATCCGGAGCTTGCAGCGAAGGGCCTGAAGAACACGGGCACGGAGAATTATGGAGGTCCCATCGTGACGGCGGGAGGGCTGGTTTTTATCGGCGCGAGCGACTTCGATAAGAAATTCCGAGCGTATGACAAAGCCACGGGGGATTTGCTGTGGGAGACGACGCTTCCTTTTTCCGGCAATGCGACTCCGGCGACCTACGCCGTGAACGGGCGCCAATATGTCGTTATCGCCGCAGGAGGAGGAAAGGATCTCAAGTCACCTTCCGGAGGGGTGTATGTGGCGTTCGCGCTTCCGAAATAAATTAAGACGCAGCGGCTCCGCGCAGCGTGGCAGAGCAGTGATGTCAGTGGAAAGCAGCAGTGACCGAATAGATCGGCGGGAGATGTGCCGAGAGAACATGCCAGGAATCGCCCGCGTCGCGGGTGTGAAACAGCGTTCCGCCGGTCGTGCCGAAGTAGATGCCCGCAGGGTCGCGGTCATCGGAAGACATCGCCTCGCGCAAGATTAGGTCATAAGCATCGGATTGCGGCAGTCCTTTGCTCAGAAACTTCCACGTCTTGCCGCCATTGCGGCTGCGAGCCACGCGGAGCTTGCCTTTGGGAACATATCGTTCCTCGGGAGAAATGATAGGAATCGTAAACAGAGTGTCTTTTTCAGCCGCGGGAACAGCCAAACCAAAACCGAATCGTGACGGAAGGCCCTTCGAGATATCGGTCCACTTCTCTCCCGTAAAATCGCCACGGTAGACACCACAATGATTTTGCTGGTAGAGCGAATCTGGATTGCGTGGATGCGCCTTCAGTTTGTGGACACACTGGCCGACTTCGGGAAATTTCTCGGGACCAAAATCGACTAGGACGTTTCCGTTGAACGCTGACCAGGTTTTCCCAGCGTCGCTGGAACGAAACGCGCCCGCGGCGGAGATACCGACGATAAGGCGGCCTTTACCAAGGCATTGAATCGAGTGCACCATCATGCCGCCGGCTCCGGGATTCCACTTCTCGCGCGTTGAATGATTGCACAGGCCAGAAACCATTTCCCAACTCGCGCCGTTGTCGCCGCTGCGGAAAAGCACGCCGGGATCGGCCCCGAGATAAACAGCACCTGGTTCGTCTGCCGCGCCGGGTGCGATGTGCCAGATGCGCTTAAGCGTGGCATCGGGCAGGTCTTTGAGTTCCATCCCTTTATCGGTGACTTGCCACGTTTTGCCGGTGATGCCTTTGACCTCGAGGCCTTTTTCGGAGATTTGCCACGTCTTGCCGTTGTCCGTGCTGGCATGAAGATGGGGACCAAACCAGGCGTTGCCGACTGCGGCGTAGTGGCGCTTCGGCTCACGAGGATCCTGCGCGACGTGATGCACTTCCTGCCCGGCGAAAAACGGGCCGGCGCAGTCCCATTTCTTGCGGTCTTTTGAAGTGAACGCAAACGCACCCTTACGGGTACCGACCCAGATTCTTATAGCGGACGGACGGGCCATAAATTTCCCCCTGCGAAATAAGCGCTTACTACCTAAAGGACGATGGTAATACGCATTTTATCGCACAAGGTCAAGGGAGGCGAAGGAATCAGACAACTTTCCATTCCCGAGATCTATTTTCTCCCCGACGCCCATAACACCTTCGAGCGCCGCAGTGATTCCGAGAAATGCAAGTAGCAGTTGCCTGTGGGGTATTCTCTGATTGTGCGCGGGTCAAAAAATTCTCCTGTTCATGTGCCACCGGATGACTTATGAAAGAGGGAGCGTGACGGCTCGCGGGAGCCGGGCACGCCTCTTGGGTGCATTTGCCGCGATCAGGTTGGCCGCTTCATCATGGCGAACGCACAGACGGTGGATTGAGGAACTCACGGCCGTCCGAGCCGTAAATCGGACGAGGAGGAGTGGTTTATGAAAACGAGAATCTTGATTGTATTTGCTGCGGTGGTTTTGGTCGTCGCCTTTGCCTATACGGCGTCGACTCCGGCCGCTCCGAATAAGGCCAATGCGAACGCCATTCCGGGAGCAGCTCCGCAACCCAACACCACGACGGCGACCGCGGCGGAACCGCATCCGGAAATCCGCGAAGCAATTGGGGCCCTGCGTCGCGCCAAGGAGCACATGGAACACGCCGCGCACGATTTCGGCGGGCACCGCGTGGAAGCCATCCGGGCAACCGATGCGGCCATTCATCAGCTTCAGGATTGCCTCAAGTACGACAAGGACTAAACCGCAACATTTCGGGGCCATTTCCAGCAGCGTCCGGAGGGATTCTCCGCCGGACGCTGTTTTTCTCTCGGTTAACGTCTCATTGCAAAAAGCGAGATCCCAGCTAAGCGAACAATCAAAGCCCCTATCTGTATTACAATCCCGCGCCTGTGGTGTGCCAAGGAGAGAAGCCGATGCTGGATCGCAGAAGATTCTTAAGCGCTTGTTCGGGACTGGGGCTGGGCGGGACGCTGTTTCCCGGGGTTCTTTGGGCCCAGGCACAAAAGCAAGGGGCGGCAAAAATCACCAAAGAGATGATCGACAATGCGGCAGCGATCGCGGATGTGCCCATCCCCGAAGAAACAAAAGAGATGATGCTGGACGACTTGAACCAGCAAGCCAAAAGCTACGAAGCGATTTATGCCCTGCATATTCCGAATTCCGTTGAGCCATGCCTGATATTTGATCCGGTGCTGCCGGGGATGAGATTTGAAACGGAGCGGCGGCCGTCGCGGATCTCAAGGCCGTCGGCTATCCCTGCGCCGGGTGTGCCTAAGAATTTAGAAGACGTGGCCTTTGCTAGCGTGCGCGAACTGGCAGAATTGGTGAGGACTAAAAAGGTTTCGTCAGCCGGCCTAACGGAGATGTACCTGGATCGGTTGAAGCGTTATGACCCCACTCTGAAATTTGTGGTGACGCTGACCGAAGACCGTGCGCGAGCCCAGGCCAAAGAAGCAGACCGCGAGATTGCTGCCGGGAAATATCGCGGGCCGCTGCACGGATTGCCTTGGGGTGCGAAGGATTTGCTTGCCGCGAAAGGTTATCGGACGACATGGGGTGCTGGTGGTTTCGAAAACCAAATGATCGACGAAGACGCTACGGTGGTGAAACGGCTGGATGAAGCGGGTGCGGTGTTGGTGGCGAAGCTGACGCTGGGTGCGCTGGCTCTGGGCGACAACTGGTTTGGCGGTGTAACGCGAAATCCCTGGCATCCGGGGCAAGGGTCGAGTGGATCTTCCGCAGGTCCTGCTTCCGCTACGGCTGCAGGATGCGTGGCGTTCAGCATCGGGTCGGAAACGCTCGGGTCGATTTCGTCGCCGTCAACGCGGTGCGGCTGCACCGGCTTGCGCCCGTCGTTCGGTCTCGTGCCGCGCACCGGAGCGATGGCGCTCTCCTGGAGTATGGACAAGCTCGGGCCGATTTGCCGCGCGGTAGAGGATTGCGCGCTTGTTCTTGAAGCGATTTACGGGCCGGACGACAAAGACCCGAGCGTGAAAAATGCTGCATTCCATTGGGACGCGGGGCTCGATTGGCGAAAGCTGCGCGTGGGTTATCTAAAGGTGGATTTCGAGCCCAGGCCGCAAGAACAGTCGCAAACGGCAGAAGAACCAGCGACGACTCCGGAAGAACAAAAGAAGAGAGACGAACAGAAGCGGCGCAGGGAGGCTGGTCGGGCGCGCGCGGAATACGACAGAAAATTCAGCGACGCAGCGCTTGCGAAGTTGAAGGAGATGGGCGTTAATCTCGTACCGCTGGAAATGCCGAAATTTCCATACCAATCCATGGTGACAATGCTGTCGGCGGAAGCAGCTGCGGCATTCGATGAGCTGACGCGGAGCGGCAAAGACAAATTGCTCACTTCACAGAAGCCGTTTGACTGGCCGAATTCGTTCCGTTCGGCGCGGTTCATTCCGGCGGTCGAGTACATCCAGGCGAGCCGGGCGCGGCGGATGGCCATGGACGCGGTTGGGAAGGTGTTTGAGGCAGTTGACGTAATTGTGGCGCCGACGAATGGCGGCGAGCAGCTCGTCATCACGAATTTGACTGGTCACCCGTCCGTGATTTTGCCCAATGGCTTCCGCGGCGATGACGCTCCCAAGCCGCCGACAGAGGATCCCAGCGATTTTCAAAATGCAGGTGGCCCTGGAACGCCGGTAAGCCTCACATTCCTTGGGAATCTATACGGGGAAGCGAAGCTCCTTGCGTTTGCGCGCGCCTATCAAGATGCAACCGGGTTCCATCGCAAGCATCCGCAGCTGTAATGGTCACGGCCACGAGAGAGAGCAAACTGTTTCGCGCTGACCGATCAGAAAACTAGTCATGTCACGTTTACCCCCGCGCTACAAAATCATGTTCACCACACAAAATCGGCCTCTGCAAATTGAACCAACGAGCATTCAAAGTCGTATAGCAATTCAGGAGTGTGAGTCGCAACGAAAGGTGAACGTAGCGAGCTTGGCAACGACAGTGTCGCGGACGATTGACCAGCGTTGCGGCAGGAAGTAGGATTTGCGCAACCGCGGCCCTGCGTGGCCACTCGCGCGAATAGGAGACTCTGTGTACTGCTCAAAATGCGGAAGCGAACTTTCCAGCGCGACAGCATTATGTCCCACATGCGGCCAGGCGGTCTCCGCCCTGGCGCCGGCAATCCCTTCTCTATCTCCCGTCGATCCAAATCTGTATGCGCCGGTTGTCGCTGTGAGCTACGGCGGCGTGGCGTATGCCGGTTTCTGGTTGCGGTTCGTCGCCTACATTATTGACGGATTCGTTTCTGGCCTGGCATTTCTGATTCTTCTGATCCCTCTCTTCATACTGACGGGCGCAGGGGCAGCGTTAAGCAAAATTGGCTCCGGCGAAGATATCAGGGACGATGTGGCGGCCTTCTTGGGCCTCGGGTTCCTCTTCGGGTTTTTGGGGATTGTATTTCTCGTTAGCTGGCTGTATTACGCGCTCTCGGAAAGTTCTTCGTGGCAAGCCACCTTGGGGAAGAAGATGCTAAATCTAAAGGTTACCGACATGAGCGGACAGCCAATTTCTTTTGGCCGGGCCTCGGGACGCTTCTTCGCAAGAATAATCTCGCACATGATTCCTCTGGCGATCGGCTACATCCTGGCGGGCTTCACCGAGAAAAAGCAGGCCGTTCACGACATGATTGCCAGTTGTCTGGTATTACGCAAAGTCTGAAGTATTTCTCGAAACGCGTGCAATTCATTACTCCCCCTTTTGTATGGGATAGCCCTTTTCAACCCAGTCCGCCGCGAAACTCGTCGGAAGATCAAGTACGCGCACATGGGTGAAATCCATGTCGTGTAGAGCCGTGTACGCAGGCCGGAT